>Ga0209373_10000856_pt1 | contig 41610 bp, 68 predicted proteins | sample Higcelweek5metaG_FD_187173 | JGI IMG/M metagenome (GOLD analysis project Ga0209373, IMG submission 187173) | Freshwater pond sediment microbial communities from the University of Edinburgh, under environmental carbon perturbations - High... | ecosystem: Environmental > Aquatic > Freshwater >... | reverse complement strand
TAGGTATTTTCATTCAAGCCCTCCATTTTTATTAAACTCTGCTGTGTCGTTCACATAATTGTATTGTTCATTCGCCATGATGGTCGGTGTCGGTTGATACCAGTTGCGCTCTTTGTCGGATTCGCTGATCTCGGACATGCCGTTCTCGACTTGCCGGACAAGAATCAACATTCTTTTGGCTTGACCCACTTTGATTTCTGCGCTTGCAAGGTCGTACTTCAATATGGCGTTTTCTCTTTCGAGGAAGTAGATTCTGCGCTCGGCGGTTTTGAGTTTGTCGAGCAGTTCTTGTTTGGATTTTTCCATGTTATTTATCCTCCTTTCCTCTTTATACTTTCCGCACACGAATTTCAAAAACTGTGTTCGGTTTGAGTTATGATAGGTCGATTCCTGCAAGCCGATTCGCCCAACGCTCTGTAAAGAACCAGTAATAACTCCGCTTGATATGAAACCATCTATGACACCAAAACCAACAGACGGAGGGAATGGCTATGACCGGAAGATACAGCCAACCGAGTATGAGAGATTGTTTGCTGTGACCGAGTTCGTGCAAGAGAATTTTATAATCTTTCTCGGTTACTCCGATTACCCTGTCAGGCGTGAAGATGTATCTACCGAGCGAGAACAAACTTGATTTCAACCATTTCACGGCGAAGAATGTTGACTGTTGATATTCGTCTTTTGCTTCATATCCGCACCCCCTGATTATCAATCCGAGCAGCGTTTGGGGTAAGCACCATGTGAAGTGTAATAGCGTGTGAAGTGCTGTCATTGTTTATCGTCCTTTCCTGTCGGTTCATCGTCATATGGTTCGGGTTCAAGTAGTTCGTCAAATATGGAATCTATATCGCACAACTCCACCACTATCGAATGTTCATTGTGCGACCAATCACCGCTTTTATATGCCGCAAGGTGCAACTCCGCTCGCAGATTGTTTATAAATTGCATTTGGTCTTTCCCCGCCTTTTCGAGCGCGTCTGCCATCCACATAAGCAATTCACCGTATTCGCAATCATCGCTATTGAGAACGAACCCTCTTGCCTCTGCAATCAGTTCTTTGTTATTCATGGGTTGCTCCGTCCTCATATGCAAAAACCATATCCCACATATAACGAATAACATCAAGCATTGCATCTTTCGTAACCCCGTTGTGTGTAGGCATATTCATCACTTGATAAATTGCTTCACCTTTTTGATCGGTCGTATATCTGCCATCTTTAATTTGCGCGAAAATGGCTGTTGCTTTTCCTATGTTCATATCATTCATCCTTTCCAATCTGCCACCTGCACCCATCACAAGAGCCAAGATGTGCATTTTCATATCTGCCGCATTTGTAACAGAGTTCGTTGTTCATGTTTTTGAGTTGTGCCATCAACCAATCCACATCTTCCACATAAATACTCGCCCGAATACATCCATCAGGTATTTGCCTATACGCATCAGTGAAATTGAGGATTTCGTCAATCTTGTTCATTTTTTATCATCCTCACTTAATTCGGTAATCAAATCATCCAAAAGACAAGCGAGGTAAAACACCGCCTGACAGGTGAACACATCACCGCGAGGAAAGGATTTTATTCGTTTAAGGTTGGATTTCCATTCCTTTACTTTGTCATTACTAATCATTGTTTAGCCTCCTTATCCATTGCAGCCCCACACATCGGGCAGTAGTTGATTTTTGCGGTTATAGGTGTCTTATCGCTCATTTCGATTCCCCCCACTTAATTTCCATCGGCGGCTTGTCATTGCGCCACCATCCGACCGATTGATTGCCTGTAACGCTGTTGGTCAGCACCTGTACCGTGCAATCGGTGTATGTTTCGATTTCGTCATAGACCGACAAGAGTTCGAGTTTGGGGTTTGTAAAATTTTTCAATTTGCTCATTCCTTCCTTTAATTTGCTCATTTTGTGATTTATCTGCATTGTTTTGTCTTAATTATGTGCAGATAACTTTCGCGCTAATTTCGTGTGTCGGGTTAGTGTCAAGGGTCACTCTTTATAACATCCGGCAGTTCCGGCAAGTGTCGCCAATGAGTAACTCCTGCCATACTACCCATACCATGCCAAAACGCACCATCAAACCACGCCATGTTAATTGATTGCCTTCCCGATTTTGTTTGAGCGACCACCAGATACCTTATGTCGCTGTCCCCTTTCGGAAGAAACATCTCAACCGGAATCCATTCGTTTTTGTTCATTTTGTCATTCCCCTTTCAACGCATAAACATCTAAATACTGCACCCCAAGCGATTGCGCCTGTTCTTTGCTGTCAACTGCAATGTCGATTTGATTCTCACCAACTCCGCAATCGTCAACTATGAATGTGCCGTGTTCGGAAATGTAGATAACTGTGCCGTATGGTATGCTCCCATCTTGAACCGCCGCCGTGAAGTTCGCCTGAACAGGGTTTCCTGTCACCGTGATGGCGTTTCCCATCACATCGACATATCCGCCGTTCTCGTCTGCGCTCGCCGTGTAGAATGTAATCTTGTACTTGCCGAGATAGAGCATATTCTCTTTGTGAAGTCCTAAGTCGCCGAGGGTCAATTCAGGTGTCAAGTATTCCTTGTCAACTGCCGAGGATTCCTCAGTGGTTGCGTTTTTTGCAACAACTGTTTCCATTTCGGAAAGTGTTCCCGATGTTATAAACTCTTTATTATTTTGAGTTTTTGTAACCGATTCAACAACTTTTGCATCGAGTGCAATGTAGAGCGGACTAAGTAGAAATATGACAATCACGATGATTATGTAGAGTTTGGATTTCATATCTTGCTTTCCTTTGGTTCGTGGGCGTAGAGGTTGAATCTTTCACCAAGATATTCAATGTTAGATATTGAGTGGATAAGGTTTCCGTTTATCGCATAATTTATAAATCCATTATCAATAGACACAACAATGTCATACATTGACTCATTTCCAAATACTAACTCAATCCACACAGGCTTCCCCACCATCCCCCTAATTTGTTCTTCGGTCAGTGTCGGGTTATTGTCGTTTATGACTTTAAGGGCAAGTGCTTCTATTGCCAAGTCAATGGCATTGTTTTCTGCTTTTGCTTCTGCGGTAGTACCCGCCATTGCATGATTCATGTATCGACCTTCAAGGCGTTTAATTGCTTCCATCTCGGTCATATCTCACTCCTCATTTCTCGGCTTTGTGATTTCTGGTTCATTTGCATCCATTATTGATTGACAATTGGGACACATTTCATATTCGTAGTCATAAACGTTTCCGCAAAACGAACATTTTTGATATGTTGAAATGATTATTTTATCTTTCACTTCGCATCCAGCATATATCCAAAATGCGTGAGTTCCGTTTTTCACTTTATCACTCCTCATCTCTCGGAAATTTCTTTCCACAAAACGCACAGTAATAATCGCACACAGTTTTATCTCCAATTCTTCCATTGCAACAGGGACACCCTTTATCTCGCTCTGCTTTTTCTCGGAGGGCTTCAAGCAAAACGCTCAAATAGTTTGGGGGCAATTCGATGTAATACATGTTGACCGGACATAAAGGGTCTTGTTCTTCAAATAGTTTAATTAAACTTTCAATCTCGGTCATTTCGCGTCACTTTCCTTTCCGAATCGCAAGCCGTTGTAAAATCCCTTTTGCCATTTTGTGATGTTGGATTGTTTAAGTTCCTTGTTTTCATCCCGCAGACGCTTCACTTCGGCAATGAGGTCGCCTATGTCAAATTCTGCATTGGCGTAAAGATTAGACCACTCAGGCATAAAATCATCATCGAAAAGCGCTTTGGATGCTTTGATTTTTTTCTCTTTTGTGAGATGCGTGTATTGTTTGTCAAGCACCTTTTCTGCGTTACTCAACCTCGCCTCAATCGCCTCAATGTTCAGTTCGTTCATTTCGATTGTTCCTCCGTGAATGTAATGCTCGATACATCGTCGCTTATAGAGAACGGATAATTGTTCCATATGCGAACGCACCCGTTTTCGGGATGACAATCTATCCTAAAGTGTTTTCCTTCAAAAGATATATCATCACAACCGCCGCCAAAACCTATGCGTTCGTTGTTGAATGTGACGGCGACAAAGTCCATGCAGAGATAGCCGCTGTCGTGTTTTCGTCTGGATGGAACAACATAAACGCAATGAGCGTTATAGATTATCTCGTCCCATTTCCTTTTTTGAACTGCATGTAATTCGGTTTTGTTCATTCCCTTTTCCTCCATCCTATAATTTCTGTAATGCGGGTTAATTTTCGATCAGTCGGGCGATCTTGATTCGCGCCCAATCTTCGTTAAATGATTCGATTGATTTCTGCGGCTTCGTTTTGTAACCATCGTCGAGCGTGATTATGCCATCAACGGCTATGTATTTCTTTCCGAGTTTCATCCACTTGCTATCATTGCTCATAATGCACACCACCGCGCCTTGCAGCAGTTCGGGTTCGGGTTCGTGTTCGCTGTGGTAGTTTTCGATTACTTCGTAGTAGGTTTCATTCCAAAAATCAAACGGTGGGGATATTAATGCTTTTGCAGAATCCCCTCTATATACTCTGTTGTGTTGATTTGTGCGGACATACACACTACCACTTTCATCATCACATTCAGAAATAACCTTGCTCACTTCGCCTGTTTTGATATTTCTTGCCCACTCCCCCTCTTTGGCAGGGCGCTTGACAAGTTTATAATATCTTCCACCGTCACTACACGCTAACCAAGTACCCTCGGCAACGGTTTCAACATGTCCGCGATTTTTTCCATTCGCGCACCAAAGCCGAACAGTGTCGGGCTTGTCCTCCTGTTTAAGTTTCGCCAATTCCGCACAGATGTTTCCAATGCGGTTTGACATTGAATTTCTCAAATCTACGAGTTCCTTTTCAATTCTCTCGATTTCTTTTTTCATTTTGGTCATCCTTTCTTTAATGCTTCCCTCGCGGCATAATATAAAATGCCGTATGTGATCTGTCCGGTCTCGCTTGGTTTGCAGAAAATGATTGTTATATTGAATCTCACTTGCCACGAAAGCAACGAAGCAAGTAAACTCTTTGGATCTAACTTGCTGATGTAGTTGTGCGCGAATATATCCGTGAATGTGGCGTTTTCAATCAGCAGGAAAACCTTTAATCCCTCTGCTTTTGCGCGGGTAAACTCGTCCTCGAACCGCACACGGTCAACGGTGAAGTTCCCCGCTATCTCGTCTAAGTTCGCTTTGCGTTCAATCACCACATCACGCTCAAGCGTCATGTCGCCTATCATTGCCGAGTAATCGCCTGTGGTCAGCGACCTCTCGATATAACTGATTTTCTTTTCATCGAAGTACTTGAGAATGTGTTGGTTCACTTGCTCTCGCTTGTCGGATATGATTGTCAATTCTTTGAGTTGCTCGTTTATCTCTTTCTCGGTTAAGTATTTCCGCAATCGTTTAACCTCCTCGCGGGGGCGGTATCTTTCAACCGCCGCCCGCTTAATGTGATCTGATTTAGAAAGGCAAATCGTTGTCAGTTCCGACTTCTTCAAAATCGGTTACTGTTTGGCGTTGGGGAATTGTGCCGACCCACGCAGGGAGCGTTGCAGCTTTTCTTTGGTCAAGATAATATTGGCGTTTAAGATACCCGTTCTCGTCCTCTTTGAATCTCGCTGCACCCGTTGCGCCAATCCATGTGAGGAAGTTAAAATCCCCCGCTTTGATTCCGGTTGAATCGAAGAACTGCGTCATGTTGCGGTTGAAGTAATCGCCCTCAACGATATAGTCATTAACCACAAATTCTGCGCCGTTTGGTTTCAAACCAATCACAATCATTTTCTTCTCTGACTTCGACATTTTTTCTTCGGCAGAAACAACCTCAAACCTCAAATCCCCTGCCAAAACATTTGCTTTTTCCTCACGAACATAATTCCAATTCGACATAATATACTCCTTTGTTTTTTTTATTTGCCTTTACCTTTACCGCTTGTCTTCTTTCTTTTTCAAGTTTCTCCAAAATAATTTTTGGGTCAATGCTTTCGCAAAGCAATAAGCACCAATCGCTTTTAAAGAATGTTCTGATGGTTGCGAATGTGTAGTCCGGCGGGTGCTTCATGTTCTTGTATTTCTCAAAGTTATTGGTATATTCAATGAGAAACCGCCAGTCCATGACCGCTTGAAGAATGATTGCGCTTGACAGCTCTTTGGCGAACCCTGTTGTCATATCTTCAACCTCCGCATGAGTTCCCGAATCGCCTTGTCGTATTCGTCTGCTGAAAGCCCTTTGGCTTGAATGATTTTCTTTTCGGATTCGTACTGTTGTATCTTGCTCATAAAACCTCCTCAAAATTTAGCTTGCCATTTTTCGCAATAGATTTTGACCAAATCTCGCTTGTCGAGAAATTCCATGAATTGTTTGATTGTTCGCTCGATGGGTTCAACATCATCGGGGCGATAGGTTTCGGTGTAAACCCATGTTCCATCGCAGATCAGATATTGGAACTCATACGCTTCGGGCGTGAGCGCAAAGTACATCGGGTGCTGAACGGAATCAAGATACTTGCCAACCTCGTATGTCTTGCTGAATTTGGTATCGTAGATAACCCCCGCCCGCAAATAATCAAGTACTCCATGCAACAGGAAGTCCACTCCGTTTACCGTCATATCTTTGTACAGCACAACCTGCTGTGAAGCCCCCTGCAAGGAGGGTAGAAGCTTTTTGATTGGTTCGTACCACTCATGCGTGGGGTCTATCTCTGCGCCGTTCAGCGTGGCGTTAAGGACGTTCTCAAAGCGGATTCCGTCAAGCATCGCCTTTGTCTGTTGTTTGGGTTCTCGGTTTAGCGTTTTAAGAAAGTCCTCGTAACCATCGTCAATCTTGTAACTCCACAACCAACCGCTTAGCAATGTCTGCGTTATGCGGTATCGCTTACTTTGCCTTTGCGACATATGTTTTGGTTGCGGGGTCTGCAACATAGCCGAGTTCATCAATCTTTTTCTTGAAAGCGTCTGTAAGTTCTTTCAAACTGGTCAGCCCGTGAGTTAAAGCGCGAATATCCGCAAGGGCTGTCGTGGCGGCTTCGGGGGTTTTTATTTCGTCAAGGATTGCTCGACCGGAAACCATTGCTTTTTCGTAGGCTTCCTGTTGGGGCTTGAGCGAAGCGGATTCCGAAGCGATATTATCTTTGACCAGAGCGAACAGCTTTGTGAGGAACACATTCGGTTCACCCTCTTTGAGTTCGGGGACTTTGATAAGTCCTTTAATTCCGTATGCCGACTTTGCGTTGTAGTTCATGGTCGGTGTGAATCCGAGATAACGCTCTCCGTTTACGATGTGCAAGTGAGCGCCCAGATCGGCGGGTTGCCACACGAGTGTTCGCGCGCTGCCCTCGCAGACGATTTCATACCATGTGTCATCGTTCTGCTTTTCCTTACTTTCGTGGAAAAGGAATATGACATTGAATTTTTTGCGAAGTTCAGCGGAGAATCGAAGGAACTCTGTCTTGACTACGCCGAAACCCTGCAAAGAGATACCGCCTGACGCTTTGCTCGCTTTGGTGTCTGTTCTGACCGCCCAATCTTTGAGCAGGTCAATGAGAGCGCCGCAGGTGTCGATGACGAGGGTTTTATATTTGCCCTCTGCGGTTTTAATGTCTTCAAGCAAATCCTCGTAGGTTTTGCAGATTGAACTGTCTTTGCGGTGGTCGGGTCTTACTCTTGCCATGCCCTCGTCTGCGTCAATAAGAAGCACATCGGGTGCAGAGAGCGCAAGGGTTGTTTTGCCAACACCCGGCAATCCGCTGATTATCATGATTATATTTTTGTTCCTAAAGTCCATATTTTCGGGTTTAATTATTGCCATTAATTCTTCCTCCTAATTTATAGTTTGTCTCGTCCGAGTAGCCAATCGACCGTAACATCGAAATAGTTTGCGATTGCTACAAGGAACTCCACATTCGGTATGTATCTTCCGCACTCGTAGTTTGACATTGTTCTATCCGTAACATAGAGTGCTTTTGCCACATGACATTGCTTTAGTCCGCGATTTTCCCTTAATTGCTTTAGCCGATACGCGAACACCTCTGACCTCGTAAATGGAAACGCCGTTTTGATTCACCTCCCTTTATTTGATGGTTTGTGTTGTTACTTCCCCCTCCGTTCTAAAGACATAGCCCATTTAATCAATGCGCCCGCGCCGATGATTCCGAGAACAGCGATTGCCGTCCATAATTGAAAATTCGGGCTGTCCGCGAGTACTGCGACCATTAAGATAATGAACATTGCGGTGCCATAGCATTTTTCGCTTGTTTTCATCATTCCTCCTCGTCTGTCCGGTTGTTGAGTGTGACCGTTGCTTTCTTGACCATCGCCGCCAGTTCAATGGCATAGCACGCGATACTGACCGCCCTTGCGTTCATGACCTTTAGATACTCGCGTTTGTCATCGGCGGTTTCGATTGTGTCTAATTTGGAGCGTTTAATCTCGTACCACCACCCCGCAAGGTCAAGCCCGAACATACGAATTTCGCGGTCTGTGTTGTCGAACTCTTGCAGAATGTAGGCGTAGGATTCGTGATCTGAATTATTGATTCCGCTTCCGCTCACATAAAGAGCTTCTTCCGCAAGGGCTTCATCGACCAGTTTGTTAATCTTGGGTATCTGTTCTTTCATTTTGGTTTATCATCCTTTCTCAAATTGCCAATTCCCCTTTTGGAATTTTCAGTTTTCTCGCTGCCAAGCGAAGTTCGTTTGCGGAGAAGTTATCATCCCTCGCCTTGCGGTAGAATGTTGCGGTGCTTATCCGCATTGCCATTGATAGTTCCGTGTTTCCGATTCCCGATAACGCTTGATACTTTTTGAGCGTTGCGCCCAATTCTCCCAGTTGCTTCATTCTTCTTTCCCCTATACTATTTATACACGTAACTATTTTAAATGGTTATGGGGGCAAAAAAAATCGCGCCGATTTGGACACCGTATAATTCCGCAAGTTCAAGCGCAGTATCGACCTTAACATTAGCCGATGTGGGGTTTCGCTCAATTCTACGGTATGTATTCACATGAACTTTGATTTTATCAGCTACATATTGCTGTGTATATCCGTTCATTACACGCCGTTGCTTGAGCGTTAAATTCTCTAAAGTCATCCAATCACCTCGTTTCTTGTGTTCATTTTAAACTATTTATTGTAGTTTGTCAACACTCAAAAATAGTAATATTGTGACATTCTATTGTAATTTGTAATTTATAATAGTACAATATAGTCATCACACGAAAGGGGGTGATGGTTATGTCAGTGGGAAACAATATCAAGAAATTGCGAGAGCTTAGAGGAATAGACCAGTACGAACTTGCAGAGGAACTTAATGTTACGCAAAAGGCTGTATCTGCATGGGAAACAGAAAGAAACCAACCACGCATGGGAATGATTGAAAAGCTCTCCGTGTATTTCAAAATACCCAAATCGGAACTTCTCGAAGACGAAATCACAATGTTCGCCCTGAACCGTGATTTCAATACGCTTTCAGCGGAACAGAAAGCAACAATCATGGAACACATCAAATTCCTTACAAGGGATAATAAATAAATATCGGCTTGGGCAAAGACCGTTATATTGTACAGCGAGTGAGATAAACTGTTCTTCGGAGGAACAACCGAATGATGAATCCGAAAGAACTATATCTTTACGCAGATGCCGAAAATATACATATAGAATTTATTCCCATAGGCAACACGGCATTTTCACTTCCAAACAGAACAATAGGCATAGACCCTTCATACGAAACAAGGGAATCTCTCGCTCACGAAATAGGGCATATTTTGACAGGGGAGTTTTATTCGTGCTACTCTGATTCGGAATCCATGCGTAAAGCTGAATCAGCCGCCACAAAATGCGCCATTGATTTACTGGTGCCTCGCTATAAATTTCGTGCGCTTGTGTCGGACGATGGGTATGTTGCGCCTTGGCAGGTCGCGGAATACTTTGATGTATCGTATGAGTTTGCGGTCAAAGCGATTAAGCACTGGAAAGGGGTGTTATAATGGCTAAAAATAAAAGCGTCCCGAAAGCCCACGAACTTCCGTCCGGCAACTGGCGTGTACAAGTAATAGACGAAAGTGGAAAGCGAATATCCATTACCGAACCGTCCGAAAATTCTGCGGTATATGCTGCTTTGGAATATCAGGAACAACGCAAGCGCAAAGCGGAAAGCGGATATACAGTTGGCGAAGCGGTTGACGCATATATCGAATCGAGAAGCAATATCCTTTCCCCAACCACCTATCGGGAATATAAAAGGGTGAGAGATAAATCGTTTGTCGGGCTTATGGGGAAGCACATATCGCAACTAAAAGCGACCGACTACCAATCGGCAATCAACGCTGAAATGAAGTTAAGCAAAAGAGTTAAAACCCTTGCGCCCAAAACTATACGCAATGTATATGGCGTGGTCTGCACCGCCGTTAAGCACATTGACAAATACGCCCCATGCGATGATGTGGTATTCGTTCAAAAGAATAAATCTGAAATTGCGATACCAACCTCTGACCAAATTAAGTGTCTGCTCGATATAGTCCGAAACACGGAAATGGAAATACTGATTATCCTTGCGGCTTTTTGCGGTATGCGAAGATCGGAAATAATGGGGCTAAAACCAACCGATTGGGATAAGAAAAAAAGCACATTGAAAATTCAACGCGCCTATCTTTATGCGGGTGATGGGGAGTTTGTCGAAAGCCGAACAAAGACCACCAAAAGCACACGAACCGTGAGCGTTCCGAAATATGTTGCGGAAGTGATTGAGCGTGTGATAAAGGGTAAGAAGCCCGATGAACGCATTGTGACTTTGACGGTCGGCGCAATCGCTCACCGATATACGGTTGCCGCCCATCTGTCGGGCATGGACGATGTTACATTCCACGCCCTGCGCCACTATTCCGCTTCGGTCATGCTCGCTCTCGGCGTTCCGAATAAGTATGCTGCCGCCCGTCTGGGACACTCAACCGACCATATGTTACAGACGGTTTATCAACACTTAATGGCTGAAAAGCAAAGCGAATTTGACGATATTAGCAATAAGTATTTTGACGGTATTGCACACGCTATTGCACACGGTAACGGATAAACCGCATAAAATAGCGGTATGTGACAGGTTCGATCCCTGTTACCCGCACCAAAAAGAAATCCGCACCGTTGAGCGATAATGGCTTAACAGAGCGGATTTTTGCTTGTTTGATATGATTGATAACTATCACCAATGATAGTAAAATACGCCTAAATAGTAATCATAATGCACACGAAATTGCACACGAAATTATTTAACGACCTTTAATTTCTTAACCTCTGCCATTATGCAATCAAGAAATCCGTTCCCCGCTAAATCGTCATGGTAGATTTTGTGCATATCAATCAAGTCCTCTAAGTCCTCAGATGATATTTCGCCCGCTTCGATATATTTTCTTCCGAGAAACTTAATCTTATCATAAAGCAGTTGTCGAACACCCGCCCGAACACCGTCATTACATTTTTTCCGATTTTGAGCGACCGTAAACAAACCACTGATGATAGCGGACAAAGCACCGCTTGATATGACAGCAATCATTATCTCCATGACGAATTACCTCTCTCTGTTTATGGTTTAAATTAGGGTTTAGAAGTTGATTTTGTCTGTCGGGTTGTTAAGCCCTGCGAAAACACTCCATGCCGCCGTGAGTGCTGTCATAATCGCCTTGATTTGAGGGTCGAGTTCCGGAAAGAAATACGCGACAAGCGTTGCAACGATTGCGATTAACTGAATCTGAACTACGGGGCTACTTTTGATTCTTTGCCAAATTGTCATAATAATTACTCCTTTTTAATATTGATTTTATCAACAAAGCCGATTTTCTCGCTTGTCAATATCGGATAGATGATGATTGCCAGACCGCCGTAATCGCCGAGATATTTTACAGTCATGCCCTTGTAGACTTCACCGATTCGCTGTTTGCGGTTGAGTGTTGAATATGTCGGGCAGGTTATGGCAACCTTTGCGTGCTTGTCCGCAGGGGCGGTTTCCTGCCCCTCTGTGGGCTTTTCGCTCTCATAGGTGATGTTAATGCACTCGCACCACTTTTCCCACTGACGGTCTTTAAGGGCGGTCTGCACGACACCGTTCCCAAATTGACCTTTTGTGCACTCGATGACTTGACCGTTTCCGATGTAAACGCCGCAATGACCAGAGAATGAAACAATCAGCCCTGAATGGTCGAGAGGGATAGTGTCGATTTCGCCACGAACTTTGGCTTGTTTGTACCATGTTGAAGCCGCATTGTCGGTTGAGCCGTGATAATCGGCGTTTGTCATGGTGTGTTCAATGTCGCCGTTCGACCACAGAAACCACTTAATCAACCCTGTGCAATCGCACCCGATACCGCCTTTGCTGATTTCGGCGGCGAGTTCATTTTGATAGTTCGCTGTATAATGTGCAGGGTATTGCCTTGCCTTTTCTATGATGGTCTTTGTCGAGATGGGTCTACCCCAATCGCCCCACATGTATTTGACAGGCTTGTCTTTTGCTAATTTGCAAAACTGGACTAAATCTTTGTTGGTCATTGAATACCTCCTAAAAGTTCATGCCGAAGAATAGGGATTTTGCGGGTGCTATAACAGGGTCAACATAAGCGTCTGTTGGCGGTGTAAAATTTGCCGTCCAAAGCACATCGTTTGTGATAAGTAATTCGTCAATATATCCGTTGAAATATGTGTCAGATGAAACCGTTGAACCTTGCTTAAACACGCCGAGAATCACTTGGCTTAAACTCATTGTTCCCGTGTTAGTAATTGTTTTTTGAAGTGTGCCGTTTAGATAGAATTTATATGTGCTTCCCGACCTCGTTATCGCCGCATGACACCATGAATTTGTTGGTATTGCAGTTGAACCGACCTCTGTATTTTGTGACGCAATTTTTACAATATAGATAGGCGTGTTATTTGATGTGTCACTTGTGTGCCATATCACGCCGCTATTTGTGCCATCACTCGCACAAAACGCCGCAGGCCACCAGTTCGTTGTTGCCGAGGTCGCCCTGTATAGCCACATTGCGACTGTGTAGGTGGTTAGAGCCGATAGCGAAAGAGTTACATAACTTCCCGATGAAATTGTGCCGTTGACATAAGCCGCATACGAGCCGAATTTCTTTTGGGTTGTCGAAAGTGTTACGCCGCTATTCGTTGCGGTTGCGTTGCCAAGCGTGTCAGTCAGATTATTTTCAAAGTGGAAAAGAGATATTGCACTTGCAGGTAGTGTAGCCATCTATCTACCTCACGACCACGCTATGCCAGTTTGACCGTAATATGCCGAACCGTCATAGTAAATGCTCAATATGTCAATCGCGTTTGCCGCTGTCGAAAATGTGAACGCTGTGCCACCGACCTTTTTCATGGTCGGCAGGGTGATTGTCCGTGAGCCGGTTCCATCTTGTATCAAGCGCAAAGAGAGCATACCGCACTTGCTCGGGGCGGTGAAAGTGAAAGTGCAGTTTCCTGTCATGGTAACTTTCTGATGGTTTCCATTGCGCCAGTCAATCGCTTTGCTCGTTCCGCTGTTGCCGTTGTCGGTTTCTGTGCCGCCAATGCTGTGAGCGTTCATATCCAGTTCGCCGCCAAGTTGAGGGGTGGTGTCGCTGACAATTTCTGCAAGTGCTCCAATGTTGGCGGCTGTTAATGCGTCCGCTTGTCCTGTTGCATGAGATGCAGCATGTGCGGTTGGTGTCATTGATGTGGGCTTGCCCGTCAAGTCGGAATATGCGCCTGTAAATACAACTGTTGCAAAGTCGGTGTACCACTTCATGAGTTTGCACACAATTAGATATAGCGCATCTCCCGACAATATATTGGCTCTCGCGGATTCCGCATAATATGTGAGACCCGAGTTCCAAAACAACGATTTTACTTGGCTCCATGTTATTTTTTTTTGTGTGTTAGAATCCGAAACATCGGTGATGGGAAACACATCGGTCACAGCAACATCTTCAGCTATTACTGCGGTCTGCCCGCTTATCTCTTTCGCATACCCACTCGCCGCAACATTCCCCAACTTATCCGAATCAGCCGCCGCAAGCACCTTGCCCCCACCGCCTGATGTTACATAAACGCTTGCAAGCATATCGCCTGTGCCAGTTCCGTTCTCACCACGAATCTTCGCCTTATAAGCCCACAATGCGGTTGCGGCATTACCCCCAAGCGTACATTGATAGGTGTACCCCGTATCGGGCAATGCGCCCGTGTTTAAATACATATCCCCCACAAGCGCAAGAGTTATTCCTGTTGCATAGACGGTTGGAGTGGTTGATGTGCCTGTGATTGCCGTTCCTGTGTACCAGTTGTTACCCGTTCCGTCCTCGCCATCTGTGCCGTTTGTACCATTCGTACCGTTTGTCCCTGCCGCACCTGTAGCACCTGTCGCCCCTTGTATACCTTGTATGCCCTGTGCGCCTGTTGCGCCTTGAATACCTTGCGACCCAGTTGCCCCTGTTGCGCCTGTTGCCCCTCTGATATTCCCAATATAAACCCATGTGGCAACCGTATCAGCCCCACCGACCACGCACCTATAAACATTCGCTGTGGCGGTGTTCAGATACTTGTCATTCGGATTGGCGTATGTGATAGCGGTGGTAAATGAGGTTGGGGTTTCCGATGTTCCCGTGATTGCCGTTCCGTCATAAATCGAACCACCGGGCGCTTGCTCCTCTGTATCGTCATAAACGAGCGTGGTATCATTCCATTCATACCAATGTTTGTTCGCACCGATATAGGGCGCATTATTACCGCCTGTTAATCTCGCCTCGTTAATCGCCGCAACTATGTTTGTTTTAACGGTGGTTTCAAGCAAAGTGGGGTCGCCAATCGCACCATCGAGAATATCTGCGTTCCCGTTGAAATCCGCAATTAAAACATAGTCCGTTCCTGCGGGCTTTGTTAGATTAAGGTTTGTGCTTTGTGTTGCCATTTTAAACCTCCTCGAATATTACAAACGGTTCGAGCGATTTTATATCGTTTGCAGATAGCGTGATTCCCTCTCGCACCTTGACTTTCAAGGGCAGATAGTTGAACTCTGTTTCAAACTCCAACAATTCTTGGAACTTGCTTTCGCGTTCTTCGCCCTCGTACAGTTTCATAATCTTTTCTTTCTCATGGTTGAAAAGGTTAAGGCACTTTTCGATTTCGGGCAGTCGCTTGTTTAGTTGATAGGAAACGGATAAGTCAAGAGGCTCTGCATATAGGCACTGAAGTGACTTAATGGCAATGGCGAATGTTTTAAGTTTCATTGTTTCTCCTTAATAGCTTAATAGCCCGTAAGCGCCCAAATCTTCAATGATTTCATTAATTTTGGCTTTTAGTGTATCAAGGGTTTGTGTGCCAGACAGTTGGGCGCAACCTCTTTGAGCAATAGGTGTTGTGTTGAAAAACCCAACCTTTTCCGTGATCCACACATTCCCGTGTAGAGCGTGATTGTACGCACCCGCCGCGAACGCTGTACTTCCGTTAAAGTTACACGAAGAACCTGTTGCAACAGTAAACGACCCGTTGACACGAACATCACTCTGCAAGTATGTATATCCCGAATATATATATAGATACATCGTGCTTGACCCAATGTTTATAGTGTCTGAAGCAAAACTCATTACCGCTTTTGATTCCGACCCAGTATTCACATATAAATATCCACTGGTTGTGAATGTAATAGAATTTGCGCCAATTTGCACATTTTGATTTGAAATCGAAACGCTTGTAAGCGTACCCGTTGAAATCCTACTCGCACTAAGTGTTCCGGTTGTAATCAAACTTGCGTTGATAACCCCTGTGGTAATATTGCTTCCGCTTATCGTGGTTGTCCCATCGGTTAAGTTCGTGAATGTGACAAGCCCTGACATTGATATGTTTTGGCTTGATATTTCAACTGCCCCCGCCATTAACTTTATCGTGCTTGAAGTCGTGCTATTTGTGACCGATAGAGTTATGCTTTCCGCATATTGTGCAATTTCTGAAACCGATCTTTTTTGGTTATAGACCCGCCTGTTTACAGCACTCACTATTGGTCTGCTTGATTCCCCTGTACACTCGTACACAACCCTTGCCCCGCCCCGCCATGTGATAGTCTGCAAATAAACAGGAAATGCATAGACCACATCGTTTGAGGTTACGGAGACAATATCCCCCGCTTCAACCGACCAATCGCAAACAGCCGAAACCGTTATGGGCGTGAACGCCGTTACTGCGCTAAGGCGGTTGTATATGGGCGTTCCGTATGTACGGATGATAGTGTCCGTTGCGCCATACAGGAAAGGATTGTCCAATATTACATAGGCGTTTGTGCCTGTGCCGATGATTACCCCAATATCATTTTCCGTGTTTTTGATTTGCAGTTTGTCAATCGGAGTAACCGTGTATTCAGAGGGTTCGGCATTAAAGTGTTGTGTCGGTAGAATCATGACCGATTCTGTTCCGAACCACGCCAGTTCCAATTCTCCGTCCCTTGTCATTCTCGCAAACGAACAAGCGGCTTCCGCAATCCACCCAAGCACTTCACGGGCGGTTATGTTCTCCATTGTTGCGGGGGCTTCGGTAAATGACCGAGTGCTGTTAATGAATGTGGTAGTTGCGCTTGTAACCCCAACAAAGGTACAAAGCGCCGTGTATATCCCACCGAGCGTAATTGGATAAGTAAGCCCAGATAAAAACGAATCAGCCACCACATCAAACTTAACCATGCGGTCGTATGCAGTGGTTGTAATCAGACGAACCTTGCGCTTTGCGGGGGTATCAATATCGAATGTTCCGAGCTTCACATACTCGTATTTCTCAACCGTTCCGCTTGCATAAAACTCATACAGAATCCCCGCGTTATAAGCAACCCCACGCCCTGCCGTTGCCATTCTGACAAACTTTGCAACCATGAAATCACTTGGCGTTCCCGCCGTTGCTAATACGAAAATCCCTTGAATATCATCCCATGTACTTGTCGCTATGCTGTTCCATGTTTCTGTTGAAACGCCCGTCCAAGTAAGCCCGTCCGTCCATGTTGCAGCCCATAGTTCGCCGTTTATACCTATGGCATATACAAGATACCCTTCGGCAACTAACGCTCTCACAGCAAACGAGGGCTGTATGTTTGCAGGTTCACCGTTCACTTTCAGATAAGGGGTTGTGGAGTGTCCTGTAACTGTAATCGGTGAAGCCGCCCCATAGCGCAGAACAATCTTTGCGTTGGCGGTATGTGCCGCTTCCGTTGTGATCGCCGTTCTCACGCCAAGAGATACATCACATTCTCCGAAAGCAAACCCCGTGAGTAACCCGTGATAGTTTGATATGGTCGCTTCGATTGTGGATGATAAGCAAGCGCCGATGGTTAATTCGTTTTCCATATTCGAGGCTTCGCTGAACTTCAATCCACTCGATAAATTCAAGTCCTCATTTGTGAAAATCGTGCCATCTGCAAACCGAAATAAAACCCTCTCACTCGGAGAGTTTGTGAAAACCGCCGTATGAAATGCTGCGCTTGCGTTATACATCGGCTATCTCCTTAATACTCAATCACGCTAAATGTTAGATTTGCATACCACCCCGATGAACTCTCACCAACGGGCATCCAAACTACATCCCACTTCCTGTTTCCGACATAGTATGTCCCCGTCCGAGCCGCCCCTGTGTTGGGGTCGGGATAGGTGAATTGAAACGATGGTGAATTAACAGCCCCTAATATCGTTTGGCACATATCCCATCCGATGTTCACATATCGCAGTTCAACGGGTATTTTGGTAGCGACCCAATCTCTGTGCAAGTAACCCGTCAAGTCGCGTTCGCCCGAAGCGTCTACATCGGCTGTTTCTCCCGAGAACCCCGAGGGGTCAGGCAAAGGGGTGCTTCCTGCTGCAAACCCCATGTTGTATGTGTATGTTATGCTCATACGACACCCCTTGCCTTGTCATACATTCCGATTGATTTTGATACCGCTCTGCCCGCTTCTGCGGAGGTCGGGAACACCACAACCTTGTCTTGGTCAATGAGTTGCCGGAGCAGTTTGTTCTGCTCTCTTAACAAAGCGTTTTGCTCTGAATTGGCACTCGCTACACCGCTTGCAATCCCTGCCACGATCTGGTCATTGTTCGCAACCGCTGTGCGCCCACCCATCGACCCAACCATTTCGGGACTGCCGTTTTCGTTGGCAAAAAATAGGTCGCCAGAGGTGGGATAGCCGCCGTTTTCATACCACTCGACATTGAGTTTCGGTAATTGTGTCGGAAGTCCAAGCGCCGAAAGAATCTTAGCCAACCACTCTGGGGCGGGTACTGTTGACCACTCAAAGTGGGGCATTTTAAATTCAATCTCGGGAAGTTTGAGATTCTCCCACCATGTAATAAGATCGTTCCAAATTAGTTTCATACCATCCCAAAGACCTTGGATGATGTTCTTTCCGTGAGATTCAAACAACTTGGACGGGGATTCAATTTGGTTTTCTGATTTGAATATTTTTGAGGGGGTTAATGCTGCGGTTTTGAACGCGGTTACACTTGCGTCCATTTCGTCTGATAATCCTTTTCTCAACCCTACCGCTATATTCATCCCCGCAGATTTTGCGAATACCGCCGAATCAATTCCGAATGATTCCAACATCTCTTGAGCGTCCAATGTTAGCGAGCTTTTCAGTTTCACAATCCCTGTATCGTAGTTGGAATAATCAAACATTTCCGTCAACAGTTTTTGCATCGTTTCTTCCGCATATCTGCCCTCGGTGATTCCGAACTCGTCAAGCACTGGTCTGATTGTGTTTTCCATATAATCGTAAAGGTTTTTATATATGAACGTGTCCTTGCTTCCACCCTGAACCAATTTTGCAAACCAACCCATTTTGTCCCATTCGGCAGCGGCATTTTCCGCGACAGTTGCGCCCTTGGCAATTAAGTCTTTTTGAACGCTGTCAAATACTGTGGCAAGATTTGTTTGTATAGAAGCTAATTGGCTATTGCGTGTGGCTTCGTTTCCTAATATAATTTTGTCTAATTGCAACTGGAATGTGGGGTCATCAGACCACCCACGCATGGACGATACATTGTCTTTAATTGTCTTGTACGCTTCATCAACTGCTGTTTTTGCGTTATCGGCGCTTTCAGATATAATCGCAAATGCGTTATTTTTGGCTGTTTCGTCACCCCAATTTATACCGCCAAGTGCATCTGTGATTGTTGCGAACGCTTCAGCTACTGGATCAGTTTCGCCCACCAATTTTTTAATATCTTGCGTCAACGCATAAATGGCGGTAGAGTAATCTTGTGCGCTTATATTCCCATCGTCAAACGCATCCTTTGCGTCATTAAAGTCCTTTGTTATTGATTCAAATGTCTTGTCAACTTCGCCCTTAACCCCTGCGATTATGGCGATAATTTGCGGTATGTCAGAGTTTGCATCTATGAGAGCCTGATTAAGCGAACCCGAAATAGCCGAAACGATGTTTTCATAAACCGAATCAAGAATAGATTTTGTCCCTGTTTCTAATTCCGTGAACGCCGCAACCAATTTGGGGATTTTCTCGTCTGCGGTGTATACGCCCAGTTCAATTCCTTTTCTGATACCATCTATGCTTTCAACCGCTTTATTCACTTTTTCTTTTGCGTTATCAATTAACTTCCCATTGTCAATAATTGGTTGGTTTGTATTGATAATCGCTTGCATGAGTGTGGAAAACGCATCAGATAAATCGGTTATAGATATAGCACCATCGTCATATCCATAAAACGCTTCCTGCACAGTTTCCGAAACCTTTTCTTTTGCACCAACCGAAATTCCGACAATAGCAACAACAACAGCTGCCGAAATCCCGATAATCCATCCAACTGGACCCGTTCCAAATGCAATCAGCGAACCCACTATTCCGAGCGCAGAACCGAGCGCAGCTTTGATATAGTCCATCAGTTCGGCTTCGCCTTTTCCAATCGCCTTAAATCCGCTTGCCGCGATGGTAAATCCAATCAAGGATAGGGTTATTCCGAGCGCAATCATCCCGCCATTGCTAAGACCTTTCATCCATGCAATCGTGTTCATAACACCTGTTGCGATTTTCCACGCCAACAAAGCTGCGCCAATCAACCCGACCAGTTTCAGAGCGTCTTTAAACGGCTGTTCAAATTTCTTTGCCAAAGCATCCGACTTATTCTCAATCAAATCCCCCAAGAAGTCATATTCGGGAAGCGTGAAGTCGAGGACATTGCCAGATGTAGCCAACACGCCGTTTGCCGATGTGTTAAGAATGTTTAACTCGTCAAATCCGAGCAGAGTGTTTTTGAGTTCTTTCACATCTTCGTTGGCTTCTTCTGCGTCTTCTCCTATCGACTGAACGCCCGAATAATCCACTTCCGGCAACGAAAAATTAAATAATGTCGCAATCTCGTTTGCGATAGTTCTAATAACCTTTAAGAACGCAATCGCATACGGAAGAACCGCATTTAAAGCGGGAATAAATATATTACCGAGCGCCCTCGCCGCTTGCGTGGCTTGCGCCTTTAATATTCTTAATTGGTTCGCGGGGGCTTGTAGCGTTCTCGCCATATCGCCTTGAGCCGTTGTGACCTGCGTGAGTATCGCGTAATATCTCAACTGCGACTTTTCGGCTTGGTTCATGTTGGCGACCGACTTCTTGATCCCAAGCGACAACGCGATCTGCTCTAATCTCGCTTGCGATAAGTCATAACCCAACCTACGCAACGGTTCCAACTCGCCTGCAAGACCGCTCTGCAATTTCTGCATTGAATCTTCGACCGAGATATTAAAGAACGAGGAAAGGTCATATCCCAACTGAACAAGGTTCTTTGACATAAGAGCCGCTTTATCCGCTGTCACGCCAAACCCTGTTGCGAGGGTCATAAAGATACCTTGATTACGCATCCATGCGGAGGGGTCAATTCCCATGACTTCACCGACATGCTCTGCGTATGCCTGCGATTCTTTGGCGAATTCTCCCATAGCGACCGTGAATAAGTTTAAATTTTCAATGTATGCGTTGGATTCGTTTATCCAATCTCCAATAACGCCCGCAATTCGGCGCACAATGAAATAAGCCACCGTCATTTTTGCCATTGCAGAACTAATGCCTGTACCTAAAACGCCGTATGATTTTGAGGTCTTGTGATTCGATGTGGTTAGTTTTGCATTGGCGTTTATTGCCCTCTGGATGTTTGCCGGAAGTCTGCTGAACCCCGCCGAAACCTTTTCCATCTCAATAGCAAGAGGTCTGATCGCATTTGTGACCTGAATAATCTTTGAGGCAAAGGCGGTCAGTTTTGTATCGTCTAACCCTGCTGTAATTTCGGGGATTTTTCGCAACTGATTTAAAGCCGACCCGAGATTGGATTTCCCAATCGTTTCAAGTGGCTTTAATGCGGCGACCAAAGAGGCGACCTTTTGACCGGGCGCTTGCATGGTCTGCAATGATTGCGAAAACATTTGAAGTTGTTTCGATGCGGTGGTTAAACCAATACCGCCCTTAACGGCTGTGCGTAACCTTGTCAGCGATTCGGTCAACAAGTTTAATCCGCTTACCGCATTGGTGCTACTGGTTTGTATATCAATTTGAAGTTGATCTATTGTCGCTTCTGCCATCATTTACACCACCGTTCTCTATCGGTTGGCGTTCAGTGACGCTCGCGCTATTTTTAAACTTCTGATTCATTTGTGAGGCAAAGGCGAAGAACTTTGCAGCTCCCACTTTTTCCTCAATGTTCTCTTTGGGAGCTTCTGATTCGTGCTTTGTGCCGTATGGTTCTTTGAGATAAGGGACAACCTTAGTTCCCTTGGGCGCAAACGCATGGAGTACGGGCGATACAGCGCATATAGCTTCGTACACATACGCACCTTGAAGCCAAGCGTCATAGTTGGTTCGGTCTCGCTTTATCTCGTATGCCTTTTTATAATGCTCGAGTTGTGAGTAGTCGCCGTACCAGTATTCGTGATACGGCACACCAATCGACATAAAAAACGGGCACATCTGATCTGCATAGTCTGCAAAGGATAGCGGCTTTTCAGCGGAGGACGAATCTACTCCCGATTCATCCTCCACTTGACGTTTCCCTTTGGTGCCATTGCTTCCCGAACATCGTTAATCATTTCGAGCAGACATTCAAGCAATGAACCGTCCTCGCTTGTGTCCGAGAACTCCTCATAGATTTTGCGCCGAATATTGTTTGAAATCATAGAATGGTTCGCTTCAAACGCAACAATGAAAAGTTCCTCTGTCATGGTCAAGGGGTGTTCTCCGTTGACGATTTTTGCAAGCTGACCCGATTTATCGAGCCGTTTGACAACATCAATCGTATATGCCAGAGAATAGTCTTTGCCTTCGTGTGTGAAATCAAGTGATGTTCGTGCCATTAAATATAATCCTCCTATTTATTAAACAACCGAAACAGCGGTTGACGGTGTGACAACAATCTTCATCTCAACCACACCATTTACTCCCGCGCCGAGAACATATGCGATTACCGTTCCGGTGAAAGCAAATTTGCCAGATGCGCCAGTTGTTCCAAACCAAAGCTGAAAGTCCTGTTCAGTTGTAAGTGTTGCAATCAAGTCATACACGGTTTCGTCATAGTTCGCCGTGAACTCTAACGCCTGTTGGTCTTTGATACCTGCAACATATGTTTTGGATGCGTCACTAAGCGTGGTTGTGTCTAATAGTTCGGGTGATCCGCCCAAGTCAGGGAAATCCTTGATTGGGCTAAGCGAACTCCATGTGGCTGTCGCTAACGGCGTTGAATCGTAATACAACGCAATCGGATATGTGCTAATAGCCATGTTAATACCCTCCTTTAGGATTTAGTGATGACAGTGGACGGGATGACAACGATTTTCATTTCGACAACGCCGTTGACCCCTGCGCCGATAACATACGCCGATGCAGTTCCACTCCAAGAGAATGTGCCGCTTGCACCTGCCGAGCCGAACTCAAGCGCAAACGCAGTTGTGGTCGTCAAGGCGTTTGCTGCCGCGAGAGCCGCCGAAGTATAGTTTGCTGTAAACTCAAGTGCTTGCTGATCTTTAATTCCCGCGACATAAACCTTAGAAGCGTCCGAAAGAGTGGTTGCGTCCAGTTGTTCAGGCGCACCGCCAATGTCGGGAAAATCTTTAACATCGCAAAGTTTTGTTCCACCCGCTTTAAGCGTAATTGGATAGGTACTGATTGCCATTTAATTACCTCCGATAAATTATTTTGCTTTTGCTCACAACTCCTCGATACCGAGAAATCATTGAGTATTGAGTGGTGTCTGTTTGTTCTATTGGGGATGAACCCACGCGAATGAATCCTTTGCCAAACATATAGGTGTCGATGATAGCCATGATTGCTTTGCATTGGGCTTTCTTTCCGGACGAGGCGTTACTGATTACCTGCACTTGGTACATTACCGTTGCGTGGTTTTCTAACCCCGAGGAATCAAGCGTTGTGGTGTATGTGCTGTTATCCATTTCCATGAACAACACGGCAGGGAAGGTTGTCGGAATCGGTTCGGGTGTGCCTGACATATATCCCGTTGAGTAAGCGGTTGTAAACGCTGTGTATGCGCCGCTATATAGTTCGTTCTCGATTTCGATCATGTCATGAACACCTCCCTTGCTATCCTAAGCACTTCATGTTCCATCTCTTTGGTGGCGTACCACATCGGCATTGCGGCAGGGTTGCCTCGAGTGATTACAAGGTTATTGCTGTCGTCCATGTAACCCCACGCTGTGCGCTTTCCCATGCCCTTGCCATACTCACCTATTCCTACAACCCCTGCGGGTCTGGGTTCGGGGTATGGTTCGCTTGGGTTGTGATAAACGCCCGCGCCAAATTCGATAAAAAATACCGATTGCCCTTTTGCCTTAATTGCATATCCATTCGCAATCGGTTCAACGGTGACTTCCACATCGTTGTTTCCGTCATACATTGCACCGCTGAATCTCACGGACGCTTCGCTTGCGCCAACTAAAGCAAGGCGTTCAACGATAATTCTTTTCTTTTCTTCAACCCATTGCTTATACTTAGCGACTTCTTTAATCGCCCGTCCGATTGATTTATCACTCAAAGATATGGTTATCTTCCTCAAGTAACATCAACCTTTCGGGCATAGAAAACGAAATCATTTAGAACGGTCGGGATTCCCTCGACCACATAATTGTGCTTTGGCGCTGTCGCTGTATAGGGGCTTGGGGGCGTAATTCCAAACCATATAATGCTCTCACCCGTGATAGGCAATGTGGATTCCGAAACAACCCGTATCATGTTTATGGCATGAACCCCAAACAGTTCAACTTCGTATTTCGATGAAACGCCTTGCACATTTACTTTTACATTCACGGGGGTTGAATAGGTTTTAGTCCATTCGCCTGTTTTGTTGCTACTCACATCAACAGCCGCTGTTTTACTTGAATAGTTTGCGTACCAAAGCGATTGCTCATTTCTTTTGCAAGTCCGCATGGTTACACCACTTTCACATATGGGATAACATTCTTGTGGATATATTCGAGCATTTCAGAATACTTAAACGACCGTCCTATCCCGTTCTCGCTGTGCGAAGTCTGACCCTCTGCGCCTATCAACCCATACCCCACAACGCAAGACATGACCTGAACCATGTCATACTCCGCAAGGTAATTTTCGTTATACTTAACCGCAATGGTTTCGGCGTTAATGGGGTCTGCGTCATAGGTCAAGCCGTATTCGCCAAGCTCAACATCAGCGCTTGCATACTGCCAACTCTCGGCGCTCTCGGAATAGGTGAATGTATAGGTTGTCCCGCTTGTCGGATTTAATTTTTCAATAAACAAACTCGCGGACACCTTTACATCGTTATCTTCTGAATTAACGGCTTTTGCGATATTGGGATATGAGGAATACCCATATCTCCAACTCACAAGCTCTTTTTTTGCGATAGTGAGGTAAACGCCAAGAGCCGTGTCTTGCGTTGTGTCTGTTATTTCGAGTAAACTCTTTAACATCGTCAACTTGTCCGCAGTTGTCATGGGTTTACCTCACTTTCACGTCATTTATAGAGAATCCACGCGGTACCCGCTGCACTGAACGAGAGTTTGATACTTGTGTTGAACTGCATTGGTGTTCCACCAAGGTCTAACTCGGCTGCGCTTGTCAATGCGCTCCATGCGGCGGTTGAGCCATCTGTGGGCGTGACCGTGATAATGGCATCAACCACTTGGATTCTCGCAACCTTGCCCGCTGTTGCTTTAACGGTTTTGATTTGCGCCCCTGTAGCGGTAATCAATACCGCTGTATATCCTTTGGTGAGTTCGTCCTCAAGGATTTCCGTCTGTCTGGATTGGCTCATTTATTCACCCCCAGATTATCCAACTGTGGAGAGTGTTGCGCCATCAATAGCAACCACTCGCCATGCAAAGGTTGCACCTGCTTTAATTCCACGAAGAATGATGAACTCGCTTGCGGCGTTGAACAGAATCGTGTTGTTTCCTGTCGCATTGACGGGAGAAGCAACCGTAACCGTACGAGAACCCGAACCCGCAACCGTATCAGCCGAAATGCAAATCTCTTGACCCGCAAAGGTCGGCACTGCAAGGGTGTTGGTTTCGGCAGCGTCCGCAATCGTCAGAGCAAGGTTTCCATTGCCCGTAACGGGGATAGCGGCAGCGTGTGCAGCGACAATGGCTTTGGTACTCGGTGCTGCTGTGGCAGCAAGCATGGCGGTGGTAATCTTACCTGCGCCAACTGCGACTGCGCCTGCATTGCTAAGCGTAATATCGCCAGAAACGGCAACGCTCTTAATATCTGTACCGTCACCGACAAGGATATAACCATCCGACTTTGCGTTGAGGTCTGTGGGTGCATCGGCAACTCCACCAACCTTGATTGAACCGCGTGTGATGTTGGCGAGTTTCGCATTGCTCACAGCGTCATTGGCGATTGTAATCGCACCAGTCGAGGCAAGCGTAGCGTCACCAGAAACAGCCACACTCGCAAGGTCAGTACCATCACCCACAAGAATCTGTCCGCTTGTTTTTGCCACAAGGTCGGTGACAAGGTTTGTCGCTCCACCGACTTTGATAGAACCTCTCGCAAGTGCAGCCAATTTCGCATTGGTCACATTTGCATCGGCAATCTTGGCGGTTGTCACATTGGCATTGAGAATCTTTGCGGTTGTGACTGCATCGGCTGCAATATGTTCAGCGTCAATAGACCCTGCCACATAATGTTCCGAATCAATCTGATCGTCTGCGATATTCGCGCCTGTAACGCAATCTGCGCCCAAAGCGGTTGTATCTACTGCACCTGCCGCAAAATGCGCGGTGTCAATCGAGCCATCAACATACTGGTCGGAATCAATGGAGTTCGCAGCCATCAAGCCGACAACGATTGTCCCGTCAGCGATTTTAGCTGCCGTAACCGCATCGTCCGCTAATTTTGCGGTCGTTACAGATGAAGCCGCCAGTTTGGGAGAGGTAACGTTTGCGTCAAGAATCGCAACGGTTGTGACGCTGTCAGCCGCGATAACAGCGGCGGGGCTAAGCGTCTTTGAGTTTGTGCCGTCATGGTCGTGTCCGTTTGCAACTGCGAACAGCACATCTTTGAAATCGTTCTCCAAAAACTCTTTGAGTTGAGGATTGCGAATTGTCGTGTAATCAATAGTGATTTCAGCCATTTATATAGACCCCTTTCAATGTAGACGGGCAGATGCTATCCACCCGTCATTCGTTCCATTGTTTAATTTAAGAAACGGTAAGCGCTGTGATCGAGCCGTGGAACTCCTCCGGACCATAGTCCAGACCGACTTGGGTGTAAAGGAAGCCGCCCTTTTTCGCCGTAGTGACGGGAATCGGAACGTCTGTGATAACCTTGCCTTCATACGGGCAGAACACGGGATTGATTACGCTCATGTCAACGATATAGATTTCGTTTGTTGGCATCTGCGGTTCCCAGACAACGCCGAGCATACAGAAGTCGGTTTCGATCTGCTTAATGTTCAGACCGCCAACATTTCTGTCTTCCGGGGCGTAACCGTAAATGTCTGTCAACATCTGTTTGTTGAACGCATTGCACAACAGAACCATATTACCGAACTGTGCGCCGTTGGTTGCCATTTCACGAAGCAACTCTTGAAGCATAGCTCTGGTCAACCCTGCACTACCCGCAACGGTGTTCGTGGTAATGGCGTTCTTAATGCCTCTGGTTTTCGCAACGGTCGCGGCAACGTTATTGGCGACATAGCTTCCCTGCAAGAAAGAGAAGTCAAGGTCAATAGCCATCTGTTTCAAGGCGGCGGCTTTCTGGAACGAAAGCTCGTCTGTGACGGGCTGATTACCCGCAATAGACAGACCCGCGATTTCGCCAAATGTGGATTGTTTCGCAAAGCTCACGCCATACGGATATTTCATGATCTGGCAGGTGTTATAGTCCTGCGAACGAGTGTAGGTGATTTCGGTTGTGTCGGTAATAGACGTGGCTTCCGACTTAACCGCCGTGGATTGGTCTGCGGCTCTCAACACCCAAGGCTGTGCGATGGGGAAGTTGAAGGACGTGGTTGTTTTGCCGCCACCGCTCACTCCACCCACCATGTTCAGAAACGGTGTCTGGTTTTGCCCGATAAGGTAAAGTTGTCCTAAATAATTGAGGTCTTCACGACTTGTGTATGCCATTTAAATTTCACTCCTGTTTTGTATTTTTGATTTGTTCCAGTAAAGACATTGCGAGAACATGGTTCCCTGTTTTTACGGCTGTTTCGTACTGCTCTATTAGTTTTTCCTTCGGGGCAAGCGTTTTACCGCTTCCCGCAGGGGGTTTCGGGTCTCCCGCGATTTTGGTTGCGCGTTCCGCTTTTCTCACGTTTTCGATGAACGTGCTTTGGTTTGCAAACACTTTTTCCATATCACCCGATGCGTAGGCGGCGGCGGTATCACTCGCCAACGCTTCGTCATATCCAAGTCCGAGATATTTCGCCTTTAATTCCGATGTGGTCTTGTCCTTTTTAAGCGATTCTAAAAGCGCGTCTCTTTCGAGTTCTCTTGCGGCGCGTTCTTCTTCTTTTTTCTCGTCTTCCGTCATGCGCTCTTTGAGCTTTCTGGAATGTTCAGCGGCTTCTTTCGCTTTCGCGTCAAAGACTTCTTTCTTCACATACCCTGTAAGGTCAAAGGGCTTGTCATCAATTTCAAACGCCGATAAAACCGTTTTGACTTCATCGGAAAGTGTGTCGAAATTAGGGATTTTAGTAGTGTCAAGTTTTGCCATGTGTGTTTACTCCTTTGGGCTTTAAAGTCATCTCCGACTATCTTTGGGATTAACGTCTTCTCTGACGGTTTGATTTGGTTTGGGTTTTTGTTAAAGCGGTTTCTCTACCGCATAAAAAAGCGCCAATAAACTATCCAGATTCGGATTGTTCATCGGCGCTCAAGTCGCTCTGTGTATTTGGTTTGTCCGTTGTGTCGTTAAGTGTTTTACAGCGAGGGCATTTTATTTGCACCCTCCCTTCATATTTCCCCAGTAATCTTCCGCATGTTTTACATCGGAACTCACGCAACAGCATCACCCGGCGTTTCTTTTTTCTCTTTTTCCGCTAAGGCGGCTTGCTCGGCTTTTACCTTTTCGTAATGCACCGCACTTTTCTTGGTGGCATCTTCGGGGTCGGAGAACATTCCGCATTGCGTGAACGCAAGTTCGGGGGCGATCTTGTCCGAAGCGAGCATACTGGTCAGGATTTGTGCTTTGGATTGACCGTTCTCATAATTCCTGCGCGTGAAGTGTACATCAATGTCTGCAAGCGTGAGTTTTGTTCCAACTGTGTTTCTCATGATTTGCAGAATGATTTTTAACAGTTTCCTCTCGGATTCTTTCACCATGAGTTCATCGCTCTTTGCGTGGGATTCGGTCGAGGAGTGTCCGTCACGCTGAAAGACCGCTGCGCCCGTGTCCGATGTGCTTGACCCGCCGTTGCGGTTCGGCATACCCACTATCTCAAGGATTCTCTGGTGGCAGTAGTCAATGAATGTTTGGACTTGCTGTTGGTCGAGTTCTTCCGAAATAATCTCAACGGACGCTTTAATGTCCCCAATTGATTTAAGTTTAATAAGCCCCGCTTCTCGAATTGCCACCGCAGATTGATCGTCTATCTCTGCGTTCGTCAACACCATCATGCTCTGAATAAATTGTTCAATTCCGTCAACCCTGTTGCTCTGCACCGTATTGATTGCGTCAAGGATATGTATGACAGTTTCGATCACGCCTTGCCGTGCGTTGTTCAGCGGATATTCGATAACGGGGATGGATTGCAGGTTTAATTCGCGTTCATTGGTGATGATGTTGGATTTTCCATCTCCATCGTTTGTGATTTCATAATATTTGTTATTCGTCCAAACGCTGTAAACGGATTTCAATTTGTCCGATACACCAGTATTTTGCTGAATATACTTGACCGCCATCAACGGCTTCTCACCAAGCCCCGAATGATAAACAACAAAGGTATATCTCGGGTCAAGCGTGTATATCTCAAACGGCGCTTCGTCTTCCGAAAAATCCGTTTTCCTGTTTTCAATCTTCGGCACAATGTCCGATTCAATGTACGGCGTGTTCGACATTGCCATGCGATACGATGTTCCGCAAGTGTACATCCACTCTGCAAGTTCTTTATCTAATGCGGATTTACCGCACATCAACATCATATCGTTTAATTTGCTAATATCTTCCGATAACCCATCCTCGCTACTGCGGCTGATGTACTGAATGGGTTCACCGCATAAATACCCAACCTTGAACGACACGATTTCTTCCGCACCGTTCTCCACAATCTTATTGCAGATTTCGGGTCTTATCGTCTTTTCTCTTTCAAGTATCGGCTGATCACCTTTGCGGTAATTATATAAATATTCGCACTCAATACTGTTCTGATTATGCACAAGAAGCGCGTCCTGTAAGACACGCACCACATTTTCGCTCGTTATAACTTCGTCATCACAAAGTATTTTCCTGCGCCCGAACAAACTCATATCAGCCAACTGCATCGCTCCTTTTGTTTATATCTTCACCCTATCCGCGCCGGGAGAAAGGATAGACCCGGCGCTTCAAGGGTAAAGGAGGAAGGAAGGTAGAATTGCATAATTATTACACTGCCGCCCCCCACCCCAAAGCGTTATAAATGCAGCGTAATTACCCACAAGACCTATATTTTTATGTAACTGGCGTGTTAATGGTCAGTATGTGACCCCGCTCTTTGTCATATACAAACGTTTGCGCTTTGCGAACTGACCCGATATATGCGTTTTCTGCATGCCATACATCCGTGGCGGTTGGGCTTGATACCCTGCGTACGATAACCCCGTTGATTTCCTCGTAAACGTGTTCGCTGTGCAAGTGTGCCGTGTGCATTTCGCAGAACTTGGCTTGTCCCCACATCTCCCTTGCTTCGAGAGGCATAAGCGATGCGAGGCGTGATGCTTTTTCTTTGCTCTTGCTCGTACCCTCTTTCGCTCCGTGACAGTAACCGAGCAGCGTGTTTCCATATAATTGATACTTTCGAGGGTATGCGTCCGTGTTGATTGTCACGTTTGGGTCGTTTCTGAACCACGCTTCGAGATATTTAAGTGCGTGGTAACTGCTCGATTCGTCATGGTTGGAAGGGGTATAAAACATCTTAATTGGTGCAACACGCGCCAACATTTCCACGCCGCGCACCAACATCTCAACGCCTACATTGAACAGTTTCTTGCTCCGAATGTCTGTGTCCTGCGGTGTTCCCGCTGTTGTAGTCTTCTGCTCATTGTCCGAGTTGAAAAAGTCATTAGTCCAAACGAATGTTATGTATTCTATCGGTTTTCCTTTGAGGTTTTCGATAACATCCGCGATTATGTAATAAAACGTGTCTCTTGCGATTTTGTAATCGTAGTTCTCTGGCGTGTCGCCATGCCAACAGAGTTTGCCAAGATGCAAGTCGGCAATGTTGACCTCTGCCATCATTTTTCTGTCAACCGCTTTTACGATCGGGGGCTTGAATTGCTTTCGGTCAATTCCCGAAATGTCTATATCGTATTCATCGTCTTGCGTGGCAGCCATCTTAAACAGCGCCGTTCGCCTTATATGCGTCCTGATTTTTTCCTTAACCTCAAAGTGCTTTAACCCCGGGAATAAATACATCATTTCGTCTGCGATTTTTGACCAGTTCTTGCCATACTTCCGAAATAGATCTTCCGCGATGAGTTTCCAGCTCAACATCCCACCTCGATTTCACCCAATAAAGCGTCACCCATTAACGCACTTTTCCTATCTTCTTTATACCACATAAAGTAGTTAAAATCAAGGGGAATACACTATATTTTCCGTGTTTGCTCGTTTTTATAACTATATGTAGTGGTTTACCACAATCTTTGACCGATCTCGACCCTTGCGGTTCCGTGGAATAGTTCATCGGCAAGCATTGCCAAACTATCGGGGGCATCGTCATGCTTGTTTTTGCCCGTTTGTGAGAACATAGTTACTTCATCCATGAAAGATTGATACTCTTTGCTTCGATATGGTGTTCCGTTCGCGTCCCTGCCCGGGCTAAGAAAATAGAACTTCTTAATATCTGGGGCAAATTGAATTATGCGCCCGAGCTTGCTTTGGTTGTTTGGCGCTTTCCTCGCGGTGATGTTAATGTGAACACCTTCGGCTCTTAACCGCCTGTCAACATCATCGGCGTATTCCCCACCGCCATTATTTGCCTCGTACCTCTCTTTATGGGGCTTGTGCAGCTTGCTTCTTCCAATTACAACGGGCTTGGTCACATCTTTATCGCCTTGATTGAAAATTACATCATGAATATAAACATCGCCTGTAAAGGTTTTAGAAAACGGCATAGACAAACTATCGCCACCGCCCCACGCCACATCGCAGACAGCCACATCGAAAGAACCCCCATCGGGAAGAACCCCATTGTAATATCGCAACTCGTCAACCGGAAACAGCAACCCCTCACGCACATACGGATTACCCATATACTTGGCGCACCATGAAGCGTCATCTATACTGGCTTTCATGTCCTCATAGTATTCTTTGCTGAACCCAAGTTGATACGGATAGTCAAAATTGCTTTGACCGTCCTCGTTCAATGCGGGAATAACCCTAAACCGATAACGAGGGTTGTCTTTATACTGTTCCTCGACCCTGCCAAGCGGATCAAACACATTCCATCTTGTCCCAACCATCAACTCAAACGCACCGTCTTTTTTGCGGTCTTTTAGTTGGTTTAAGTAAGCATCATATTTCGCTTGCAGACGATCTGGGTTTAGCGATTCCTCTAAATCCTCAATCAAGTCATCGACATACAGGCAACCGCCCGTTCCGATTTCAACGGCACCCGTCAATGTTCCCCCAACCGACCGAGCGGTAAACGAAGAAAACCGCTTTTTGCGATTGAGGTCAATAGTTTCATTTTTTGCCGATGTATCGACCACTCTTGCGGTCGGAAACACATCACACCACGAATAGTTCTCTCTGTCTGTCAGGATCGCCAATGCCTCACGATAGAACCCGTCTGTCAATTTGTCACTGTGTCCCGACATGACATTTGCCACATCGGGGTTTTTCCCCATGAGCCAAGTCATGAAGAATATGCAAATCGTACTCTTTCCGGTTCTCGGAGGCATTGATACCCCCAAAAAGTCAATCTTCCTGTCTGCTAAGTCCTGCAAGTCCCGAACCAACGGTGCTAACACCTTGCGCCGAGGTTGATAGAACTTCTTGTGCGGTTCCCTGTTCCACTCGAGATAGATACAGTAACTGTCTAAATCATCAACCGCCATATACAGATAGGATTTCTTATTCAACTCGTAATATTTCCCCAATTCCACGGGGTCTTCGCCTTGCATGACCTGTTTTGCCGTTTCTCGCCTAAGCCACATATTATGCTCATAGGAACTCGCCTTGTTTTCTTTGCCAAGCGCCCGAAGCATGTCAAAATAGTCCTGATATGCTTGAAATTCAGGTTTTTTCTCGATATATGCCTTGATATTCCGCAATTCTTGCTCTAAATCCAAAATAAAAACGCCCCACTTTCTAAAGTAAGGCGTTCAAAGACGCTCGGTTGTTGGTTGTTAAATTATTATACCAGTTTAATGGAACACGAACCGCCAAATATAAGGAATAGACCAAGCAACAACATAATTATCCCAACAATCGTCCACATGCCGTTTGCCGATCTCGCGTTTCTGCTTTGTAGTCTTATAAACTGTTCTTGGTCAAACGATGGTTTCCCACACCTCGGACAATATCTGCTGTCAGACGATATTTCCAATCCACACTCTTGGCAACGCATTAACATTGCTATCGCCTCCTTTCTTCCTTTATACACTATTTGGTCGGGGTTTGCAAGGGGGTTGTCAAAAAACAGAATCGGGAGGAATTTTGGATAACTTGTATTCCTCGACCTTTTTTGAAACATTCTCAAAATAGGAAACATCCATGTTTTCGTCAATGATCATCTGGCATATTTCGTCCGTTCCAACTTCGAGAATATAGTCTAAATTGGCGACGAGCGTGTTCTTAACAAGATTCTGGTTTGCTTTTGACATCGCGGGATATATTTCACTGATTTTCATACTTTTCAACCCTTCTATAAAATGTATTCGGCTTCAACCCCAAGTGCTTCATTGCCGTTCTCGCGCTGATCTGCTCCGATTTCCATAGTTTGTACTCTTGCTCGAATTGCTTTTGGTCAACCTTGATGGGTTCACGCCCTTTATACTCGCCTCTTGCCTTTCTAAGTACAATTCCTTCGGCTTGCCGTTCCAACAATAACTCTCTCTCCATTTCGTTTACCGAAGCAACTATTGTCATTATCATTTTGCCCGTTGGCGTATTGGTATCAATCGCCTCTTTTTGGCTTTTGAACTCTACGCCCTTTTTCCGCATAACCTCAACCATATCCAACAGGTCTTTCGTGTTCCTCGCTAATCTGCTGAAGCTCTCAACCACAACTACATCACCTTCGCGCATGAATCCCATCATTTCTTTCAACTGCGGTCTGTTCATGTCCTTTCCGCTAAGCATGTCCACGAATACCTTTTCAACCCCCAACCGTTCCATTAATACCTCTTGTCTCTCCGGGTTCTGCCCCTTAGTCGAGCATCTCACATATCCTATCGTCATCTTCGCTTCCTCCTAAAATCGGCGGGCTTCCTGTTCCCTCCGTCCTTCTTGTGTCAATAATACCATAGTGTTTCATATATGTCAACATCTTTTTTTGTTTTTTTGAAAATTATTTTTGGGATGGAATATAGAGGGTCTTTTTTATTTTTTCGGCGGTTAGAAGGCTCACCCCGCCCCCTACCGTTTTGTCATATCCCCCTCCAGTACCCTATTCGATCCGGCATTGCTTTGGGGTATGCCGATGCGCAACAAACAAAACCCCGGCCATTGTGTTGCATATCGCTTTAATAATATTTTATGAAATATTTCATATATTTTCAATAAACCTATTGACACAATGAAACACTTGTTATATAATGTATTCAGTGATCACCCAGATCACACCGCAGCGCAGGACGGCGCAGACGAAAGGACGGAAATAACATGAAATACAAGACAACCAGAGCGGCCATTGTCAACGGTGCTTCTAATATCGTTATGGCTGGATATTGCGACCTTCAGCACCTGCTTCATTATCACAATGCAAGCGCGTATACCTGCGGTGTATACGGATGGAATTTCGATGTGTACCATGTTTACAGCTTGACGATCTGCACCGGATACAGAGGGATGCCGGGCAGACGCGCCAACAACATCCGCGAATATGACGAAAAAGCCCGCGCGCTTGTTAACAACTGGGATATGCCATACGATGACAAGCAAGCCGCCGTTGAATCCCTGCTTTGCGAATTCTGCGCCCAAACGTGATTGTTATGGAAATATTCGCATTATTCCTCCTCTCCTGCCTTGCCTTCTCTCCATGCCTCTGGGCGATACTCCGAAAGATAGCAGGAAGCAAAAAGAAGTTTACCGCGCTTATGCGGGAATTGATGAATTGAAAGGATGTATTTAAATGATTATCATGCAAAACGGCGATATTACGCTTGAAAAAGACAACTATACCGGAGAATATGCCGTATTCAAGCGCGTGATATATCCGAGCGGAACAACAGCGTTTTGGCAACAAATTAGCAAGTGGTATATTTATCGCAGATATGCCGAGCGTGTTTATAACGGTAAATGATATCCGTCTCCGGTGGTCAGACGCTAAAGACCACTACCACGCCGAAAGGCGAAATATTTTGAGGAGGGTTTTGAAAATGCCTAATTATCACATAGCAGTCACGATCGAGGAAAACGGTAAATACTATTCCTATGCGGTCAAATACAGCCAAAGCAGCAACATTAAAAGCGTTTTAGAGGGAATTAAAAACCTGCTTTGGGCGAATGTTTACAGCACAAAGAAAAGAGCTTGTGAGGTGGTTGAAAACTGGAATGAGGGATACAGGAAAAACGGAACACATCTATTCGACAACGCTCCCGACCGTCTTCCGTTTTAGAGGTGAGATTGATGTGGTTATTGTCAATAATCCTTTTCCCGTTCCTGATCTTGGCAAGCTTGATTAAAAAACAGTGAAAGAAGGTTATGAAATGGAAATAAATAGAACCATGTTCGATAAATTTACACTCGTCCAATGCACGGACGGAACAGGTAAAACAATGTTCAAGGGATATGTCATCACGCGATACACAAACGGCTTGTGCAGGACGATTATAAACGGAGATGTCATAGAAACAAACTCACCGCTCGAAATGATGAAATATTTAGAATCGCTCGCGCCGAGAAAATAAACCCGCTCGCCTCGCCTAACAAGCGGGGTTTTCTTTTGTCTGAATATGCCGAAGCCCGCAGATGCCATTTATTTGACTTCTGACGGGCTTTTGCTTTTTGCGTGATGTTGTATGCTATGCGCTTATAATCGCTCCTATCGCCTTTAAAGCCTTGCCTGCTTTAATTCCTGCTTTTGCGCTGCGTTTCTCTTTGCTTTTGCGCTGCTCTCCGGTCAGATCTCCCAAGCCACCAGACAAACCGACCGCCCCGACCGTCCGAAAGGATAGCCGAGGCGGGTTTCTTTTTGCCTGTGCGAATTTTATAGTCGGTGGGCTATTTTAAATCATTTTCAAGAGTTGCCAGTTCCCGTGTAATAGTCGATAGCTTTTGCCGAAGCGCGGCAGCTTGCATTTCTTTAATCCCTCGCTCGAATGTGATTTCGGCATATTGCCACAAATAGTCGCCAGTGCTTTTCGCTGTGCCTCGGCAACACGCAGACACAAGCTGCGAACTTATGCCCAATAGTCGAGAGGGGATTGAAGCATTTGCCCATATTGCCACAACATCACCGCTTAGCGTTAATTGCGCCACGGGTTTCGCGGAATAGTCGATACAGAGTTCTTTGAGTGCGTGATTCAGATTTTCGCCATGCGTTACCCATTCGAGGTTGTCCACAAAGTTGTTATCTCTGTCACCGTCTTTGTGATTTACGTTTCTCTTGCTATCCGGGTTTGGGATGAATGCTTCCGCGACAAGCCGATGCCCCTTTGCGGTGATTCTACCGCCATCTTTGAATAGAGAATATGCCCGATAGCCATACGAATTAAGGCTTCCGTTTATCTCTTGACCGTCTTTGTGCCTCACTCTACCAAAGTTGTTGACTTCGTATAATCCCTCAAACCCAATTGCGTCTCGCCATTCTTCCACTATTTGCTCTCCTTTGCTTCTATGATTGCTTCGGGCAACCCCACCTTGTACTTCCCTGCGATAGTCGATGGGTCGCCATCATTTCCTAACGCTCCGTTGGGTGTCAGGACATATTCCTGCTGATCCTTCATTCCGAAGTAATTTTTAGCGCGGAAGATGTAAACTATCGGATTTATTTTGCCTTCCGTGACCATTTCGCTCTCAAATGTTGCGAGAAAATCCTTTGCTTTTTTGATGATGTCCATTGCCCCTGTACCCAACTTAGACACCGCTTCGCCAGTTTCCCAAGTCCAGATAGTTCTGCGGTCATATCCCGTAGCGAGGCAAAGTTTCTCAACTGTGGGGATTTCCCCTGTGCTTATGCAGGTAACGAAGAAATCGCCTATGCGTGATTGGAGTTCATCCAGCGATTGAACGGGAGAAAGTTGATACCACTTCATACAGTTGGTTAGGATTCTGGAAACATCGTCTTTTTTAGCATACGATCCCGCAATCATATCACCGGGCGCTCTCCGTTTTGTTTTTACTATCTCCTCACCTGCGCTTTCTATGTTATCAGCAGTAACTTCTTTAGGCTTAGGCGGTCTACCCTTTTTGACTGGTTCCATTGTTTGTTTTGTCCTCCTCAATTTTAATCTTCAATTTATCCAACTTTTCACGGACTTGCTTTCGATGGTCGATAGCGTCAATGTGTTGATTCCAAGCTTCGGCAAAGTCGAGAGTACATGTAAAGTTGTTGCAGTATTTACGAGGGTCGCGGGGTTCTTTATCCATCAATCTTTTCTCCTTCTCAAATTAAATATAAACACCCTATTCTTTTCAACCGACAGCACATCATCGCCATCGCAGTAGACGGTTTCATTGTGGAAAGTCCTGTATCTCTTTCCGCAAATCCAAGGGTCAATTTCAAAGCCGTGTCTGTGGCGATAGCCCATGCGCCGAAGTTGGTTGCGGATTGGTTTGGGAATGTCAATCATTATTGCCTCGCAGTCGTATATGTTATTAAGTCTGAGGGTGCGGTTTGGGTTTGCGAATTACAGGTTATTTCGTGCGGATTATAAGGTGTGCCAATGCTCGGGTTAACATAATATGGCGGTGTAATAGTTTCTGGCTTCGACTTCACTGCAACCATTGTATTGAATTGGGCTTCAAGTTCAACGCGAATGTCTGCATATGTTCTTGCTAAGTCCTTGACATTTTCACACTCCGCCAACCAGTCCTGAATAACCGACTTAATTGTTCCGTTTGTTGTCTTTGGCATGATTAGTCCTCCTTCATTTTATGTTTGATATGAATACAAAGCACGATTGCTACAAGTGAAAAAGAAACACTTAGTACGTTACATACAATTCTTAATATCATCATACTTAATCCTCCTTATATTTAGTCAATCCCTTTTTAGTCTTATGCGCTAACTTATTCTCACACCTCCCAACCAAATAGTCGAGCGACACATCGAAGCAGTCAGCGATTGCAATGGCGGCGAGTAAACTTGGCAACATTTTTCCGTTCTCATAATTCGAGAGTTGGCTTTGGGTAAGTCCTGTGTCTTTCGATATGTCCGGCTGATACATTCCATATCCTCTCTTGCGCGAAAATTGGAGAAAACATTCGATGTTTTTAAGGACATTTTCTTTGCTTGTCTTAATCACTGGATTTACCTCTTTTTTTGTGAGTGCAGACGTTTAATCCTAACGCTGTTCTTAATAGCATTTTAGTGACCTTGCCACATTTGCACTTTACCTCTGCGCCCCATGCACCAGTAGGCATTCGATAAACGCCGATTATTTCTATTCCGCGGAATGTATGACCGATATATTTTTCGCCATCAATTTTAATTCCTGTTGACATATTTTCACCTCCATTTTTATTTGGTGACAGGCAAACGGGATTTGAAAAAGAAACTCTATAAATTGATTATATATAATATATTATATAGAATTGATTCAAAAACCTTTTGAATGTATCTTCTTGTCACCGCTATTTTTATGCCATTTAAGCGCATGGTTAAGCCGTTATTTCTGGGGACAGGCACTTTTCGTTTACTTGTCACCAGATTGCCGTTTTTAGGTTTATCGCCCGTTTTGGTGACAGGTTGGGGACAGGTAAAATCAATCTGCTTGTCCCCAGATTTTATACCCCCTTTCCTTAGATTCTGTGCCGTTTGCATTCCTGACGGTTGCACAGTAATCCTCGTAAGTTTTCTTGGTAATGCGGCGAAACTCGGGGTGGAATCTGGTTGAGGATAATGGTCGGTGTCCGTTGTTTTCGCACCATTCCGAATAGTCGCGGTAGAGGTCTGAACGAGATATGCGCTTGGGCGGGTCGTCCATAAAATCGTCAACAAAGCACTCGATGGGGTTGGACGCTTGACGGAACGCTTTCATGAGTTCGGAGTGTTCGTCTGTTTCTGTGAAGCTGCCAAAGTGCAACAAATCCTTGTAACCTTGATAAGCCCAGTTGAATATTCCTGACAGTTCGGGGATAAGTTTGTCATACAAGGATATGTCCTTCTCGCGTTGATAGGGGTCTGATTTGTCGGGGAACTCAACAAACTTACAAGGGAAGTCTATGATGGTCAAACGCCTTGCAAGTCCGTCTGATGTGTCAGATGATCTCAACTGACCGTTACAGCAAAAGATAAGTTTGGCTCGAGATTTGAATTGCACAAAGTTCTTTGACTTATAACACGCTTGGATGGTTTCACCTGACGCGATCTGCTTGAGCGTTTCCTCGGTCGCAGAAAGGTCGGATTTGATTTCCCCTGCGATATTGAGCATAGATGAACGCAAGTGGATAAGCTGAAACGATTCGGTGATACCTTGAGGATTTACATGGGTCACATTCTCAACTCCATAGAGTTGTTCGAGAACCTTTGTGTAGATGGTCTTGCCGTTGCTTCCGTCCCCTGTGAACACGAATATCTTTTCATGGCGACAATCAGAGAACAACGCATAGCCCGCAATGAATTGGAGATTCTCTTGTCGCTTAGCGTCCTCGGCTGTGATTTCTTCCACGAATTGCTCCCAACGGGGGGCTGTTGCTTCCGGCAAGTATGGGAACGAAAGTTGAATAGAGCAGTAATCATCTTGCGAGTGTTCTCTGAATTTGCCTGTGTCGAGTTCGAGTGTTCCGTTGATGAAATTAACAACAGGCGCTCGGTCAAATTCTTGGGAACCAAATATCTCCGCTTGCATAAGTTTCTTAATGGGTTCGAGCTTCCCACCCGATGTAAACCCACCGAGCGTGTCCGAGATATAGCCCTCAATAACTTTATCATCAAGCCATTTCCAACGCCCTTGCGGTGTGTATTCATAGAACCCAACATTGGCGACATACAGCAGTTTGTGTTCCTTGAGGATTTCAGCAACGATTATGGGTTCGGGCGGTGCATGGAAACAGGACGATTGGACTTCCTTTAACCACACTCGGCTGAATGTTTCGGTTTTTCCGACAGTTTCAAAGAGTTCCGCGAGTTCGGCTCTATCCATAATTCTCGCGGCTTTATACGCAAACTCCTTAAACTCGTCTTTGTTCGTGATATTAGTTGCAAGATGGGCTATTCCATCTTTTAGCGTGAGGTTCTTAATCTCGTTTCCGTCTGCATAAAAATCCGAAATATCCTTATATTTATACGGAATCTCGGCAACCATAAATGTAATTTTATGCAGAAACAAAACATTGCCAAAGTCGATTGTGAACTTCTTCCCTGCGTTATCGGTGTCAAAGGTTAGAACAACACATGAGTAATCCTTTGCGATAGACAGGACATTTTTAAGGGTTTCTTTGCCGAAGTAACCTCCCATACTTGCGAGAACAGGGAATCCGCTTTGGTCGATTGAAAGAGCGTCAAAGCACCCCTCGGCAATATAGAGCTTATCCGTTGAACGGTTGAGGGTATGCAGTCCCCAAGGTTCGTACTCGGTGTAGTCGTTTATCGGCGGCTTGAGGTATTTGGGCTGCTGCTCATCCCGAGTTGCCCGAGCGACCCACGAACACACATAGCCGTTTTTGTAAGTCGGAACAGAGATTCGACCCGAGGCGAAGTTGTATATCTTTTCGCCCTTGACAATAACCTCTGTCCCCATTCCTGTGTAACCGATACGCAAGGCGTTGATTGTTTCGTCTGTGATTCTTCGCTTGTGCAGGTATTCACGGTCACATGTTCTCAAGTCCTCGTGCCACCCCTGAATAAGCGACACCTGCCGTTGCGTGTGCTGTTGCCAATCAATATAGTCCTTCTCTGAAATAACGCCTGTGAGCCTTGCAAGCTCTTGTATAGCAAGCCCCCTATCGCCGTTGTGATTAATCGCTGCAGAGAGGTCTATAACGTCCCCAGAATCGCCCGACACGAAATCGTGCCAATAGTCACGGTGAACAGAAAATGCGCTCTTATTGTCCGCAGACGGTCTTAGCGGTGATCTGCAACGGTCCCCATCCTTACGCACCGCAATACCCATGCGTTGGGCGTATTCGAGGCAGTTGATTCTGGATTTAATTAAGGGAATATCGTACATGGTTTAGCTCCCTTGTTTATTTTTTAGCGTCAATCAGTTTTGCCCCGTTGTCTTGAAGAATTTGATAAACGCCATACGCAAATCCGTCAATAATCTTTTCCTCGTTATCTCCAAGCTCCATGCAGCGTTGCGCGGCGATCGCGTGGAGTATCTCATGAACAAGCGTTACGCATTGATGTTGATATTCGTCATCGCTCTTTATCCGTATTTTGCTTTGGGCGTATTCGACTTGCCCGTTTAGCACCCTTACTCCATCGTTGAGATTGTTTATAAATTCAACCGAATACTCAACCCCACCAATGCGGACGGTTTTAGGTATTTTCATTCAAGCCCTCCATTTTTATTAAACTCTGCTGTGTCGTTCACATAATTGTATTGTTCATTCGCCATGATGGTCGGTGTCGGTTGATACCAGTTGCGCTCTTTGTCGGATTCGCTAATCTCA
>Ga0209373_10000855_pt1 | contig 41647 bp, 36 predicted proteins | sample Higcelweek5metaG_FD_187173 | JGI IMG/M metagenome (GOLD analysis project Ga0209373, IMG submission 187173) | Freshwater pond sediment microbial communities from the University of Edinburgh, under environmental carbon perturbations - High... | ecosystem: Environmental > Aquatic > Freshwater >... | reverse complement strand
ACATAAAAACTTAAAAACAAACTAATTACACCCCAAGCACGAACAAATAACATTAAAAAACGCGACTCAAAACCGACGCACATCTTAAAATGCAACAGTTTGGAAAAAGCAAAAAAACTGAATTGCACCAAACATTTTTAGTCCTGTTTCAATAATCATCAAGTTTTAAAAGATGACCGATCAAAACAAACAATGCAAACATCACGATTATTGCCCCAAAATACAGTAATACAATAAGTAAGCACTCCATATCATGTGTATTTATGTTGTATTAAGCCAAGGTTTTAAATTCTTCAATTGAGTTTTTAATTTCAGCAACCTCCTTTTTAAGTTCTGAAACTAATTTATGATAATCGCCCATCTGGGTTTCAGAGTCATTCTTCTGAAGAATCAACACCTGTTGTTTTTCATTGATAGAGTTTACGATATTGCTGATTTCGCCAACACTTTGAATTGTGTTCTTCGAAATATCGACAATGGTGTTTGTGATCACCCTAAACCCACGTCCATGTTCTCCGGCACGGCCAGCTTCAATTGAAGCATTAAAACCAAGTATCCTTGTTTCGTTCGAAATGGTTGTAATGAAATGAAGGATCTGATCGGTTTGCTCTATCAATTCGTACAGTTCATTTATACTGCCAAACAAGTTAAGAAAATTTATTTCAAGATGCTTAAACTGCATGGTCAGGTGATCTATTTGGCTATTAAGCTGTTCCATTTCCAAAATCAGATTATCGCTTTTTGCAACCCGCGTGTGAATATCGGCATCGATCGTAACCATGTTCGAAAGGTTTCCTTTATCGTCGAAAATTGGGACCAGAGCAGTCTGAGTCCAAAGCTCCTTTCCTGTTCTTGTAACATTTAGCGCTTCGTAACGAAACGACTGTCCTGTTTCTGCTATAAAGTTGAGTCGGGACTGAACATCGGGACTAAAAGATGTTTGACGGTAATTATTGCCCAATGTACGTGTAAAATCCAAAAAATTATATTCATACATCTCTTCGAAGCCACGATTTACCCATTGAATATCCCCATTTTCATTCATCAACATAATTGCATTGGGGCTTTGACGGACAATATTTGCCAGTACTTCCGATTCACGATACATTGAAGTCAATACCGAAAGATCTTTTTGTACCGAGGTGAGTTGCGATCTCACTATTTTTAATTGATTATCGGCCTCCACATTTTTCTTTTTCGACCGATTTAACTGAGAATAGATGGCAACAATCGCAACCATAAATAAAAATAACAAAATGACAGATATAAACACCATATTCAATCACATTTACACTTTTAAACACACTTAATAAACTTTAATAAGCGTAAACATACAATTAAGCCGACAAAATATTTTTTTACACATCGTCCATTTTAATAAAAATGCAGTTATATTAACATTGAACAACGCTGACCATACCGCCACATGTTTTACCTACAAATTCTCCAGAAAAATTTCTCTTGCGACGCATTCAACCACACCGCCGACCTGAAAAAGATATGGCTCACTTGTTTCACAAATAATAGGCAACACCACAGTATGTTCTCTATCTCTCGTCTGAATAGAGTTGAACTAAAAGGCAAACAAGGAAAAGCATTCCTAAAATTTTGAACTTGAGTAATTTTCCTGATATTTGAAAAAACATTGTCAATACGCCATTATGCCTGCTAATATTGCAAAATTAGTACTGTTGGTTTCGGTTTTATGCTGGGGGTTTTACTCCTGCCAGTCGACCGGAAATACGAAGAAAAAGACCGAAGAAGTAGAAATTGTCGACTCATGCAGATCGAACCCGCAACATACTTATTCTGTTTTTATTCCAGCCATTGAAAAAAATTGCACTAACCTACCCTTGCTGGTCGTAATCGATTCGCATGGCGATGGCAAACTCGCAGTTTCAGAATTTAAAGATGCAGCAACAAAATACCCGGCCGTGGTGGTTGGTTCAAACCTGATCAGAAACAACGACGCCACTTACATTAAGGAACTAGAAGAGTTGATTGCTGATGTAAAAAGCCGTTACCCGGTTGGGAAAACAATTTTTATGGAAGGTTTTTCGGGCGGTGCGCGCATGTCAATTGGCTATGCCGCCACACATCAGGTGAACGGGGTGATTGCCTGTGGTGCCCTTGCACAGCCAGAACAAATAAAAACGTTACCCTGCCCACTAATGGCCATCATTGGCATGGACGATTTCAATTTTATTGAGGCTGCACCGTTTATAATAAACCCGTCGCAATCACCATCAAACCTTTCGATCGAAATAACAGAAGCATCGCACTCATGGCCCAAAAAGACGGTGCTTACACAGGCTTTCGGGTATTTCCAATTGTCGGCCTCAAATTCAGAAAACTGCATGGCACATGAACGTTTGATAAAAGCCTACGTAAAAGAGCAACAATTGCGCATCGTTTCGATGAATACAGCACGGGAACAACTTCAGGCTGTATTGATTGCCAAAAACCTTTCGCGTTCACCTGTGTTTGAACGCGAAGTTGCGTTCAGTTCTATTTCTGAAAAGCTGATGAAGAACGAAAGTTTTGCACTGCAACAGAATGAACTGATGAAGAGCATCCGATTTGAACTTGGAGCTAGGGAAGCTTATTACAATGCCATGCTGCAAAAGGATTCGACTTGGTGGCACAAGGAAATCAACACCTTAAATTCGAAAATTGAATCAGAACCTGATATTTATACCCAAATGGCTTACCGGCGTATCAAAAGATTTTTGGGAATAATGTGTTATTCGCTCAGCACCCAATACATCCGAAATAGCGATGTTTCCCATCTGGAACAGATTCTCGCCATTTATCGGATGACAGAACCCAACAATGCCGACATGATAAACTTTTCGGAGGTGTTGAAACAGTTAAAAGGAACGAAGTAATCCATAAAATCAACCTTAGATTTGAAGACCAAACATCTGCCAATTACAAAAAGACTCATCGCCATGATCATACTCTTTAGTGTAATTGCTTACTGAATTATCCCCATTTTTTTCATCAGAAAAGTAGCATTCATAATGGTGGTCACACCTGAACGAAGTTGGTAGTCGAACTGCATTTCGTCGTTATCGATGGTGATTTCGAAACACTGGTTTTTCACCTGCTGAGGATAGCTGGTTGCCATTTCGGTAAGTTTCAGGTCGTGAGTAGCAATAATAGCCGGAGCTTTGTGCCCAACAAGCCGTTGCACCAGTTTTTGCGAACCGGCCAGTTTATCAACAGAATTGGTTCCTTTCAGTATTTCGTCGAGAATAATCAGCAACTCCCTGCCTTTCTCCATTTCGTCGAGAATCATCTTCAACCGTTTCAGTTCGGCAAAAAAATAGGATTCATCGTTGAAAAGGGAGTCGGTGGTACGCATATTCGAGAATACTTCCACAGGCTTAAACTGCATCGATTTTGCACACACGGGAGCACCGGTCATGCCCAGCACCATGTTCACACCAACGGTTCGCAGAAAAGTACTTTTCCCGGCCATATTTGCTCCGGTAACAATCACCAGCTGTTGAGTTCCTTCAATTTCAAAATCGTTATCAACCCGCTTTTTCTCATGAATCAGCGGATGCCCCATTTGGTCTGTCTTCAGCATAAAATCATCGGAAGTAAATGTGGGGAAAACAAAACCAGGGTGGTTAAATGCAAAATTAGCCAACGAATTTGCAGCATCGAAAAACGAAAGTAGTTCGTTCCACTGATGAAAATGGGCTTTATTCCTACGGTGCCATTCCACTAAATTTAAGGTGCAGCGCACATCCCATGCAAAAATCACATTAAGGGCAATTCCAACCAGCATGTTGTTCCGGTTGTCGAAAGCCGAAATAATGCGCCACAATTTTTTAAACTCAGAAGATGGAAGACCGCTTTGTTTCTGTTCAACAAGTTTTTGTTTGGCTTCGTCAGAAGTCCAGCTTTCAGTTTCAATTTGATTGAACAACGAAGCATAATTCATCAATAAATTGGCTTTTTTCCCAAAACGGCCATAAATCTGATTGATGTTTTTGTGATGACACCCCCAGAAACAAAACTGGAACAGCGAGGTTAACACAAAGAACCCCGAATTACCTGAAAAAATCCAGAACAACAATGCCGCAACAGACAACAGAGGGAGCAAATAAAGCAATATCCGCGATACAGATAACGAACGAAACCCAATGGTTTCGGACTCCCATCGATTAAAAATCCGGCTATCGGTTTCATCGGGATTGTACATTTTTCCTGTTGCTGAAAAACCTTGCCGCCAAAGTACTTTTTCACTAAGTTCCTTCAACAGCTGTTGCCTTTTCAACAGTTGTTCGGCATTCAGAATAGGTTGTTGAAACCAGCGTGCAAGTTGCTCGGTTCCCGAAACAGTTACCGTACGGTTTATGGATTGAAACAGCGAACCTTCGCCAAATAAATCGAGATCGTATGAATTAAAATGATCGGGATTGATGAACTGTTTTCCACAATCGAAACCCGAAAATTGATGATCAAGCGCCAACAATTCATTTCTGTTGATTTCAATAAGGTTATCGAGATATTTTCGCTTGTCTGATGCTTTTGAAAACTGTTTTACCAGAAAAACAAAAACCACCAGTGACAACACCGAGAACAGAACCGACAAGGACGGATTTTCTTTGTACAGGAAAAGAGGAAAAAGGATGGCCCCAAGAAAGGATACCAACCGCCCGAGAGTTAACAAACGAATCGATCGCGTTACTTTTTGTCTTTCGGCTTCAGCACAAGTAATCCTATCGTTATAAAAAACGTTCAATTTATCCATTAAACGGAATGTGGGTATAGAATTTTCCAATAATATAGGCCGAAATAAGCATTGTAGCGGTAATGAAAATTAATGCCAACACAATCGGCTTGGTCTCTTTACCATTCCATCGTCCACCATGGTGAATGCGTTTCCGAAGCCATTTCCGGTCAATCCAACGCATAAGTCCATAAATACCCCAGGCAATGAGCGCGCCAAGAATTCCGCCGCAAAGAACATCGAAAGGATAGTGAACTCCAACATAAATACGCGAATATGCAGTAACTGTTGCCCATATTAACAATGCAATCCATAACCTTCGACTTTTTGACACCAACCCGACTAAAACAGCAAGAGCAAAGGCGTTGGCCGAATGCGCCGAAACAAAACCAAACTCACCACCGGCACCTGTTGGCAAATGAAGATAACGCGACAAGGCAGCAACATGCGACGGGCGTGGCCTTTCGACCCAAATTTTAATTAATCCCGAAATCTGATCGGCTGCAACAATTGTTAAAACAAACAGAAAAAAAATCCAAAACGCCTTTGGTCTGTATTTCTTAAAAATAGTGAATACCAGCAAAAGATAGAGCGGTATCCATACATGAATACTGGTGAAAAGGATAAAAAAGGCATCGAGAAAATTGCCATGACCACTGTGAAGTGTCAGAAATAAATCGGTATCGATGCTGTTCAGCCAATCAAAGAGTCCCATCGTTCAACGTAAAAAGTCAATAGTTATTGGTCACTGGTCAATAGTCATCAGAAAAATTTTTAATGACTATTGACTAATGACAATTTAATCATTAAGTACCTGCCAAATCCTGTCTTTCAATCGGGGAATGTTAAACCCGGTAATTGACGAGATAAAAATATGTGGTATGGATTTAAATTCATTACTGATTTCGTCCATTAATTCATCGTCGAGCAAATCGGCTTTACAAATTGCCAGCAACCGCTGTTTGTCGAGCAGTTCAGGGTTAAATTCTTCGAGCTCGCTAAGCAGAATATTGTATTCCTTCATGTGGTCCTTGCTGTCGGCGGGAACCATAAACAACAGCATTGAGTTACGTTCAATGTGCCTCAGAAACCTTAAGCCAAGCCCTTTCCCCTCGTGTGCACCTTCGATGATCCCAGGTATGTCGGCCATTACAAACGATCGGTTATCGTGATAACTCACAATGCCTAAATTTGGAACCAGCGTGGTAAATGGGTAATCGGCTATTTTAGGTTTTGCAGCAGACACCACCGAAAGCAATGTTGATTTTCCAGCACTTGGAAATCCCACTAAACCTACATCGGCAAGAACTTTCAATTCAAGAATTTTCCAACCCTCGACCAACGGCTCGCCAGGCTGTGCAAAGCGTGGCGCTTGCAATGTTGGCGATTTAAAGTTGGTGTTGCCCAAGCCACCACGACCTCCCTTCATCAATATTTTTTCTTCGCCGTCTTCGGTTATTTCGAAAAGGAATTCTTCGGTCTCGCCATCGCGGGCAATTGTTCCCAGTGGCACATCGAGAATAACATCTTCGCCATCGGCACCAGTGCTTCGCGAACGACCGCCCGATCCACCATGACCTGCAAATATATGTTTACGGTATTTCAAATGGAGCAATGTCCACATTTGTGCATTGCCGCGTAAGATGATATGCCCGCCACGACCGCCATCGCCACCATCGGGGCCACCTTTGGGTTCAAATTTTTCGCGTCGAAAATGAGCCGATCCCTGACCTCCGTTTCCCGAACGGAATAATATTTTTACGTAATCAACAAAGTTGGTTTCTGCCATTGAATTGCTTTAAAAATTTGGGCAAATGTACTAAAACAAAGGGAAATTGATTTCTATTTTGGTTACGATTGACAATAAAGAAATGTAATCTTTCCAAAAATTTGTTGATCGAAAAATCAGTATTATATTTATAAGCGCAAATCGATCTGAATTTGCACCCAACTGAACAGTAACGAGCTACGCAAACCAAAAGATGTCAAAAAAAAATAGAACGAAAAGGGACACGAAGAAGATACAAATCATCGCAATTATTTTATCTGTTGCGTTAACCTCTCTTTTTGCATATTCTTACGGTCTTAAATATATTTTCCGCCAAAAAGCTGATACGCCAACACTTGAAAAAGGAGTTGCAAATTTTGCAAATTTTGATTTTTCGAAACACAACATAGCACCTTTAAAGGGCGACGTTGAGTTTTACTGGAAAAAATTACTTCCTCCATCAGCATTTAAAGATTCCACTCCTACACCCGATTCATATATTCCTATTCTTGGCATTTGGAATGACCACAAACTAAATGGTGAAAAAATACCTGGCTTTGGCTATGCTACATACCATTTCAAAGTTAAAGTTAAGGAAGATGGAGTTTATGCATTCAAAACGCCCGATTTCTTCACTTCATTTATAATGTGGGGCAACGAAAAGAGAATGGTTTCGTCGGGAACTGTTGGTGAAACAAGTAAAACAACAGTTCCTCGGTGGGAAGGAAAGGAGCTCTATGTTGAATCACAAAATAAAGAGATTGATGTTGTTCTTCAAATATCGAATTTTAGCCATTGGAAAGGCGGCCCCGAAAGGCCAATTCTTTTTGGACCCGAAGAAAAAATCAACTACCACGCTGATCATGAGCTGAGTATTGCTTTTTTCATGGCTGGAGTATTATTTATCCTTTCAATTTACCTTTTCATGATCTACCTCTTCAGAAAAGAAGAAAAGACGGTGCTTATTTTCAGCATTCTCTGTTTTTTAATGCTAATCAGATTATGCTGTACCGGCGAGAAAATTGCTTATGACATCTTTCCGAATATACCCTGGTTCCTAAGTGTAAGGCTGGAATATCTTTCCTATATCACGTCGCTACCACTGCTCTTCATCTACGGCGCTAGTTTTTTCAAAAAGGATTTCTCAAAGGCAATTATTGATGCAACTATTTACATTACCATCTTCACAGCATTTCTTATTATTGTATTACCAGCTCATATTTTTACCCACATTCCCCAATATCATCAACTATTGGGGTGGTTTATATCTTTCTATGTGTTGTATGAATTAGTTATTCTTTCAATAAAAAAGAAGGAAAACGCATTAACGTTGCTAGTTGCGTATTTGTTATTCTTCCTGATTCTTCTGAATGATCTTTTGCTTTTAAACCAAGTTATTAATACCGTTTACCTAATGCCTGTAGGGTTTATCATGTTTGCTTTCATACAAACAATCCTGCTTTCCAGAAATTTTTCAGAGAACTTTTTTAAAATTGAGCAGTTAACAACCGACCTTGAAAAATATAACCGCGAACTTGAATTTAAAATTGAAGAAAGGACTCACGAAATAGCCGAACAACGCGATGAGATTGAAGCTCAAGCTGAGAACCTAAGGATAAAAAACCAGCAATTAATTGAATTAAACACATTTAAAGATAGCTTATCGGAAATGATTGTTCACGATTTGAAAAACCCACTTAATATTATCCTCAACTTTTCGGACGATGAAAGAGTACTTTTTGCCGGGAATCAAATGTTGAACCTCGTTCAAAACTTACTTGATGTGGGGCGCTACGAAAATTCTAAAATGCAACTACGCAAAGAATCCGTTTCGGTTAATAAATTAATAAACGAAGGGCTGTACCAAGTAAATTTTCTGATTAAAGAAAAGTATATTGAAATTGAAATACATAACGATGGCAATTACTTTATAGATGCCGATTTTGAAATCATAAACCGGGTTTTTGTAAACCTGATGTCGAACGCCTTAAAATTTACACCATCGAAAGGGAAAATAACCATTGACGTAAAAACAAAAGACAATTCATTAATTTTTGAGATAACTGATGGTGGACCCGGAATTCCAAAAGAAAAAAAGGACCTTGTTTTCGAAAAATTTGGACAACTTATCTCCAATCCAAAAGGACATTTTGGATCATCGGGGCTTGGGTTAACCTTTTGTAAGATGGCCATTGAGGCTCACTCTGGAAAAATTGATTTCACTTCGGTATTGGGAAAAGGAACCACTTTTTATATTGAATTGCCAATTGGCGTTCTGGCCAATAACATCTCTTCTCCCTTGGAATTTATTGAACAAAAAACCCATGAATTTAATCTTAATTTATCAACCGAAGAAAAGAACATTATTTCTCAAATAATTGAATCACTTAATGATACCGAGATCTACGAAATTGGTAAATTAAAAAAACTATTGACCAGTCTTTCTGATGAAAACTCTGATAACATTAAAGATTGGGTTGCTGCTGTTCAAAAATCGATATGGAATGCCGATGAACCGACTTACCGCTTTCTAATTAAGTTGGCCAGCAAATAAACTACCTAGCAGCAAGTTGACGAGGTTTCTATGTGATTTTTCTTCAATACAAGCATCGTAGTATTAAACTCATTTATCCCGACACGCTACGCTATCGGGATCGTTCAACTTACAAATAAAAAACCCTGTCGAAAAACTTGTTCCAACAGGGTTCTTATGACTTTGAAAATTTACTTATTTCTTTACTTCAGCTTTCTTTTCAGAACAACACGATTTTGCTTCAACTTTCTTTTCAGCACAGCATGGTTTAGCTTCAGCTTTTTTAGCGTCGCTACAACCCTCTGCTGGTTTAGTTGATGTGCATTCTGCTTTTTTGGTTTCAGTACAACCAGCTTTCTTTTCAGCTTTTTTGGTGTTGTCTACTTTCTCAACCACGGTTTTATTTTCCTTTGCACTTACAAAAGCTGGGGTAAACAATGCAAGCGAGAAAACTACTACCAACGATAAAATCAATGTTCTTTTCATATCTCTTCTGTATTAAAAATTAATTAACTATTTAGACTGATTCAAAAATAATATCATTAAACAAAATTAGCTGTTATTGGTTTGTTATAATCTGTTAATATAAAGTTAAAAGCCAAATCGTTATCCATTTTTAGCTAATTTTGACCAATAATTCTAAGCGAGGCATACAAAAAACAAATTCACACAGGTGAGCAAAAACAACAAACAAGGGATCCTGGCTTTCTTCACTTTTTTAGCTCTAGCTATATTGCTTGCAGTGCAGGTTGTTTGGTTATTTAGAGCAGCAAAACTTGAAGAAGAAAACTTCAACCGCCTGGTTACACAGGCACTGATTGAAGCTCGCGAGGAAATTGGAGCCAGCGCCTCAACCTGTGACGACATGAAAAACTATTTGTGTGGAAAACCATGCCATACGAATATCCGCAAGAAAAAGATTTCTGAAATTGACAGCATCATCAATTCAAAACTTGCTTTTTATCACATCGACCTCAATTATACGTTTGAAATTACCGACCGGGAAAAACACTCCCAGAACAATAAAATTTTTGGGGCAAAATGTTATCTCCAAAGCTTAAACGGGTTACTTGAAAAAGATGGGATTCAAATCCAACTTGCATTCCCCGACAGAAACCAATTTCTTTTGGCTCAATTGCGTGGGGCATTTCTGTTGGCCTTTGGTGCCGTTCTTTTCGTTATCGTTTCATTTTTTATCACGTTTAAAATGTTTAGGCGTGAACAAAATATGGTCCGACAAACATCCGACTTCATCAACAATATGGTACACGAGTTTCAAACTCCGCTATCGAACATTCAGCTGGCCGCCAATTTGATTTCAAAAAAGAAAAGCCAGTTTGCCGATGAAAAAATATTGGAATACCTCAATGTTATTCTTTCAGAAAACAAAAAGATGGAGCGAAATGTCGATGAAATTTTAAAAGTATCGTGTAACCAAAAAGACAATTGCGAAATACTTAAAGTTGATTTACATCAAGTGATTTCGACTACCGTTGCAGAATTTAAAACCCGCATCGAAAGTATCGACGGCATGATCACCCTTAACCTCGATGCTCATTCGCCAGTTATCAACGCCGATTACAACCACATTAAACTCATTATTTCGAACCTGATTGACAATGCCATCAAATATTCTTCGGAATCGATAATTATTACCATTTCAACAAAAAACATAAACCAGGCAATTCAACTTTCGGTTAAAGACAATGGAATTGGTATCGATAAAAAAGACCAGACCATGATTTTTGAAAAATATTTTAGAGTATCAACCGGCGACATTCATAATGTGAAAGGATTCGGGTTGGGATTAACCTATGTGAAAAAAATGGTTGAGTTCTACAAAGGAAAAATTGAGGTGTCGAGCACCAAAGGTCAAGGATCAGTTTTTACAATTACATTACCACGGAACAATGAAACGAACTAAAATATTGCTGGTTGAAGATGACACCAGTTTGGGATTCCTGCTGGTCGATTATCTGGAATCGAATGGATTCGAAGTCAAACTTTTCCGCGATGGAGAATCGGGGTTAAATGGCTACAAACAAGGCAAATTCGACTTTTGCATTTTCGATGTTATGCTGCCCGGAATCGACGGTTTCTCTTTGGCGCAACGAGTCCGTGCCGACAATATGAAAATTCCGATTATTTTCCTCACTGCCCGGTCAATGAAACACGATAAATTGAAAGGATTTGAACTTGGGGTTGATGATTACATTACAAAGCCGTTTGACGAAGATGAACTTCTTTGTCGTATCAACGCCATTATTAACCGATACAACATTCACCCCGAAGAGGAAATCCAGAAAGATGTATTCCAAATTGGAAATTACCTTTTCGATTACAAAAATCAACTGCTGACGATTGAGAATCAATCGAAACGGTTAACACGCAAAGAAAGTGAAGTATTGCGCCACCTTTGCATGACCCCCAACGAAATTGTAAAACGTGACAATATCTTGTTCTCAATTTGGGGCGATAATGATTATTTTATTGGCCGTAGTCTCGATGTTTTTATTGCAAAATTGCGCAAATATTTAAATGCCGACGAAAAAGTACAAATCAACAACATTCCGAAAGTTGGTTACATTCTCGAATGCTGAAGCAACTTTTTTACGCTATACCATCTAATCCCAAAATGGTATTATGAATAAAATTACGATCACATTACTACTTACTATAGCTACAATTGCAAGTTCGTGCAATAAAAATGAACTGAAGGATGCCAACTTAGAGTATTCTTTTTCGTCAGACACCATTGAACTAAAGATTAATGCCCCCATTAACCTGGACGACACCAAAACAACAATTCTCTTTACATCGGTAATTGAAGACTCACGTTGCCCAGCCGACGTGCAGTGCGGGTGGGAAGGAAATGCAAAAGTTGGCTTTATTTTACATATCAACCAGTCGGAATATAATTTTTCATTAAACACTCACGGGGGAGATCAAATGCCCTCCGATACAACAATTAATGGCTATAGGTTTTCATTGGTTGGCTTAAATCCCTATCCAACTTCTACAACCGAAACAAAATCTGAAAGTTATATCGCATATGTGTATTATCAGCCGCAGAAATAAATCACAAAAAAATATTTTTCACATAGAAGATTCTTTCACAATTTTTCGCAATTTCGTGCTTTCAAAATTTTAGACGTTGAAAGTAATTAAGTTATTAATAAATACGAACATATACATCGCCCTGGCTGCGGTTATGCTCACCATTGGAACACAGGTTCAATTGGGGTTGAAACCATCTTTTGAATTTTATTTACCTCTGGTATTTTTTCTCACGTTAATCGACTACAATTTATACCGTATTATTAAAGTTATTTTCAGCAAATCGTCCATTACCCGTGAAAAACATAACTGGTCTTTCAAAAACATTAAAAGCCTATACATCACACTTGCATTTGCAATAGTTGGTTTTATTGTGTCCCTTTTTTATACCGAAGCTAAAGTTCTGGTGTGGATTCTACCAATTGGGATTGTTGCTTTTGCCTTTTCGTTACCTCCAAAAATTGGTCGAAAGGAAATGCCAAACTTAAAAAAGGTCCCGCATCTGAAAATATTTATTTTCTCAATCACATGGGCAATAATGACAGTGCTCTTGCCTGTTTCGCAAATGAACTATCACACTACTTTCATACATGTATTTCTGATGCTATTGGAACGGTTCCTTTTCATTTTTTCGTTGACTGTAACGTTCGACATACGCGATATGCTTGAAGACTACAAATCGGGGATTCGTTCAATCCCTATCATTTATGGAAAACAAAAATCGAAATTATTTGCCGACTGGATGTTGGTTGCAGCGATGGTTATTGGGGTTTTGCATTACCTGCAACGACTCGATTACTCGATTGCCATTGCATTGGTTATTTCGTTGATGGTTACTTTGCTTTGCATGAATTTTAAACGCATTCAAAACTCATCGGTTTATTACCACGGTATTCTCGACGGAACCATTCTGCTTCAAGGAATTTTACTAACCATTTCGTATTATCTTCCTTTCTGACATAAAAAAACCCGGTGGTTAACCGGGTCTGAACTATTTTCTTATGCTGAAATCGCTTGAAAAGAACTGACCACCTCGGCCAGTCGTACCGCAATTTCGGTAATACTACCTATACCTTTTACAGGGAAAAATTTTCCCTGCTCTTTGTAGTAATTCATTACCGGCGCAGTTTTCTGATTGTAAACATTGATTCTGTTCTCGATAATTGAAACATCGGCATCATCGCTTCGTCCCGAGGTTTTTCCTCGCTCGAGCAAACGATCGATCAGTTCTTGTTTGTCAACTTCAAGAGCAATCAATCCTGCAATTGACAAACTAGCCCTCCCAAGCATCTGATCCAGGGCTTCTGCTTGTGCAACGGTACGAGGGAACCCATCGAAAATGAACCCTTTAGCCAAAGGACATTCATCCAATTTTCCCTTAATCATCCCAATTACAATTTCATCGGGTGCTAATTCACCTCTATCCATAAATTTTTTGGCTTCGATACCCAGCGGGGTCATAGCCTCTATTTGGGTCCTCAATAAATCACCCGTAGATAAGTGACACAGATCAAATTCCTTAACTAAAAATTCAGCCTGCGTCCCTTTTCCTGCTCCCGGAGGCCCAAACAATAGAATATTCAACATGATTAACTTATTGCTTAATAAAATATTATTCAACTACTTTGTATATATCTCTAAGATTTCTTCCTTTTTGATTGTAGTCTAATCCCCAACCTACAATAAATTCATTTTCAATTTCAAGACCTACATAATCAATATGCATCTTGTTTTGAAATTTTTTAGGTTTCAATAGCATTGTTGCAATCTTCACATCTTTGGGATTGTGTTCCTTCAAAATTTTCATCACTTCTACAATAGTAGTTCCAGTATCAATAATGTCTTCAAGTACAACCAATGTGCGCCCAATAACAGGTTCGTTTAACCCAATTAATTTCTTCACTTGTCCAGTTGTATCTATTCCATCATAAGACGATAACTTTAAAAAAGTTACTTCTGGCTGATCAAGTTCAACTTCCTTAAAAAGTTCAGCTGTAAACCAAAACGATCCGTTTAACACGCAAATAAAAAGAACATCTTCCCCTTTCAGGTCATTACTAATTTCTTTTGCAACTTTTTTTACTGCCTGACTTACTTTTTCGTAGGGAATATATGTTTCAAACTCCCTATCGTGTAGCTTTACTCTGCTCATATTGTTTATTTGTTACAGCTAAAATGCTTCTTAGTACAAATTACCCACAAAAATTTCAATAACCCGATACTTTTTGATCTGAAAAAACGGTTGATAATAGAAAAGTAAAAATGTATTAACTTGCCACACCTTGTAACAGATAAAAATTGACATTTATATACATTTAATAGAGCTATTTTAATGATGAAACCTGTCGTAAGTATTATCATGGGCAGCACCAGCGACATGCCCGTTATGGAAAAAGCAGCTAAAATTTTAGACGAATTCGAAATTCCTTTTGAAATTCAAGCATTGTCGGCACACCGAACACCAGCTGAAGTGGAACAATTTGCAAAAGGCGCAAAAGAACGTGGAATCAAAGTAATAATTGCGGCAGCCGGTATGGCGGCCCACCTGGGTGGAGTTATTGCATCGATGACGACTCTCCCCGTAATTGGCGTTCCAATTAATGCCAGCCTCGACGGAATGGATGCACTCCTTGCTATTGTTCAAATGCCTCCAGGAATCCCCGTTGCTACAGTTGGAATCAATGGAGCCATGAATGCAGGAATACTTGCAGCACAAATATTAGCGGTTGGAGATGAAGAAATTAGCAACAAACTGGCTGATTACAAGGAAAGCCTGAAAGAAAAAATAGTAACTGCGAACAAAGAACTATCGCAAATTAAATTTAAGTTCAAAACAAACTAATAGTTGTTCTGAAAATTTTGTATTTTACAAAGGCTTTAAGGTGCGTTTATTCGCACCCACTTTTACTTAAAACGTAAACCCATGCGACTCAAGCCTCTATTTACATCAATACTAATATTAGCGAGTTTATTGGCCTTTTCGCGCAGCAACATTTTGCCCAACGGAGCAAAAGCTGAAGGAATGGGAAATGCATTTGTAAGCCAATTTGACGTTTTCTCGGTATACCATAACGAAGCTGGGTTAGCCAATATTGATCGAACCTCTGTGGGCTTTTTCTACGGAAACCAATATCTGGTGAAAGAAATGTCAGTACGGGCTGGGTTGGCAACTTTCCACACCGGATCGGGAAATTTTGCTGTGCAATACAACTCGTTTGGCCCACCACTGTGGAGCGTAAGCAATGGAGGAATTGCATATGGCCGGCATCTCACCGACAAACTTTCTGCGGGCATTGAATTGTGCTATTTTGGAACCAAATTCCCCGAAATGAACAGAACTCTAGCAACTTTTAGTTTTGATTTCGGAGCCATTTACCAACTCAACGAAAAAACATTCCTGGGAGCACACATCTCCAATCCATACTCTACGCCAATTAAAACGATTTCTTATACCGAACAAATACCCTGGAGGGTAAATTTTGGAGGGCATACCACTTTTACCGAAACATTCCTGCTCTCATACGAAGCCTGTCTCGAACGCAATGAAACACCGTCGGTAAGGGTTGGTGCCCAATGGGAAGCAGCTGAAAACTTTTTTGTTCGCGGTGGTTTAAATACCGGTCCATCTCGATTGTTTGCCGGACTTGGTTACCATTCTACTTTTTTCGATATAGAAGCGGCATTTAGCTATCGGTCTAATTTAGGTTATACCCCGTCGGTATCGCTCGTCTTTTCATTTATGTAGTTAAAGATGAAAAGGGCACTTTCCCTCATCCTGTTGATTCTCATCACAACATCATTGTTCTCGCAGGAAAATAGCACGATCCAGAAACAGCGCATTTTTGAACGCATTACTGAATCATTGTCCGAAGAACTAAGCGAGGAATCCGACCTTTCTTCTTTGCTCGATGATCTGGAAAGATATTCGCAATCACCATTAAACCTGAATACTGCATCGCGATTAGAATTGGAAAAACTACAATTTCTTTCAGCATTTCAAATTGAAAATCTGCTTACTTACCGTGAAAAATTTGGGCAAGTATTCTCAATTGCAGAGCTACAAGCAATTGAAGGCTTCTCTGCCGAAACCGCCGAAAACCTTTCGCTCTTTGTTTCCATAATTCCAATTGGGCAAGAGCCTCCTTCTTCTTTTCGACATGAATTAAACTTCAGGATTCAACAAAACATTGAAGAGCAAGAAGGGTTTCAACCCGATGAAGAGGGAAATGTAGACTACCAGGGAATTGAACCCAAATTAATGATGCGGTACAGAGCTGAAAAAGGTACAAAATATGAATTTGGCTTTACTGCCGAAAACGACGCTGGTGAAGATTTTTTCAACAACAGCAACCGTTATGGCTTTGATTTTTACTCGGGTTATGCGGGGTACCACGGAAATAAATTGGTGAAAGAACTTTACGTTGGCGATTATCAGTTGAAAATGGGCCAAGGATTGATTCAATGGACTGGTTTTGGAGGACGAAAATCGAGCGATGTAACCAAAATAAGAATGACAGGCCAAGGATTACGTGCATCGACTTCTGCTGACGAAAACAATTTTATGCGAGGAATTTCGACCACTTTGGGGCTTAAACAATTTGCACTTACCACTTTTTATTCGAGCCACCGTGTTGATGGAAATATTATTGGGCAGGATTCTACAGGGAAAGCTACACTGGTTTCATCACTGCAAACATCGGGCTATCACAGAACCGAAGGTGAGCTTTTCGATGAAAACGCACTTCAAATTATGAAAACAGGCGCCAGTTTAAACTATACATTTGACCGCTTTTCGGCAGCTTTAAACGGTGTTTACCAACAATTTGACGCAATGCTTTCGCCAGACATTCAACCTTATAATCAATTCTATTTCAGGGGCGAAAACAATTACAATATCAGTACAAATTTCCTTTGGGTTCAAAACAACATCAACCTTTTTGGCGAAGCTGCAATGAGTAAATCAAAGGGGAAAGCAATTGTTTTAGGCGCAGAAACACAACCCGCAAAACAGGTGGCGATAAGTATATTATATCGAAATTTTGCAAAAGATTTTCATTCAATCAGTGGAAGTTCGTTTGCCGAATCATCGGGAAACATGAACGAACAGGGCATTTACACCGGAATAACCATTTTGCCGCTACCCCGTACAAAATTTTCGGCTTATGTTGACAACTATGCCTCGCATTGGATGAAATATACGTCGATTACACCTGTGAAAGGTACCGATGTATTTGTACAAGCAGATTATGCCCCGTCGAGAAAACTTGAAATGTACCTTCGGTTTAAGACTGAAACTAACAGTGAGAAAATTAGTGCTACAATGCCTATTAAAACCGACGAAGTACAAAGCACCAACCGGTTACGATTCAATATCAATTGGCAACCCACCGAACTTATTGGGCTACAGTTCCGCACTGAATGGTCGGGTTACGAGAAAACCGATTCTATTGAAAACGGCTTCTTAGTATTCACCGGTATTTCGGGAAACATACCCAATGGGAAACTGGCGGGGAACATTCGGGTTGCCTGGTTCAATACCGATAGCTACAACACTCGAATTTATGCCTATGAAAACGATGTTCCTCTTTCATTTTACATTCCTGCATATTCTGGAAAAGGGTTTCGATTTTATACTCAATTGAAAATTGAAATTATTGAAAAATTAACGGCATATCTAAAATATGCAATAACCAATTACACCCAAGATGTAACAACAATAGGAACCGGATCGAGCTTAATTGAGGGCAATCAGAAATCGGAATTAAAAATTCATCTTAAGTATAGATTTTAGGGCTTTCGGATCTTCATCCCTTTCACTAAATTTGCAATTCTAATTTTCGAATACAAAAATTTGCATTCATGATCGATTTTGAAGATATAAGACCATACACTGACGAAGAATTTCCAAAAGCAGTTCAACAATTAATTGCCGACAAACAATTTGTGTCGGTAGTTGGAAAATTATATCCTCAACCAGGTGTTAAAGAGGCTGTTTTGCAAAAGATGACACAAATGAAATCGATTTCCGATTTTCAAAGCCTCGTTGTTTGCCCCCTCTTGATTCAAATTGAAAAAGCAAGCACCCAAGGAGTTAGCTACAAAGCGATGGATCAGTTCAATCCTGAAGAAAAGTATCTTTTCATTTCAAACCATCGCGACATTATTCTCGATTCTGCGCTACTCAATTTGGTGATGGAATATAATGGGTTACGAAAAACGGGAATTGCAATTGGCGACAATTTGTTGATTTATGACTGGATTAAAACACTGGTAAGAATAAACCGCTCGTTCATTGTAAAACGCAACCTTGGTCTTCGGGAACAATTACAAGCATCTAAAACACTTTCAGCATACATTCGATACAGTATCACTCAAAAAGGGGAATCGATTTGGCTGGCGCAACGCGAAGGAAGAACCAAAGACGGGAACGACCAAACCCAACCTGCCATATTAAAAATGCTGAATATGAGCAACGAAGGATCGTTAGTTGAAGGATTCAGGCAGCTGAACATTGTGCCAATGGCCATTTCGTATGAAATTGAGCCCTGTGGAATATCGAAAGTTGAAGAACTTTTAAATCGAAAACACAATCCAAATTTCACAAAAACCCAACAGGATGACCTAAACAGCATGGCCAACGGTTTTATGAGCCCAAAAGGCCGTATTCAAATTGCGTTTGGAAACCCACTGAACATTCGGCTCGACGAAATCACCGAAGGAAAACCCAACAAAGAAATTATCAATACCATTACGGACTACATCAACCGCCGAATCTACTTTAACTACAAGCTTTGGCCAAATAACTATATAGCTTACGACATTCTTCAAAACAGCTCCAAATATTCGCAGAAATATAGTCCAGTCGAAAAAAATGATTTCCTAACCCGGATGCAACAGGAAGTTGCAACATTGGCATTCGATCAAGCCGAAGCAACACAAACCTATCTCGAGATGTATGCCAATCCGACAATCAATTATGAAAAATATTTTGGCGAATGATGGGTATCAAAACCATTGTTTGGGACTGGAATGGCACACTGCTCGACGACGTTGATATTTGCATAGAATCAATTAATTGTTTGCTTGCTGACCGTGGCTTGCCCCTACTCGACCACAGTCGTTACCTTCAGGTTTTCGATTTCCCGGTTCAGGAATACTATCGGCAAATTGGCTTCGATTTCAGCAAAGAACCTTTTGAAATCCCGGCCCACCAATTTATTGAACACTACTTTTCAAAGCTAAAGTCGATCAGTTTGCACAAACAGGTTCCTGAAGTGTTGCAACATTTTGCACATCAGAATTTTCAGCAGGTCATATTATCGGCAGCTGAAGAATCCAAGTTAAAAGAAGCTTTGGTCTATTTTAAAATAGACCATTTTTTTGATGATGTTGCCGGATTGAATGACCATTATGCTCATTCTAAAGTTGATATTGGGTTGGATTTGTTCCATCGAAAATCGATTGAAAAGGAAACCGCCTGCTTAATTGGAGATACAATTCACGATTTTGAAGTAGCAAAAGAATTGGGATGTTCATGCATATTAATAGCAAACGGGCACCAGGCTTACGAAAAATTGAAATCGATAGGTGTTACTGTGGTGAATGACCTAACAGAACTACTCTCTGTTATTTAAAACGTTAGCCCCATATGAAAACCGGTCCAATAAACCGTATCATCCTGTACATAATCTAAACCTACAATTGGACCAACGTGCGCATTATCTCCTATTTTGAATTCATATGCCCCCTCTAACCCAAAAGCATAATACACAACCAAATTGTTCCTGAAATTTTTAATGGTTACACCTGGTTTTACTACAAACAACAATTCTGGCAAGAAACGAACACCCAATTCAAGTGCAAGATTATTATGAGAATGGATATCGTAAATCCCAGTATATCCAGCACCCAGAGAAAAGAAATTGGTTATTACGCGAGAATAATGCAAATGAAGGTTTGGTGCCAATATTCTTTCGTTTTTCTGGTAACATACGTTAAATGCATATCCAATTTCATTAAAGTCATCTTTGTAACTGCTGAAGTTATTTGTACGACGAACTTGACCATGGCACAACTCCCCAGAAAAACAAATGATCAGAAAAACAAAAAAAAGAATTTTCACAATCCTCATAGCTTATGGTATCACATGTGGCTATTGCAAAGTTAGAACATATTAAACAACGGAAACGCCCCTATTTCTGAAACGAGGTGATATTTCAATGCAGAATCACCTCTTTTTTATGTCTCGAACAAAAAGTTGAATCGTTGTACGCCCTCTGAATTCATTTTCACTTATCGAAAAACAAATATCGAAAGGCAGCCCAGATTCTACGAGCGGAAATTTTTCGGCCATATTGAAGGCAATGCCAGAATAACGGTGCGATGAGCTGTTGGGTTCGGCCAATTCAAGTTTCAGGTGTTCGAAATTTTTCCCAACCAACCTGCTCGAACCAGCATCGAACACATCTTCAGCAACAAAAACAGGAGTCATATTATGAGGTCCGTATGGTTCGAACTGCTTCAGAACCCTCACTAATTTTGGTGTTATATCTGAAAGTTGAAGTCTCGAATCAGCATCGATCGTTTGAATAGTTTGCTTCTTGGTAATGCTTTTCGAAACAAAATCCTCGAATCGGTCGGTAAACCGTTTTACATTTTCGAGTTTCATCGAAAGCCCCGCTGCATACATGTGCCCACCATAAGACTCAAGCAAATCGCTACAATAGTCAATCGCCTCATAAAGGTCGAAGTCTTTAACCGATCGGGCAGAACCTGTTGCCAGTCCGTTTGATTCGGTAAGAATAACCGTTGGCCGGTAGAATGTATCGGTAAGGCGTGATGCAACAATCCCCACAACTCCTTTATGCCAGTCGCGGTTAAAAAGCACCGTCGATTTTCTATTTTTAGTAAGATCTTCCTTTGCAAGAAAATCAAGGGCTTCCTGGGTAATGTCCCTATCGAGTGATTTTCTGATTTCATTAAACGAGTTGATCTCCTCGCCCATAGCAATCGCCAATCCAACATCTTCACAAATCAGCAATTCAACTGATTTTTTCCCGTGTTCTATTCGTCCTGCAGCATTTAATCGAGGACCAATTTTAAAAACAATATCGTTTATGGAGATTTCAGAATTCTCTATTCCTGAATTTTGAATCAATGTTTTTAATCCGACACTTGGATTTGCATTGAGCTTTTTCAACCCATAATAGGCTAAAACCCGGTTTTCACCAGTAACAGGAACAATGTCGGAAGCAATACTTACAACAACCAAATCGAGTAAATCGTAAAGCCCTGCAGTCGAGATATTATATTGCTGACAATAAGCTAAAAGAAATTTAAAACCAACGCCGCAGCCAGAAAGTTCCTTATACGGATAGTTGCAATCGGGCCGTTTGGGGTCTAGTACTGCAACTGCATCGGGCAATCGATCGCCCGGATTATGATGGTCGCAAATAATATAATCGAGATGGCGGGTACGGGCATAAGCAATTTTCTCCATTGCTTTTATCCCACAATCAATTACAATAACCAATGTAAAGTTATTGTCGGCAGCATACTCAACCGATTTGGGCGAAATTCCATAACCCTCTGAATAACGGTCGGGAATGTAGAAATCCAGATTTTTAATCTTGTCCTTTAGAAACATGTAAAGCATCGACACCGATGTAGTACCGTCTACATCGTAGTCGCCGTAAATAAGCACTTTTTCTTGTCGTTCAATTGCTCGATGCAGACGCTCAACAGCCTTGTCCATATCCTTCATCAGAAATGGATCGTGGAGATCAGTCAGTCTGGGACGAAAAAAAACATTGGCTTCTTCGAACGTACGTATGTTTCGTTGAACCAACAGGTTTGCAATCGTCATATCGACATTTAGCTTTGCCGACAAGTGCTTTACATCGTTTATATCTCCCGGACTTTTTATATTCCAGACTTTTTCGTTATTCATCAATAATGTATTGCACTAGTAAGTTTCAAAGATAACAAAACCCCCCTCAACTAAAAACAATTTTAAATAAGGCCAAAGAACTTTAAGTCTTTTAGATCTAATTACCACAATATCAATGCTGCTTTTTTAAACTTTGAACACAACTTCAATACATAAACAGAAGTAACTTATACTTTATAACCAAAAAAAATTGAAGTGCACCGTTAATTACTAAATTATCATTCGAAAAAAAATCAAATCCGGTTAAAGCTTTCCTTTCTACTTTTTAGTTTGATCATTTTTAAACAGAATCTTTATCTTTGTCGAAATTTTGAAAAAGATAAGCAAGATGAGTATTAGAGAATTAAGCGAACAGGAAATTATCCGTCGGAATTCATTGACCAAATTACGCGAGTTGGGCATCGATCCCTATCCCGCAGCCGAATATGTTGTAACCAACAAATGCGATGAACTGAAAAAAGAATTCGACCCTGAAAAGAATAATTTTCAAGATATCTCGATTGCCGGCCGAATCATGAGCCGCCGTATTATGGGCAAGGCTTCTTTTGCTGAAATACAGGATGAATCGGGCCGCATTCAGCTATACATTAACCGCGACGAAATTTGCCCCGGTGAAGACAAAACCCTTTACAACGAAGTATTCAAAAAATACCTCGACATGGGAGACATCATTGGTGTGAAAGGCTATATGTTTATCACTCAAACTGGTGAGCTTTCGGTCCACGTGCACAAATTTACCGTTCTGAGCAAATCACTCAGACCACTGCCTGTGGTGAAAGAAAAAGACGGTCAAACGTTCGATGCTTTTACCGATCCAGAAATGCGTTACCGCCAGCGTTATGTCGACCTGATTGTGAACCCTCAAGTTCGCGAACATTTCAAAAAACGCACACTGGTTATCACTACCATGCGCAACATGTTTAACGAACGCGATTACCTCGAAGTAGAAACTCCAGTTTTACAACCGATACCAGGAGGAGCTGCTGCCCGTCCGTTTATTACCCATCACAATGCTTTAGATATTCCTTTATACATGCGTGTTGCCAACGAACTTTACCTAAAAAGGTTGATTGTTGGTGGATACGAAGGTGTATACGAATTTGCCAAAGATTTCCGCAACGAAGGAATGGACCGTACACACAACCCAGAGTTCACTGTAATGGAAATCTACATTGCCTACAAAGATTACAACTGGATGATGAACTTTACCGAAGAGATGATTGAACGTGTTGCATTGGCTTTGCACGGTACAACTCAGGTTCAGGTTGGAGAAAAGGTGATCGATTTCAAGCGTCCTTTCAAACGCATTTCGATGCTCGACTCTATTAAAGAACACACCGGAATCGACATCAACGGGATGAACGAAGAACAACTTCGCGATGTTTGCAAAAAGCTAGACGTAGAGGTGGACGACACCATGGGAAAAGGCAAGTTGATTGATGAAATATTTGGAGAGAAATGTGAAGGCAACTATATCCAACCAACTTTCATCACCGATTATCCGGTTGAAATGTCGCCGCTGTGTAAAAAGCACCGCAACAATCCTGAACTCACCGAACGTTTCGAATTAATGGTAAACGGGAAAGAGCTTTGTAACGCTTATTCTGAATTGAATGATCCAATTGACCAGCTCGATCGATTCCAAGATCAGCTTAAACTTTCGGAAAAGGGAGATAACGAAGCAATGTTCATCGACATGGACTTTGTACGGGCACTTGAATATGGTATGCCACCAACCTCGGGAATGGGAATTGGGATTGACAGACTTGTAATGCTGATGACCAATCAGGTCTCAATTCAAGATGTTCTGTTCTTCCCTCAAATGAAACCGGAAAAGGTGATCGCCACCGACGGAACTGAAAAGTACACGGCTTTGGGCATTCCATCCGAATGGGTTGAACCGCTTCAAAAAATGGGCTTCACAACCTTGAAAAAACTTGCCGAAGTTGAAAAACACACCAAGTTGCATCAGGATTTGTGCGGATACAAAAAGAAAAACAAACTCGAAATAGCAAATCCTACACCCGAAGAGGTTTTTGGCTGGATTGAAGCTTCTAAAAAATAGAATGAACAAATTTCTGAAATACTCCCCGTTTGCTATGCAGGCGGGGATTTTTGTTTCACCTTTTTATATCACCATTATTTTCAATTAACAAAACCATTTTCTTTAATCCCTTGTTTACAATTCAATATCTGTGCTTTTATTATAAAAAGTAAAAATAAGGTTGCATTTTGCTCTTGATTGAAATAATTTAAGATTATCAATTATGATTTTCGTACTTTTGGCACGCAAATTTCCATTTTTAAAGCCGATGTTTAGAAAATCAAAGATTGCAATTATTGGAAGTGGTAGCTGGGCTACAGCTCTGGCGAAAATAGTACTAAAAAACGTTGAGTCAATCAACTGGTTTTTCCGTAGTCAGGATAATATCGACTACTTCGTCAAACACCGTCACAATCCAAATTACCTCTGCGATGCAATGTTCGATGTTTCAAAAATTACGTTTTATAACGACATCAACAAGATTGCTAAAAACTCAGATATCCTCATTTTTGTTATCCCTTCTGCTTTCTTAAAAGAATCATTACTGGATATTAAAGTTGATATCAGTTCAAAATTTGTAATCTCGGCCATTAAAGGGATTGTACCTGTTGACAACCTGATTGTTGGAAAATTCCTGCACCAACGGTTCAATATCCCATTCGATCAAATCGGGATCATTGCAGGTCCCTGCCACGCTGAAGAGGTGGCCATGGAACGTCTTTCGTACCTCACTGTTGCCTGTCCCGATGTAAGAAAAGCTCGCGGATTTGCCATGATTTGCGAATCGTCGTTCATCCGAGCCAACATTTCCGACGACATTTATGGAACAGAATACGCATCGGTATTGAAAAATGTTATTGCAATTGCTGCCGGAGTTTGCAATGGATTACACTATGGCGACAACTTTCAGGCAGTACTCATTTCAAATGCCATACAGGAGATCAACCGGTTTGTTGATAAAGTTCATCCAATTACCCGCGACATCAAAGGATCGGCTTACCTTGGAGACCTGCTGGTTACCGGTTATTCGCAATTCAGCCGTAACCGTATGTTTGGAACAATGATTGGTAAAGGATACACTGTACGTTCAGCTCAGCTCGAAATGCACATGGTGGCCGAAGGTTATTATGCCGTAAAATGTATCAAGGAAATCAATGCCGATCTTAAAATAAACATGCCAATTTGTGATGCGGTATACAACATCTGTTACGAAAATATCTCCCCAGCCATCGAAATCAGATTATTAACTGAACATCTTAGATAGATATGGAACAAATTAAATTAGATCTTAGCAAAGTATTTGCTAAAGCAAAAGGGTTCGTTTCGCCCGATGTATTTAAAACATACAACCTTGCAGCCGAAGAAATGAATGCGGCATTGCACGAAAAAACTGGTCGCGGCAGCGATTATGTTGGTTGGGTTAACCTCCCCAATGAAATTAGCGATAGCTTCTTAACTGAAATTGAAAATACAGCAAAAGCTATCCGCGCCAAAAACATCGACATATATGTAGTTGTGGGCATTGGAGGTTCGTACCTTGGAGCTAAAGCCGTAATTGACGCGTTAAGCAATAATTTTGCTCACCTGAAAGGCGACAAACCTGCAATTTTATTTGCCGGTCAGAACATTAGCGAAGATTACCTTGCTGAATTGCGCGACCTGCTGCAAACCAAAGAATGGGCACTGTGTGTAATCTCAAAATCAGGAACAACTACCGAACCGGCTCTTGCTTTCCGTTTGCTAAAACAAGATATTGAAGAACGTTATGGCAAAAAAGAAGCGGTTAGCCGCATTTGTGCCATCACCGATGCATCAAAAGGTGCTCTTCGTATTCTTGCTAACGAAGAAGGCTACCAAACCTACGTTATCCCCGATGACGTTGGCGGACGTTACTCTGTACTTACCCCTGTTGGATTAGTTGCGATTGCCGTTGCTGGGTTTGATATTCGTGCATTGATAAAAGGAGCCAAAGATATGGCTGCAGCTACTGCCCCATCGGTGCCGTTCGAGAAAAATATTGCTTGCCAATATGCAGCTGCCCGCCATTGTTTATATTCTGAAGGAAATAAAGTTGAGATTCTAGTGAATTACCAACCGAAACTTCACTTCATGGCTGAATGGTGGAAACAACTATACGGAGAAAGCGAAGGAAAAGATGGAAAGGGAATTTTCCCTGCAGCCGTTGACTTCTCAAGCGATCTTCACTCCATGGGACAATACATCCAGGAAGGCGAACGCATTCTTTTCGAAACTGTGATATCGGTCGCAAAACCAGAACGTGAAGTACTCATTCCAAGTGATGCAGCAAATCTCGACAAACTGAATTTCCTTGCAGGAAAGAATGTTGACTACGTGAACAAGATGGCAGAACTGGGAACCCAAATAGCACACGTTGATGGGAATGTCCCAAACATCAAAATTGAAATTGCTCGTTTAGACGAATACAATTTAGGACAACTGATTTACTTCTTCGAAAAAGCTTGTGGAATTAGCGGTTATCTGTTGAATGTTAACCCATTCGACCAACCAGGAGTTGAAGCATACAAGAAAAATATGTTTGCACTGCTCGAAAAACCAGGCTTCGAAAACGAAACTAGAATGCTGAAAGGCCGAATCTGGAAAGTTCCTGTAATTAAGCTATAAGGATTTATAACTGATATCAGAAAGCCATTTGTGAAAACAGATGGCTTTTTTTATTCCTCTGCAACAACAACTAGAATTTAGTGAAGTTGATCGAACCTGCTGGCATCGAGCCGAAGAAAAATAAACAGAAGTATGGTAAAAAACCACAGTGACGATCCGCCGTAACTCAAAAATGGCAACGGAATACCTACTACAGGTGCCAGTCCAATGGTCATCCCAATGTTAATGGTAAAGTGGAAGAACATTATTGAAGCAACACTGTATCCGTAAAAACGACTAAAAACCGATTTCTGAAGTTCAGCAAGCATTACAATGCGCACCATTAATCCAATGAAAACGGCAATAATAAGCAACGAACCTAAAAAGCCCCACTCCTCACCAACAGTACAAAAAATAAAGTCGGTACTTTGCTCAGGCACAAAATCAAATTTGGTTTGAGTTCCCTTTAGAAAACCTTTGCCTAAAAAGCCTCCAGACCCAATGGCTATTTTGGACTGAATCACATTATATCCTTTTCCAAGTGGATCGACATCGATACCCAGCAAATTGTTGATCCTATCCTGTTGATGTTCTTCTAAAATATTGTGGAATGAAAAATCGACCGTTAGTGAAAACAATAAAGAGATTATAAAAATTCCTATAACCAAAGGCATTTGAGGTATTCTCCTGATGTAGGTATAACCCAAAAGAACAATGGATGTAAAAATTGAGGAAGTAAGCAGAATACCGTAATAATCAATTTTTCCCGATATCAGCCAGAAAGGTAATGCTATTAAAGCAAAACTACCCGCAAGAACCAAAAAGCCTACAAGTATTTCATTCTTTTTTCGTCTGAAAAAATAGGCTGCCATAAACGTTAATACAATCATTACAATTGTAAAAGCAAGTGGCGTTAAAACCAACGACAAAACTGAAATTGCTAAAAAGAAAGTACCAAAGAATAATATAAGCCCCGACATTCCTTCCCTGAAAAAAGGGATAAGAAAGGAACTGTATACCAACGCTGATCCAGTATCGTTTTGTAATATGATGAGCAAAATTGGGATCAAAATAATGATTGCAATAGCTAGCTGGAATTTCCTTTTACCAAAGGTGAAGTTATAAGAGCTTACTATTTTAGATAAAGCCAATGCAACTCCCAGCTTGGCAAATTCGGCTGGCTGTAACGCAAAACTGCCAATCTCGAACCACGAGCGAGAACCATTAACCTCTTTACCAACAAACAAAACCAGAATAAGGAGAATGATGAAGATCCCATAAAAGATATAGGCAAACGAAACAAAGAAATTACTTTCGGCCTCGAGAATAAAAAAAGCAAAAATAAAAGCAAAACCAATCCATATTAACTGCTTACCATGTCGTTGACTAAAGTCAGAAATACTTCTAAATTCTTCGTTATAAACGGCTGAATAAATATTCAACCAACCAGCAAACACCAAAAAAAGGTATAATACCAGAATGATCCAGTCGACATTAAACAATTTGTTATTCCGCCGGGCCATCTCCGTATATTTTTATATAGTTGGGTAAATATGGATAGAGCAAATTAGCATCAATCATACTCTGTTCAATTCCTTTTCTCGAAGGCATAATTGAATCGTTCAAATACTTTTCGATCATCAAACTGGCAATAGGAGCCGCATATGTCGATCCCCATTTTGCATTTTCAACATATACCGAAATAGCAATCCTTGGATTATAGCGCGGAGCAAAAGCAATGAATGCCGAGTGATCGGGACCGTGTGGATTTTGTGCTGTCCCGGTTTTTCCGCACATGATAATTCCCGGAATTGCCGAGCGGGCACCAGTCCCACTTTTCACCGCGTCTTCCATCCCGTCGATTACATACTCAAATTTATCTAAATCAACAGTTGTATAGTTTCGTTTTAAGCATTCCGGTTCTAGCGTAACCCCTTCGGTTTGCCGCACTAAGTGTGGTTTATAATAAAATCCATGGTTCGCAAGTATCGCGGCATAGTTGGCCATTTGTACAGGGGTAGTTTGAATTTCGCCCTGCCCAATAGCCATAGAAATAAGTGGCAATGCCCGCCATTTCGATCCGTTAAATTTCTTCTTCTGAAAGTATTCTGATGTGGGGATAAATCCTTTCGCCTCTTCGCCAAGACCACTTATTACCCTGCTCCCAAAACCAAAGCTTAGTACATGCTCTCTCCAGTTTTCATATGCATTTTTCACACCTCCTTGATTGGGCATTTCCAATGTTCGCTTAAAAGCATATGAAAAATAAGCATTACACGATGCAGCAATTGCAGGTGTTAGTGTAAAAGAGCCGTTGTGGTGACATTTCTGGGTGAAATTTCCAACATGGAAACCTCCACTGCATGGAAATGAAGTATATGAATCAATCGCATTCTCCTGAAGAGCAATAAGTCCCTGTAGCATTTTAAATGTCGACCCCGGTGGATATTGCGCCTTTATTGCACGGTTAAACAAAGGCAAAAGTGTATCAGAAAGCAACTTGGGGAAATTCTCTATTCGCTTTCGCCCTATCAAATCTTCGGGTGAAAAAGTAGGCGAACTAACCATTGCTAAAATTTCTCCGGTTGTAGGGTCAATGGCCACAATACTTCCGGCCTTATTCTTCATCAACTCTTCGCCATATGCCTGAAGATCGATATCGAGGGTTGAAGTTAAATCGATCCCTTTCACGGCACTTGAGTCAAGGCTTCCGTCTTCGTAGGCACCTTTCACCCGGTTATGTACATCTACCATATAATAGGTTGCCCCCTTCTTTCCCCTAAGAAGTTCTTCATAGGCATTTTCTAACCCAGTAGTTCCATAATAATCACCCTGTTTGTAATAGGAATCTTTCTCAAGCACCTTTGGGCTAACTTCTCCAATATATCCCAGAACATGCGCAGCAATATTCCGAGGATAGTTTCGCAGTGTACGAGTTTGAAAATAGAATCCAGGATATTTATATAGTTTCTCCTTCAACAAAGCATAGCTCTCTTGTGGAACCTGCTTTACAATGATGGATGGTTTATAGCGAGAATATTTAACCGCTTTCTTAAATTCAGCGCGAAAATCTTCAATCGGCATTTTCAAAATATTGCAAAGAGAAAGTGTGTCGAAATGAGACACTTCCCGGGGGGTTGCCATTAAATCATAAGTTGCCTGGTTAAACACAAGAAGTTCGCCATTGCGGTCGAAAATAACTCCTCTCGCGGGGTAAATCAACACCTCACGCAGCACATTCTTCTGAGCCGATCGTTTGTAAGAACTATCGAGTACCTGAAGCATAAAAAGCCTCAGCACAAAAACTGATCCTACAACCAGAAATATAATCAGAACAATATTTTTACGTTTCGAGTAGCTGTCCACTTCCTTCTATTTCCTAAATATCAAAAACTGACTGGTAATAATGAAAACAAAAGTAAATATTGAACTAAACAAACTCCTCAAAAAAGTCTGAAAAAAACCAACAAAAGAAAAAACTTCGACATAGAATAAAAAGAAATGATGTATAAGGGTTAAAATGGCGGCATATTTAAAGAAAGGAGAAAAGCCCAAATTTAAAATTGTTGGACTGATTGACTTTTCTTGATCATCGAAATTTAAAGTGGGTATCAAAAACGGACGAATAAACGCGATGAGTACCGAAGCAGACGCATGAACCCCAAGAGTATTTGAAAACATATCAACAGTAAGCCCAGTAGCAAAACCCAGCAACAACAACCAATAACGTTGAATTCCAGCTGGCAGTAAAAGAATGAATAAGATGTAAAAGTAGGGGTTTACAAACCTACTGAACTGCATCACATTCATAATGAATACTTGAATCAGTATTGCCACTACAAACAACAAAACATATTTCAATATATTTTTATTCATTGTTCGTTGTTGTTAAGCTTTCAAGGTTTAATTTCTCTTTCTTGCCAACTGTTGAAACCACTTCAACGTAATTCAAGTTTTTAAAGTCGGTTGAAAGCTGCACCCAAATTCGTTGAAAATTTTCACCTTCATCGTGCGCTACTTTAATTACACGGCCAATCAAAATTCCCTCAGGAAAAATTGCAGAAAAACCGCTTGTAACAACCTCATCTTCTGGATTTACGGTAACATGGTAAGGAATTTCATCGAGAATTGTAATGTATGGGTTCTTACCATCCCATTTTAATGGCCCAAAATGATCGGAGTTTAACAACTTGGCATTAACAGTCCATCGACTATTCAAAACAGACAAAACCGTTGCATAATGATCGGAAACATTTACCACCACTCCCACAATTCCGTGTTGAGAAATAACGCCCATATCAGGCATTACACCATTTAAACGCCCCCTGTTTATGGTCAAATAATTGTCGTTTTTGTTAACCGAGTTATTTACAACTCTGGCTGAAATGGCTTTCACAATGTTTAAGCCGATATCTTTCTGATAAATGCCAAGCGTATCGGCCATTTTCATCGTCAATATCTGGCGTTTCAGGTTTGCGTTTTCGGCAGCGAGTTCGTCGTTCACTTTTCGAAGTGAGAAAAAGCCGCCAACAGCACTATACTTTTCAAAAATTCTTCCTGAAACATAGTTTGAAGAATTGAGAAGCTTAATTCGCTGATAATGATTATAACGAAATACAAATGTCAAACTTAAAATTTCCAAAAACAGAAATAAAAAGAAGACATGGTATTTCCTAATAAAATTAATTAAACTTCTCATTCCTTGCTACTTATCTCTTATCTGATAAGAAATGGAAATTTATCTACATTTTTCAATGCTATACCAGTACCCCGAGCTACAGCTCTAAGTGGGTCGTCGGAGATATGGAATTGAATATTGAGTTTTTCCGATAAACGTTTGTCGAGCCCACGCAAAAGTGCGCCGCCACCAGCCAACCAAATTCCTTTGTTCACAATGTCGGCATACAATTCTGGAGGCGTTTGTTCCAAAGCACTCAATACTGCAGTTTCAATTTTTGAAATCGACTTATCGAGGCAATGGGCAATTTCCTGATACGAAACAGGAACTTCAACCGGAAGTGCCGTCATTTGGTTCGGGCCGCGAACAATGTAATCTGCGGGTGGATTGTCCAGTTCAGACAACGCAGCACCAACGTTTATTTTAATTTCTTCAGCAGTACGTTCACCTACTTTAATGTTGTGTTGATGGCGCATGTATTCCTGAATGTCGGCAGTAAGGTCGTCGCCGGCAATACGTATCGATTTATTGGTAACAATACCACCAAGTGAGATCACTGCAATTTCGGTAGTTCCACCACCTATATCCACAATCATGTTTCCTTCGGGTGCTTCAACGTCAATTCCAATACCAATTGCAGCAGCCATTGGTTCATATATGAGATAAACTTCGCGGGCTCCAGCATGTTCTGCCGAATCACGAACTGCACGTAACTCAACTTCGGTACTTCCCGATGGAATACAAACCACCATTTTTAATGATGGTGGAAATAACCGGTTTCCGGTATTGATCATTTTGATCATCCCCCTGATCATTTGCTCGGCTGCATTAAAGTCGGCAATTACACCGTCGCGCAATGGACGAATGGTTTTCAGGTTTGAATGTGTTTTGCCCTGCATTTGACGGGCTTTTTCTCCAATGGCAACCATTTTTTCTGTTTTCAGATCGATGGTAACAATCGAAGGTTCGTCAACAACAATTTTATCGTTGTATATTATAATAGTGTTTGCAGTTCCAAGGTCTACTGCAACTTCTTGTGTTAAAAATGAGAACAGACCCATAAATTAGTGTTTAAAGTGGCGTGTGCCGGTGAATACCATGGCCATATTGTGGTCATTACAAAAATCGATCGAATCCTGATCGCGAATTGAACCTCCTGGCTGAATTACACAGTCAACTCCAACTCCATGGGCAATATCCACACAGTCGGCAAAAGGGAAAAAAGCATCTGATGACATAACAGCGCCCTTCATATCAAAGCCAAAACTTTCAGCCTTTTCAATCGCATGTTTTAATGCATCTACACGAGATGTTTCGCCTACTCCACTTGCAATTAGTGTTTTATTTTTTGCCAGAACAATCGTATTCGATTTCGATTGTTTTACCATTTTATTGGCAAACAACAAATCTTCAACTTCCTTTGCACTTGGGATACGAGTAGTAACAGGTGTAAGTTCTTCGGCCTGTTCCTTTTTAAGGTCACGGTCTTGGTAAAGAACACCGTTTAAAACACTACGGAACTGAGAAGTTGGCAATTTAACATCTTTCCGAACCAAAATAATGCGGTTCTTTTTTGAACCCAACATTTCAAGAGCTTCGGCATCGTAAGCAGGGGCTATTATTACTTCGAAGAATAATTTACTAATTTCTACAGCACTTTCGGCATCAACAGTTGCATTGGTGATTAATACTCCTCCAAAAGCAGAAACAGGGTCTCCTGCCAAAGCATCTTTCCAAGCATCGATCAATTTAGGACGCGATGCACAGCCGCACGCATTGTTGTGTTTAAGAATAGCAAAAGTTGTTTCGTCGAACTCATCGATCAAATTCACTGCCGCATCAATGTCAAGCAGGTTATTGTACGAAATTTCTTTGCCATGTATTTTATCAAAGACTTGATCGAGGTCGCCATAGAAAACACCACGCTGATGAGGATTTTCTCCATATCGCAATGCACTACTGATGTTATGGCTTACACGTAAAAGATCGTCTTTCCCATTGTTAAAATAATTGAAGATGGCACTATCGTAATGCGAAGAGGTTGCAAAAGCTTTACGTGCAAAGAACTCACGATCTTCGAGAGTTGACTCTCCACCTTTTTCGTTCAGTAAATTCAATAAATCATCGTACTGAGCTTGTGCAGGCACAATAATTACATCGTTGAAATTCTTGGCCGCAGCCCTTATAAGTGATATCCCACCGATATCTATCTTTTCAATAATGTCGGCATGCGAAGCGCCCAAAGCAACAGTATCTTCAAATGGGTACAAATCAACAATAACCAAGTCAATTTCAGGGATTTGATATTCTTCCAATTGAGCAACATCACCTTGATTCTCACGCCGTGCTAGAATTCCACCAAATACTTTTGGATGCAATGTTTTTACTCGCCCTCCCAATATTGAAGGGTAACCAGTAAGCTCTTCAACTGCAATCACAGGTGATCCTAACTCTTCAATAAATTGCTTTGTACCTCCTGTGGAGTATATTTTTGCTCCAATTTCATTCAACTTTGCAACAATTTCATCCACTCTTTCTTTATGGTAAACAGAAATCAAAGCGGATTTAATTTTTTTCAAATCACTCATTTACAATCAAATTTTATCTGATGATTATTTATTTATTTCTTTAAAAGTGTAATAATAAGGCCGTTTCAAAATTTGCCCTGAAAATACCAATGATTTTGGAAGTTTCAAAATTGCAATTTTAAAAATAACAATAATTTGTTATGCCCTTTCTTCTTTCTGAAAATAAGAGAGTTATATTTCACAAAAAGACACAAAAAATGATTAAAAAAAAGAACGATTAAAATGTTGTATTTTAACATAATTCTTAACCCTTAAACCCATTTGTTTAAAATGAAATACGAACCATTAAAGATTGCCTGATCGTTTTCATATTGGAATAAGAAAAAGGGGAAACAACTTCTAACAAAGTGACATAAATAAACAGAACAAACAAGGCTGTAACTACTGTAAGGGTGAACACATTACTTGCACCCAAAAACAATTGAGGCAAAACAGCAATTACTTCTTCTTTTGTTAAATATACACACAAACGATCGAAGTACTTTTTTGTTATTATACTTATTTATGAGTGTTCATCACCGCATTTGTCAACTCAACAAATTCGGCTACCGATAGTTGTTCTGGACGACGTTCTAAAAAAGGATGTGAGAATCCTTCCTCTTGGATAAACGATTTGATGCTGTTCCGTAACATTTTGCGACGCTGATTAAAAGCGGCTTTCACAAGTTGTTTAAACACCTTTTCGTCACAGTCCAATTTACTCACTTCATTTCGCGTTAACCTTATCACCGCCGATTTCACTTTTGGTGGTGGATTAAAAACGGTTTCGTGAACAGTAAACAGGTATTCAATTTGATAAAATGCCTGTAATAATACACTCATTATCCCATACGTTTTAGACCCCGGAGGTGCCGCAATTCGCTCGGCGACTTCTTTCTGAAACATACCAACGGCTTCGGGAACAAGATCGCGGTTATCTAGTATCTTAAATAATATCTGTGTGGATATATTGTATGGAAAATTACCAATTATGCAAAATGTCTCGTTGTTGAAAAATTTATGAATATCGGCTTTCAGAAAATCACCATAAATAATCTGATCAATATGTTCGGGATATTTCTGTTTCAGAAAAGCAATTGACTCATGGTCTATATCAATTGCAAGAGTATTGTATTGTTCCGAAGGAAATAAATATTGAGTAAGCACCCCAGTTCCTGGTCCAATTTCCAATACATTTCTGTTATTAGACGAAAGGCTCTCTACAATCTTTCTTGCGATACTTAAATCGGTAAGAAAGTGCTGCCCAAGATGTTTCTTTGCTTTTACAACGACCATAAATATCTACCCCGCACATCTTCAAAATTCGTTTGCAACTTTGTTTGCCGATTGAAACAATTGCTTATTTTTATGCGGTGCAAAATTACAAAAGCATATCACAAACTCCTTTGTTTTGCGTAAAAAGATTCTGAATATTTTAAAATACACAGTCTTCACCTCACTAGGTGTTTTCTTGTTTTGGTTGGTTTACAGAAACCAGGATTTTAGCCAATATTGGCATCGGTTAACCAACGATGTCAATTACAAATGGGTCGCCCTTGCGTTGTTTCTTGGATTGTTGAGCCACATCAGCCGTACACTCCGCTGGAAAATAGCGTTGGAACCGTTGGGCGAAAACCCCAAAACGACAAACACGTTCATAACCATAATGGTTGCCTATTTTATGAATCTGGTGCTTCCCCGCATGGGTGAGTTTGTGCGTTGCGGATTGCTTTCAAAATACGAGAAAATCCCTTTCCCAAAGTTATTCGGGACCGTTGTTACCGAGCGCATTGTCGATATGATCATGTTGCTTATTATGACACTAATTGTTGTAATCTTCGGATTCGATGATCTTATTACAATTTTGCAAAACAACCACGAAATAGTAGAAAACATCAAGTCTTTGCTCACCTCTCCCATTTTGTGGGGCGGTTTGGTTTTAGTCATAACTGGTGGAATTCTTTATCTTAAGTATTCAAAGAAGAAAAAAGGAAAAAATAAAATCGAAGAAATGTTGGCCGGCTTTGTCGATGGCATTAAATCGGTTTTTGCCATGAAACGCTATAAAGCCTATATTGCCCATTCGGTTCTAATTTGGCTTTTGTATTTTCTGATGTTATATGTGACCTTTTTTAGCCTCAGCTTCACAAAAGACCTTGGCCCGTTTGCTGCATTAACCACCTTTGTGATGGCCAGTTTTGGAATGATTGCCCCAACTCAGGGAGGAATGGGCGCATGGCACTATATGGCAGAGAAAGCGCTTGGTTTTTTTGGTGTTGAAAGCTCAGATGGAAAATTCTTTGCCTTTTTATCACATGAAAGTACAAATGGGATGATTCTCGTTATAGGTGCAGTATGTTTGATTTTACTTCCAATTGTGAATAGAAACTATAAAGCGAAAGCAAACAATTAACCGCTAAATATTTCATCAATATATAATTGCAAATCCATCACACGTTGAATACCGAACTTTTTATAGCACGCCGCGTTTTTTCTCAAAAAGAAAGCAAAAAAGGAATTGCCAGCAAAATTGTATCTATCGCTGTTGCAAGTATCTCAATTGGCTTAGCGGTAATGATTATTTCAGTAGCAGTGTTGGTTGGCTTCAAAAAAGAGGTGCGCGAAAAGGTTATTGGATTTGGAAGCCACTTTCAAATTGTGAATTACGATTCCAACTCTTCATTCGAAACACAACCCATTACTGTTGATTCGACACTAATCAACAAGTTCATATCCGTCCCACATATTACACATTTGCAGCAATTTGCAACCAAACCTGGAATTATTAAAACTGAAAATGAAATTCACGGGATGACAATCAAAGGGGTTTGCCATCAATTTGACTGGAGTTTCTTTTCAGAAAACTTAACCAAAGGAAAAGTACCTACAATTGCGCCAAACAGCACGAGTAACGAAGTAATTATTTCAGAAACAATTTCGAAACTGTTAAAACTAAATGTAGGCGACAAAATGTATTGCTACTTCTATAACGAAGGTGATATCACCCCACAAAATAGGAGGTTCGACATTTGTGGAATTTACAAAACCAGCATGCAGGAGTTTGATGAAATGTTTGTAATAGGCGATATTAAGCATGTGCAACATTTGAACAAATGGAGCCCAAACCAAATTAGCGGTTACGAACTATACATTGACGATTACGAAGAACTAGAGAATACCTACATGCATCTTCAGGAAATAACACTGAACAATGCAACTGAAGATTCCATGCTTCGAGTTTACAGCATCGAAACAAAATACCCCATGCTGTTCGACTGGCTTTCGGTGCTCGACATGAATGTATGGGTACTCCTAATTTTAATGGTTGCCGTTGCTGGTATAAACATGATTTCGGGATTATTGATTGTGATTATTGAACGTACCCGCATGATTGGGATTTTGAAAGCCCTGGGGTTCCCTGATTTCAGCATCAGAAAAGTATTCATCTATCTTTCTGGATTTCTGGCTCTACGCGGAATGTTATGGGGAAACTTAATCGGGATTGGACTTTGCTTGTTTCAATACTTTACAGGCTTTTTATCACTCGACCCTGACTCGTACTACCTGGACACTGTTCCTATCGTATTCAACATTTCCTTTATTTTGCTGCTCAATCTGGGAACAATCATTTCAATTATTACAATGATCATTCTACCTTCAATGTTTATTTCCAAAATTTCTCCTGACGAAACAATTGCATTTGAATAACGTTTATTTGGGATAACCAAACACTTTAGTGGATCAATTCGAAAATCATATTACAATAGACACTGTTGAAAAGGCATTAAAAGGAAAGCTTCCCGGCGATGAAGCTCACCTAACCATGTTGCCTAAAGGCAGAAGCCTAGCACCTCCTGTTGAATTTCACCAGATGAAACAGAGTGCTGTAATGATCTTGTTATTTGAAGAAAATGAGACACTTAACGTTTGCCTTACAAAACGAAATAGCAACATGAAGCACCATGCGGGACAAATTAGTTTTCCTGGAGGTCGTTGTGAAAAAGCCGAAACAAATGCTTGGCAAACAGCACTACGCGAAACGGAAGAAGAGATTGGAGTCCCAGGAAATAAAATTAAACTGATGGGCAAATTAACGAACCTTTATGTTTCGGTCAGCAATTACAATATTCATCCTTTTGTTGGTTTCTATTCCGAAAAACCTCAATTTAAACGAAACAAACATGAGGTTGATGAGATAATAACATTGCCCTTATCATCAATTTTGGAACTCTCGAGCCTCCAATATGCAATGATAGAAACATCAACAGGAAACCTTAACGTTCCTTGTTTCAAGATCAACAAATGGGTTATTTGGGGAGCTACCGCAATGATGCTTGCAGAGCTGAAAGCGATGCTAACTTCACATTTTCAGCATCGGGCAACAAATTAGTGTAGTGCTGATATGTGCTAATTACTTTATTCACATAACTACAGGGTTCACTTCCGCGACAATAACCTGCTTTTGCAACCGGATCGCGATAATACTTTGGCAACGATTTATTTTGCAGAAAGAACTCAACATTGTCCTTCCAAATCGATGGATTTTTTTCAAACTTCTGGGCTAGGCTTCTTGCATCAATAACATGTGCTATTCCAACATTATATGCAGCAAGAATAAATTTAATCCGTTCATTTTTATCGGGAACAAGTGGTTCAAAAATTTCGTTTATACTTTTAATATATTCCAAACCAGCCTTGATATTTTCGCGTGGATCGGAAATATTCTTAGCCCCAAATTTTATTGCGGTTTGAGGCATAAGCTGCATTAAGCCTGTTGCCCCTGCCCAACTTTGAGCATCTTTATCGAATCCCGATTCCTGTTTGATAATAGCAGCAATTAATCGCCAATCCCATCCATATGAAGCCGAAACTTCCTTTATAACATTATCGAATTCTGAAATCCGGCCACCAGTAATCGAATGATATTCACTTCTAATATTGTGACTATTTCTAAAGTTTGAGAAATACTTGTTGTATAAAGCTTCGTATTCATCCGTTTCTTTGAAATCGACAATCCATTCATCGATATAAGCTTTCCATTCAGTAGAATTTTTTCGAACGGCCCACGATTGCTTTTGGGTAAAACTTACGGGCACTGAAATATCGATCCAAGGATAATACTTTTGGTTTACCATAGCCAGATTCTCGTTGCAAATGGTATAGTCAATTTCGCCCGATGCAACTAGCGCAACAAGCTCTTCTACTCCATAAATAGAATCTTCAACAATAGTTATAGGTTCGCCTATTTCATCAGAGAGGCTTTTCAATCTCTTAACGTATGCCGTATTTTTTTGTACATGAACGGTCTTTCCACCAAAATCGAGCTGATCTTTAATGTATTTCTTCCGATCTTCTGAACTGCTACTTTCTGAATAATTTCGTTGAACTAAGACCTGCCGTGTATATGAAAGAGGCTCAGTAAAGTCAACCAATTTGCTTTGTTCGTTTGTTACCGTAAGGTTCTTAGCAACCAAATCGTAACGCGATTTATTCAGGCCATCGAACGTTTCTTCCATATCGTTACTCACCTGAACATTCAATTGAACGCCCAAATCGTTGGCAAATGCTTTCAGCAACTCATATTGGAAGCCCATGGGCTCACCTTTATAAATAAAATAATTGGTGGAATTATAGTCGACAAGTACCTTCAATTCTTTTTCAGCAAGAATATGTTTCATCTCACTTTGTCGAACGTTACGTACAACATCTCCGTTTTTGGTAGTATTATTTCTTCTTAAAAAGAGAGAACACGAAGAAATTACCAAAACCAACAAGAAGAGTATTAAGTATTGTTTCTTCAAATCAATAAATTTGGTTGAACATAGCAAGCTCATTTAAAAGAATTTGCAGAGCGCAAGTTATGACATTTTTACATCAAAAACAGTAATTGTTGATAACTTGTGTACGCAAAGGAATACGATTTAAAGTTTAAAATCATCTAAATAGAATATTCAACGAAGGATATTTAACGAAGAGAAAACATTAAAACTAGTCATAAAAAGTCCAAAAGAATCCAAATCGGAAGGCCAATTGTTCCAATGGATACGAGGGAGAGCTAAAAAAATCACCAAAGTTGAACATGCAATTTGCATTCGTTAAAACGACAAAAGCACTGGTTCTTTTTAGCTTAGCATTGGCATATAAATTTATTTGCGGATACCCACCGGTTTTAACCTTGTTTTGAAGGTAGAATTGAGAAATTGATGGTTCATAACTATCAGCATAGAACTTTGTATGGTAATACATTTCGGCTCCCATCTGTATTTTCATTACCTTAAACAAGTAATGTGAGTAGTAAATTGATGAGTAAGCACTCCAAACAGGAAGGTGCAATACAGCATCGCTCGACAATTCTTGCCAAACCACTTTGTTTGACCAACCGAATCGTCCCAGCACAAAATCTTTATTTAGCCAACCACTGAAAACAGAAAATTCATTGTCGTATTGCGATGGTAAGGCTTGCTCGTTGTGATAAAAAAAGTTGCTCATCATCATATAATTTGCACCTCCACTTAACCTGAACCGGGGATAATTATATTCGCCCTTAATTACAACTTCGTGTTGTTTTTTAAACTTGTTTTCCCATTTAAAATGATTACTAAACCAGTGTTCTTGATAAATATCGGGTGAAATATCCTGATACCATCCTTCGGCCTTTAACAAAGTAGTGTCGTTAAAAATCACAAAAGGTTTCACTACTGTTCCTTTTACAATGGCATCACCAATATTTCGACCTAAAATAGCAAAACGGGTCAATGCACTCCATTGCCAAAAATCACTGCTCGAACTATATATCTCTCCTCCTGCAAATAAATTCCCGTAAGTATATGTACGCTCACCAAAACGCAAAGGGTGAGAAGCTGAAACAATTTCATTTTCTAGAAAAACCCTTTTGCCGAAAGTAAACTTGCGCTCGTTGCTTTCAAGTGCCTTTAATTGAATAACATGCGAAAACTTAGAAAAAGAGGAAGAATCAGTATGAGCACCACTAATATTAATGTATGCGGTATCGAAAAAAGTTGTGTTTATCGAAGATTCTATTAAACTGCGATTGTACTTGTTGAATTCAGCTGAATACTGAATAGAATATCGCGGAACGAATTCTGTGTTAACAGTATCTGCATCAGGATTGAACAAATTGGGAATTTTACCCATCAAATATTCATGCGAAGTAAAAATTGAAAGTGATTTTACATTCGATTCCATATCATCATTAAACCTTACAGGCAACGAAAATGGTGAATATCCCCTAATGAAAGCGCTTATGTCCCTTCCAATGTTTGCTGAATCTCTAATACCGCCATTTTCATTAGATTTATCGGTGCCATTGATTAAATTAAAATAACCATTGTACCTTTTCCCATTTCGAGATGCAAATACATTCAAAAATTTATGACCTCCACCGAGCTGTTGGTATTGACTATTATTGGCTATTGTATTGAATCTAAATCCAAAATTGGTGATCGAGTCTATGTTTTGAGTAAAAAAAGCCCTGAATACCTGCTCTTTGCGATTAGTTGTATTCTGTCCTTGAACATACATTAAACTGGCAAAAGGAGTAGTTGTATTAAAATATTGTACTTCATTTTGCGATCGGCGATACACTTCAGAATATTTTAGAAAATAAAATTCTGCATCACGGTTGCGCTGTGAAAAAATGTTAGATTGGAACGCCGATCCCG
>Ga0209373_10000853_pt1 | contig 41669 bp, 33 predicted proteins | sample Higcelweek5metaG_FD_187173 | JGI IMG/M metagenome (GOLD analysis project Ga0209373, IMG submission 187173) | Freshwater pond sediment microbial communities from the University of Edinburgh, under environmental carbon perturbations - High... | ecosystem: Environmental > Aquatic > Freshwater >... | reverse complement strand
AAAGGTCTCACTTACTACAAGGGCTACATCACACTAGTTAAATCAACTAGTTTCTTACTGGTGTCTGAGGTGGTCTTGTTTGTTAGAGTCGATCCATTGTTTATACACCTGTCTCAAAAATCCGCACCACATCAGTTGTACCAGAGGCTGTACGAATCGGGATTACTTCAGATGAATACGCAGAAACCCTTCACCATTGTCATGCTCTGCAGCACGGATGACATGCCGAACCTCACCATGCTCCTTCAGTCATGGTCTTCATCCATCACGCTGAGACACGCCTCTGACCTCGCTACCCTGCTGGTCTGTCTGCATGCTGTGGAAAAGGACTTCAGACTCATAAGCTACATGAGTTCAGTGATCGTACCTGCCGAAGCGCTCGCCAGATGCGACCTGGGGGCCTACAACATCCACCCCGGTTCGACTGCGTATCCGGGTTCCGCCCCGGATGCCTGGGCATGCTACGAGCAGGCTCCCACATTTGGTGCAACCGCGCATGTCATGTCCATAAAGGTGGACGAAGGACCGATCATTGATCAGGAACTTCTACAGGTTCCGCCTGCGGCCCATAGACGTATCTACGCAAATATTGGCTCTTGTGCGGCGCTAAGACTCTTTATGAAGCTCGCGGAACGCTTGGCTTCTCCAGAACCGCTCCAGCCTGCCGCAAACCTCGCCTGGAGCGGTACCAAACGCAAAAGTGCGGATTTCAAAAAAATGTGCGTGCTCGCCCCCGACATCACCCGGGAGGAGTTCGAACGATGCATCCTCAGTTTCGGTCCACCGGATGTGGCGGAGTTTTCTCTCATGCTGCACGGGCATAAATTCATCATGGTCAACGAGTCCGGTGTGAGGGGCTATCTGGACAACCCCGTAGGTGGCCGCATCCTGGGCTGGGCCTGGGACTCGGCCACCCCCTCCCGGCACTTGAATCTTGTCATCCGGGTGGACGACTCCAGGGAGTACACCGTCAAGGCCGACGGCTTTCGCCAGGACGTGCGTGACGCAGGCTACGGCGACGGCTTCTCCGGTTTCTGCTGGACGCCCCCGTCCGAGCTGTGCAATGGCCTGCCCCACCGAATTGAGGTAATGGCCGCCGGTCGTCTGCTGCCAGGCAGCCCCAAGCTGGTAATCTTCCCCAGGCCAGTGCAAGATGACAGCTGAGGCTTCCTCATGGGACGTGGTGTACGAGGTCCCTACACTACGCTATGATGAACGTCTCTGTCCTCTTTCAGGTTTTTAATTGACTTGACAAAGCTAAATCACATACAGTTAATGCTGAAAAAAATTACATATACTTTTATGCTACGCCAATCAAGCTAACCCAAAAAAACAATGAATCTACCCCGCTGCAAGCAGCGGGGCATCAACAGAAAATCATAGACCAATCGCCCCAAGGGGCAGGGAATACGACTCTTAGTGATTTTAATTTGTTTAGCAATTACAAATGGATAAAGGAGTAATCTCATGGCGACACTAGCAGGATCAGGAGGGTTATATGATTTTTCTTCTTTGTTTACAAACCTGGGTTCTGGAACTACGACGACCATATCTGATAATGGAAACACGGTAATCGGCGGTTCAGGCCTCGGTGGTTCTCTCACTAACCTTTTCGGGACAGGCAGTTCTTCTGGAAGCTTCACAAACGGGAACTTCGGCGTAACAGTACCCTCTGGTACAGGTTTGCTGACTTCTAGCGGCTTTGATTCAACTGTATTAGGTAGCGGTGGCACACTTGATGTGAGTAGTTTTTTTGGTTCCGGGACTACACTAAATACCGGTAGTTTTGGTACTGGTGGTACTCTTGATTTCAGTAGCTTGTTTGGTTCCGGTGGCACTACGTTTAACTTTTTTTCCGGAATGCCTGCTGAGCCCGATCCAAATCAAATGGAAAACCATAACAATGCTATTATGCCAAAAGCAAGTAATGCGGCTGTATTCAGTGATAATGCCGCTACTATGCCGGACGCGATACAGGCAGCAGCATCCGCTGAAAATAACGCGGCTGCGCAAGCCCAAATAAATCTGGTGCTGGCAAAATTGATGAAACTGGCTGCCGGTTCTGCCGCTTCGCCCCATGAAGTTACCTTTACCGGTATTTCCGACGCCGTGAATATCTTTATGGTCAACATGGCAGACGACCCCGGCGTAAAACTGATCCTTGACAAGATCAATGCAGCAAAAGTTTTTGGCGAGGGGACCGCAGAGGTAAAGAGTGGTAAGGGCACGTATCTTCCTGCCGACAGCAGCAGCCAGAGCCTGACCGGTGGAGACGGCAACGATACCCTGATTGCCAATGGTGGTAACGATACACTGCAAGGCGGTGCGGGTAAGGATATCTTTGCAATTAACGCGTTTGGCCACTATACCATTACAGACTTTAAGCCCGGCCAGGATCTGCTGACTTTCCCGGTACAGGGTATTGACAGCATTGAAGAGCTGCTACCGTTCGTTTCAAACGTTGAACAGACGGCGACCGGGCTTTCCATACATTTCGGCCCCAATCTCTCTATCACGCTTGTTGGTATGACCGCCGGTCAACTGACTGCTGACATGTTTCGTTTCTCACTCAGCGAAAACGCTACGTATCTTGCCGGTGATGCACGCAACCAGAAGCTGATTGGCGGCGACGGAAATGATACGCTGATTGGCGGAGGAGGCAGAGACACCCTGCAAGGCGGCGCAGGCAAGGACGTTTTTGCATTTAATGCTGCAGGCAATTACACCGTGAATGATTTTACGCCCGGCAAGGATCTGTTAACCTTCCTTTTACCGGGAATGAACTCCATTGAAGACCTGCTAACATATGTTTCAAGCGTTGAGCAGACGGCTGCCGGGCTCACCATCCGTTACGGTCTCGGTGACTCTATTACCCTCGTCGGTGTGACCGCCGGTCAACTGACTGCTGACATGTTCAAGTTTTCTCTAACTTGAGCCGATCTTTGTTGTGTTGAAAAGCCCGCTTTGTGCGGGCTTTTTTTTCGTGGAGATTCATCCTGATACCGTATCATTGTCTGTAAGCAGTGCTGGAGGGTTCCATTGGATGTCCTTTGCATACATCCCAGTTTTCCTGGACAATTTCTGAGATTGGCACAGGCTCTGTCGAAAATGCCCGGGGTCTCGGTAACCGGGGCCGGAGATGCCGGGAAAATGGCGGAAAACACGCAACTGGAGGGAATACCGCTCATAACCTACCAAACCCCTCAGGAGCCGTCCGATGTGGTGCACCGTTATGCCAGGTGCTTCGAGGCCGCAGTACGGCGCGGACAGACCATCACTCAGGTGCTGCTGGAACACAAGCGACGCGGGTTCGAACCCGATACCATCCTGGTACATACCGGCTGGGGAGACGGCTTCTACCTGCGAGACATCTTTCCAGGTGCCAGGATCATTGGCCTGTTTGAGTACTACTACCGGGCCAGGGGGGGCGATGTTGGCTTCGACCCCGAGTTTCCCGCTGCATTTGATGACATATTCCGGGTGCGCGCCTTGAACGCGGTGGCATTACTGGCGCTGGAATCCTGTGACGTCGGCTACTGCCCCACCAATTGGCAGCACAGCTGCTTCCCCGAACTCCATCGCAACCGTTTGCAGGTAATTCATGACGGGATTGATACCACCCAGGTGGCTCCTGATCCATCGGCTAGCCTGACACTGCAGGACGGCACCGTGCTGTCTGCCGGCGATGAGGTGCTGACCTTTGTCAACCGCAATCTTGAACCGTATCGCGGTTATCACATCTTTATGCGTGCCCTGCCAGCGATCATGCAGGCCCGTCCAAACTGCCATGTTGTCATTGTGGGTGGAGATGGTGTCAGTTACGGCATAAAGCTGCCTCCGGGTCAGAGCTACCGCCAGCGCTACCTGGATGAAGTGGCAGACCGTATTGACCATTCGCGGCTGCATTTTACCGGTGCGCTGCCGTACCAGGAGTATCTCAAGGTTCTTCAGGTGTCCCGCGCTCACTGCTATCTGAGCTATCCTTTCGTGCTTTCGTGGTCTATGATGGAGGCAATGTCAGCCGGCTGCCTGGTCATCGGCTCTGCAACGCCACCTGTGCAGGAGATACTGAAAGACGGTGAAAACGGCCTTTTATTCCCCTTCCGCGCCTATCATACCCTTGCAGAGCTGGCAATTGATGTCTTGGCGCGACCGGAACGGTATCAACAACTTCGGCATGCCGCCCGTCGCCATATTGTTACGGAATACGACTTCAACACCGTCAGCCTGCCACGTTTTCTGCAATTGATTTGCAGCAACCCATAAAGAGGTACCACGATGCCAGAGGCGAAAAAAACAAAAACCACTGTTAAAGGCAAAAACACCCTGTCTGAGAAGCAGTATGCAGAACTGCTGCAACATGCGGCACGCTGTCTTGATGAACACAAATTCACCGATGCCGGTCGGCTCTATGGAGAGGCTCTGCAGCTTAAACCAGGCAACGCCGCTGCCTGCATGGGACTGGCCATAGCCTGCAACCGGACAGGACATCCTGCGGAAGCCCTGCAGATACTCCAAAGCATTCTGACCGGGTTTGCCAAAGCAATCAAAAAACCTGAAAGGCAGGTATTTGCCGCAGTTTTTGCCCAGGTAGGGCTGGCCTGCCTGCAACTCAACAAACAGGCAGAGGCACTCAGCGCATTTACCCTGGCTTATCAGCACTGCCCCTCCGAAGAACTTGCAGTCCAGATCAACCGGCTCAATCCGGCTGTTCTCCCGACAGATCCACTGTCACAACTACTCAAACAGGCTGACCAGCATCTGGATGCAGGCAGCCTCAACGAGGCTGAAAAGTTGTACCGCGCTGTTCTGCAGTTCAACCCCGACCATGCCGAAGCCCTGTATGGGCTCGGGATTGCATTGCGCAACCAGAAAAAATACGCTGAGGCGCTGCCCGCGCTGCAACAGGCCACCATCATGTCGCCGGACAACGCGGCATACTATAATGACCTAGGCATACTCTTCTTTGAAACAGGTGAATTTGCCAAGGCCATCAGCTTTTTCAGCCGGGCGCTGAAGGTTCGGTCAGACTTTGACCCTGCCCATATAAACCTTGGGGTGGCCTACAAAAAGACAGGACAGTTTAGCAAGGCAACACAGGCATACCGCTCCGCCCTTGCACACAACCCTAACTCCGCAGCAGCCCATAACAACCTGGGCAACCTGCTGATGCAGCAGGGAGATCTTGCTTCCGCCAAAACAGAGCTTGAGGCGGCACTCCAGCTGAAGCCCGGCTATCAGGATGCGCTGAACAATCTGTCAGAGCTTGCCAGGCTTGAAGCCGCCCAAGATAAGGTAGTCAGAAAGGTCTCGGCCAGCACACCGGAAAAAACGGCAACATCCCCTAAAAGAACGACAAATACAACGAAACCACCATCAAAACCAAAAGAACGCAAGCCGTCTCCTAGGTCAACGACTAAGCCAAAAGGTCCCGTGAAATAAACAGAGCAAAGCATTAGCAACCATCTCCAACACTATGCACAGGAGGCGGCAGAACGTGGTTAACCGGCAAAATATGCCCCCCACTGCAAATTCACCAATTCAGCCACTTGGCCAGTTTGAACGTATTCACCAGGGACGCGCCATCGGCTGGGCTTTGCTGCCAGATCGCCTGCAGCACCGCCTTGGCATCGAAATACTGCAAGGGGATTCGATAGTTGCCGCAGGCCAGGCGAGTCTGCTGCACCCCGGACTGACAGCCAGTAATATTGGTGATGGTCAGTATGGTTTTGCCATTATATTGCCGAATGATGTCGACCAGACGCTTCCGCTTCATGCTCGCGTTTTCGGGAGTGGCTGCCGGCTGAACGGAGAACATTTTTTCACTGCTGATGCCAGTATTTTGGCGACGGACTCTTGTGGCGTCATTGATGGCGTAATCGCCGGTGTTGCGTTCGGCTGGGTTTTACAGCACGATTCAGAAATCGCCCCAAAGGTACAGGCCCTTGTCGGTGACGTTGTAAAGGCTGAAGCCTGGTTGACTGCCCGGCGACCGGATGTTGAGGCCCATCATCCCGGAAAAGCCGCGCATGCCTTCAGGATTGATCTCAGACCGTTGCTGAAGGCCCGTGGCCCACGCAACAAACCGATAATCCTGGTGCATGCAGATACGAAGCATCCCCTGAAAGGCAGTCCTCTAAACTTTGCAGAACAAACCGTATGGGGCAATTGCAAAAAACTGGAGGGTCGTGAGCTGCACGGCTGGGCCGCTTTAGCAGAACCGGAATCCTGCGGTCCCGTCACGTTGCAACTCTGGCTGGACGACGCCTGTATCGACGAACTGCCTGCCGATCAGCCTCTGCCGGAATTTGCCCGATTCGGCATACGTTTTGCCCGCTGCGGTTTCAGGTTTTACCTTCCTGCCCGCTTCCTTGATGGACAGCCGCACACGCTTCGCATTCAGCCCAAGACCTCCGGTATAGTAGCGCGTATCAGCAATGCGCAGCAGACCTTCACCCGCACCCTGTGCCACAGAATATCCTCTGCTGACAACAGTACTGTCACCGGTTATTCCTTTATCAAGGAATCCTCACAGACTCCCCTGTTACTCGAAGCGTATGAACATGGCCGGAAGGTCGGCGAAGCAATCGCAGATAGCCCCTGCCCTGACCTGCCTGAAACTGCCGCAACCTGCAGTGCGCCTATGCCTGTCGGCTTCTCCATGACTGTCGCCCCTGCTCTGGAGCCTGACTCTCCACGCCGCATTCGCCTTCACCTGTCCGGTGACATAACTCCCATCGCACAGACTGAAATCCTGATCGAGTCGTGTTCGGCACTTATCCGGCAGGCACAAGCGGCTGCACAACAGAACGAAACCTTCCGCTGGTGGGCGTGCGAACTGGTTGAGCAGCTGCGCCGCTCGGTAACTGCCGACGACAGCCTGTTCAAGGAAGTGCCCATCACCACGTTGCCAACGGAAGACAGACCGGTAGACATCATTGTCCCGGTCTACAAGGGGCGCGAGCAGACCCTGGCCTGCCTGGACAGCCTGTTGAAGTCACCTGATCTCACCCGACACCAGATCATCGTCATAAACGACGCCAGCCCGGATGCAGGATTAACGGCAGACCTGCGCACCCTGGCGCAGCGCGAACCCCGACTGGCACTACTGGAAAACAGCACCAATCTCGGCTTTGTCGCCACGGTCAATCACGGCATGGCATTGCACCCTGACCGCGATGTCGTTCTGCTGAACGCTGACACCCTTGTGCCTGCCAGCAACTGGCTGGAACGCCTGCGCTCTGCAGCCAGCAGCCATCCCAGGGTGGGCACGGCCACCCCGTTCTCCAACCGGGCAACCATCTGCTCGCTGCCACTTCCCAATGTCGATAACGAGATGCCGCCCCGGCATACCGTTGACAGCCTTGATGCCCTTTGTGCTCAGGCCAACCCCGGCCAGACAGTGGAACTACCCACTGCGGTAGGGTTCTGCATGTACATCAAGCGCGCCTTGCTCAACGAAGTCGGGCTCTTTAATGTCGAGCGCTGGGGCAACGGCTATGGCGAAGAAAACGACTTCTGTCTCCAGGCAGCGACGTTGGGATGGCGGCATGTAGCTGCCTGTGATCTGTTCGTGCAGCATCATGGGGCAGTATCGTTTCAGGGAGAGAAATTCGAGCGCATCAGGAAAAATCTTGTTGTTCTGAATAGCATCTATCCGGATTACCCGGCCACCATTCAGCGCTTCCAGCGGCTGGACCCGCTGGCAGCACCGCGCAACCGGGTACTCATGAAGATTCACATTGCCAGTAACGGCAGGCAAAAGAAAATCAAACCGCAAACCCTTCATATCACCCATGCCTGGGGCGGCGGCACCCAGCACCATGTCGACCAGCTTTGCTCGCAAGAAGGCTACATCCTGCGACCAACCGGTAATGACCAGGCCGAACTGCTCCATCCTGCCACCGGCTTTGCCATGCAACTGCCGATGGCGGACCTGGCTGCAACTTCCCCCGGTCAGACAGATACCTCCCTACTCGAAACTCTGCGGACACTTCAGATCCACGCCATGCATATCCACCACTGGGTCGGTCTGCCCCCTGCTATCTGGGATCTGCCGCAGGCCCTGGGGGTGCCGTTTGACTTTACCGTTCACGATTTCTACAGTTTTTGTCCACGTATATCGATGCTGGATCAAACCGGCCAGTTCTGCGGCCAGGCGCCGGTCAGCCGCTGCAGACTCTGCCTGCAGGACGATTCGCTGGAAGAGGAGGTAGAAGCGGCTTTTCGCCTGCTAGGCAACACCCCCACCGCCTGGCGTGACTTCCATGCCAAACAGCTTGTCCGGGCGCGTCAGGTCATTGCCCCCTGCCAGGATGCCGCCACACGCATTTCTCGTGCCTTGCCGCTCATGAATGTGGTTGTAAAACCGCATGAACCACCGCTGAAAACCAGGCCCCTGTTCAGACCTCTGCCCAAGCCCGGTAAGGAGCTGCGTATTGCCGTCATTGGGGCCATCGGCCCCGAAAAGGGATATTCCCGACTGCTGGCCCTGGCTCAGCTGGCCGAGGTAGAGGCACCGCTCCTGCAGTTCTTTATCGTGGGGCATACCATGGATGACACACCATTTGCATCATTAAGCACTACGCGTATCAGCGGCAGGTATAACCAGGAAGAGCTGCAACCACTGCTGAAGGAACTTGATTGTCATCTGGCCCTGTTTCTAAGCCCGTGGCCAGAGACATATAGTTATACATTGTCTGAGGCGCTGTCGGCAGGATTAACACCAGTTGCTCCCTGCTTAGGCGCATTGGGTGAGCGGATCAGGGCATTTGGGGGAGGGCGGCTCTTTTCGGCAAACGCTACTTCGGCAGAGATACTTGGGGTTTTGCAAGAATAATGCGGTATTTCAAAAACATTGGGCCACGATTTCATCGAGCCTCTGCTTCATTAAGCTACCTATCCGCTCAGGCGCAAACTGCTTTTTCGCAAATGACCTGACCTGCTTCACAAACGGTTTGTTCTGTACGGCCACCCATGCAGCCCGCATCTGGCGTGCAGCATCAGCCCTATCCGGCTCTGCCCACCAGGCGCCGTCCCCCTCGGTGACAAACGGGTATTCACCCGGCTTGACGGGCCTGCGCTTCCATGTAACCGGAAATCCCACCTCAGGTTTCAGGAAATCGACATTTCCCGAAAAATTCGTACCAACCACGGGCTTGCCGAGTAACATCGCCTCGGCCAGGGTGCGGCCGAACCCTTCCGAGCGGTGCAATGATACGTAGGAGTCGCAGGCATCAATCAGCCCCAGCACCTCACCGCGATCAAGTGTTTTTTCGAAAACCGCGATCCGCTCGTCCTTGGCACACTCCTTCAGGAAGCGTTGCCAGACACGATTCTTCGGGTTGCTGTTCATGGTTTTCAGCACCAGACCTACCGAGGTGTCTTCAGCCGGAAATGCATGCCTGAAAGCCTTGACCACGGCAAACGGGTTCTTACGGTCCAGATAGGAATTGAAATCAAAAACATACAGAAAGAGAAACCTGTCATTCGGCAATCCGAGTTTCTGCCGGGACACAGGCAATGCGCGTGCCACGCTTACCGCCATCGGCATCAAGGTGACCGGACGAGGCACAGGCGCATCTGCTGCGATGGATCGTTGTGCGCGGAAATACATTTCTCGCGTGAATTCCGTTGCCGCCCACACCTCATCGACCAGGTTGAAAGCAATCCGCCAGTCGGCGGGCCAAACCGGCAGCTCCCAGGGCCACCACCCGATGTTATAGCGCCCCTCGAACAACGACAACCCATGTTCCAGATACACCCGGGCAGTATCAAAACCGGTCAGGCAGAACAGGTTCACAGCGTAGGGTGCGCTATCGTCCAGATACGCGTCAAGAGCCGAATCCTGCTGCCTGGTGCCGGGGCCGGTCGGTACATTGACCACAGCGAAGGGCACTGAGGCTGCTTGCAGGGCGAGTGCTGCCATTCGTGAGTCCTCGCCGATCCCTAATTCTCCTTTGGCGAACCCGATGATATTCACCCCGGGAAGCAGTTTTCGCCGAGCAGGAGTTGACCGGTTCTTCTCATCTACGTGCGACCCGATTCCGGACAAAACAGAACTCTCCTCAACGGCAAAAAGCTTCTCGAGCCCGAAACGTGGTATGGCCTCGACCCAAAACCAGGCCATGAGTCGTTCACGCTGTTCCCGCGCTGCCAATCCAACGTCACGGGCTTCCGGATTGAGCCACAACCACGCCATGTACGCAAGCCAGCAAACCCCAGTATGGACGGGATGGTCGGTCTTCAGCCAGAGTGGGGGCTGCATGTGCCAGTACGGCCCATGGCCCAGGTTTCTGACTCCTTCACAGAAATACCACCCCAGATACCGGGCAAGGCTGTTGAGATCATTCAGAGGGCAGCTTGCCTGCAGGCCCTCGTTGATCAACCAGGAGTACCAAGCCAGTGTGCTGAGCGCGGGGATATGTGGAGCAACGGGGTAGACCGGCCGCGTAAGCATCCCGACATGATCCTTCGGAATATGATTAAACAGGCTGTGCTCTGGCACCCCGTACACAAAAAACCATCGGATAAAGCCCGCATAGCCCTCCGGCGAATCTGGGGAATGCTTAGCGCGGACATCCGTCCTCTCTCTCCAGATATGTCTCATGAGCCTCGTCAACGGAAAATACTCTCCGGCCGGAGCGGGGGAAATGACGTCACTCAGGTGAGTGAGGCTGGAAGGATCAAGACGTCTTGCAGCTGCAGGGTACTCTTCGTTGCCGTGCAGAAACCACCAGATCTCGAATTCTTTTTGGGCTTCAGGGTCGTCGATAGCGGCTCCGTTGCGTATGTCGTCGCGCAATAGCCAGGCAAACCGCAACTCCCGGGGCAGGCAGGCATCATCTTGGCAGGGAGGTCTCATTTAATTGAACACGCAGATGATTAATCCATCAAAGGGACAGGAAGTTGTTTTTCTCAGGAGACTGTATACCAACGGAAATGAGGCTGCGTCAATGGATATTGCCTCCGTCTCAGGATGCGTGATAAAAGGATACTCTTGACTCTTCGGGCAAGACGGTCTCACCATGACAATAAACCACGAAAAGGGCGGTATTGGTGAAAACTCTCTGCATTACAGGAAATACTGCGTTCAGCCTTGCATCCGTTACCGGCATACTTACAGCAGCCGGCATGCAACAGGCGCTCCCTTCGCGACAGGATACCACCCTGACCATGCAGGCATGGCATGATCGGATATGCAGCGCCCATCCCCCCCCAGAATCCGAACTGCAGATAGATACTCCGGGTATCTTCTGGAACCAGATGGCCGGCGACATCTTTTTGGCAAACTACAACTCGGCGCTTTGGGGATGGTCATCGCCAGACAGTGTCAGGCTGCTTGAGTACTGGCTTGCCTTTGATCCCACCATCCTGTTTCTGATGGTCTATACCGACCCTGTCACCGCTCTGGCTGAAGCCATCAGCAGCGAAGCGCCGCAGGATGATAGTATGGACTTCCTTTCTGGCTGGCAGGCCTCCACAAAGGAGATGCTGCGGATATATAACCGTCATCCTGAGCGCTGTATGCTACTGGACTACCGCCAGTGCTGCGCAGCTCCGGCAGCCTTGACGCAACTCTGCAGCCAACGTTGGGGGCTTACGCTGTACGGCTCTGTTACAGCACCACTTTCCGGGATGAAGATTCCGGACCCGCTCCCCTGCTATTTGGCCCATGCCTCGCTGCAAGGGCATCCTGAGATCCAGGAACTGCAGAGAGAGATAGAATCCTCCTATACCCGGCTCCACTCCGGAGAAACTGTTCCGGCAGATCATGCCGCGCCTCCGCTTGCAGTGGTGGTTGATGAATATTGCTCACTGCTTGCCACTCACGCCAGAGAGGTGCAACAGCTTAAAACCATTCAAGAACTTCAATCCTTGCTGGAAGCTTCCCGGGAAGAGCTCGCCGGTCTGCGTCAGCGCCTGAATCTGTTACAGGAACAGGAGAAAAACGTATCAGAAGAAAATGAACTCCTGATTCTGCAACTGCATCAGGTTCAGGAAGAGCTTGAACATTACTTCCTGCAGCACCAGCAGCTTCAGCATCAGAACCGCCAGATGGAGGCTCGCTGGCAGCGGATGCTGGAGCGTCAGCCTGAGTACACAGATTACAGCGCCATAACCGTTGATCAGGAGCCTGCGGATGCGGCAAGCCAGAAAGCCAGATGGAAGATCAGCAACCTTGATGTTACCGGGCGTTACTATGACCGGTTGGACTTCAACACCGTACTAGTGCATGAACTCTGCGGCATACAGTTGAAGCGTAACTCCCTTGACGACCCTGCTCCACTGCTGCGCTGGCCCCTTACCGCCGTCAGTGAGACAGAGCTGCTTCTCCTGCCAGCCGGTACCATGGAGGAGCTACTGCCAAGGGTTGAAACCCTGCTGCAGCTTTCCACAGCAGACTGGAACCTGCTGAACAGCCTGCAACGGCTGATGGTTTCTGCATTGCAACGGCATGAACTGGAGCTGCCAACCGGTCTCAAGGCCAGCCAGCTTGAAACAGCCCTCGAAAACCTGCGTATCCGTATGCTCAGCCTTCCTCCGGTATTCCGCTACAACGGCGTAACCCTCAAACGTTCACAGGTAAACCCCGACTACGAACATCTCTGGCTGCAGTTTGAAGGTGTCAGCTTTGCAGGCAGGCGCTGGCCAAAGTTCGAGTTCCGCCTCTCCTGCGCCGATGTACGGCCGGACTGTTTCGGCGATCTGCCGAAGCTTGAATTTCCTCAAGGGGCAGGTCAGACAACGCTGGAAAACTGGTTTGCCGAATCATCAGACGACTTCGGGCCGAAGTTTGAACTTCGTTTCAACCTGCTCACCTCTGCCATGGATATGGCTGTATGGCAGCGGCTGAGTAGCAGTGACCAGGGGTTCGTCAAGGGTCTGGCAGTGCGTCTGGGGAAAATAGTTGGTGACCTGCAGCTGTCAGGTGCAGAGCTTGCCCGCCCCTGGCAGCAATGGACAGAGATGGCCGAGAGGGTCGGGCGTCTGTTGTTTACGCTGACAACACCACCTGCACAAGGTTCCTGACAATGGTGCAACTAACCGGAGCAATACCGACAGACCATGCGTTGACCTTGCTGCAGAGGCTGGTTCCACCGGGCGCTGTCATACACATAGGCAGCGGTATAGGTGTGGGACAGATGCACAGCTGGCGTAACTGGGGGGTGCCCCGCGCCCTGTTGCTGGATGCCGCCTACGGAGTTCATCAACCTGCCTGGTTCAACCCTGATACCGCACCGCCGGGCTGGTCTTATGAGGCAGCGTTGTTAAGCGACAGGGATGGCACTACCTGTATGTATCAGGCCTCAAACCCGGCGGAGAGTGGACTTCTAAAGCCGGAAGAGCTCAACATGATCTGGCCCAATCTGTCCACCAAAGAGCAGGAACAACGCCCCGTAACCCGTCTTGAATCACTGCTGGCCGAACCGCGCCACACAGAGCTGCGTGCCGCCGCCAACATCTGGTGCATGGTTGACTGCCTGCCTGCCCTGCCGATACTGCAGGGGGCTGGCGAAGTGCTGCAGAACTGGAGCGTGCTCTGGCTGCGGGTACTGCTGAAGCCGTTTGACGGAAAGCTGCAGCAGGCCAATTTACCGGCATGCCAGGAACTGCTCGAACCGCTGGGCTTCCACTGTCTGCAGATTAACGAATCAAACCACCCTGCTCTTGGAGACGCCATCTTTGTGCGTGACTGGGCTGCCTGGCTGCAACCCAGGCTTGCATTGCAGGAAAAGCTGGCAGCTGATGAGCATACGCAGTTGAAAGAACTTTCTGATGCTAAAGAACAATCAATGCAGCAGCTTGAGGAACTCACAGCTGCCCGCAACGAACAGGCTCGTCTGGCAGATGAGCGGCAGGCTTCTGTAAAACAGTTACAACAGGAACAGGAAGCCTTCTCCAATCTGGCTGCAGAACGCCTGGCTCAGATGGAACAGCTAACCGCTGCCCATGACGAGCAGACCCGTCTGACAGATGAACTCCAGGCTTCTGTTAATCAGTTACGCCAGGAGAAAGAGAACATTGCCAATCTGGCTGCAGAACGCCTGGCTCAGATGGAACAGCTCACCGCTGCCCGTAACGAACAGGCCCGCTTGGCAGATGTACGCCAGTCTGAATGCAATACGTTAAAAATCAGACTCAAGGAGGCTGAAAACAGCAAGGCGATGCTTGAATCTCAGCTCGCAGAGCTTGAACACCGCCAGCAGTTGATGAATGAAGAGATGGTAAAGGCCGAAGGGCAGATTGATCTGATCAAAGACCTGCTTCTGCGGGAACCGGGGCTGTAAAGGCTGTTTCACGCGGAGCAGCTGAGAGCGCTGAGGTAATCACAGAATAGAAAAGATCATCGGAGCGGCAATCACCGTTCACAAAGAGCTGGGGCCTGGCTTGTTTGAGTCTATGTATCAGAATTGTCTGCTGGTTGAGGTTGAGTTGTTGGAGCTCAGGGTAGAAAAGGAAGTGGAGCTGCCAGTCATGTAACGCGGTAGACAGGCGTCTGATGATGGGTTTCGTCTTGACCTGCTGGTTGAAGATCAAGTGATCGTTGAGCTGAAATCCTTAGAGAAGATTCAGCCAGTGCATGCCAAGCAGCTTTTAACCTACCTCAGATTAGCTAAAAAACGTTGGGACTACTGATTAATTTTAATGTTCCAATCTTGAAAGATGGAATATCGAGAATATCAAATGGTTATGGTTTGTGATTTCTCTGCGTAACTCTGCGCCTCTGCGCGAGACAGGTTTTGAACAGCGGTATCACACAGAGACACAAAGATCACCGAGGTAAGGCAAAAGGAATAACAAAGAAGATTGATTTAAGGTTTTACCCTCAAGCAAGATTTGATTTTAAGGTTTTCTCTGTGCATCTATGTGCCTCTGTGCGAGACAGGTTTGAAAGGTTGCTCTAGTGCCACACACATACCCACAAAACTCCCAGTGCCCTTCCAATCATGGCTAGCCTCTTCAGCGCATTGCAGGCCGTTCTCAGACGTTGGTTTGGCCCTTCAGGGCAGACTGTGGCTGTTTCTGACTATTCGGCAGAACGAGCCGAAGAGTCAGGCAGTGCTCTGCAGGTTGAAGAACATGATGGTTCTCCCGCTCACCTGGTACCTTACGATGAAAATCTGCTGGAGCGCAGCCGCACCCAATGGCAGTTTGGGGATTGGGACAGCTTGGCTCAACTTTCGCGAGACACCCTGCAACATCATCCGGATCGGGCCAGGCTGGCTTTGCTGGCTGCGGCTGGACGCCTGCAAATCGGCCTGACTGACGAAGCCAAGCAGTTCATTCGTCTGGCAAATGAATGGGGGGTGAGCAAGAAACTGCTTATACGCATATTGGCTGCAGGAGTTCATAACAGTCTTGGGCGTGCTGCTGCCATTATTGGTGAAGAACAACGTGCTCTGCAACATTTTCACAGCGCCGTTGCAACTGGATCACCGGGGAGCGAAGCCCGCTTGCTTACTTCGGTACGAATTAACAAACAATATCAACAGCTTGGTATTGTTGCAGCCCATATTATATCTCTGTCAGACACTGATTCGGTAACGTCGGCTGCTCAGTTCAAACCATTTAACATCTCTACTACCACCCACTATGAATAAACTTCCACAAACATCTTTAACGCGTGCAAATGCCGCTTTTCGAAATAAAGATTTTGAAACCGCACTAGTACTATACGAAGAGGCCCTCTGCCAGGCGAAAGAGCCGTTAAAAGCGTATATACGCTTTAATCGAGCCCTGACCTTTCGACGTTTGAATATTTCCTTAGCCTCAGCAATCAATACTCTTGAGAAACCTGAAAGTCTGAATGAGTATCATTTTAACTTGATCAAACAAGGTGCCTTTTTCGATCCAGTTTGGTACGTAGCACAATACCAAAAAAAATATAACGTCACGGACAATCCATTGTCACACTACTTGGCCCATGGTGTTGAGCTTTCCACAAATCCTTCGCCCCAGTTCGATACCGCCTACTACATTAAAACCCATAAGGACGTTGTTAAGTCAGGTATGCATCCTTTCTTGCACTACGTCTACCAAGGTCACAAGGAAAACAGGGCCTGCCTGCCATCATCTCCATCAGAATACGAATCCAAATATTCAGTAGCCGAATCGGAATATATCCCCAGGTTACCTACCGAAACCCCGCCAGTGGAAAAGGTTGTGCGTGTCATCGCCTTTTATCTGCCCCAGTTTCATGCCATACCGGAAAATGACGAATGGTGGGGCAAGGGCTTTACGGAGTGGACCAACGTTAAACCAGCCACTCCCCAGTTCGAGGGCCACTATCAGCCGCATATCCCGGATAATTTTCTCGGTTATTACGACCTGCATAACACCGCCGTAATGCACAAACAGATCGAACTAGCCAAGCAGTATGGCGTAGAAGGCTTTTGTTTTTATACCTATTGGTTTTCAGGTAAGCGGCTTCTGGAAACTCCGGTGGATAATTATCTGTCTGACCCTTCGCTCGACCTGCCATTTTGCATCTGCTGGGCAAATGAAAACTGGTCACGCCGTTGGGATGGGCTGGATAGTGAGCTGCTTATTCAGCAGCACTATTCCCCCGAAGATGACATAAATTTTATTGCAAATACTGCCAAATATCTTCGTGATCCTCGCTATATCCGAATCAACAACAAGCCGATATTGCTTGTCTATCGTCCAAACCTGCTCCCAAACATTAAGGAAACTGTACTACGCTGGCGCACTTGGTGCCGGGACAACGGAATCGGCGAAATTTGTCTGACCTACCCACAGTCGTTTGCATGTGTAGCCCCAGAAGAATACGGCTTTGATGCAGCCTGTGAATTCCCTCCCAACAACTCCGCGCCACCCCAAATATCACACAAAATTCGGCCGCTGGCTGAAGATTTCCAGTCCATTGTCTATGACTGGCGCGCGTTTGTAGACCGCAGCGAGGCCTATGAAGATCCTGGTTACACCCTTTTCAGGTGTACAACACCCTCTTGGGACAACACAGCACGCAAGAAAAACAAAGGTACGATCCTTCACAATAACTGTCCAAGGCTATTTGAAAAATGGCTTACAAATGCCTTTATCGATACTTTGCAACGCCACAAGACCCCTGACGAACAAATCGTATTTATCAATGCCTGGAACGAATGGGCCGAGGGTGCTCACTTGGAGCCGGATCAGCGGTATGGCTACGCATGGCTGACCGCACTACGCCAGGCGCACAAGAATACACTCTTGAAGCGTCGTCGCATCGTAGTCGTCAGCCATGATGCCCACCCCCATGGTGCACAAATTCTTTGCTTGAATTTTGCACGCTACTTCAAGAAGCAGTTCAATTTTGATGTAGATCTCATCGTGTTAGGCGAAGGATGTTTGATACCGAAATACACACACTACGCCCAAGTGCACAAACTTGATCTGGTCGCTGCAAGTAAACCAGAAATCGAAGAATTGATCTCTCGTTTGCGTGCGAAGGGAGCAGAAGTCGCCATCGTTAACACCACGGTCTCGGCCAAGCTGATTCCTTATTTGAAAAATGCAGGGTTCAGTGTTGTGTCGTTAGTGCATGAAATGCCCGGTATACTGGATACCTATGGTCTTCAGGAACATGCAAGATGTATTGCTGAGAAGGCTGATAGAGTGGTCTTCCCAGCGGAGCAAGTGAAAAATGGTTTTGAAGAGTTTATTGGTCACGCCCTTGAAAAAGCTGTAATTAGGCCGCAGGGGCTTTATCTACGCAGTCTATTGCGAACAGGTGCAAACAAAAACGCTGTCCGTGCTGAAGTGCGTAGTGAATTAGGATTGTCAGCACAGGCAAAAATTATTATGTGTGCTGGATATGCAGACCATCGCAAGGGGTTTGATCTTTTTGTTCAATCCTGCATCAAAGTGATGGAAGAGATTCCAGATACCTATGCACTATGGGTTGGCCACCTTGATCAAGAATTTGTTGACCGAAGCATGTGTGCTGCCAAAATTTCAGGACATGAACATAAATTCCTGTTTACAGGTTTAGTCGAACACCCGCAAAAATATTATTTGGCCGCAGATATCTATGCGTTGACTTCACGTGAAGATCCTTTCCCCTCTGTGGTTATGGAGGCGTTGGATGCACTAACTCCTGTAGTTGCATTCGAAAACTGCGGGGGGTTTGAAAACCTGCTGAAACGTGATTGTGGCATATTGGTGCCATCGAAAAACACGTCAGCCTATGCTCAAGCAATGATAACATTGCTGAATTATCCTACAGAGGCACTCAGGCTAGCCAGCAATGGCCAACAAATCGTTGAGTCAGAGTTAAGCTTCAGTCATTATCTGTTTGACCTGCTACAGCTTGCTGGACACGCTTTGCAGAAGGTTTCAGTTGTAGTACCCAACTATAACTATGAACGGTATATTCGCCAGCGATTAGAAACAATTATTAAACAGACTTATCCTATCTATGAGTTGATCGTACTCGATGATGCCTCGTCTGATAAAAGTGTCGACACAATAATGAACTTTATCAAAACATCGGAACTTTCATGTCATCTTGCTATTAATGAAAAAAATTCTGGCTCGGTATTTAAGCAGTGGCACAAGGGTATACAACTAGCAAGAGGCGATTTAGTATGGATTGCCGAAGCGGATGACATCTGTAAACCACAATTCCTTCAGAGAGTTGCTGAAGGTATGGAAAAAACCGGAGCTATACTGGGTTTTACCGATAGCTGGCAGATCGATGAAGATGGCAATTACTTAGGGGACAGTTACAAGCTCTATGTTAATGAAGATGCGCCTGGTGCATTCGACCATTCCTTCGTGATGGAAGGGCGGGAATTCTTAGCAAATTACCTTGGCATCAAAAACGTTATTCTTAATGTCTCCGGTGTGGTGTTTCGACGCGATGCCTTACTTGCTGCATTAGATAGGGTTGGGAGTGAACTTTTAGACTACAAAGTTGCAGGTGATTGGCGCCTATATATCGAGCTGTGTGCGTCGAACTATAAGGTGTTATTTGAGGCAGAACCACTTAATGGTCATCGTCGACATCAATTGAGTGTGACACAGGCCTTAGTTGCAGAAAGACATATTGCGGAGATAAAGAAGATGCACGTATTGGCTAATGAGATTTTGTCAAATGAATCACTTTTTACAGTACAGAGCAACCACGTTAATAACACTAAATTACATTTAGGAATGCCATGAGTTTATTAATAAAGCGGATTGGGGTTGTAAGCCTAAAGCAAAAAATCGAAGATCCCACAGAAACAAAATTTGAGTATTTATACCAATCGATTGGGTTGAATACGGGGAATTTTATGTTCACCAATGCTGTATTTAGGCATATTGACGGTGATCTCGTGAGAGTAGGGTTCGCTTTTAACCCGGAACATATTAATAAGGATTTTGATGCGTTGGTTGTTCCGGCTGCTAACTGGATTAACGAAAGAACTGATTGGACGTGGTTTGTTGATCTTTTAGAAAAAATAGAAATCCCAATTATTACCATTGGTATTGGTCTGCAGGCAGATTCAATGGTTATTGATGAGGTTCGAGTCAGTGAATCATCGATGCGCTTGGTAAAATTGCTGTCTAGCAAATCAAAATGGATTTCCTGTAGGGGTGATTTTACTCGAGATTGGCTGGCTTCTGTCGGAATAAACAATGTAGTTACCACTGGATGTCCGTCAATTTACATGAAGTTTGAAACTCAAAATAGCCAATATACCTATGATGATTCGGTTATTTTGCAAGGCACTAGATATTGGGTATCAAGTGATTTCATAAACAGCAACAATGTTAATAGAAAAATTTACGCGTTAGCAGGTCAATTGAATCTGCCGATGATCTATCAATCAGAAGCTGAAGAAATCGATTATCTTGTTTACTCAGACACTGGTAAGGATGAGCATGCCAAACTAAAGATGACGGCCTTGGCGAAACTCTATGGTTTCGTGCAAGATATAGAAATGAAAAAATACTTATCTGATAAAGGAAGGGTTTTTTTTGATGTTGATCAGTGGAGTGGATATGTTCAATCAAGCATTGGTGTAATCGGGACCCGATTGCACGGGGCTATTGTGGCTCTGAATAGCGGTCGGCCGGCCCGTCTAATCGCGCATGACTCTAGAACTCAAGAAGTCGCCGATTTTGCTGGAATTCCCTCGTTAAATGAGTCTGAGTTAAGTAATGTAAGTGAAGAGGGAATGAAGAAAATATTGAATGATACTGATACCAGTAAATATGCAGAAAAAAGAAAGATATCTGCAGTTGTATATCGGCAGTTTTTGGAAGACTGCAGTTTAAATCCCAAAAATACTGAAATCATCTCGGAATAGCAGGTATGGAATTGTTCAAAGCATTTTGTACTATTTGTGAAAAAGAGCTGATATTCGAATCAGCTGATGATTATTGGTCATGTCGTAGTGATTTGCGTTCGCCTGATTGTAGCTATGGATCGTGTGCAACACGTGAGCGTGCCATTGGATCTGTCTTGCTTGGCATTGTGCCGCGAGAGGCTTTGCAAGGCAAAATAATTTATGAAAGCTCCCCGGCCATGCGGGGCTTTTCGTTGTGGCTGAAGAAAAACTGTCCCCAATATCATCCAACTGGTTTTTTTATAAACCAACCTTTCGGCACAATGATTAATGGCATTAAGAATGAAAATCTTGAACAACTTACACTTCCCGACGAGAGTGTAGATATATGGCTTCATCTAGATGTACTTGAGCATTTGTTTGACCCTTTTGGGGCTTTACGTCAGATCTTTCGAACCCTCAAGGCGGGTGGGTTATGTGTGTTCACCGTACCGACCTATCCTGGGCGCGTTAAAAGCGAGCAAGTAGCATGGCAGATGCACGATGGTTCGCTCAAGATAATTGGAGAACCAGAATATCATGGCAATCCCCAACATCCAGAAAAAGGGGCGTTGGTAACTTGGCGCTATGGGTACGATTTGCCGTTATTAATTCAACGTCAAACAGGTTTCGATGTCGAAGTGCGCCGTTGGCAATCTCGTGAGATTGCTGTAATGGGCACGATGACTGAGGTTTACATATGTAAAAAAGCCAACTGATTAGGAAAATTGCAGCAAAATAAAATCAGGATATTACTCATTTCGGCATTTGTTTTTTGTGAAGTAGTGTTGCGAAGTGCATGACAATAATAGTGTAAGGGAAAGGAGCTAGTCGGTTATTCCTGTAACACGATAACAGCCTGAAATTAAGGATTCTTTCAGCAACACCATATCGGTAAGGTGCCCAAATATTTTTTACAAACAATTTCAGCACGTTATAAATGTTCAGGAGAAGCTAAATGACTTCCACCCAAAATTTAACAGCCGGTGATGGTAATTATAACAACCTCATCGCATCTTTTTTGCCGGATTTTTATTGGTTTAGAGAGTGGCATGCATATAAAGATGGAAAGCTGACAATTCACGGTGCAGTCTATATAAAAAATTACTGCGGCAGTGCATTGATTGCTTTGGTGAACGGTCTCGGGGCTAGCTACAAACTAGTTTCAAGCAACTCATATTTAGATGATAAATTTTGGTTCGCCAATGCCCAAGACAGGTTCACAGTAATCATAGAGGCGCCGATTGCTGAAGGGGTTAGCTTTGTCAATGTAACTTTTTGTCCAAGTAGTACATTGCCACAGGAATTATATCGTCATTCGTTTTCCATTTACCTGGTTAATGAACCTAATAGAGTATCGCCACCTATTGCAAATATTGAGCGTGTGTCAGGTCGGGGAGCGACTAATTATAACTATTTTAACAACGGCGCTACTGATTTCTATCGCTTTGTATCCCTCGCGCAAAATATCGGGGTTCAGGTAGTAAAGGAAAATTGTACTGTACTTGACTGGGGATCTGGGTGTGCAAGGCTCACACGCCATCTACTGAACATGCCTAACGCCAAGTCTCGAGTATTGGGTGTTGACATAGATCCAGACAACACTCTATGGGCAAACACAAACATTACAGAGGGAGCGTTCAAAGTTGTGGGGCTTTATCCACCCATCGATTGTCCAGATAATTATTTTGATTTAATTATTTCAAACTCCGTCTTGTCGCACTTGACTGAAAGCACCATGTTACAATGGTTGACTGAAGTCAACAGACTGCTAAAGCCTGACGGAGTTGGATTATTATCCTACCATGGTAATTTTAGCTTAGCAGGATTCTGCTCGCGTTCTCAGGAATTTGTCAGGAAAGTATTATTTGAGGGTAGCAACTCTGATCAAAGAGCGCCCGAGCTCGATAATGTTATTTCTGATCCGGAATATTATCGTCAGACTTTTTTGACGGATACTAATGCTGTTGCGTTATTTAAGCGACACCTTGAGTACATAGATTTCATTCCTGGCCTTGTTTCAAGATTTCAGAACGTGGCAATATGTCGCAAGAAAAGTAATCACAAAATAAGTGACCGCGAACAATATCAACGCTCTATTGAGTCGCAAATTCAAACATCATCATACACTTCATACAATCGCCATCCAACTATATTCGCGATTATTCGACAAATTGCCGAGTTAAATAATATTTTGAATCCTGCAATTCTAAGTTTTGGGTGTAGCACTGGCGAAGAAATTTTTTCGCTTGATGATTTATATATCAGCAATGGTAGATTGGTTGGCGTAGATATATCTGATGACGCAATTAGTTCTGCTAATATTGAGCTGGTGGCAAGACGTTTTTCAAGAAGGAACAACAAAATTAAGTTTACATCATCAATGGATTTACAGACTGACAAATCTCAATATGATTTTGTTTTAGCGCTTTCAGTGCTTTGCAAGTGGCCAGAACTCCGTTTTTTGGAAAGGTCTGATCAAATTTATCCTTTCTCAGATTTTTGTAGACAGGTGGATGATTTGGTTCGTTTTGTTAGGGTCGGCGGGTATTTGGTTATACATAATTCCAACTACTATTTTGAGGATTCTTCTGCTTTTGCAAAGCATTTTCAACGCTATAGACTTGAATATACTAACCTTGGTGAGGTGAAAAGATTTGACTCGCAAGAGAATTCACAGAGTGAGCAAAGAGTCGGACATGTCTTTTTTGAGCGAGTTGCCTAAAATTTAAGTTGGTTGCAGTTTGTGTTTATAGAAATCAAATTCATGGGTTTCATGGGTATATTTTCATGTTCGATAATGCAACAGATGCTATATCCTTCATCGAGTCAGTTGACGGTGAGTGTGATAAATTATCTCTTTTAAGAAAGAATCTTTGTCTTGATGAATTCGGTGAGTTATTGTTGACAATACCAAATTCAAGATATCCAAGATTATCACAAATACTACCCCGAATGCCCTCAGAAGATGTACAAAAACTGTGGGTAGACTCTTCTGGCTATCCATTACTTAAGCAAAGTTTTCTTTTGTGCGTGTGGTTGCGCTTTCTTATATTCTGTTAACGGGCAAACATTTATCTAGTACCACTGTTCTAGATTATGGATGTGGCTTTGGAAGGTTATTGAGATTATTCAATTACTACGTCGACAATAATAACCTTTTCGGTTGCGACCCATGGGATAAATCTATTTAGGCCTCTATTCAGAGCCAGTTTCGTTGTAGGGTTGATTTGATAGAATAGTGTCCTTCAAAGTTACCATACGAACCGCATATGTTCGATTTTATATATGCATTTTCAGTTTTTACTCACACATCAGAAGTTGCGACTCGTTCGGCACTCATTGCATAAGGTCCTAAAGAAAGACGGAATCTTGGCTATTACTATAAGACCCCTTGAATATTGGGACTTCGATAAAAGATATTCCGGATTGGAGCTGACTAAGCTGAAAACTGACTTTATTGAAAGTGGGTTCTCGTTTCACCCTCATATCGGTAGTACTTTGCAGTCGTATGGTGATACCGTAATGCCAATAAATTATTTATCATCTTTTTCAGAGTACCGCATTGTGAGAAGCGAGAGGACGATTGATGATTATTATCAGCGAATCGTTTATCTACAAGCTAGGTAGTCGTGAACTTCTCTAGAATAATTTCGACGAAGAGTAATTTTTTATGAGCTTAAATTATGGTGGCGAGCGATTCGTGCCTGGAATGCACGGTGAAGGGGCAGTAGATCATTTGCATCGTTATGTGCTTGCTCGGAAGATAGCCACAGGTTTAGATGTATTGGATATTGCTTGTGGTGAGGGTTATGGTTCCGCAATACTTGCGCAGGTGGCGCATAAAGTCATCGGAATAGATATTAATTCAGATACCGTTTCTCACGCCAGGACTAATTATAATGCTGATAATCTTAGGTTTTATCATGGAGATTGTACTCGTTTGTCGCTCGAGGATACATGCGTTGATCTAGTAGTTAGTTTTGAAACTATCGAACATCATGATCAGCATATAGCGATGATGCGTGAGATTCGTCGTGTGCTTCGTCCTGACGGTGTGCTCTTGATCTCGAGCCCTAATAGACCAGAGTTCAATCGAGATAGATCTGAACCTTACCCTTTCCATGTCAAGGAACTTGATTACGACGAATTTAATGCCTTACTGCGTGCCGAGTTCTGCAATATTGATTTCTATGGACAGCGATCACTGTCTTGCTCGTTGAGCGTGCCCGTGGATACCCAAGATGCCCTCTTTTCATGCTTTGATGAAGGGATGGAGGGGAGGCATGGTCTTAGTCGCCCCATTTACTACCTTGCATTGGCCAGCAATGGAGCGTTGCCAAAACTTGGTGCGTCACTCTTCGAAGGCCATCAGACAAAAGAATATTTTAAGTCAGCACCAGCGGTTCTAGAGTTGCGTGCCTATTTTGCTTGTGTGGGCGATCCTGGCTACGACCAATCTCACAGCTACGGTGTTCCTTACCCCGAGAGTGGCAAACGGCAAACTATAAAGCTATACTTGCAGGCCAATTCCCAAGTCCAAAAAATCAGACTGGATTTATCAAATGCTCCATCCGCCATTTTTGTTCATGGAATTTCTCTACATCAAGACGGTGGGACTGTGTTGTGGGACTGGGATTACACTACATCGCCATTCGCCAATATTGGCGGCATATCAATTCGAAGTACCCCCGCTGGGCTGTTGTTCTTGTGCTGGAATGACGATCCACAATTTGATCTGGCCCTGCCTTCTGAGATACTAGATAATTTACAGCCCAGTGCCTACCTTGTTGTTGAGATGACGCCTCGCTCGTTACATGAAATTTGCGCTGAGATTTTGGGACAGGATAATAGACTGGCCGAGTTACGCGGTACCGCCACCAACGAAACTATCGCTGGTACTCTGGATGCCGGAGAGGAAGTGCAGCCTCGCATGACAGGTGTTTCTAAGAGCCTGAAAGAGGTTGCGAGCTTGCTCACAAACTGCTTGGCAAGTCGAGATCAAATCATTGCCGATCAGTCAATGCGAATCCGTGTGATGCGTGAGGAACTGATCCGTGCCGAGGCTCAACTTGATCTGCTCAAAGATGTAATGCTGGGAGGGCATGAGGAAGATCGATTGTGAAGTTTCTCCAGGCACCTCCGAAGATCAGTTTTGTCATTCCGCTATACAATTACCTCTCCGAAACACGTGAGATGCTTGCATCCCTGCAGGCATCGCTTCCTCCAGACCTGCAGCATGAAATCATTCTGGTTGATGATGGCTCAACTGACGGCACTCGCGACTGGCTGCAGGGGGTGCGTGACACGCGGATTCGTATCCACCTGAACAAAAGAAATTGCGGTTACGCAGCCACTAACAATGTTGGTGTGCGCCTGGCGCACGGTGATATTCTTGGTCTGCTGAATAGTGATCTGTTGTTTGAACCAGGCTGGCTGGAACCTATGCTAGAGGTTATGTCAACCCCTCAGTTGAATGCCGATGTGGTGGGTAATCTGCAGTACCGGGTTGCCGACGGCTCTCTTGATCATGCCGGGGTTTGTCTGACGCCAAAGGCACAGTTTGACCACATACGCTCACTACCCTCCCCACAGTTACCCTACCTCAAGGTTTTGGCCGTTACTGGGGCCTGTCTGCTGCTGCGCAAAGCTGATTTTGAGGCGGTGAACGGCTTCGATGAACAGTTTGTGAATGGTTGCGAAGATATTGAACTTTGTTTCAAGCTGCGTGCGGCGGGTAAAAGGATTTTTCTGGCGAGTGAGAGCCGTATCCGGCATCATGTCAGCCTCAGCCGCAAGATCAATACGTTGCAGGATTTACGCAATAGCAGGCATCTTTTCTCTCGCTGGCGTAAGGAGATCAAGCAGGAATTGACTGCTGTCTGGCGCAGATTGCTGGCGGCAGAACCGGCAGCATATTCGGATCACTTGGCTGGGCAGCTTTCTCCAGCATTTGTGAAAACACCGCATAGTGCGTCAGCTATTATTGCCGAAACAATGTTGCGCCGCGAAGAGTCGTATTGGGCCCGTGAGTTGGGCGAAGGTTATCAGCATGCTGATTTTGCTGGAAACGTTACTTCCTGGGGTTTGCAGTATTCCCGCCGCTATGGCGGCCATGTCCTTCAGTCATCTGCTGAATTTGCTGTAAACAGACTGTATCACACACGTAGTTTTTACATCTGTGGTTATCGTATCGATGATCTTACTAGGCCTGTTACGTTACTGATCAGTGCTAATGACCTTCAGATACAAACCTTTCAGCTTCAGGCCGAGCGCAATCTGAATGTTGGAATTATCAACCCGATTCTATTGCCCCGTGGCGCTAATGTGTTCAGGGTGGAGACGGACTGGCCGATTGTCCTGACGCACATTGTGATTGATGATCAGGTGCATTCATTGTTGCCATGATGGAACGTCTGTTTGAAATGTAGTAGTGCGGCTGGCTAACACCGAAGTGATGTATCCTGATTGTAATAGGCACTCCTTCTTGATAAAAACTGAAAGAAGGAGGCGTTATGGGCAAACAACAGCGTTACACTCCAGAGTTCAAAGCAGAGGCAGTAAAGCTTGTATTGGAGCAAGGCATTCAGCAGTCGTTAGCCGCCGGTCGTTTAGGCATTCCTGAAGGGACATTGGCCACCTGGGTTGCTGCTGCCAACCCTCTGTGCCAATATAGCTGAGACATTTACGCCCCAATTAATTAGTGTAGAGGGTGGGGAGGTTTTCGCCTATGTCAGTGCGTATGCTTAAGACTGTTTCCGAGGGAGTGGGAGCCCGTAGAGCGATCACTCCCTCGGAAGAAACAGCGCCAACCACATTCCACTTTGAGATGCCGATGGTTCCTGATCCTGAAGTTTCAGACAAAGCCGTTAGACGCCAGTTTACAGCCAAGCACAAGTTGTCGATTCTCCGGTAGACCGATATTTGCGCAGAGGGACTTCAAGAAAAATTGCGGTATTTGGTCAAGCTCCACAAAAGGTTATTGATACAATTACTGGTGACAAGGTTGTTGTATTCTGTACGGCACTCAGAGAACGCCTGTTTGACAAATCAAGTAAATTTGCAAAGGAGTATTTACAACTTCTGGTTGATGAAATAACGGTTGACGGGAATACGCTACAGGTGCAGGGGGGCTATGTGCCGTTGGCAGGGGCGGTGAAGCTGACAGCAGAAAATATGAAACTGAGTACCCCTACTGAAGTACTCAGTTTCATAGCAAAATGGCGTCCCCGAGACGATTCGAACGTCCGGCCTACTCCTTAGGAGAAAGACGCTCTATGTGATTTATTGCCTAGTTTCACCGGGGATAATAAATCCATACCATCTACATAATGCCTGTAATCACTCAATTTTACATCATCAACTTAACTTTTTACTTGTCAGTAGCGCCGTTCGTCTGTTAGGGGTATCTTTCAATTAGAGGTTACTTGAGAGGTTACTTGAACATGACAGCCAAAAAATCACCAGCTAAATTTACTGATGCGTTTGTCAAAGGGTTGCGTCCTGATCCAGATAAAGAAAAATACTATGTCAGGGCAGAACTGCAGGGCTTGGCATTGTGTGTGTATCAGTCGGGGGTAAAAACTTGGTTCTTTATCTTCACGCTTGAAGGCAAGCGGTACAGCTTGAGCTTAGGCAATTACCCGGATGTAACCTTAGCAAAGGCCCGTGAATTGTACACTGATGCGTGGAAGCTGTACGCAGCTGGCAAAAACCCTGCAAGGCTTGCCAAGATTGAAGAAACTGAGAGAAGGTTAGCTCCTACTGTTGAGATGTTAATAGAGCATTACATTGAATCATTAACCAAGGCCAGCAAGGATCAGGACGCATGGGCGTTGCGTAAGTACGTTGTTCCTGTTTTGGGAGAACTTAAAGTTGCTGATGTTCGCCGGAAGGACATCATCAATCTGCTAACCAACATAGTTAATAATCACGGTGGGAGTATGAGCAATCAAGTCAGAAAATACCTGTCAACTATGTTTAATTATGCTATCGATCAAGAGATTGTCGAATTATCCCCGGTAAGCAATGTGAATAAGCAGGCAAAAGCAAAACCACGTGAACGCTATTTGACTGAGCCCGAGATTGTAAAGGTTTGGTCTGCATTCTCTGGCAATAAAGTTATGATTAGTGACAGCATGAAAAGAGCTTTAAAATTGATATTGGTAACAGGGCAAAGACCTGGAGACGTTGCCGGTATGCTGGAGAGTGAACTAGTAGGAGACGCTTGGAGCATCCCGGCAGAACGCTACAAGACCGATATTGACCATATGGTTTATTTGAGTGGGCTTGCTAAATCATTGCTACCGGCCAAACGAAGAGGCGGTTTTGTATTCCCCACTTCGCATCATTTGTCTAAAAAATCCCCTATACAGGTAAACAGTATGGGTCATGCCATCAAGCGGAATTTAGACGTTATTGGTGTGGCACCGTTTACCCCTCATGATTTGCGACGAACAGCGGCAACGCATTTAGGGCGGTTAGGGTTTAGAGATGAAGTTATTGACGCAGTGATAGGGCATAGTAAAAAGGGTATAATTGCAACATATAACCAACATTCCTATGAAGAGGAGAAGAAAGAAGCGTTGAAAGCGTGGACATCTGACTTGCAGCGTATGGTTAACCTCAAGCCTGTTGATGTTTGGGTAGGGCTTACATTATCAAACTATGAACCAGACGCCAACGATCCTGAAGATAGGCGTCTTATTTAAGTGATTTGGTATTTTTGGGGTATTGGATTAGCTTTTACTTGAAGCGATTTGAAATCGATATAAGCAGGGTAGGTAAAGAAGGGGTATTCCGTAATTAAAGGAATACCCCTTTTTAAATAGGTTGAAACCAGTTTCAGGCGTTTGCAGGAGGGTTGAGGATTATATTGTTTACTATATATAAAGCCCGCGCCGGTAGCCTGTCACCGGTGACGCTTGAAATGCTGAGCCACTCCGTTGTAAATCCGCTGTGGCTCATACAAAGGGGTGCCTGCTTTGTGCTTGCTGCAGCTGGGGTGCCAATCGGGATAAATTACCTGCAGCTCTTGCTTTAACAACTCTAGTGCCGCCTTGATGTTGTCACCGGTGACGGACAACAGCTTGTCGGCTCTTGCCTTACCTGTGAGTTGTACCGGCTCGGGTGCGGTGTCACCGGTGACGCTGGGGAGAAGGGAAACTATAAAGGCATCCCAGCTGCTACCATAGGCATGATAAGCCTGCAAAAGTCTCTCCTTTGTCACCGGTGACAGCTGCAGCTCTACACGTGCCAGTGCTTTACGGTCCCTGTATGCCTTAGTTCGTGCCGCTCCTGTGAGTGGTGCCATGTATGTACCTCGTTGTTTTAGATTGTCACCGGTGACAATAGCAGATTCCGTGCCGACATTGCAAGCTGACTATTCTACACTATGGTGATAAAGAACAGGTAGCAGTCGTGTTTGGGGGTTTTTTTGGGGGTATTTCTGTTTTTTGCAGTGCAGAAAGTTGAATGATTACTTGCTGTTGTTGGATCAGTTGGAATCCTTGTATAGCCATCTAACAGGAGGAGAGAAGAGAAAAACGTAATGATTTCAACATTTCTGCTTTTTCTACGGTAATTAACATTTTTTGAATATGAAGAAGGCCGGTATAAATTTACCGGCCTTTTGGTGTTCGCCTTTGTCATACCTTAACTGGCGGATTGGCAGTTACTGCAGATACGTTGTTGCAGTAGATCAATGTTGCCGTCTGGATCAAGCTGTTGTTCTAGTAACCACTGAGACAATACCGACTTGATCCCGGCAAGGTTGCCATTGCCTAAGTTATTCAAACATTGCTCGCAAGTAATCACGTGTACCACCTCCTAAGAAGATTGAAAATCCTGGGTCAGAGACTACCATCATAAATTTATGATGTCGATAAGATTTGTGATTACAGGCATTTATCAATGAATAGCTATTGAGAACTAAATAATTGTCTAAAGGTTTTGGTGGTGGTGGTTGCCGATAGGTTTAAACGGCCTGTTGCTCTTCTTCTGCTTCTTCTAATTGAAGAAGATACTCCCATGTGGAGGGTCTAGCTTTCTTATTCGTAAATATGGATTTCTCCGGGTACTTTGTGGCGTCACTCTCGTTGTACGCAGCACTGCAACAGGGACATACAATTATCATGGCTGAACCTCCTGATCGAATGCAGCAGATGGGGCATGAACGTAGGGTAACATATCTAAATCAGACATCCATTCAGGATCAGACATTAATATGGACACAGGTGGAACAGTCTTTGCCCCAGTGGGTACAGAGTACCCAACACAGTAAGACTGTATATCTGTGGGGCAGAAAATGCGCTCTTTGTCACTAATCACGTCTAAACGTGACTGGTTTTTAAATTGATCCCATGGCAACACATAATGCAGTATTACCGGTTCCCAATATTCGTTAACCTGAGCTGCATTCCGGCGGTCTCCAGTGCTGAACCCTGCTGCATAATCATATGATGGGGTCATAAATACGTTAGCAGTACGGTGTCCTGAGCTGAATATATATTTAGCAGAGTGCAGGGAAGTGCCGTGGTACATATTGATGTAATCGGGATGCTCTGTTGCTATATGTGGGTGCGTGTACCATGGCTGGGTAAACACCTCTGATTCATCGTTGATAGGTTGCGGTGGGGGCAACAGGAACGACGACACGGCACTGTCTGATAGGGGCGGGATTTTGCACTGCCACGAATATCCTATCCATAGGCAGCACACCGCATTAGTATAAGGTTTATAATCCCGGCAGAGCTTTGGGCGGTCTTCATAAATGCTGCATAGACCACTGTCGTCTACCATCGTACATTTGACTATAAGCGTGTCACCGTCGCGCTTAACAGGCACCATGTAGTCTGGTAAATTGCACAGTTCATGAAGTTTTTGCAGGGTCAGGAATGGCAGCAATACTTTAAAGTGTGTGGCAATGCCAATGCCAAACGATCTGCAGCAAAATCCTAGGTTGGGGCAAATATCCCGGCAATCTGGTACGGTGGTCATAGTGGTAGCTCCTTCATGACTTCGTGTTAAAAAGGGCAGGGGGATAACCTGCCCACCAAATGAAAAACCTCTCTACGGGCCTTGTGGTGCGTCATGCTATGCGTTCATAGTGACCTGAAAGCCGTTGTTGTTGGTTCTGACTACCTGAGACACTCTGAAGGTGGTGCCTGTGCTATCCTGATAGGTTTGCCCTACAGCAACAGCATATCGATTTGGAATCCAGAAGATGAACTCCTGCGGATCATTGAAACCTGCTGCGGATCTTTCAGAAGAAGGAGTGGTTGCTTGCCCTAAGTGGGCAGGCACCTGTTCTGCTGAATCCTGATTGACAAGCTGGTGGGTGATCATAAAAATTGAGAGATACTTAGAAGCAACATCTTGTTGCTGATCGGTCACAAAATAGTTGAGCTGCGTAGCATGCAGTCCACGGTTCAGGATTAAGATGTCACCAAGCTGAACATCTTCTGACAGGCATACCTGCAGCATGTTGGAGTCTTTGGCAGGAGCCATGCCCTTGATGGTCTTACCGGTGCGTTGATTCCGGTAGACGTTGCCCGTCTGCCGGATGGCTAATTCTGTGAGTGGTTTAAGCATCGTTCGGATCTCCCTTAAATCAGTTCAGCGCGCAAGGCTGTAACTATGCTTGCAGCAGTGGGTGTGCCTGTTGAGGTGTGAAGGTCCACTAAGCTACGTAGTGCGTCGAGTTTGGTGTCAAGTTCATCTAAGCGCTGACAGATAAACGGATCGTTTGAAGATCCTGCAAGCATGTCCATTATTTCGCCAATTGTTAAGAAGTTCATATATTCAGTCTCCGTTATGGTTAGGTTTGCCGGTGACGGCAGTAAGAGGAAGTAAGTTTTTTGGCTTGCACCTTAGCCACTCGCCCTAGTCAGGCCCTCCGTATGGAACTACGGGCCTGTCTATTGGGCGGCGGCGTAAGAGGAGGAGTAAAGGCGTTATTGCTGGGCAGACAATAGCTTTGCTTGAATCAGCCTGATTACAACGTCACTTGCAGACGTGCCTTTCAAGGACTTGCAGGAGAAGTATAATTCTACTAATTCGTCGATAAATTTTGTGGTGTTCATTTTGTAGGTCTCCTTCAGCGAGTAGTGGGTTGTGGTTAAGCTCTGCCTAGTTTGTACGTGTGGTAACTACCGATGTCAGACCGGCAGCATGACTTAATGTGGTACTGATTATCGTCTATGGTGATTGGTTCAAGGGCTGGTAGATCATCAAAGCAGCGTAGCGTGAGGGAGTCTTTCAGGAACTCTCCTTTAGCATTGTTATCTGGGGAAATACCCCATGTGATAACTACCCCATTGTTGTTAATCAGGGACTTCTTACGACTGATCGCCCTGAAGGCCTCGGAATAGCTACCGTTGATTGCTTTGGTATAGTTCAGATGCTCCTGCAGCTCCCTTGCATGGGTGATTAGCTTTGCTTCTACGCCTTGCTGATAACTTGCAAGTTCATCCTTATAAGACGCCTCTAAAGATTTGGTTAGTGCCTGCAATCTAGTAATTGCGGAATGAAGATCAGCAGAACCTTTAAACGAGTTCGCCTTGTAGATTGAAAGAAAGTCTTTCGGTTCCTGTTCATTCTTCGTTCTTTCTTCCTGCAGGAGTGTATCAAGCTCTTTAATACGGCCTTGCAGTTGCTTTGAGTGCTTCTTCTCATGCTTGAGAAGATCTTCATATTGAGTGGCAAGGGACTGAAAAGCTTCTACTGATTTGCTTACTGATTGGGTGATTGCATAGGTTAGGTTGTCTTTGGTGAAAGTCATCGTTTTAGTTCCTCTCTTTCGTTTTTTTAATAGCCAAGTCTTTCAGTTGGTTAAGGTAGGTGTGCAGAAAAGTCAGGTAATCATTAGCAATCTTTTTGTGTTCTGGGTTGCCTTCATACTTTTTTGAAAGTCGGTCTATTTCTGTAAAAAAATTCATGCTTAAAATCTCCTTTTTCGCTAATGATTCTATGGTGGTTATAGAAATATGATGATACAAATTAGGATACTTATGATAAGGGAATCAAAACTTCTCTAGTTCGACTTGGTCAGTAAACTCCTTAATGGTGTCAGGACTGAGTTGTTTCCATAGATCAAGGAAACTATGGGGATGTTTAGCAATGAAGTTGTTCAGGTATCCAGCTACCCTCTTGCTTGCTGCGGTAGGCTTGTAGGTGTCGTTATTATGACGGCTGTTCTGTTGCTCTAGCCTTAGAGCTGCAAGCGTTTGGAGTTCTGGGGTAATCTGGAGGTACTTTTTAAAGCGGGGGTGTATCTCTTGTTTCCGAGTATGAGCGGTCCCTTTTTTACAGACAGTCAGCTGCCGGGAAAGTTCATTAATGGCGTTTTGCTGGAAAGCATCAGCAGATTTAAGGATAGTTTCGATAACTGCAGACAGCTTGCTGCGGTACTTCACTTCAAAACGGATCATGTTGTCACGGCGATAGATTGACGCATAGGCACTTTTAGACTTGGCTGCATTGATCTGGACACGGTCAACATAGATCCCATCATTTACAAGTGTAGCCTTGCTTTTACGCATCATATCCCCAGCAAAATACAGGGGGTATTCCTGAGCCCACTTGCACCACTGGTCATAGGAGATAACGGCCTTGCTCTCCTTCTCTACATAGGCAACATCAAGTTCTTTGAAGGAGACGGTTGTTGACTCTCTAAGGGTATCGAGGAAAATGAAGGGGTCAAAGTCTGGGGAGTTATCGAAAAAACTGCCATGCAAGGTTATACGGGGGTAGTTGTAACAACCACCATCATCTGCAACACCTAGCCGGATATATGCAGACTCATCACACCCTTTAAAGGCATACTTGAGACTAAGCGAGTCTTTGTATTCTACTTTCTGCCATTGATTGCGGGGTATATGGAGGAGTTCACACAATGTACCTACATAGTCAGAGTTTAGGTTTTTCAGCGTTATGGTTAGATGATGTATGGTTGCAATCATGGTTGAGACTCCTGCAAATTTAGCTACCTAATAGATAGATATACCGCCTACCTCTAAAAATTATTACTGGTAGTGAAAAAATAAATTGACAAATGATATAAACTGTGAACCAAGGCAGGATTGGCGGGTTGTTACGTTTGAAACGTAGAAAACAGAAAACCCCCATCAGTATGATCTGATGAGGGTTCTCTTCCACTGGGAGTTGAAGGAGGTGTTCAGCTAACAGGATTGCAGGCTATTAGCTGGACAACCTGTTATATACCTTGCTGGCGGATTAATTATTAGTTGAGTTATTTAGTGTGGTTTATTGATAGACGTGTTGGGATTCCCCATTTATTTAGTGTAGTACGTGAGGATAAAGGACTAAAACAGTCGCATTTGAATTGAATATACCATGTAATAGGTCTGGGGGTAGGTGCGGAAGGATAAGAGGCCCGTAGATGCTGGAAAATGGGTATAGCATGTTTTGTTACTGCAGAGCAAAAGTAACCTAGAGGTTACTTGAGAGGTTACTCGATACAACAAAGGGGCTTAGCTATATTTGCTAAACCCCTGTTTTTATTGGCGTCCCCGAGACGATTCGAACGTCCGGCCTACTCCTTAGGAGGGAGTCGCTCTATCCTGCTGAGCTACGGGGACAAGAGTATACTTATTTATCAAAATTCAAGCAGAGAGTAAACCTTTCCTTCAGGTAATTTTGAACGACCATCCAGGAACGTTAGTTCAGTCATGAAGCAGCACTCCACAATATCACCCTGCATCTGTGTGATCATATCCACTACAGCCGCCATGGTCCCGCCGGTGGCCAGCAGGTCATCGGCGATCAAAATCTTTTCGCCAGATTTGATGGCATCTTTATGAATCTCAAGCGTGTCAGTGCCATATTCCAAATCATATGTTTTGCTGAAGGTTTCAGACGGCAGCTTGCCCGGCTTACGGACCAGTACCACACCAGCCCCCAGACGGTACGCCAGTGCAGCACCGATCAGAAAACCGCGAGCCTCAACACCAACAACCTTGTCAATCCGCTGCCCGATATACCGATTTGCTATCATATCAATCATCCGGGCAAACGATTTTGCGTCCTGTAGCAGCGTGGTAATGTCTTTGAAAATAATACCTTTTTTAGGAAAATCGGGAATGTCACGAATAGTAAGCTTCAGGTCTTCCATGGGTGGTGTCTCCTTCATCTGGCTGATTTGGTAAAGTTAATAAGTTTTTCAATTGATTTGGCTTCAATCTGCCTGATCCTCTCACGGGTGACACCAAAGCTCTGACCAATAGTATCCAGGGTTTGCGGGTCCTGGTCATCAAGACCGAAGCGAAGCCCAAGTATCTTCCGCTCACTCTCGCTCAACTGGTCAAAATGCTCGGCAATCTGCTCATAACGGCTGATATTTTCCAACAGATCGGAAGGTGAGACTGCAGCTGTATCCTCAATAGTGTCCACAAGAAAAAAGTCGTTACCGTCTCCGATAGGAGCATCCATCGAACAGGTTTTTCTTAGCAGAATCAATAACTTTCTGATATGCATCGGCTTCACCTTAACTTCATCGGCCAGCTCCTGCACGGTTGGTTCTCGATGTAGTTTTTGGGAAAGCTGCCGTGATACCTTAAGCATACGACTAATATCGTCAGAAACATGTACCGGAAGCCTGATGGTACGGGACTGGTTAACCAATGCACGCTCAATTGACTGACGAATCCACCAGGTGGCGTAGGTGGAAAAACGGCATTCCTTCTCAAGGGAAAACCGCTCGACCGCCTTCATCAAGCCAAGGTTGCCTTCTTCAATAAGATCAAGAAACGGCAGGCCACGGTTCAGATACCGTTTGGATATCTTGACCACCAGCCGCAGGTTGGCTTCAATCATCCTGTTTCGAGCTGCCATATCTCCCTGCTCCACCTTGCGGGCCAGCTCTTTTTCTGCATCGGCTGTCAACAGCGGAGTACGCTGGATATCACGCAGATAGATCTTGACCGGATCATCCAGAGGAATCTGTTCAACCAGAGCTGGCAGGTCATCAATCTCAAAGGATGGATCATCATCTGCTTCAATGGCAGCAACAAAGTCTACCGGTGGCTCCAGATCATCATCCAGGCCAATCACATCCAGGGTCGGTTCCTGCGGGGGTGTCTCCAGCAGCATGAAATCTCCTTAGCTGTTCATTTGCCAGCCCTGCTGGCCAATCAAAGGGACAAATCTGCATCCGATGCCGGTTTCCTGTGACAAGGTTCCATCTGCAGCCTTACGAATTCGAAGCAGTGTCTGGTTTGATTCATCACCAACCGGTATAACCAGACGGCCCCCTGGGGCAAGCTGTTTTGCAAGGGTTTCAGGTATCGCCGGGGCACCGGCAGTCACCAGAATAGCATCAAAAGGGCCTTCTTCAGACCAACCCAGGGTGCCATCACCAACTTTAATATTAACGTTTAACAGATGAAGGGAGTCCAGAACTTTACGGGCCTGCATAGCCAACGGACGAATTCGTTCAATGGTCCAGACCCGCCTGACCAGACTGGCCAATATGGCGGTCTGATAGCCGGAACCGGTGCCAATTTCAAGTACATGGTCGTTACTGGTCAGCTCAAGCAAATCAGTCATTAGCGCCACCATATACGGTTGTGAAATAGTTTGTTTCTCACCGATCGGTAACGGGCCATCACTGTAGGCCTGGGCTGCCATCGCTTCCTGCACAAATAAATGACGTGGAATTTTCAGCAGGGTTTCAATCAGACGCGGGTTCGTAATACCCCGACTAACAACCTGTTCCTGAACCATACGTTTACGGGATATGTCGAAGTTTACCAAATTTATATTCCCCGGCTACAGATAATGGCGAAAAGATACCAGAGCTTCCCGCTTATGTCCAGCATCAGGCAATCTGCCATTGTTTCAGGGTTTCCATGGCACGGTGATTGGTCAGGTCCAGATGCAGCGGCGTAAGGGATGGGTGCCCCTTGCCAACGGCATCGTAGTCAGTCCCTTCCTCATCTGAAAAGCTGGGTTCTTCACTGCCGATCCAATAGTATTTGCGGCCTCTTGGGTCAGTCTTGTCTACGATTTTTCCTACAAAAGAGCGTTTGCCCTGACGGGTGATCAGTGGTGCTTTGATCTCTGAAAAAGGCAGGTTAGGCACGTTGAGATTGAGGAAGGTATCAGCGGGCAGCCCCTGTTGAATAAGCATCCGTGCTACTTGAACCGCAACTTTTGCTGCATCAGGAAAATGTTCGCTGGGGCCGTAGGTGGCCAGCGACACTGCCAGGGCCGGGATGCCCATCAGGTTGGCTTCCATGGCTGCGGCAACCGTACCGGAGTAGGTCACGTCATCGCCCATATTGCTGCCATGGTTAATCCCGGAAACTACCAGATCCGGCGGGGAGCCGAGCAGGCTGTGTATCCCCATGTTAACGCAGTCGGTAGGGGTGCCATCCACGGCAAACCAGCCGTCTCGCAGCTCAAAGACTCGCAGGGGGGAGTGCAGGGTCAGGGAATGCCCTGCAGCGCTCCGTTCACGGTCTGGTGCCACCACCGTAACCTCTCCCAGCTCTGTCAGGGCTTCAGCCAGGGCCTTGATGCCCGGTGCTCCGATGCCATCGTCATTGGTGACCAGTATCTTCATTGCGCTACCATCCCCGTGTTGTCTGGTTGTATGATGCGGCCCGTTTATGGCAGAAAAAAGCCCTTAAATCAAGGGTTCAACAGCGGTTTTTCGGTTTACAAAAGCAGTCCGAGCAGGTAGATTAGCCCACTGCATTTTTCAAACACTATCTCATTTGGGAGGGGTTCCTATGAAGGCTGTATTGATGGAAGGTTTTGGCGGCGTAGAGGTGTTAAAAGTTGGGGAGGCTGCAAAGCCCGCTCCGGCTGAAGGTCAGGTGCTGGTCAAGGTGATTGCCACCACTATCAATCGTCCTGATCTGGTACAGCGTGAAGGTAAGTATCCGCCACCTCCCGGTGATTCTGAAATCCTTGGTCTTGAAGTGGCAGGCACCATTGAAGAGATCGGCCCCGGCGTTGAGGGCTGGCAGGTTGGTCAGCGGGTCATGTCGCTGGTTGGCGGTGGCGCCTGCGCCGAGTATGCCGTGGCCTATGCCAGCCACCTGATGCCGATTCCTGAGTCCATGTCCTTTGAAGAGGCTGCCTGCGTCTGTGAATCCTACATCACCGCCTTCTCCAACCTGTTTATGATCGGCGGCCTGAAGGACAAAAACACCGCCATTATCCACGGCGGCGGCGGCGGGGTCAACATGGCCGGTGTACAGCTCTGTAAGGCGCTGGTGCCGGAGACCAAGCTTATTGTTACCTCCCACCCCAGCAAGATCGAGCGAGTCAAGGCGATGGGGGTTGATCTGGTGGTAGACTTCACCACTACCCCTGATTTCTCCGAAGCGGTTAAGGAGTTTACCAACAAGAAGGGTGTTGATGTGATCCTGGATCATGTCGGTGCCAAGTATCTGGCTCCGAATATGGCCTCGCTGGGCTATGCTGGCCGTCTGGTGATCATCGGCATCATCAGTGGTATCAAGGCAGAGCTGAACTTGGCCCTGATGATGGTCAAGCGTCAGCAGATCATCGGTTCGGTTCTGCGTTCCCGTCCGGTTAAGGATAAGGCGGCCATTGTGGCTGAATTTACCAAGACTGCCCTTCCCAAGTTTGCCGACCGTACCATCGTGCCGATCATTGAGAAGGTCTTCTCAATTGATGAAGTGGTTGAGGCGCACCGGATGATGGAAGAGGATAAGCATTTCGGCAAGATAGTGTTGAAGATCCAGTAAGTAATGGCGCAACCGCTGGAAAACTATCACCGCCTGCTGGATAAGGTGGATCAACTCTGTGAGGGTATCACCACACTGCTGGGTGATGCCCTTACCTGTCACGCCGGTTGTTCCTCCTGCTGCATCAGTATCTCGGTCTTTCCGGTGGAGGCTGCGGCGCTGATAGAGGCTGCCGGACAGCTGCCCCCGGAGCAGTATCAGCAGCTGAAACAGCAGTTGTCCAATCCTCAGGATGGGGATCGTTGTCCGCTTCTGCTTAATAATTGTTGTCTGTTGTACCAGGCCCGCCCGATCATCTGCCGCACCCATGGACTGCCGATCCTGATCACTGAAGAGGCGGGCCGTCGGATGGATGTCTGTCCGCTTAACTGTAAAGGGATGGAACGGATGCCGGGTGGTGCCCTGATTGACCTGGAACGGCTTAATTCTTTGCTGGTCTCGGTCAATGTGCTGTATCTACGCGAGTTCGGCATCAAACTGCCGGATCGCATCCCCCTTGCCTCCCTTGGAGAAATGTTGCCGTGACCAGAATCAGCCTTAAAAAGAACGAAGACCGCCGGATCAAGGCTGGACACCCCTGGGTGTTCAGTAACGAAATCGGGCGGATTGAAGGCGTCCAGGAGCCGGGTGTTGCCTGCGAACTGTTTGATGTAAGTGGTACCTATATCGGCACCGGCTACCATAACCCCCACTCCCTGATTTCAGTGCGTCTGTTGTCACGCCAGCATGAAGATATTGATTCGGTCGGTTTCTTTGAACAGCGGATTGCTGCGGCCCTGGCCCATCGTCGCAGCCTGTACCCCCAGATGGAGACCTTCCGGCTGATCTATGGCGAGTCTGATTTTCTGCCCGGTCTGGTGGTGGACAAGTACGGCAATTACCTCTCGTTGCAGCTGCTGTCTGCCGGTATGGACAGACGGCGTGGCCTGATTGTTGAGGCACTGCAACGTCTGTTGTCCCCCAAGGGGATCATTGCCCGTAATGATGTGGCGGTGCGTACCATGGAAGGGATGACAGAAGAGGTAGAACTGTTGCAGGGGACCATCCCGGATGCTGTTCTGATGCAGGAAAACGGTCTGACCTTTGAGGTGGATCTACGTAATGGCCAGAAGACCGGCGGTTTTCTGGATCAGAAGGAAAACCACCTGTTGCTGAAGGGTATCTGTAACGACAAGGATGTGCTGGACTGTTTCTGCTACAGCGGCAGCTGGGCAGCCCACGCCGGCTTCTTTGGGGCCAGATCCGTGCTGGGTCTGGATATCTCTGAGCGTGCTGTTGCCCTGGCAGGCAGGAATGCTGCCTTAAACGGTCTGTCGGATCGGGTCAGCTTTGAGGAGTGCGATGCCTTTGATCGGCTGCGTTCACTCAAGCTGGAAGGACGCAGCTTTGGGGTAGTGGTTATGGACCCGCCTGCCTTTGTCAAAAACCGCAAAAACCTGGCCGAGGCCACCAAGGGGTATATCACCATTAACCGCCGAGCCCTGGAACTGCTGGAGCCGGGCGGCTACCTGATCAGCTGTTCCTGTTCCTATCACATGGGGCGGGAGCCGTTCCGCGAGATGCTGGCCACCTCTGCCCGTCAGGCCAAGCGTGAGGTGCGGCTGGTAACGGCCCGCTCACAGGCCCCGGATCATCCGGTTTTGCTGAATTTCCCGGAATCTGAGTACCTCAAGTGTGTGGTGCTGCAAGCGCTTTAACCTAAAAACCGTAGTTTAGCCGCAAAAGAACACAAGGAAACAAAAGAAAACAGCTGTTTAATATGTTTTCTACAACCCTTTGCAGGTGTGTTTGAAGTTTATTACAAATATATGAAGTCCTTTGCGATCTTTGCGTTCTATGGCGGCTAACTGCTTTTCCTGGTTTAACAAAAGAAGGGACGGTCAAGTTGACTGTCCCTTCTGGTGAACACTTTATTCAGTTCACTTACAGCCCCGTAACTTCCCGGTCCTTGGGATACTCCACCACGATCTCGTAACTAAACACCTTCTTCTCACCCGCTGCCAGTTTCATCTTCCAGATCAGTGTGCCATCATCCTTCTTCTCGGTCGGCGGCAGGGTAGCTTCTTCCAGGCTGATCTTGATCTCGCTGTCACCGGCCAGCGGCAGTTGATCCTTGACGCTGACTGTCTGAGCCTCTTTGCGGAAGTTGGTGACGGTGATGGTTGAACGGTAGCCCATCCGGTTTTTACCGAACATGCCGGCCTCTTTATGCTGCTTCAGCTCTTCCCGCTTGACCGTGATCTGGTCATCACTGCCAAAGGGGAGGGTGAATTTCTCGCCCGAGGCAACCTGCTTCATATCAGCGCTACCCACAAAGGTGTTACCGCTGAAGATCTTGACGGTGCCGGGCATCAATGGCCAGCCAGCCTTGTTGACCAGTTCTGCGGTCAGGTAGGCAACCTGAGACAGCTTGGGTACGGTGCCATATTCCGTGCTGACCGGCAGTTTTTCCAGGGCTATCACGGTGCTGTGACGGGTGTTGTCAGAGGGGATGTCAACCTGTTTTGGAATTTTAAATACGATTGAGGTTCCTTCTGCAGCAGCCTGGGCAGTCTGAAAGGCTGCCGGTGCTGGTGCCTCTGCAGCAACTTCCATGTCGGCTCGCATG
>Ga0209373_10000852_pt1 | contig 41690 bp, 36 predicted proteins | sample Higcelweek5metaG_FD_187173 | JGI IMG/M metagenome (GOLD analysis project Ga0209373, IMG submission 187173) | Freshwater pond sediment microbial communities from the University of Edinburgh, under environmental carbon perturbations - High... | ecosystem: Environmental > Aquatic > Freshwater >... | reverse complement strand
CAGAGGAGAAGCCCGCAGCGTGAGCTCCTTGCGGCCCTCTGCGTCTGTGCGGATGCCGGTGGTTTGGCAGGTATAGGGCGGGTGGTGAAAACTAGGGGTGGAGCCGCCCGGCCTGGAGCTTCAGTATCTGGGTGGTGCGCCAGGGACAGCCCTCGCAGGCTTGCACGAGGTGGGACTTGCCCGCCCTGTGCAGCTCCCGCGCGCGCTGGAGCACCGGGTCCAGCCAGCAGTCGCGCACCGTGCGCCTGGCGGCGTTGCCAAGGCACAGCGCCTGAAAGTCGTCGTTGTTGCAGCCCATGACCTGGCCGTTCCAGGCGATGGTCATGCGCTGCCAAAGCTGCGGGCAGGCCCAGTCCTCCACCAGTCCGGTGCGGCGGGCATGCACATCGTTGAAGTCCACGCAGGCCACCTCGTCGGCATAGGTGAGCCAGAACCGCGTGTACTCCTCAAGGTCCATCCCCGGCAGGCGCACCGTCTGCACGCGGATGCGCGGGGTGGCCATGCCCCGCTGGGAGCGCACGCGCCCCAGACCTTCCAGGTTGGCCCGAACGCGGGCGAAGCTGGCCCCCACGCGGCAGGCCTCGTAGGCGGCGGGGTCTGTGCCCTCGATGGAGATGCTGATGCGGTCCAGCCCGGCGTCGATGAGCCGATGGGCCATGTTCTCGTCAAGCAGCATGGCGTTGGTGTTGAAATAGACGTCCAGCACGCTGCGGGCCTTGGCATAGGCCACCATTTCCGGCAGGCGCGGGTGCAGTAGAGGCTCTCCCCGGTAGCTGAACTTGAGGCTGAAGAGGTTGTGTTCCGCCGCCTCGTCCATGATCCGCGTGAAGAGGGCATAGTCCAGGTCGCCTATGGCCGAGGGCTCAAGGACAGGGCGCTTGTCGCAGAAGGTGCAGTTCAGATTGCAGCGGGCGCTGGCCTCCAGGTCCAAGTGCACCGGGAACTCTCCGGGCTCGAAACGCCTGGGCCTGCCCTCCCACTCGGCGCGGTACAGGCGGTAGCGCTCATCGCCAGTCTCGTGAGGGCTTGCGCCGCCCAGAGCGGAAAAATTCGCGTTTGGGGTTGTCTCAACGCTCATAGGGAGTCTCCGTCTGGCTGAACCCGTGTTCCGTCAACCAGAACTCTACGCCGGGCACCTGCCACGGGTAGTCGATGTCGCAGCCGCCCCACTGCTTGAGCGGCGCGATGCGTTGGCCCATCCATTTTTGGGGCAGCAGGCCCGCTTCCAGGTGGTCCAGGTTCGCAGGCCGGATCATGGACAGGCCCATGTCCGCGAACCAGACATCGCCCTGGGAATCGCGGTCGCAGTTCAGCGTGGCCGGATCGCCGAAGGCCTCAAAGGGCACGAAGGGCACAAGAAGACCCTCCGGGGTGAGCTTGCGTGCGCGCAGGGGCGACCACATGTTCAGGCACGACACCGTGACCACGGAGTCCAGACCCGGGTCGGCGCGCAGCATGGCCGCAGCCTCGTCGATCTGGGAGGCGAGCACCGTGGCGGCGTTGCACATGAGCAGGGCCAACTGCTCAACCTCCAGCCCCTCCTTGGCCGCGTCCTCGCGGATGACGGACAGACCGTGCCGGTAGACGTGCTCGCCCAGGGCCTCCTTGGTGGCCAGATGCGCCGGGCGTTCGATGATGCGCGCCCCGTGCGCGCGGCCGATGTCCATGAGCGCGGGGTCGTCGGTGGTGATGTACACCCGGTCCACGCAGGCGGCGTTGGCGGCGGCAAGGAAAGGATAGGCGGCAAGCGGTCGGCCCAGGACAGGCATGGTGTTCTTGCCAGGGAGCCCTGTGCTGCCCTTGCGGCCCATCAGTAATGCGGCGATCATATTTCCTCTCCGTTGATGCGGGCGCTGACCTCGATAAAGTCGCGGCAGTGGGCCGGTGCGGGCGAAAGCCTGAGCAGCGGCGAATCCGGGCTGCGCACAATGCCCAGGAACCGTGTGCCGCAGTTTTGGGCCGCTTTATAGTCGCTCACTGCGTCGCCAAAGAAAAGTGTTTTTTGGGGAGCGAAGTTCCCTTGGGCCAGGATGATGGCGAGGTTCTCATCCTTGGGCCTGGCGGAACCGAGCGCGGCCTTGAAATACCCGTCCAGTCCCCGGCTGCGTAAAATCAAGGCGAGTTCCGCATCCGGCGTGGCAGAGTCCACGAAGAGGGGCACCTTGCCGTGCCAGCAGCGTAAAAAATCTGTGGCGCCGACAATTTCCGGGGCGTCGATAACCCCGGAGAGCACCAGGTCCGAAAAGGCCGCGCACAGCCGGTCAAGCTCCACTTCCTCTGCCGCCCGGCCCAGAATGCTCGTCTCGAAGTGGCGGAACTTTTCGCGCCGGGGCATACCGCCATGCTCACGGTGATAGGCTGCCACTCTGGCCGCGATTATTGGCCCATGTGGCAGATACAAGGACGTAAAGGCGCGGGTCTTAACCTCCACCGAGTCGGCCAGGACGCCGTCGAAGTCGAAGATGAAGGCGTGATAGCGGGTCATGCGCTCAGCCCTTGCCCAGACTTGCCAGCAGGTTCTCCACGGCCAGGCGCTCCATGTGCGCCCGCGCCTCGGCGGCGTAGGAGCCGATGTGCGTGGTGAGAATGGTGTTCGGGGCCAGGGTGAGCGGCCCGGCGTAAGGTTCTTGCTCAAATACATCAAGGCAGGCGCAGCCCACGCGCCCCTCGGTCAGGGCGACGGCCAGGGCGTCCTCGTCGATCATGCCCCCGCGCGCGGTATTCACCAGGACAACATGCGCGTTGACCAGCTTCAACTCCTCCGGCCCAATGATGCAGCCCGAGCCGCTGGCGTGCAGGGTCACGATGTCCGCCTCGCGCAGGAGCTCGGGCAGAGTGCGCTGCTCGCCCAAGGCTGACTTGACTTGCTGCACATCGGAATAAACGATTCGCGCACCAAAGGCTCCTGCCAGTTCGGCCACGCGGTGCCCGATGGCGCCGAAGCCGACCACGCCCACCATGCGACCGCGCAACAGTCCGCCCAGGTGCTTTTTCCAGATGCCCTGGCGCAGGTCGCGGTCGTGGCGCGAGATGTGGCGCAGTGCGTTCAGCATGAAGCCCAGGACCAACTCGGCCACGGAATCGTCCAGCACTCCCTCGGTGCGCAGCACCGGAATGCCTGCCGCGCGTGCGGCCTCATGGTCCACGTTATCCCACCCCACGCCCACGCGGGAGATGACGCGCAGGAATTTCTGCGCAAAGTGGATGGCCTCGGCGGACACGGGCTCGGTGCCGGCCAGCAGGCCTATGGGCTGGTGCTCGGCCAGCAGTTCAATCAATTCCGCGTGGGTGAGTTTGCGTCCGTAGGGATTGACCACGAGTTCAAGCCCTGCAGCGCGCAACAGGGTTTTGGCCTCCGGACAGGCCGAGCCGAAGGAGGATGTGGTGGCGAGGACTGTGGGCATTTTGCGGGGCCTCCGGTTAGTCTTTCCCCTACGGCTTAGTGATCCGTTGCGCGTGCGGTAACGGCGGCACCAGAAAGTTTGTCAGGCTTGCCCCAAACCGCGGAAACATGCGTCGGTGGCCTGCCGCCCAGCAACTCGGTGAGGATTGGCAGAGGACGCCAGACCCCCCCCTTGCTCGGACAGCCGTACATGGCTAAGATAGTTTGGCGTACTCGCTCACGTCCGTCAAGTTGCAGGAAATTCAGCTGGTCATGAAGGTGGGAACGCCGGTTCGCCGAATTTGGGTCCAGTGAGCGAGTGAGCATTCCAGCGGAATCGGATAAGCTGATTTTAGAAGGTGTTGCCGTGAAGGGAAACCATTCACGGGAGAGCGGATTTCCTTCGTGGATGGCGCCCAAGCGAGTCTGTTGCTGCAATGGCCCAGATCTTGTACCAAAGGCGGTATGAATGCCGGGTGCTCACCGAATGCCTGAACCTGAAATCTGGTGAACCTTACCGACCGAAGTAAAACAATATTATCCCATCTATTAATAAAGAGTTTACAGTGAGGGAAGGTAATGAAAAAAAACACCGGCGTGACTCCCCCAAGTCGCTTTTGGTCTTTTGTCGAAAACTTTGGCAAGCACTTCAATAGGCACAGGCCGACATATACCATTGCAAAGCTATACGAGATGGCGGCAGCAGACTCTGCAAAATTCATTCAAGGGCATCTCGCCACGGCGTCACTTTTTCTTGACAGGGATACGTTTCATGATTGGATCACCACCGTGTGCTTTCCTCGACTACCCAAAGGCCTGTTCCTTGAATTCGGGGTATACCAGGGGGATTCTTTGGACTATTTTGCGGGTCACCTTGAGAGTGCCATGCCTGCGAACGGCAAGATCTACGGGTTTGATGCTTTTCAGGGCCTGCGAAACAACTGGAGTAATGTAAATACAGGTAAAGGCTCGTTGGGGCTGGGCGGGAAAGTCCCAAAGGTGTCCAGAAACGCGGAACTTGTTGTCGGCTGGGTAGAGGACACCCTTGATGACTTCCTGATGAAGCGGCCCGAAAAAGTTTCTTTTGTGCATATGGATCTCGACGTTTATGAACCGACCAGCTTTGTCGTCCAGCGATTAATTGAGCGGCTGCAGCCGGGTACGGTGATAGTGTTCGACCAGTTCTACGGGTATGTCGGGTGGGAACACTATGAGAAAAAAGTCTATGATGAATTACTGAGCAATATCCCCCACGAATGGATTGCTTTTGCTGAGGTCTGCCAAGCTGCGCTTCGGATTAAATAAAATGTTCATCACTCTTGGCCTCGGTCCAAAAAGCCGGCTGGGGCAGATTGCCCTCGCCCGTCGTTGTGCCAAGGCTTAGGGCAGGAGTCGTGGTCTGTTCTTGGAAGTGTCCAGGCTCGGGTGCCTGCCGGCCAATGTCGCGGAGCATTATTGCTTTCCTCCCAGGACGACAAGACTGGCTCCGAGGAGGCTGGGGCCAGGCCTGCACGGCATCCTGTGCCTGGAGCCCCAGAAGAAGAGGTCTGCCATGCGTCGACTGCATCTGAGCCTCATCCCTGAAGATTTCGACCCGGAGCGGGACATCGCCTCCGGGCCTTGGTGCTTCCTGGGCCGCGAGGATATCTACCCTGACTGGGACACCTTGCCGAGAGGCGCGCGCGCCTTCGCCACCCTTGAGGAGTTCGAAGCGGCTGAGCGGCGGACCACTGCCCACGCGGAATCCCTGCTCTTCTCCATGGTGCCGGAATTGAATGCCTTGAACGGCACGCGGCACGGTTGGCCATTCTGGCGGCTTATGGCGCTGCCCTGGCTCCGTAGCCTCGTCCAGACAACCTATGAGCGGCAGCAGTTTGTCAGGAATCTTGCGGCCAAGTTCGGCGGCGAGGCTCTGGAGGTGGCTTTGCTGGCACAGGACTTTCCGTTTCGCTTTGCCGACACGGGAGACTTTGTCAACGCGACACAGGCTCCGCTCTATAACTGGTGGCTCCTTTCGCGGGTAGTCGAACGCCTGGCCCCCTCGGCCTGGGTCCTCCACTATGTGGTGGCTCCTGTGCCGAAGCAGGTGCTGTACCGACCTGCGACGCCTATCGTGCGCACCGGCTGGCGGCGCCTGTTGAACGACCGCCGCTGCGCCTACGTTTACGGCTGCAGCGCTGGCGACCTTACCTTCTTCAGCCTGCTGCTTGCGGCCAAAGGGTTGTTTCGTCGTCGCGCAAAGCAGTGGCCGCCGCCAGCCAATCCAGGCCCGCAGATCGACTGGTTACTGGATTTCGACGCGCTGTTCCACCACAGCATTCCTCAGTCCCTGCGCGACGTCTCCAGCCTCAAAACGGAAGATTTTCGCACCCGCCCTGGGACTGCCAACCTCACAGGCCCGGACCTCTACTACACCGATTGGTTGAAATACCGTCTCAGCCTGAAGTCGGACGGGGGCGAGCGCCTGTTCTGCTCGCAGCACGGCGCAGCCTACGGTTCCCTACGGTACATGACAAACCAGCGGGCCATTGAGTATGCGCACGAGGTCTTCTTGACATGGGGCTGGCATGGGCACGAGGCCGCTCCTGGGAGGTTTGTGCCCCTGCCCTCGCCTCTGCTCTCGGCCATGTCCAGCAAATACCGCAAGGCCAACGACCGCCTGCTGTTCATCAGCACGTCGCAACCCGCCTTGCATGCGTGTCTGGACGCCTTGGACCTCACGGGCTTCCTTTTGGACTACCGCCGCAGCCAGCGTGCCTTTTTCCAGGGGCTCTGCCAGGAGATTCTGGCTGCCGCATGGTTTCGACCCTATTGTGCCAGCGGCAACAACTTTGACAATGTCCGGAACGTAGCGCGTGTGGTCCCGGCCATCGACGTTCTGGAAGGCGATCTGCACCAGGAGGTTCTGCGCTGCAAATTGGCGGTGCTCGACAATTTGGGCACCACCTTCTATCTCAGTATGGCCGCAGACACGCCGAGCATAATGTACTGGAACCCGGAGTATTTTAAGGTATGTGCCGAGGCTGAACCTCTGTTCGCCCGCTTGCGCGCGGTGGGCATCCTTTGCTACGGGCCGCAAGAGGCGCTCCGGCAGGTCCACGCGGTGTGGGACGATGTCGAGGGCTGGTGGCAGAGCCCGGAGGTTCGCCGGGCCAGGCAGGAGTGGCTGGACAGACAGGCCCTGGTCTCGCGGCATTGGAGGCTCAAGTGGGCCTGGAAGCTGCTTCAGCTCGGCTAGGCCTCCCTCACCTTCTTCTGAAGGCGGCGTGCCCTCTGCTGGGCGGGCGCTTCACTGGTGCTGTCGCTGCGTGGGCCGCGACAACTTGGCTAGCGTCCCCAGAGAGAGGGGTTTACCAGGCGCTCTGGCAGGAGCGGAAGCTCCCGCCACCAGCGCTCCAGCAAGGGCAACGGGCAGCGGGGCGAAGCTATCAGCCTCAGGTCTTCCAAAAGCTGGTCCGTGCGCTCCGCACCCATCACCAGCACGGCTTGCGGGAAGGCCCAGCTTACGGCGCGGATGAGAAATTCTTTCAGATCCAAGCCGTTCTCGGTTGCAAAGCGTTGCACGCCTGCAACTTGGGGTGCGGCCCAGGCCATGCCCCGGCGTTCCAGCCCCTCGCCATCCAGCAACAGCAGCCCCTGCAGGAACACCGAGCGGGCGAACACCTGCACACCCAGGTGGGAGGCGGCTTCATTTAGTCCGGCATCCAGCCAGCGGCGGTCCAGTGCGTTGATCGGAACCTGCACAATGTCCACCTCAGGTTCCTGCATCCAGTCGAGGGTCTCGGCCGGGGAGTATGAGGAGATGCCGAAATGGGCAAGCAGCCCCTCAGCCTTCAAGGCGGCCACGGCGCGCAGCAACCTGGCCCGCGTGTGGGGCGGGGCGGGGCGGTGGAGCATGACACCCCACAGTCGGGGCGTGCGTAGCCGGGACAGGGAGGCCGTCACGGCCGCGCGCAGGTCGGCCTCGCTGCGGCAGAGGAAGTCCGGAGGCAGCTTGGTGATCAGGGAGGCATCAGGGCCAAGGCCTTGCCCCTGTGCCTCGCCAAGGATCTCTTCGCTGTCGCCATAGGTCGGGGCTGTGTCATAAAAACGTACGCCGGCGTCCCAGGCCTTGCGGAGCAGGCTGAAGGCCAGTGGCCGGTCTGGACGGCCCGTTTCATTGGCGATGCCGTACGCTAGGCCGAGCTGCACAGTGCCCAGGCAGAAGCGCCGCGCGATTTCCGGGGTGGTCATGGGCGGCTCTATCCTTCCGCGAGGATGCTTCGCAGCGCTTCCAGGACTTGTGCCTGCTCATCCTCGCTGAGACAGGGGTGGATGGGCAGAGAGAGGATGCGGCCGTAAGCGGCTTCGGCTACGGGGCACAGTCCCTCCGCGGTGTTGAAGCGCTGGCGGTAGAAAGGGTGCAGGTGCACGGGGACGTAATGGACGTTTACACCCACGCCGCGCTCCCGGAGGCGGACGAAGAGGCGGTCGCGCGCGCCAGAGGCCGCGTGCTTCGCTGTCTGGATCACATAGAGGTGCCAGGCATGGTCCACCCCGGCTTCCAGGGCCAGGGGACAAATCGCGTCAAGCCCGCGCAGTTCGTCTGAATAGACCGCGGCAATGTGTCTGCGCCGGTCCAGGAAGGAGTCCAGCTTGCCCAGCTGGCTCAGGCCCAGAGCGCACTGGATGTCGGAGATGCGGTAGTTGTATCCAAGTTCGGCGATCTCATAGGCATGGGTGTTGCTGCTCTCGCGCTCGGTGAAGCCGGTGCTCATTCCATGGCTGCGGAAACGCCGGACCCGCAGGATGTGCTCCGGGTCTTGGGCCGTGACCATGCCGCCCTCGCCGGTTGTAATGTGCTTTACCGGGTGGAAGCTGAAGGCCGAGAGGTCGGCCAGGGAACCGGCCGGGACACCGTGGCGAGTGGCTCCTAAGGCGTGGCAGGCATCGGCTACCAGGGCTATGCCCCGGGGTTGGGTCAGTCGCCGAAGGGCGTCGTAGTCGCAGGGCTGTCCGGCGTAGTCCACGGCCACTACCGCCCGGGTCCTGGGTGTCAAAAGTTTTTCCACGCACTGCGGGTCGATCAGCAGGGTGTCCGGTGAGACGTCCGCGAAGACCGGGGTGGCGCCTTGGAAAACCACGCAGTTGGCGGTTGCAGCAAAGGTAATGGGCGGGACGATGACCTCGTCGCCAGGGCCCACTCCCAGAGCGTTCATGATGGAGTGCAGGGCTGCTGTGCCGCTGTTCACCGCTGCCGCCGCGGCAGCTCCCACACGGGCGGCCAGGGCGTTTTCAAAGGCAGTCACGCGCGGGCCGCAGGTTAGCCGATCGGAACGTAGCGCATCCGCAACGGCCGCAATGTCGTCCTCCTCGACCTTGTGTCGTCCGTAAGGAATCATTCCGCCAGCATCTTCGAGAGCGCCTCGACGCTCAGCGTCCAGGCGTTAGTGTTCGAGCAGTATTCGAAATCCTCGGGAACGGGGCGGCTTCCTTCTAGTTTGAAGTCGCGGTTGGAGAATTGAAATGCGGGCTTGATGAGGTAGAAGTCGTCGAATTCCACAGTATTCCGCGCCTCATCGGAGGGCACCATGATCTCGTGGAGCTTTTCGCCCGGGCGGATGCCGATGATCTCCGTCTTGCAGCCCGGCGCCAGGGCCTTGGCCAAGTCGAGGATGCTCATGCTTGGAATCTTGGGCACGAAGATTTCACCTCCGGCCATGCGCTCCAGAGCGAAGAGCACGAAGGCTACGCCCTGCTCAATGGTGATCCAGAAGCGCGTCATCTCCGGATGGGTGATGGGCACCAGGCCGCGTGCGCAATGTTCCTGGAAGAGGGGCACCACGCTGCCACGACTGCCAAGCACGTTGCCATAGCGCACTACGGAGAACCGGGTGTCGCCTGTGCCCACGTAGGCGTTGGCTGCGATGAAAAGCTTGTCGGAGCAAAGCTTGGTGGCGCCGTACAGGTTGATTGGATTCACGGCCTTGTCCGTGCTCAAGGCAATGACTTTTTCCACGCCCAGGTCGATGGCCGCGTCGATGATGTTGGTCGCCCCGATGATGTTGGTTTTGATGGCCTCGGTCGGGTTATACTCGGCCGTGGGGACCTGCTTTAGGGCCGCAGCGTGGATGACGATGTCCACACCGGCAAAGGCCCGACGCAGCCGATCCTTATCGCGCACGTCGCCGATGAAGTAGCGCACGGCCGCGAATTTGGCCTCGGGGAAGCGCTGAGCCATATGGAATTGCTTAAGCTCATCGCGGCTGAAAACAATGACCTTGCGCGGGTTGTGATGCAGAAGCAGGGTCTCCACAAATTTGGTGCCGAACGACCCGGTGCCCCCGGTGACGAGGATGACTTTCCCTTCGAGCATGCCACGGTTCCTTGGTTTGTCATTTTCCCGGCCGGGAAGGGCCTGGGGTGTTGAAGCAATCGGAGCGGATTGTTAATAGCAATAAGCATGCCGCATCGGGGGGCTGTCTCACCGCCCCGCTGCGTTGATCTTGGCTAGGCAGCGCAGGCGGTCCAGAGGGCTTCGTACATGCACGGACTGGCTGCGGGGCAGCTCCACATAGCCGACTTGGCCGCAGTCCAGCAGTGCGGGCAGGCGCGGCAGGTCGACTGGGCGGATCACCAACAGGCTGCCATCGAGCTCGTAGACTTCAGGGAATTGCTGGCGGCCTTGGATGAACTCCCCCGTATCACTGCGCACGGCGCGGCCAAGCGTGTCCAGCCGCCACAATCCCTGCGCCGGGGGGAAGAGTTCCGCGTGTCGGCATTGGTCCTGAGCCACCTCGGCCATCTGGAAAATGAGCGCGTCGCCGGGGGGAGGGGCCAGGGGCAGGCTGTCGTGGTTTTCCGGGAGTTCGATCTCGAAGGCCGCGCCCTGGGCTTCGCCGGTCACCTCGACCAGTCGGAACCGGGTCCGCCCGGTGGCGTGACGGCCGAAGAGACGTTCTGGCAGCAGGCAGAGGCCCCGGCCTGGTTCAAGGCGGCCGACGGTAGCAGGACCGGGCCAGGAGAAAGGCGCCACGGCAGCAGCCTGGGTCGCCTCGGTCGGGTTGCCGAAGAACGTTTCCGGGAGCAGCAAGCGCAGGCCGCTCCCCCCCTGGGCCTGCCAGAGGGGTTCGCCAGGAACGGTATCGCTGGGTCTGCAGACAGGGCGCATAACATGTCTGCGCAGCAGCCAGTCGAATTCGCGCCGGAACAGGCCGGTTGGTGAGCCCTGGGGGGCACCGCCAAAGACCTTGAAGGCTCCGGGCACGGGTTTGGTGGCCCGGTAGCGTACACCCCAATCACCTGCCGTAGTCCAGCCCGGCTCAAGGAAGACCACCAGGCGCAGGTCCGAGGGCTGTTTTGCGAACAGGGCCTTGAGCTGGCAGGGGTGATCAACGGAAGCCACTACGCTGAGCAGCGCTGACAGCCCGCTGGAGAAGTAACGGTCAAGCGCCAGGGCGATGGTCCGTGGTCCGAGCAGGGGGTTGGCGTGGTCCATGAAAAGCACCGGAGCATCAAGGTTGATGCCCAGGCTGGTGAGAGCGTCCGGTGGTGGTAGCCGACGGAACGCTGTCGGCGCTGGGTCAGCACTTTCTTCTGGCCAGGGCTCGGAAAGGCGGATCTCGATGCGGTCCCTGGCGAGCCCCAGGACCCATTCGCAGTCCGTGGGCACGACGACCTGCGACACAGCAGGGGTGGCCAGCAGGTGATCCAGTACGGGTGCGAGCATCTCCGGGCCTTGCTCAGCCCCCCAGGGGGGGCCGGCCTGGCTCAGGAAGGTGGGCACCACGGCGATCATGCTTGCGGCCCGGTAATGAAGTCGAAGAGCCTGGCCTGGATGATGGCCTCGGCCAAAGAAAAGTCCTCAATGGTGTCGATGTCCACGTCAAAGATTGGATCCTCCAACACGTGAAGGTAGGTGGGCATGTTCTTGGACGGTTGCCGCAGGTAGCCCTGGAGCAGGCCCGTGGGGCGGAAGAAGGTAAGGGTTGCGAGTTCCGGCTCGGCACAGCCCTCCTGCAATAGCGGCTGCAGGAGGCCTTTGCGGGCTGAGAAGACGCTCCGGGGGCCGTGCCGTCGGCGTGCTACGCTGGACACATGCCCATAGCCCTGATCCAGCCTGGTCACCAGGGCGTCTACCAAGGACGGGGTGCGGAAGGGGTGGGTGGGGGAGAGCACCACAACTGCCTCCGGGGAGTATCTTCCGTCGGCGAGGGTGGTCAGCATGTACTCGATGGCCTCAGAGATCAGGGCGGAGTCCGTGGCCAGGCCAGCGGGCCGCAGGAAGGGCACCTCGGCCCCGCAGGACCGGGCCACCTCGGCAATGGCCGGATCTTCGGTGTTGACCATGACGCGGGTGATGGAGCCTGCGCCAAGGGCGGCCTCAATGCTGTAGGCGAGAAGCGGCTTGCCGCACAGTGGCTTGATGTTCTTGCCCGGCAGGCCCTTGGAGCCGCCTCGGGCCGGGATCACCGCCAAAATTTCCAAGGTCACACTCCGTCATTGCGCGTTGGCGAAACCATCAGGGCGCGACATAGCAGACAACGCCAGGTCCTTCAAGGCGTCAGGCCTCGGCCTTCCGGGCGTAGAGCACGATCTCCCTGCCGAGCCCTTGCTCCGCCAGGGTTTGGTAGAACCGGGACAGCACGTCGCCCGCGCCGCAGCCAAGGGCCCGCTCAAAGTGCATCCGCTTGGTGTGGCATTCCCGGCCCAGCGTATCATTGCCGATGTAATTGTCACCCATCAGCAGGAACATATCGATGGGGAAGGTTGCCTCAGTGTGGAGCACTTCAAAGCCGCATCTCCTCACAAGCTTAGAGAGGGTATTCAGGTTGAAGTAATTGATGTGGTGCGGAGAAACGATCCACCAGGGCTTGAATCCAAGGTGATCACGCAGCACAAGCTGGAACGGGTTGAAGTCATTAGGAACGATGATGCAGACCATGCCGCCGGCATTCAGTCGCCGGTGCGCCAACACAAGAAACGCCGCAGGGTCCGAGATATGCTCCAGCACTTCACCCATGTTGATGGCGTCAAAAGTCCCGAGGCCAGGAGTCGTCTGCTCGGAAAAGAACACGTTGTCGACGTCCAGCCCCAGACCTCGGCTGTGCTTTGCGGCCTGGATAGAAGGCTCAATGCCCTTGACCCGCCATCCCCGTTTTTGGCCGTTTAGCAGGAAGAAGCCCGGACCCGAGCCGATGTCAAGCAGGCTCCGCTGTCCTGCGGGAAGGTGCTGTTCCAGCAGTTCGTACCGCCTGGTGTAGACAGTGTCCCACCATTCGAGGTCTTCCCTGTAACGTTCCAGATACAGCGGCTTTTCCTGTGTGTAGTAATCCTGCTGATATTCCTGTCCCAGTTCTTCTTCGGTTGGTATCGGGATGAGGTGCGCAAATCCGCAATGAATGCAGTCAAGCACCTCGGCGCTGCTGCCAGGGTTCATGACTACGCCTTTGTGGCCGCGCCATTCTTTGGCGAGCGGTGTTACAGCCATTGTTCCGATCTCCAGGTATACGTTGCAGGCTGAGGTGTGGGCGCAAAGCGCAGTTGGACGGCCGCCGGGCCTGAGGCAGAAAGTCCGAAAGTCTTGCCGCCTGTTGGCGTCTGCGTGTGCGCATGAATTTCAAGGCAGCTCATTGGCCTTCTCCCTGTCTTCCCGGAGGGACTTCAGGTAGCCTTCGTTGCGGATGATGTTTCTGTTGAGGTTCATGAGCGCTGGTTCTCTTTTCAGGAGCTTGAGCACCTCTGTCGCCAAGAACGGCGCCCCCTCGCTGTACAGTCTGGAGAATATGGCCTGGAGAAACTCGTAGTCCCGCAGCTCGTCAAGGGTCCAGCGGTGGTGTGCCAGGCCGGTGAACTTCTTCAGCCCGCCGCATTTGAACAGTTCAGGATGTTTTTCAAGAAATGGCCCGACATGTTCGCGTTCCGACGGCAGTTTCGCCTCCCGCCAGGCGCGTTCCAGGGCAGGGAAGGCAAAGATAGTGCAGTCCAGGCCGTCTGGGAACTCGCCCATGAGGCCGTAGTAGTCATAGCCTCCCGCCAGAAAACCGGCCACAACCTCATCCACGATAGTCGGATCCACGGCCGGGCAGTCAGCCGTGATGCGCACGACGCCATCGGCCTGGAAGAGCCTCGCGGCTTGGTAGTAGCGATCGAGCACGTCCTCCAGGCTGCCGCGAAACGAAGGCACTTCCGCCTGGTCGCACCAGGCTTGGATGGCGTCGTCGGTCTGGTCCGTCGAGGTGGCGACAACCACTTTGGAAATGGTTTGGCAGGCCCGGATGCGGCTGACCACATGCGCGAGCACCGGGATACCCGCCAGAGGAAGCAAAACCTTGCCGAAAAGGCGCGTGGAGCTCATTCGTGCCTGGATGATGGCGACAATATTCATGGTGTTGACCAGCAGGAGGACGGAGTGGCGTCCTCCCCTTGTCCATACGGTTCTGGGCCGGGTGTCTTTTCATGCCAGCGGATCTGTTTTTCCGAAGCCCGCGCCGCCCTTTCCAGGCCGACGGTCCCTTGCCCAACATAGCGCCGCATATGGGTGCTCATCATGGCCACGCGATACTCCCTCAGCGTGTGCTCATTTCCATGGCAAAGGACAACAGCCTTCCCTCTGGGCGCGAGGTGTCATCGAGTTCGCATAGAGAAAAGGAAATCCGGGTCAGATGCCGTCCATGCGCCGACTGGTGCTTCAGCAGCGGGCTCACGGCACAGGCCGCCGGATCCCAGCGCAAGACAAGCCTGCGCCCTGCGGCGCCCTCGACCTCGATGCACCCGTCCGTTGCACCGAAAGCAGCCGTGCTGGAGACCAGGGCCGAGGCCGCAAGGCCATGGTTCACCTCGCGGTCAAGGGGAAACACTTCGGCTAACGCTCCGCCGTTTACGCAGTGAATGGCCAGAGGGGGGCCAAAGTGACCGGGCAGCAACGTAAGGATCCCGGCCCGGACAACCCCAAGGGGCCGCTCAATCATGTGGAATCCATACGCTAGGCCCACGCACTCGCTTTCGACATCGACAGTGATGGTCTTTTCCAGGATGCCATAGGGCAGCGGTAGCTTCACGCTGATTGACAGCAGGTCACCGCGCTGCTGCACGACAGGCGTGATCCATTCCAGGTCGGTCACCCGGCAGCGCTGGCCGGGGATTTCGATGAGCACCCCGCCGGAATAGAAGTCTGCGCCGAGTTCAATGGTGCTGAAGTAGCCTTGGGGCAAGGTGCCGATGGCCGGTTCGTACTCATGGGACTTGAACGCCAGGGAGGCAATAGCCAAGCCGCGGCGGGCGTTCAGGACAAGATGCACAGTGGGCGTCTTGATTGTCCACAGGATTCCCTCCTCGTCCTGGGTAATCTGTATGCTGCGCAGCAGGGGCTCAGAGCCCAAGGGCGGGCAAGGCCCCGCCGCCACGCCTTGCTCGGGTCGAGGTGGTTCCAGGCCCGCTTGGCGGCTGAGCAGGGCGATTCGCTCCACGGCCTCGGCCCAGCGTCCGTCGGTAATGTGGGTGCGCAGATCGCTCGCCCACAATTCGCACAGTGCTCGCCAGTCTTCTCCGGCAATATTCCCGTCACGGGCGAAGGCTTGGTGGAGTCTGTGGCAGGCAGTGTTCAGCCACAAATTGTCCCTGCCCGCCACTGCCCAGCGGTTGATGTTATATTTCGCCTGTTTCTTGACGGGGATCGGCTGGCTCACGGAGGTGAGTCGTCTGATATTGGCTTGGGACGAGGCCGCGTGTCTTGCCAGCGCCTCGCTGGGGCTCAACCATTCAAAGGCGAGATTTTTTTGCAGCAGCAGGCAGATTCGACGCAACCGCTCCCACTCTCCCTCCGGGTGCAGGCGGGATTCCTCTGCGAATCTTCCGGGACGATAATCAAAAATTTCCGCGTCGTTGCAATAGATAGGCAGCACCCCTCCGTCCTGGGTCATGCGCTTTTTCACGTAAGCCATGTATTCGGAAGTCGGGATATCCCCTTGCACCACACGCTGCAGCCGCTGGAACAGGATCGAGTCGGACCACAACACCGGCAGGGACTGGCTGGCGCTTCCCTGGGCGTGGGTCGGAGCTGCCGAAACCGGCGCGTGCTCCAGGCCAAGCGCAAGAAGCACATTGTCCCGGTCCATGATGATGCCCTGGTACCCGACCTCCGCATAGAGGTCGACCAGTCCGGTCGAAAACGCCATCTCGTTCACCATCGCCAGCCTGGGGGTGACTCCGAGTACCGTTTGATATGCCTCAAGCCCCAGCTTCTGGTTCCAGCGGTTCACCTCATAGGGAACCAGCGGCCCGATGATCTGGGCCCACCCGCTGCCGATCAGCTCGCACTGGCGGCTCTCAATCATTTGGCGCAGGCGGTCCACCCAGGGCTGGTCCAGCAGGGCTATCTGCCTAAGGGTCCAACCGCTTAGTTCGATGCCGATGGGGATGCCGGTGGTCTCGGCCAGCTTGAACAGCGGCCAGTAGCACTTTTGGACCACCTCGGGCCGCGCCTCCGCCCTGATGGACGAGAAAGACATGTTCAGGTGGAAGATGAGGTATCCTTGATTCATGATGATTCCAAGAGTGCGGAGATGGCTTGCTCGAACGTGTGTCCCCCCGGAACGGACATTTTTTGCCGTGCACGGGCGAAAAGGGCGGCCGCCGTTACCTGATCCTCCATCAAACCACTCAGCTTGGCGACCGCGTCTGCCTCGTGCCGCGCCACGAGCGCAACCCCGGCCTCCGCAATGGCGGCCAAATCGGCATCGTCCTTGCCTCCGTATGGCGAGAACACGACGGTCGGCACCCCAAGAGCCAGCAGTTCAAAGAAGCTCACGCCAAAGACTGTTATGGCATACTGAGCCCCCCGCATCAGGGCCTCAAGGCCTGAGGGCGCTTGATGTTCCAGTAAGGCAATTCTTGGGCTTGTCGGCCAAACGGGCCGTTGCGCAAACGGCCCTGTCACCCAGTGCAGTTCTGTGCCGCCAGGAAGCGAAGCGTTCAACAGCGTCGGCAGGGTCTGCCCCAAGTTGGTCGTGTCGCTGCCTCCGGTCAAGGCGAGAACGCGCTTGCCGGGCTTCCAGGCGGCAGGCGCCCCTGCGGTTTTGAGCAAAAAACAGTCCCAGCCGAACATGATCGGAACATTGTCGGGTAGCGTCTCCGCTGGCGGAAGGCGCAAGGACGGGACAAAGAACAGATCAAGCTGGCCTTGTCGGCTCACCAGGGCGTCAACGCTGACGACCTTGCATCCCAAGGCCCTCATTTCCGCCAGCCGCCGGTCGGCATCCGCTGGAATCAGGCGCGGGTGCAGATCAAACACCACGAGGTCGGCCTGTTGTTCACGGACGGCCGCCGTGACCGCATCCAGCAAGTTCTCCTCCATACTCAGAAATCGGTGCGCGTAGGCGGCAAGATCTGCCCGTTGAATTGGGGCGCCCTGGATGAGTAGCAGGACGCTTGCTCCAAGCCTGCGGTTGAGAGCGTCCGCAGCCACGAGGCAGCGCGCCAGATGCCCAAGTCCGAGGCCCGGGCCGACATGGCAGACAAACACGGCGCACGGGGCGTTATCCATTGTGCTCACATTCCCATTTGCCGCGAGGCGAACTTCTTCTGGATCATGAACGCCTCGGCAAAATAATAGCCGCTTTCAGAGCCGCGCACCTTTGCCCGCGCCAGCAAGACTTCCGGCGACCTTGGATGAGGGGCTGGCCCCGCCTTTGTAGCTTTGCATCACGCGGAGCTTCGTCTTGACATTTCCCTCCGGCAAGGCGGCAGAGCTGATCGGTTCCCATTGTTCAGGCTTCAAATATCCCGTGCTGGACGGGACCTCACCGCAAGAGAGCGGGTGGAAAGAAAAACTGAAGTTAAGATTATCGACTTCGCGCAGGCACTCCGATGTCAATTTTGCAGGGTCATCAATCAGGTGCCATGTCCCAGGGAATGCGCATATTGTGGAGTGGAAGGTTGAAATGTTCCACGGCCGCATCGTTGCAACAACATGTGCCGGCATGCCCATACCTTTGCGCTAGGCCTTTGGTGTTTCTGGATTCATGGCCGCCCACTGCGCGCGGATCGCCTTCATGGGGCGCAGCCCATCGGAAGGGTCTGCGCGCCACTCCCGGTCTGACAGCTCAGAGGGCACGGGAGCTTTCAGGCCGGTACCGTCCGCCGCGAAGCCCTTTTGCACGTCCTGGATCACGGCGCCGATCTGGTTCGGCAGCCAGCAATGCCCTGCTGCAAATTCTTCCCCGTCGCCCTCCAGGTCGAGATGAAACTCAATCGTCTGTGCGCCCCAACGGTGGACGGCGCGGTGGATGACAGCCGGCTCCAGGGTGTGGTCCGACCAGCCGACTTCGCAGAGAGTTGCCTGCCGGATGGCGGCGATGGCGGCAAGGTTGGCTTCCGTATGGACTGTCGGATAGGCTGAGGTGCAGTGAAGCAAGGTGGGCGCCTGGCAGCCATGTTTTCGCAGCACCCCCACCGCGTGTATGATCTCGTCCATTGTGGCCATGCCGGTGGAGAGAACCACCGGTTTGCCGGTGCGGGCGCAGGCCGCCAGAAGATCCTCCCACAGCAGCTCATATGAGGCGATCTTGTAGAAGGCGACGTAGGGCTCAAGCTCGGCGACCGCGTCCAGGTAGAACGGGGTGCAGGAGAACTCGACCCCCGCTGCGCGGCAGTGTTGCGCCAGCTTGGGCACAAACTCAAAGGGCAGCTCCCAGCTCTTGCGCCTGCGATGCTGTTCGGATCGTTTCAAAATTTCCGGCGCAAACAGCTGTTCGATCTGGAACAATTGGAATTTTACTGCGCTGCAGCCAGCCGCCGCAGCGACATCAATGAACCGCAACGCGCGCGCCAGGTTGCGGTTATGGTTGCTGGAAACTTCGGCGATGAACCGCATCATTCCCCCTTCGCTTGGCCCGGTCCGGTTCGGTGCAAAGGTGTCCGGGCCGGTGGCCGGTTGAGGTCAATGGTCACGTGGCGCCTCTCCGGCTCCTTGGGCTGCCGCGTTATGCCCTTCGCTTCGGGGAGCAATTTCGAACTGGACCAGGTCATAGATCCTTTGTATCCGCTGCTGCATCATCTCCCGGCTTTCCGCCACAACGAGGAACACACCCAGCCGACCGGCATGGAACTTGATCTGTTCGATTATGTCGCCTGGCGTCACATAAACCTCAAGCTTGCGCACCCAGGGCAGGGCGCGGGCCTGCTCCAGGCCGTGGATTGCCACAAGCCGACCAGCGGAGCCGAAGAAGTAGCGGTTGGCGACGAACTTTTCCCACTTGTCGTCCAATGCGGGCAAGTCTGGCGCATGGCCCGTGGCGATCTGGATCGCCGCTTGGACGATGTTCACGCCGCAGCCCAGGGGGATGAGGCTCTCTGAGAAATCCCCACCCGACAGACGCGCGGCCATCTCGATGATCATGGGGCGTCCGTCTCTGGTGATGACGATATCACCCTTGGCCACGCCATTTTCTATCCCCAGGGCTGTGCTCGCCCGACTGACCAGGTCCTTCACCTTGTCTTTCAAGGGGCCGGTGATTTTCGAGGGATGTATGCCGCCGTTTTCAATGATCCTGGGTGCGAAGCGTTCGAGCATCTCGTAGTTTCTGTCGACAAAGCCCGGGGTATAGGCCTTGCCGAGCCAGAGAATGGATTCCGTGCTGATCTGGTCGCCCTCGATGAACTCCTCGATGATCACCCGGCCCCCATAGGCTTCACCCTTGGCTTCGTCATAGAGCGCCTCCAGATCGGCATCGTCTGGATGCACCACAAACACGCCCCGCGCCCCGGAGCGGTCTGTGGGCTTGATGACGAATTTTTCGCCCCCGTGCTCGCTCATGAGCCGCTGCAGCGCGGCGAAGTTCTCCGCCAGCGCATACCAGGGCACCGCCACGTCGGCCCGGGACAGCTGCTCCTTCATCAGAAATTTGTCGGTCGCCCACCTGCCCGTCTCCACCGAGGGGCCGGGGATGCCCAGGTACAAGGCCAACTCCGCAGCGATGTGCGGGATATCCGTGCCCATCACGAGGACACCGGCGACAGGAAAACCGCGGCTTGCAGAGTCGTCGCACAGCCGTTTGAGCGCCACGATATCCCGGTTGGAAACGACAGCGGCCTCATCGGCAAGCTTGAGGCCGGGCGCGTTGGGATTGAAGTCAGCCGCCAAGACCCGCAATCCTTCGCTCTTGGAGGTCCTGATTGCGTAGCTTTGGTCTGCTCCGGCGCCCAGAATCAGTATGGTCGGGGGGTTAACCAAGATATGCACCTCCGCTCACGCTGAGCACCTGGCCTGTCATGTACGCCTGCTCCTGCCCGGCCAGAAGCAGGCATGCTGAAACCACATCCTGCTCGGTGCCGGGACGCTTGAGCAGCGTCAGCTCAATGATCGGCTTGGCCGCGCCGGACTCGAACTCCTCGCGTGTCTGGTCCGTCAGTATTAGGCCCGGGGCCACGGCGTTGATCAGGATGTTGTGCGGGGCTCCGTAACGCGCCAATACTTTTGTCAGGCTGATGAGGCCTGCTTTCGAGACGGCGTAATGCACGGTCTTGGGGCCATGGTACTGGCCCGCGACAGAGGCGATGTTGATGATGCGTCCACCGCCGTTCCTTATCATGTAGGGGAACGCAAGCTGGCAACAGAGAAAGGGGGCCTTGAGGTTTGTGGACATGATGAGGTCCCAGTCCTCCTCCGTTATTTCCTCAAACCAGCCACGCTTGTTGATTCCCGCGTTGTTGACCAGGATGTCGATTTTGCCGAACGCCGCCACTGCCTCCGCGAACAGGCGTCCGATGTCGGTGCGCCGCGTCACATCGGCCTGGATGACCAGGGCCCGGCCTCCGAGCTGGCGAACGGCCTCTGCTGTAGCATCGGCGGCGGCCTCGTCCCTCAGGTAGTTGACAACAATATCCGCGCCTTCCGCAGCAAAGCCGATGGCGATGGACTTGCCCAGGCCGCGCGAGGAACCGGTGACAACCGCGACAGCGCCGCTCAGACGTCCTTTCACAGCTTTTCTCCCCAGCGAGTGGTGATTTGTTTGGCGATCCCGGACGGATCAAGGCCATACTTGGCGCTCAGTTCGGCATTGGAGCCGGCCTCAATGAAAATGCAGGGCAGTCCGATCTGCAGCAGTTCGGCATGCAATCCCTGCTGGTGCATAAAGGAAGAGACCGCAGAGCCGAAGCCGCCTTCCAGCACGCCTTCCTCGACCGTCACGACACGGGAAACGCCGTTCAGCAACCGCAGCAATTCGGCCTCGGGCAGCGGTTTCAGTTGCCGGATGTTTATTATGCCGTAATCCAGGCCATGCCCGGCCAATAGGGTTCGCGCCAGTTTGCAGGAGGCCACCTTGTTGCCGACAGTAACGATCATGCCGTCCGCACCTTCGCAAATCAGCTCGGGACTGTGCAGGGGCACGGTGGCCACCCCGCGCGCGATGTCCTGCGGCACGGGGGGGTCGTAGGGCATGTGGATCAGCACCGGCCCCTTCAGGCTCGTCAGCCCGAGGGTCGTCATTTCGTAGAGTTCACGTGCGTCCTGGGGGTAGAATACTTGCAGGTTGGGTAGGCAGCGCAGGTACGAAAAATCGTAGATGCCGTGATGTGTCGGGTTGTCGTAGCCTGCGAAACCAGAGCGTACGGTGAGTATCAGCATTTGTTGGTTGGCAAAGCAGACATCGTGGAGCAGCTGGTCAAAGGCCCGCTGCAAGAAAGTCGACTGATAGAACAGGACCGGGCGCGCTCCGCTCAAGGCCATGCCTACGGCCATGGACATGGCGTGCTGCTCCTCCATGCCGGGGTCGAAACAGCGTTCGGGGAAGCGCCTGAAGACTTCGGTCAGGCCCGTTGCATACAGGGTGGAGGGGGTGATGGCCATGATGGACGGATCTTTCTCCATGCAGTCGCCAATGGCCAGGGCGGCCATGTCCTGGGAATTCAACGCCGCAGGTGGGAGTTTTGCGGCGCCTGTCTCCGGATCGAAGGGGAAGGAGAAATGGAGTTTGAAGGGATGGCCCTTTGCCGGGGCCAGGCCCCGCCCCTTTTCCGTTTTGGCGTGCACCAGGCAGACTTGTGGTGAGGCCTTGGCTTCCTCAAGGGCGGTGATCAACTCGTCGATGGAGTGTCCGTCCAAAGGGCCGATGACCTTGTAGCCCAGGGAGGTGAACAGGGTGTCAGCCCGTACGTCGCCGGGTTCGCGTGCGTGCAGGTACTCGTGGATCGCGCCGAACCCCGGGCTGATGGCGTAGCCGTTGTCGTTGACGACGATCAGGAGGCGGATGTCCTTTTCGACGGAAGCATGGTTCAAGGCTTCCAGGGCGAGGCCTTCAGCCAGCGCGCCATCACCGATGAAGGCGATGGACCAGTGTGGCAAGCCCTTGTTTCGCAGGGTCAGGGCGCGGCCGAGTGCAATGGAGATCGAGGTGCCGGCGTGCGAGGCTTCAATGAAGTCATGCTCGCTTTCAGAGCGCGACACGAACCGGTTCATACCGCCATAGGTGTTGAGGGTTTTAAAGTTGCCGATGCGTCCGGTCAAAATCTTGTGGGTGTAGCCCACGTGCCCCGTGTCGAAAACAAACACATCCTCGGGTGAAGAAAACACGTAATGTAATGCGATGCTTAGTTCGACAACGCCGAGATTGGCGCCAATATGGCCGCCTGTTTCAGAGAGCGACTCAATCAGAAACCGCCGGATTTCCTCAGCGAGAGGGTTCAACGCTGCGCGCGGCGCATTCTTGAACTCGCCCAGGGACAGTGTCTGAAGATCTATGCCCATGTGCCCTCCTGGCCAGCTAACATACCGGGTCCAGAGCTAAAGCGTTGTTTCGCCAAACTTGATGAAATTGGTGATCCCGAGAGCGCTGGCCTCTGCCTGAATCTCGTCAGCATATTCCCGCGAGGCGATATAAACCAGGATCGATTCAGGGGCCTCGCCTTCAAGGGCGTCCGGGCTTTCAAGCCTGCATCCATGGAGCTGTTTTACATAGCGGTAGAGATACTTGTCCACAACAAGGTGAATTTTTGTCAAATCCAGACCACCGGAACGCACCAGGGCATCAAAAATGCGGCCGCCTCCCCAGATCACGACTTTATGCGTCGTGCCCGCCTTGTTCAAGCGCTGGGCCGAGTCTTTGAGTTTGGCGCGGTTGCGGCGGAGAGTGCCCATGTAGCCGGTGATGTCCTGGGTTGTCTTTTGTGCCAAGTGCTGATCCATGGGAGCGAAGGCTGGCTCCTGGGCCGCGTCGGGCTGCTTTCTCAAAAGCAGGACCACCTCTGCCTCGAGGGGCTCGCTGGAATATACTACGGTAAAGCCCATCTGCGTGGCAAAATCGCGCAGCAAGGAGAACGTGAAATGGTATGTATGCGGGTCAATAAAAAGCTCCTCAATAATATCCTGGTGGAACAACAGATTGGGCACTGCCAGAAAAAGCAAGCCGTTTGGCTTGAGCGCGCGCAGAATTCCCTGCAGCATTTGGCGTGCCGAAGCAGCGTGTTCCAATGTATGTGCGCAATAGGCGAAGTCGAAATGACTATTTGGAAGCACGGCATGTTCAAATCTGCATGGTTGCAACGCGACCCCCGGCAGGGCGCTGTAGCTCGCCGTGATCGAGGCGTCTGGCTCGATCGCCGTAACCATCGCCCCGGGACTGCGCTCACGCAAGTAGCGGACAAAGGCACCCCGGTTGCTGCCGACATCAAGAACCTGCCCCAATTTCGGGAATTCCACGAACTCTGAAAAGCAGCGTTCATGACGGTCCGAAATGAGGTCCTTGGTGTAGCGGTAACTGCTGCGGTTGGCATCGGCCGACATCGAGCCGGGCGGTCGGCTCGGGTAGGCTTTCGTCGAAATGCTTTGCACCAAGCCACAATGACCGCAAACATACACCTCCATACCGCGTGCGGTATTTATTGGCGTGTACTTGTGTTTAAGCTGAGCGCTTAAACAAAAATCGCACAGCCTCTTAGTAGATAACATCATACTCCTTCAGTGCATCGTACCCGAAGAGCTTCATGGCATTGGCAGCGATCTCTGCAAAATCTTGGCGCTGTGGACCCGTCAACGGGAAATTCTTCGGAATTGCGACATTCACCGGGTGTCTCAAGAGTTGAAGGTATTCTTCTTCATACTCTAGCTCAAAAACACTGAGGAACCTCGTGAGAACGGCCTTGTTTGAGACGAGATCTTCAAGGTGTACACTAAACCTTTGTGCATCTGGAACTGTTGCGATGGATTCATGAATTCGAATATTGCAATCTTGCCAGTAGTAGCACAGCCGCTGAAATCGACTGTAATCATCAAACTCTTCGAAATATTTTTCGCCGGGCATTGGGATAGGGCGCCAGTATTTTTTTTCCGGAGGAGGCATGGGTACTGCGCTGGTATCGCTCAGCCACTGCTTGACAATTGAAACACAATTGTCGTCGTACATCACTTCCGAAAACTTGTGATAGAAGGAGCTGACCACCTTCCTGCCGTCCCGCAAAAGATGGATGAAACGCGCATTAGGGAATAATTCATATAGCGGTTCAACGATCCAAGGGAGAGCGTTGGAGCTGTCGAGCCAGAATGGAGTTCGTGCGTAGTGGACTGCCGGGATATGGGTCTTCTGTAAGGTCTCCAGTATTTTGTCTTTGCGCATGAGTCCCATGCGATAGAGTACTGAAGGCTGCAAAATATTCTCAAAGAGGTATTCATGGTGCGCTTCGATGCTCGCCATTGTTTCCAGCATCTTGACTAGTTGGAAGGTGCCGCAACGGCCGGTACCGAGAACGAATACAGGGGTCGTTTCTCTCATATGCTTTCCTTTTCGATACTGGGCGGGCTGCGGAGTTTGAGACGATGTGCCCTAGTGCCCGTTGTCCCTGGGCCAGTCGACAGACCGTTTCGGAAGATATGGCCGACCAGAAGGATTGCTTTCGGCTTGGCGCGAACCCTGTGCGCACTGTCCCTGCGTTCAGCGTGTGGCAGAGGCTACCTTCCCAGCGGATGCAAAGTGCATGCCCTGTAGTGATCGGTTTCACCTTGTTATTGGCTTGGGCATTTGGTGAGCAGCGGCGCGTCGCTTGTCCAGCCATGCTGGGCAATTGCCTTGTCTGGTCGGGGGGAATCTTTAGGTGTCAAATAGCCAAAGGACATGCAAGGGTGGCACAAATTATCGTCCTCTAGCCAAGTCGAGATCTTGCGCGCGATGTTCTCCAGAGGCAAGAACCCGTCGGCGTCCAAGCACTCTCACGAAAACGCCCGGAAAAAGATTCCATCTACCCGCTGCCCGTCCGCTTCCCTGGTCCAGGAAACGCACGCTCGCCACCCTGCCCGTGCTTCCACGTGTCGACGGTGTTTGATACAAACTCTGGCCCGTTGCCGCAACAGCTTCGCGTGGGTGTCGGCCTGGCGGCCCAAAGCGGCTCCAGCACCCAGCGGCCGCATCACCACGGAAGCTTTGCCCGGTCCCAAGGACAAGTTCCCCCGGATACACACGCTGAGAACCGGCAAGACCTTCAAGCGTCGTCCGTCGAAGAAAATGGCAGGCGGAAAGTCCATGGCCCAGCGCATTGATTCTGGCTCCCCCTCTGGGCGCACCAGCCTATTCGTTGCGCGTGCGTGCCGCCTGACCCCGCCTTCGACGCAGGTTCAGGCATTCCTGGCAGTGCAGACGGTCGACCCGCTTATGGTCGGTCAAATCCACTGCCTTCACGCTGCGGCAACACGCTTGTGTGGGTGTATCCTCGGCGCCTGGAGGCTGTTGATCACCAGAGCGGATACGGGCACACCATGTGCCCCTCGCGTCCCCTATGGACATGCTTCTTTCATGCCAACAGCCTTCCAACACGGTCATATCTTTTGGGCGAATATAAGCATGTGCGAGGAAAGCTTATTGTCTGCAAGAAAGGATTGGAATGCCGCTTCCAGAGCATTGTCGCATTGCTTATAGATGTGTTCCAGAAATACATTTGATTGCGACAGGTTAAATCCGCATTGATTCCGCTGACGCTTGACGATTTCTACGTCGAGAACGCCAGGTGTTGTGACATCGATAATGCGAAACCCGGCCTTCTCAAGCAGTATCGATATGGAGCCGGGGTTGAAATACTGAAGGTGCTCAGGGGGGGTGATGTTGTCGACCTTATCGTTCAGTAGCTTGAAATCAAAGCCTTCCCCGTTCGGGGTGGCGAGCATGAGCATGGCGCGCTCGCGCATCCGGGAGTGCAGCTGCAAGAGGAATGTCTCGGGATTGAAGAGGTGCTCGATAAGGTCGTTGGAGGACACGCAGTCCAAGCTGTCTTCGGCAAAGCTTTCTGCAGTGCCAATGACGCTTTCCAGCCCAAGGTCCTGGCAGACCTTGGCACAGTGGGGGCTGAGATCGCAGGCGATGACGCGTTTGAACAGCCCGGCGTCAGCAATGGCCTTGGCAAAGTTGCCATTTCCAGCCCCTAGGTCGACGAAGCATTCACGGCCCACCGTGTGTTCCTCTAAGAGCCCGCAGAGCTTCTTTACCCTGGGCATATGCTGAACAACCTTTCTCGCATCGTTTGTGCTCAAAAGAATTTCAGTCCACAGCCTCGGGGCGTCGTAGACGGTGTAGTAGGTGGACAGCTGTGATTCCTGCGGTCGTGGGCTTACGTAGAGGGTGGCGCAATCGGGGCAGGACATGTGCCTGAACCCATACTTGTAGAACGAAAAGTCGGCGCAGGAAGACGACTTGCCACAGGCGGGGCAGTTTGTATCCACGAATTTTGAAGATTCGTTCAGAAAAAACTCTGTCCCGCACTTCTCGCGGGTAATTAACATCTTCTCATAAAATTTGTCTGGCCGCATTGAGCTAAATTTACTCATTAAATCCCTCGCGGTTTGCCAGTCGCGTCACTGGCGTAGGGGGCCATCCATTTTGTCTGCTCGTGTGCTCCGAGCCAATGCACCGCATCCATTGGGCGTCCACCGTAGCCCATGCCAAGTCCCCTCTTTGTTTGAGGGGGATCAGGTCTTCAGCCCATTCACGTCCGGGCAATGCTCTGCCTGGTATCCAAGGGGAGCGGGCGGCCTTCCCCCAGAAGTTCTACCACGCGGTATGTTAGTCTGTTTTGGCCCGTTGGCGCAAGAGGTGGCCCACAGGGGATACCCCTGCCTCGAAGGAGGGAAGGCACGGGTGGGGTGCCCTTTTGCGTGCTTTCCGGGGCAGTCAGTGCACAGGCGTTTGCTGGGGCCAGCAGACCGCCGTTGCCTGATCCCTCAAACTAGGATAAACGTATGCCAGGGGAAAGTCTGAAATCCGACGAGGTTAGGCAAGAGCCCTTGTCTCGCTGACGTGTATTATTTGTTGATACTGCACTCATCTTGCCTACTCGTTCTGTAACTCAATACGGCATCTCTATATGTTTCTGATATGGCGCGATACGCCAGCACATGGGACAGCAAATGTACACGATCGAACATTGGCTTGAAGAAGACGAAGTCAAAGGTATTGAATATAACCAATACTGGAACGATGAAGACGCGGAAATTCCAAAAGAGTGGTATATTCTTGACGGAAATTTTAATAAGATGGAAATGTACTTAAAAAAAGTTGAGCTCCCTCAGAGCCTTGAAAAGTGCATATCCCTACTGAAATCAAAATTCAATATCGAGCTTGAAGGGAATGGAATGGATATTGCGGCCGGCAATTGCTGGAGTGCACAATTACTTCTAAAGGATAATGTGAACTTGGTATATTTTTTGGAATATTCATTCCACCGGTTGCTCAAGCTGGGGCCATGTATTCTTAAACATTATGGGATAGCAAAGGAAAAGGTTGTCCTGGCTTTTGGCTCATTTTACAATATCAATCTTCCTGAAAGTTCTTTAGATTTTATCTTAATGGCACAAGCATTTCATCATGCGGAATATCCAGAACGTCTACTTGCAGAGGCTCGCCGAGTTTTAAAAAACAATAAACCGATTATGATTATTGGTGAGCACCGGATAGATGGTCCAACTGCGCCGCCCCCCGACAACACGCTTGGCGATCACTACTATACGCTTGATGAGTACAACGCTCTCTTTTCTGCGCATGGCTTTACATGGGAGATTGTCGAGCGTGGTTCGTCCTTCCAATCCTTTGTGTTACTAAACAACAAGTGAGCGTTCTTCCGAGGTCGGAATTCACACGATGCCATTCGTCCCAATGGGGATAGGCCTTCGACGCTCGACGTGGGATGTGTCTCGGCGCCAGCAACTTCGCGTTGGGCGCGCTGCTGCGGTGGATGATGGCGAGGAGGATGGTTACGTGGCGATGCCCGCTGGCTCGTGAGCGTGCCGCTTGGAACAGACGGTTGAGCCCCTCATGTGGCGTGTTTGGGAGCTGGGAGTCCCACCTGCCCAGGATTAGGCAGGTGTTCCGGATTGTCCAGATGGGCAGAGGGAATGGTTCAGGAGTTCTCCTGCCACTTGCAAGGGGACTTGCCACGCTGTACCGTGTTGTGTGATATTTAAAAAATCTATGCGGTTGGCATTCATTGCTGTCTGCAGACCATTTACAACCCCTACGCCTTCCGGGACAAGGGTTGCCGTCTCGGCATGGAGAGGGTCATGGCTGACAAAGACGCGCTCATCATCGGCACGGCAGCGATGCCCAATGTTGAGCATTGCCTCAGGGACTTCCACTCCGTCTTTCCGGACCACATGCTGCACGCTTTTCTTAAGTCCGGAACCGCCCTCGACACCTCCCTGGAGGTTGTCGTCCACCACTTTGAGCAGACGGTACATACGCACTCCCTGGGACTCTTCTTGCATTTCCGCCGCATTCGGCCCAGTCGCGTCGTCATCGCCTGCAATAAGGTTTTTTTCCACCATAACGTGCTGCGTGCCGTTAAACGCTGGTCCTGGATGTGCCACCTGACCCCGAAGGTGTCTGTTTTTTTGCAGCCCTGCCTGCTTTTTGATGGGCTCAAGGGAATGCTGCCGGACGACATGATCGACTTTTAACCAGGCGAAAGCCAGAGTGGAACACGCATGCGCATCGCCATGATCACCACGCCGACACGTTGTCGACTGCCCAACAGCACCTTGCCTTTGGGCGTGGCCATGCTTTCGGCCTACATGGAGCGCCTGGGCCATGAGGTGGTCATTTTTGATGCCGCGAGATACCGTTGGCCCAGAGAGCGCCTCACAGCACTCGTGGCCGCCTTCAACCCGGACCTGATCGGCATAAGCGCCATCGTCACCGCGTACGCTTACGTTATCGCCGTGTCCCACGCCTTCAAGGCGGCATTGCCGCATGTGCCCCTCGTCCTCGGCGGGCATTTGACCATCAACAACGACGTCAATTGCTTCCGCCACATGGCCGTGGACTACCTCGTGCACGGGTATGGCGAGATCGCCCTGGAGAAGCTCGTAGAACACCTTTCAGGCAACTACCCCGTGGAAGGCATCCCTGGCCTGAGCTACCGCTACGGGGACTCGTACAGAGCCAACCCAGGGCGCGAATACGTGGCGGACATCAACAGCCTGCCCTTCCCCGCCTATCACTTGCTGGACTTTGACTACTACGCCAGCATCTCCAGCGATGCATACCTGCTTCCTTATCTGGCCAAGACGGGCAAGACCGTGAAAAACACCAAGTTGGGCGGGGTGCTTCTTGCCCTGGGGTGTACTGGCCGGTGCACTTTCTGCGTGCACGAGCAGGAATATGTGGGGATCAAGTATTTCAACATGGACTATGTTGAGCGGCATATCCGGCACCTGCATGATGTTTACGACATCCATGTCCTCGGCATTGGCGAAGAGATGGCCTTTTCTTCTCCGCAGCGCGTGCACAACTTCTGCCAATTGATGAACGACAAATTCCCAGACATATTCTGGGCGCCAGTGACCCGCGCCAAATACCTTGACCGCGAGATGATGGAGGCGTTTGAGAAGAGCAATTGCTACGTCTTGCGTTTTGGCTTTGAGTCCGGGAGCACGCGCATCCTGAAGACAATGCACAAGGGCGTCACTGCCGAAGAGAACATCCGGGCCGCGCAGATTGGCAGCGGGACGCACATTACTCAGGCCGTGACTCTTATGGTGGGCAATGTCGGGGAAACCAACGAGAGTATTTCCGAGACCGTGGAGGCCATCCGCAAATCCAATCTGGGTGTGACGACAGGCCTTTTTTTTACAACGCCCTACCCTGGCGGCCGTGTCTGGGATTGGTGCGTGGAGCAGGGAATCATCAAGGACGTCCACGAGTATCTGCTTCAGGTATCTAACCAAGACGCCAGTGTCTTCCGGGTCAACCTGACACCGTACCCGGACTGGGTGGTCAGGTTGTGGTGCGAGCAAGTCTGGCGAGCCATCCAGGGCACGGAGCGAAGCACGGAGACGCTGGCCTTGAGGGCTGAGACTGCGCCTTCCCCTTTGGCCGTATGGAAGGAGAAGAAGTCTCTCGCCATCAGGATGGCGGCGGCGGACGTGGTCGAGTGGCTGCTTGATTTTCGCCGCCGCAAGCTGCGTTGGACCCTGGACCGTCGCTACGAGTACGCTACGGACCGGCTCGGCGTTCTATTGCCGCGCAACCTGATACTGGGCAGCCCGCAGGGCACAACCGCCGGTTCTCCTCCCCCGGAAGGCTAGCCCTGTGCGGGGCTAGACCCGGTAGCGGCGGATGCATTTGCCCACGTTGTCGGAAGCATAGAGCCGTCTCGATTCCCCTTGCCCGCCAATCACCCAGGTCTCGGGGGATTGCACTAAGCCTAGGTCTGCTAGGCGGACGCAAAAGTTCAGCGTGCTGTCCGTCGCGCCTTTGCACAGGCAGCCGTCCCCGGAGTTGAAAAAGATTTCCGTCCCCTGCGCAGCGAATTTGTATACGGAAGCCCGCAGCGGAAGGTCAGGCAGCGGCAGAAACTGACCGTGCTCCTCGTCCAGTTGCTGGAGCAGACAGCCGGTGTCTGCCAGAACAACCCGGTCCCGCAGCACTCCGAGGCAGGTGAGGCCCCCCGCGGGGTCGGTCTGCAATTTTCGCCATGTTTCCGCCGGGGCTGCCAGGGAAAAAGACGCCACACTGCGCACCTGCAATTGGGGATCGTTTAATATGAGATACACGGTGCCGGAGATGTGGCACATCCCCAGCGAAATCAGATGGACCGATCCCCGTCGGCACAGCGGCCCCAGATCGATGCACTGGAAGGGGCGCAGCTCCCGGTCAAAGCCCTGCAGCCGACAATCGTTCTGGTTCAGCGCCCAGAAGTGCCCCTGACCGTCTTCGAACAGGGCTATGAGGGAGTCTAGGTCGTGCCCGGCGTCCGCCAGCGGCCTGAGGTCCTGGTCCAGCAGGCACAAGCGGCGCGCTGGCTGGTCGGCGAAGAGAAAGCCCCCGGCGAGGGGGGCGGCCGTGAAGTGTGCGCAGGAGCGGCCAGGGGCCAACGCGACGATTTCCAGGGGCTCTAGGCGATGAAAGCGTCGCAGCATCTCGGCTGGTGCGGCCGTCTGCTGGAAGCCGGAGAGTCGATCCAGCAGGCTGTGGGCTGCCGGATGGCTGGGATTTGTGCGCAGTGCTTCTCCGGCGAGAAGCAACGCCCCGTAGGGCTCGCCCTGGGCCAGGGACTGTTCTGCGTTGCGCAGGCAGGCCTCAAGGTTGCTGCGGTCCGGCGCAGCTCCGCAGATCGCCAAGTCGTGGTCTAATGCTTTGCGCCAGGGGCTGGCGAACCAGTGCTGCGCCGTGCGCGCCGCCTGATTTCCTGCGTGGCATAAACCGAGCCCTATGGCCAGCATCTCGTCCACGCGGTTGGCCGCAGCCGGAAGGTCGGGCTGCGTTCCGAAGCCGCATGGATCGGAGGGGGGAGGGGTGGCGGACATTAAGGGCCTTCCTATTCTGGCGTCAGCCGAGTGAATCCGGAATGGGCCCAGGGTGTCTGCAGTAATTCCCCGGGGCCAGCCTGGGCCATCTCGGCGAAGACCTGGTCCGTGGCCTGGGCATAGGCTTCAACGTCAGCCATGGTGTGCGCCAGGCAGGGCTTGAACTGGCGGTATGCCAAAAACCCCAGGTCGAGCATGCGGGCGGAGAAGTATGTGGCGCGCTCGCGCCCGGACGCGCCGCGGAAGTCCAGGTGGCAGAGGCTGGGCAGGCCGGAAACGTGTACGTCCAGGCTGTGCCGTGCGGCGGCCGCGCGCCAGAGTTCCTGCACGCCGGCGCCAATGGTCTGGATGTGCACGGCCACGTTTTCGCGAACGTACTTGTGGATGGTGGCCAGGGCCGCCGTGGGCCCCACGCGCTCCGTCCAGTTGGTGCTGGATATGAATGTCGTCTGAGCGGCCTCCATGACCTCGCGCCGGCCGATGACCGCGGACATGGCGTAGCCGTTGGCCATGGACTTGGCAAAGACGGCCATGTCCGGGTTTACCCCGTAGCGCAGGTGGATGCCCCCGGCGTTCATGCGAAAGGCGCTGGTGATCTCGTCGAAAATAAGCACTGCGCCAATGCGCCGTGCCGCGGCCTGCAGAGCATCCAAGTACTGCCTGGGGGCCTCCTCGCCGCGGGCCGGCTCCACCACGATGGCCGCGATTTGCCCTTCACGGCCGTGCATCGTTTCCTCAAGCGTGGCGATGTCGTTGAAATGGAAGGGGATGGCTGTGCCTCGCAGGCCCTTGGGCACCCCGTTGGGAGCTAGGCCGGGCAGCAACTGGCCGTCCAGGGCGTCATCCTCGCCTAGGTTGGCCGCCAGGTACCAGTCCATCCAGCCGTGGTAGCCGCTGAAAAGCACGCTGTCGCGCCCAGTGGCCGCTCGGGCGATGCGCACGGCCATGGCCATGGCCTCGCCCCCGCTGCGGGCGTAGCGCACCATGTCGGCCCAGGGGTGCAGGCCGACCAAGGTCTCGGCCAGCTCAACATCTTCCGGGCAGTTCAGGGAGGTGGCCACGCCCTGACGGATGGCCGCGATGACGGCTCCGTCGACCTCGTCATCGGCGTAGCCCAGGATCACCGCGCCCACGCCCAGGATGCTCATGTCCACGTACTCGTTGCCGTCCAGATCCCAGACGCGGCAGCCCTTGGCCCGGGAGAAGTATCCCGGCCAGACGTCGGGGGCCATCATCTCCGGACGTTTGGAGAGCAGCTGTGTGCCGCCTGGAATCAGGCGTCTGGCCCTGTCGTAGAGTGTCTTGGTGGTGTGGCGTGGCATGCACTATACCTGCTGCTTGCGTCTGCGTTTGTGGAAGGTAGAAAGAGCACCTTGCGTTTGGCGGAAGACGGTTTTCCTCGCAGGCGCGGGGAGTGCGGACCGTGAACCGCGCCACTTCCGTTGCGTCGCCGCCGAGTCCTGTTACCTCTGTCCGGCAACGCCCGCCCGAGCTTGACAAGTTCTTTCGCTAGGCACGTTTTCCTACCTCGAAGCCAGAGCCTTGGCAACCGAGTGAAACAGGCGCTGGCCCGATAATCCGCCAGCCAAACAGCCTCGTCTGGGGCCAGGAATACCTCTTCGGCGCTGGCGGACATGATTTCGAAGCAAGCGGCATGCCAGCCTCGGCAATGTTGGAGCCGGGCGGTTGCCAAGGCGGCGTGCTTGGGCTACCCGCTTTGTACGCAGGTTCGGCCGGTTGCCTCCTGCTTTTCGCAGAGGTCGGGACAGGAGGACGTCCATGCCGATAGTCAGCCTCATCACCGGGATGCACAACGCAGGGAACTACTTGGCACGCACCGTGGCCAGCGTGCTCGGGCAATCCTTTACGGAGTTCGAGTATATCCTGGCGGACGACGGCTCCACTGACAATTGTCTGGAACTGCTGGAGGCGGTGCGCGATCCCCGGCTGCGCATAATGGAATTGGGCAAGGTGGGCCGCTCCCAGGCGCTGAATGCCGCTCTGGCCGAGGCGAAAGGTGAGTTCGCGGCCATCCTCGATGCCGATGACCTCTGCCTGCCCGACCGACTGGAGCGCCAATTGGCGTTGTTCCGCGCCGACCCTGACCTGACGGTTGTCGGGTCGTCCTGCTGGTTCATCGATGAAGACGACCGCGCGTCCGATGTCTACTGGGTCCCCGCGAGTCATGCGTGTATCCTTTGGCAGATGCTCTTCCAGAATCCCTTTGTGCACTCCTCGGCCATGTTTCGGCTTTCAGCGGTGCGCGCTTTGGGCCTGGCCTACGAAGCGGACCTGGAGCCTTCCGAGGACTATGCCTTTCTCACTACCCTGGCCTGGCACGGCAAGGCTGCCAATGATGAGCGGCCCCTGGTGCACTACCGCATGCACGAGCGCCAGCTTTCGCATACACGTCAACAGCTGCAGATGGACAACGCAGCCAGCATCCACCGGCGCAATCTGGCGCGGTTGGACCGGACCGCCCAGCCGCCGGAGCGCGCCCGGGACTGGCTGTGGGGCTTGCCTGTGCCTGCCGCCCCCTGCCATGCCGCCCTGCTCCGGTTCTACCTGGGGTTGCTGGACAAGCTGGAAGGCCGTCCACACGTGCGGGCCGGGGACTTGGCCTTTTTGCGCGTGCACCTGGAGCGGGATCTGCGTGCTGCGTTGGCGGCCGGGGGCGGCGCATAAACGCCGTGCCCATGCGAATCCTCACGGACATCGAGGAGCGGGTAGCGCGCCTGCGCCGGGAGCTCTCCGGCCTGCGCGTGGGCGTGAGCCCGGCGGACTTCGGCCGCTTCTCGCGCAACATGTCCGGGCTGCTTCAGGGCTTTGACGTCCGCGCCATATTTTTGGCCGACCCGCGCGTCCATGACCAGGGCTACCCGGCCATGACCGCCCCGGACGAATTCCTGGACGCCGTGGACGTCTGCCTGCTCTGGGACCGGCCGGACCACGTGATCCTCGACGGTCTGCACCTGGACCAGCGGACCCGGCCCTCACCGGCCTGGGCATCAGCAGCGCGCTTCTGGAGCGCAACTTCTCGCGCACCGAGGCCTCGGAAAAGCTCCTGCGCGGGGATGCCCCGGAGCGCCTGCCCCTCGGGCGCAGCCCTCTCCGGCCCTTTGTGCGCAGCCCTCTCCGGCCCTTTGTGCGCAGCCTCATCAGCATGGGCCGGGCGTTCGCCGTGTGCCCGGTCTGCGGGCGCACGCTCTCAACCGGCGAGGCCTATCCCGTCACCTGGCTTGGCTTCGGCAGTCTCATCTTCTACCGCTTCCACTGCCATTTCGAATTCCACCTGCTGGGCGGGATCTATGGCGAAGGCCTGTACGGCATGTATGTTCCCGAGGCCGAGCTCCTGGTGCGCAACCACCTTGGGGATGCCCTGACCTACGCCCATGGGTTCAGGGGCGAGCTTTACGCCGCCATGCGGGCCGGCTCAAGCTGTGCTGCCTGTGCATGCCGGAGCTGGTCGTGATTATCAGAAGAACTCCGCACCTCGGCCCGTTCAGGGCCTGCCGCAGCCCGGCGGACAACACCTTCAGCGTGCTGCCTGCGGATGTGAATCTTGTTTCCTGGCGGCTGGCCCGGGGCATCCGCAGGTGGCGCGCAGCCGCTGCCCGAGCCTGCTTGTGCGGGGCTTGAACGCCTTCCGCAGGGCGCGAAATCTTGGTCCAGGTTGGCCTCGACGTAGGCCTTGCTCTCCGCTGAAAGCTCTGAGCACCAGGCGTCGCAGTCGTGGCTGCGGATGACGTCGCCCGGTCGTCAGGCTCAGGCCAGGGCCTCCAGGTTTTCGACCTGCCGCGCGAGGGTCGCGGCGAACTCCAGGGCCATGCGCCGCACATGCTCCAGCAGGTAGCGCAGGCCCTGCTCCCTGGCCGCGTCGTCCGCGCCCGCAAAGACCAGGGCGTGCATGTGGCGGTTGTCGAAATCCTCGAAGCGTTGCACCAGATAGCTCACGCCCTTCTGGTCGAACTGGGCCAGGGCCTGGAGCGCGGTGGCGCGGAAGGCCTCCGGGGGCAGGGTCTCGATCTCGGCCACGTCCTGGGCCAGGGAACTCCAGATGCCCCGGTAGTGTCGGCCGTTGGCCAGGGCCTCGGCCACGCGCGGGGGCTCGCCGGGGAGCGCGGCCATCCGCCCCAGCCGCTTGTGCAGGAGCCCGGTGGGTGCGATCTCCGGGGCTTCGTCGTACTCCACGCCGGGGCCGTACACGATGCTCTCCCGCGTGGTGTTCACGCAGGGCATGCCCGTGGTGCGGATGTTCTCCAGGAGCCAGATGCTGGAATCCAGGAAATTCAGGGTGGTGTAGCTCGTCATGCCGAAGTGGTTGGTCACGGGCACAAGCTGCGGGAAGGCGCCGGTCAGGGGATGCTGGAAGGGAGGGCTGTCCTCGTGGATGCTCCCGCGCGAGTAGGCCAGGGTCCAGGGATCATCGGAGCAGAGCTGCACCCCGGCCAGCACGCAGCGCACGCAGCCCATGTGGCGGGCCAGGGAAAAGGCCGTGGTGATGACCGAGCCGTGCAGCCGGAGGTCGGGGCGGGTGCCGAAGAGTTCCGGCAGGTAGTTGCCGAACAGGAACTTGCGGGGAAAGACCTCGCCGCCCAGGTCGGTGAGGCAATGGGCCACCAGGCTCACGTCCCGCAACGGGGGCAGGCCCGCATAGGATTTGGCCGTGTGGGTGGAGGTGTCGTTGGCCACCACGAAATGCGGTCGTATGCCTGCGGCCAAAAGCGGCTTGAGCGCGTTGTTGACCGCGATGACCACGCAGCTCTCGCTCAGGCGGGCCAGAAGCTCCAGGCGCTTGGGCAGGTCTGGCCCGGCGGCCACCAGCACCGCCGTTTCGCCGGCAAAGGCCTTTCTCAGGGGCCGGATGCTCGGCTGTGTGGCGAAGTCGGTCAGGTTCTCGTAGACATGGAGCTGCTGGTCGTAGAACAGGCCCTTGACCAGGGGCCGCATGGGCAGGTTGGCCTTGTTGGCCTGGCTGCTCAGGGGATACATGCAGTGGCGGAAGAACAGGATTTCGACCTGTTCGATGAAGCGCTCCACCTTTTCCAGCCCGGCCTGGGCCAGGGCCTCGGCAAAGCCGGGCAGGGCGAAGAACACCGGGAAGCCCAGCGTGAACAGCTCCTTGGGCAGGATCTCGGACAGGGGCGGCAGAAAGAGCGACGGCTCGCCATGCAGGATGGCCGAGTGCTTGGCCAGATGCGGGAGCGGGATGTTTTTGGCGAAGGCCTCCAGGCGCCCGGCGTCCGGCTCGAAGATGAGCAGGAACTGGCCCGGCCTGGCCAGGCAGCGCCGGAAGACCTCCGTGTCCGCCGCGCCCAGGAGCACCACGAACTGCGTTTTGTCCAGCACGGTGTCCAGCGGCGTTTCCGGGGCCAGGGTCTCGAACACGGGCTTGCGGCCGGGCTCGGCATAGGGATAGGCGTAGCCCGGGTGCTCGAACTGCCACAGGGGCGTGTGGCGGAAGAACTCGTGGTCGAGGGGGCCGGAACTTGGGGCCGCGCCTTGGGGCAGCGGCACAGGGGGGCAGGGCGTTTCGAAGAGCACTCCGAGTTCGCGCAGCACCCGGATGGCGACCTGGCCGTTCTTCATGGCCGGTCGGCCTTTTTGCCGCGTTGCAGGCGGGCGGTGTGCGGTTTCGTTGCCATGGGTGCTGTTCACTCGTTGCTGCGGGTTCGTGCTCAAGCTTTTGCACCCTACAGCCGCCAGGGTCTGAAGTCCAGTCTTGGGGTGGTTTCCCCGGCCCCATGCGCGCACGGGGGCCAACCTCAGGCTTGTGCCGGGCTTCCCGCGCGGGTAGGAGGGCTCAAGCACGCGCGCTCGCCCGTCCTGGGGGATCATTGAGGCGGTGGTGTTTGCGGCGGGGGTGGCGGGTATTCCAGGGAGCGTTTCCCCTGCGCCTGGACGCCGTCAGCGGCTGCCCCCCGGCGTGTCCGCGCAAGGCCCTCAAGGAACGGCGTGGCCTGGCGTTTGCATGAAGCGGGCTCGGCGGCCCAGCCGACGTATTTCACACCCAACTGGAGTTTGTAATGACCACACAGGTGAAAAAAGAGCTGGTCACAGATCCCCGTTACCTGGCCCGGCTTGAAGCATTGAAGAAGAAGCCCGCAGTCCTCGTTGCGCTCACGAACTATTGCAACTTCAAGTGCGCCTACTGCAGCACGAAGCTCGAAAACAACGACAGGCGCATCAACATCGACCGTCGGCTCTTCGAAACGATCGTGGACCAATGCGTCGAGGCGGGCATCAACCCGGCCTTTGGCCAGACGTACGAGCCCTTCGCGCACCCGGACATCGCGGAGCTCATCCGTTACGCCACGGACGCCGGGCTGCGCTTCACCTCCAACACCAACGGTTCGCTGCTCCGGCCCCAGGTGTATGACCTGCCCATGAGCCTCATGATCAGCCTGTCCGAGAACGAAGGCGACCACGTCTACCGGGGTTCGGGCATGCCCTTTGACGCGTATATCCGGAAGATCACGGAATTCACGGCGCACAGGATGGCCCACGACACCCCGGGAACCCTGAGCTTCCAGTTCGCCGACTACCACATTCTCGAGAACCCTTCGGCCAGCTACAGCAAGCAGATCGTGTCCGGAGAAAAGATCTGCGGGAAAATGCGCGGGTTCGCGAAGGTGCTGGGCCTGGAGCTGCCGCACGCCGACGAGGAGCTCCTGGCCGCGGTGGTCGGGCGGAGGAGCGTTTGCGCGCATAAGGGGGCGCAGTGTTCGGTGCAGTTCTTGTCCACCAAGATAGCCCCCAACACCTTTGAGGCCTTTGCCGAATCCTATGAACAAATGCCCGAGGCGCGGGAAGGCTACTGCGATTCCTGCTACCTCATGACCTCCATCCAGGCGGATGGCGGCATGGCCTACTGCTGTTGCGACCCCACGGCGAAGAACATCGTCCACCGGCTTGCGCCCGGCGAGAGGCTGCTCGACGTCTGGCTGGGCGGGGAGATGGAGGCGGTGCGTGCGGGGTTCCAAAACTTCGCCCCGCTTTCCGAGTTTTGCCGGAAGTGCTTAAGCCCGGTGAGCGAGCATGTGAAGCCCAACCTCACGGTGCAGGACAGGGGGCTTGTGGCGGCCATATTGCGGGACAAGGGCATCACCTCGGACCTGCCCTGGTTTGAATTCTCCCGGGAATAGCCCAGGCCCGCTAGAGCCCACTGCGCGCGCGGCGCTACGCCAGCGGCAGCTCCACCACGAACATCGAGCCCTTGGGCTTGGCCTGCTCCACGCGCACCGCGCCCTTGTGGTCGGTGACGATGGAGCGGACGATGGTCAGCCCCAGGCCCGTGCCGGACTTCTTGCGCGAGTAGTAGGGCTCGAACATGCGCGCGCGCTCCTCCTGGGTGAAGCCCGGCCCGTTGTCGGCCACGCTCACCCGCACCCGGCCGCTGGCGGCCAGAAGCTCGGCGCGCACGTCCACGGTCCCGTCCTCGCGGCCCTCCAGGGCCTCGGCGGCGTTGGTCAAGAGGTTCATGAAGACCTTGCGCAGGCCCTCGGCGTCGAAGAGGAACTCCGGCAGGGCCGGGTTCGGCGTCAGGGTCCAGGCGATGTCCCGGTGGGCCGTGGCAAAGGTGCCCACAACCTCCCCCAGCAGGGGGCCGAGGTCGCCCTGGCGCATCTCCGGCTCGGGCAGCTTGGCGTAGTTCGAGAACTCGGCCACCAGCTGCTGCAGGCGCTCCACCTCGCGCACGATGAGCTGGCCGCACTCGGCAAAGGACGGGTCCTGGTTCGCCGGGCCGAACTTGCGCAACAGGCGCTGGGCCGAGAGCTTGATGGGCGTGAGCGGGTTCTTGATCTCATGGGCGATCCGCTGGGCCACCTCGCGCCAGGCGGCCAGGCGCTGCATCTTCTCCAGCTCCGTGATGTCCTCGAACACGGCCACCAGGCCCGTTCCGTCGCTTTGGCCCGTCTGGCCGGACTGGCCCGAGGACAACCCCACCACGTTGACCAGGAAGCGGGCGCCGCGCCCCTGCAGGGGCAGGTCGATCTGCCGGGTCCACTGGGCCGAGGGGTTCCTGGCGATCTGGACCAGGGCCTCCTTCAAGAGCTCTGAAAATTCGCCCTGCACCAGGTGCTGGGCCTTGAGCCCCAGGATCTGCTCGGCGCGGATGCCGAGCATGGCCTCGGCGGCCTTGTTCATGGTGCCGATGCGCCCCAGGGCGTCGGTGGAGACGACCCCGGAGGTGATGTTGTCGAGCACGGCCTCGATGTAGCGGCCCCGGCGCTCCAACTCCTCGTACTGCTGGCCCATGCGCTCGTTGGCGTTCATCAGCCGCGTTTGCCCGGCCTCCAGGTCCTCGGCCATGTGGTTGAAGGAGCGCACCAGGGAGCCCAGCTCGTCGTCGCCCGCGTCCTCCAGGCGCACCGAGAGGTCGCCCTTGGCGATGCGCTCGGTGCCCAGCGCCATGGCCTGCACCGGTGCGCTGATCTCCTTGGCCAGGCGGAAGCCGAACCAGGAGGCCCCAAGCACGATCAAGAGGCTCATGACGCCAAGCGTCAGGTACAGGTTCATCTTCCAGGGATATTTGAGCTTGCGGAGCTTTTTGTACTCCTCCAGCCCGCGCACCACCTGGTCGAGCTTGTACATCAGCCCGCTGCCGATGCTTTCGCCCACCACCAGAAAGCCGGCCTTGCCCTCGTCCACGGGCAGGATGCCGACGATGAGGTCGTTGCCCGCGCTGCTGAGCACCACCGAGACATAGTGCGGATTTTTCCGCAGGCTCTCCATGTCGATCTTGCCCCTGGCCTCGCCCCAGACGCGGTCGAAGACCTGCGCGGGGTGCTTGTTCTGGTCGCGGCCCTCGGGGGTGATGACCCCGATGACGGCCAGGCCGTATTCGCGCTGGGAGTCCGCCAGGTGGGCGTCCATGCTCTTGCCGCCCCAGGTCAGGTGGTTGTCCGCGATCTGGGCCAGAACCTCGCGGCCGCGCTGCTCCACCCGGGCCTGGGCGGACTGGTAGAAGGCCCGGCCGATCTCCAGGGACTGCTCCATGGAGTCCTCCACCTGGGTCTTGAACCAGTAGTCCACGCTGGTCTGCACAAACTTGGCCGAGACGTAGAACATGAGCGCCACGGGCACCAGGGACAGGAAGATGAAGGCCAGCACCAGGCGCGAGCGCAGGCGCGAGCCGAGCACGTTGCGGCGGCGCTCCAGCACGAGCTTGACCCCGTTTCTGGCGACCACGAAGAGCACCACCAGAAGCAGGATGAAATTCAGGTTGAACAGGCCGAGGAAGAGATAGGAGTTGACGCCCAGGAGCTTCAGCTCAACCCAGGTCAAGACCACGATGAGCAGCACGCCGATAAGCGCGATGACCACCTCGCGCTTGCGCCGGGCGTGCTCCTTGGCGTCGGGCGCCATGAGCCGGATGGGCGCGGCGGAGCCGGGTGCGGGGTCCTGGTCCATGCTGCTCATCCGCTTGGTCCGGCCCTAGTAGGTGAAGTGCAGCTGGTAGGTGGCCGAAGGCGCCACATCCCAGGCCCAGAAGAACAGGGTGCGCTTGAACCAGTTGGGGATGTCCGTCTGGTGCAGGCGGATGTCCAGGGCCAGGGTGTACTCCCGGTTGCGCTCCAGCTTGTGCCAGGGGCCCATGTCCAGGGTCAGCTCGCCCCAGCCCGCGCGCAGGAGCTCGTTCAGCCCGGCGTTCTTGAGCGGGGCCTCGCGTCCGGGCAGCAGCAGCGCGTATTCCTTGGTCAGGGAGTCGTACTTGAGGCGGCTGGTCATCTCGGCCTTGGCGACGGGCGTGCCGCCGAACATGCCGCTCTTTTTGCTGAGCTCGGCCTTGCAGGTGAGGGCCAGGGTGACGCCGCTCTGGAGGCTTTCGGTGAGCTCGGCCACGCCGTCCACGGACACGCCGTAACGGGCCATGAGGCTGCCTGCCTGGTTGTCCACTACGAGGTTGGAGAGCACCAGGGACTGCGCGTGGGCCGCCGAGGCCCAGAGGACCAGCGCCAGGGCGAAAGCCGTTGCTGCGGCCAGGGTCGGGCGGCGGGTGCGGTGCATGGGCGGCGGTTTCCAGGTCAAATGTTGGCGCATGGGCGGAGGCAAGCGCGCCCGCGCACCGTATTCCATAGCATCCGGTGCGGCGATGCGCAAGGCCGGGCGCGGTTCCCGGGCTCCGCCCCCTAGGGCTTGCGGGGACGCTCGCCGAAGATGGACGTGCCGATCCGGATGATGGTGGCGCCCTCCTCGATGGCCGCCTCGAAATCCCCGGTCATGCCCATGGACAGGTGCGGCAGGGTCACGCCCAGGCTGGCGGACAGCCCGTCGCGCAGTTCGCGCAGATACTCGAAGGCGGGTCCGGCCTCCTCGGGGGAGTCGAACACCGGCGGCAGGCACATGAGCCCCTGGAGGTCCAGGCCCACATCGCCCTTGCGCAGGGCAAGCACGGTCTCGGCCAGGCCCGGCAGGTCGGCTTCGTCCACCCCGGCCTTCTGCTCCTCGCCCATGTTCACCTCGATGAGCACGCTCTGGAGCACACCCGCATCCTGCGCGCGCCGGGCCAGCTCCCGGGCCAGCTTCCCGGAGTCCAGGCTGTGCACC
>Ga0209373_10000851_pt1 | contig 41714 bp, 39 predicted proteins | sample Higcelweek5metaG_FD_187173 | JGI IMG/M metagenome (GOLD analysis project Ga0209373, IMG submission 187173) | Freshwater pond sediment microbial communities from the University of Edinburgh, under environmental carbon perturbations - High... | ecosystem: Environmental > Aquatic > Freshwater >... | reverse complement strand
TAAGCCGTCTTGATCGCATCGAACTTCGCCGGCTCTTTCTTATTGATGTAACCAATCAGCCTGTCCATAAATGTTTCAACTAAATGGAAAGCGGGACTGGTATTTCCGGGCACATCGGGGCGGGCCGCCGTGTGCCTGTATTTACCGGCAAATCTGCTGCTTTCAGCCGTAATACCTTCCTGGATCATCCGGTGTATCTCGGTAAAAAAACCTTGAAAAATGACAGTTTCATCGCCATTTTCGCTCAGAAACTTCATAGTTTCCGATACTTTATCGATTTCAACGGTTTTTCTGCCTTTCGATTCCGGGTCATCCTCCTTGGCTTCGAAGTATTTGCTCAGACCGGTCTTATTGCCATCCACACGTGCCGAGCCAATGGCATCGAGATCCAGAAATATTCCACGCAACTGATTGTAAATAAACGGATCAGTAGTAACAGAAGTCTCTTTTTTCCGGAGATATTCGATGTCCATTACCAGATCGGTAATTTTGCTACTGAACAACGGTTCGGGGGTTTGAAAAACGATAGGTTTCATATACAATATACCACAACCTATAGGTTTGGCTAACTAATTAATTTTGAATACTATACACTAAACAATGCGAACTTTGACTATTCTGAGTGTCAAATATATGATTATTAGCGTACTCGGGGATAAAAAATCTGAAATATTTGACATATTTGAGCAATAAACGGGTAAAAATGCAATTGAACATTAAAACCTCCGGGGGAACATTCCAGATCCGTCCGATTTGCCGGGACGACAATGCTGCCATACGCGACATCATCCTCGAAACGCTGATCGAACATGGTGCTGTCGGGGGTGGTTTTGCCTCCGGCGATCAGGATACGCAGCAGATGTATGAGGCCTTCCTCAGCGAAGGAAGATTGTATTACGTTATTGAAAAGACCGGTGACGATGTTCCGCACCTGGTTCTGGGAGGCGCCGGCATTGCCCCGCTGCCCGGGGAGCCCGGAACCTGTGAACTGGTGAAGATGTACTTCCGTCCCGAAATCAGGGGGCTCGGCTTAGGCAAGAAACTGTTAAACATGTGCCTCGATGAAGCCGTGAAAGCCGGATACAGTCAGATTTATCTCGAAACCCTTGAACAGATGCAAGCCGCCCGCGGGTTGTATGAGCATTTGGGGTTCAAACGGATAACCTGCCACATGGGCAATACCGGTCATTTTTCGTGTGATGTTTTCTATCTCCGGAAACTTTGAATAACATAAAATTTCTTTTACATTTGCACTCCCGTAATGCACCCCGGGGTGTAGCGCAGTCCGGTTAGCGCGCGTCGTTCGGGACGACGAGGCCGGAGGTTCGAATCCTCTCACCCCGACAAAAAGCCGCTGTAATGAATTTTACAGCGGCTTTTTAATTGACGAAAGGTCACCCTGAGAACATCGGGTGTTTGACATTGCAAGTACCAGAAAGGCAAATTAATCTTTCTTTTTATGTGGATCTGGATTTTCGAGAAGTTCGGGTTTTAGTTTGCCAATTTCAGCAAGCATCTCTTCAGGGATGCCAGTAGCTCGGAAAATGGTTTGAGTTAGTAGAAGCTGTTCCAATGTAATATCAATAACTCCCTCAAGGTGAGACCCAGATAAATTATCAGATATTAGGATAAAAAAGAGCCCAAAATACTTAGAGTTGCAATAACTCCAAGTACTATTAAATTCTTCTGGACCCTTTTTTGAACTTCAGTTTTGGGCTTATCCTTCTCTATTACGATTAGCCTCAAATAAAAGATTTCAATCCATACTATAATAACAAGTATTACTGGCCCTACAATTTCCCTAAATGACATAAGTAATTTTTTAAGGGGATCTCTAAAAACTTGTTCGACACACTCCGGAATTCATTTTCGCTAACATTTTGATAGGTTGTTATTACTTTTCTAAAAATTCCCCAACACAAACTTGCGTAAATCATTTTTCCATTGCAAACTAATTCAACAAAATTTTCATTTGTTGAAAAATATTGCAAAATGACCGGTAACTTTTAGGACTCTTAACATATTAATGTGGCCTCTTTTTCTAATTGTTTAACAGCAAAATCTTTATTCACTTATTTATAGCTACATACATGTTCTTGTTTCGGAATTCATTTTTTACTTGCTGACACGAATCATTTCAGAAATCTGTGATGGGATACTTCCCAAAAACCCCAAAAAAACAGTGCAGAAGTGCAAATCGTGCAGAATCGTGCAAAAATAGTGCAGCATAACTGCTTGATTGATAGTGTATAAAAATCGTGCGCACGATTGCACGATTTTTCCCCTCTTTTTTTACAAGTATTCTTTTCAAGAAGAGTATAAAATAAAAATATAATATATATGTATCCTGCTTTCAGAAAGCTTATTGATATGATCGCTATGATTCATGGAAATTATGGCAACATTTATTTGGCTAACCATCTGCATCTTACCGATTGTTTGTCTGACCAATTCTTTGTATTATTGTTCTTGCTATGACCCAAAAGAAACCGATCAGGAAATTCGACAAGATTGCCGTAAGCAGGACAATCTATCGGATATCACATGCTGACAGGCATACCCTGAAGGATATCCGGAGAAGAATTAAAAGAGGACCTGATGGTGGTGAACCCATGCCTTAAGCAAATGCAATTATTGTGACAGCTAAAACGATCAGTCCGGTAAAAAGAAAGGCTATTGATATCCCATTGTATCGTTTTGTTGTCTGATGTTGCCTGGTCATCTGCTCATTGAGTTTTTGAGTGGCATCCTGATCAAAACGTGGATCCTCTTCCAGTTCAAATAATTTTTGTTGCCCAAGGAAACTCTGGCTCTTATAAGCCTTTTGAGCAGAAATCTGCGAAAGCAGGTTCGAAATAATGCAAACCGCACATAGTCCCGAAGCAATTTTCAGCAGAACATGGCCGCTTGAAGAATAGGTTTCAGGATGCTCGACATATAACTTCAACATGTTCAGGGCGAGAGCAATTCCTCCACTGGCAATAGCGATCACCAGGAGGTCAAACCGCTGAACAGCATAGTATCGCTGATTCAATGCATTCTCCTGATACTTTTCGAATCGGGTGATGCGTCTTATCGTCTTTGGATCTTCAGGCATGTCATCAGTATTTTCTTTTTCATCGACTAGGACAATCAAATTTATGCAGAAATTCCGAATCGATGAAGTTTTGTAAAATGAATCCCAAAATCATTTTGAATATACAATATTCCTGTTATATTTGCTATAGATGTAACCTAACCTCCTCTGCCATACAGAGGAACCTGAAACTGAAAGTCTTTTTTACCGGTTTATTGTGTTGAATATTTTTTCAATGTTTAACCTAATACTATATTCTCTATGTGTAGCAAACCAAGAATGAAGGGATGCATCGCCTTACTGGTGATCGCATTCTCGGTGTTCGGAAGCGTTTACGCGCAGCAACAAAGGATTAGTGGCGTGGTTACCGATGAAGGAACCAATCAGTCACTACCCGGAGTCGGCGTTACCGTAAAAGGCACGGTCACCGCTACGGCTACTGATGTGAACGGAGCATACACGATCTCCGCCAGCAGAGGCAGCGTATTATTGTTTACTTTTCTGGGGTATGCCCCGCAGGAGGTGACGGTTGGAAACAGCAACACCATCAACGTAGTGATGGTTCCCGAATCCAGGGAACTGAGCGAAGTGGTGGTCACCGCCCTGGGTATCCGCAAATCCGAGAAAAGTCTGGGTTACGCGGTCAGCAAGATCGAGTCAAAGGATCTCAACAAAGTCGGGTCAACCAACTTTGGATCTGCTTTGTACGGAAAGGCTGCCGGCGTAAGAATCCAGACCGCCCCCGGTGGAAACACCAGTGCCGTTTCCATCAACATCAGGGGAATGAACTCAATCAACTACAGCAACCAGCCACTGATCGTAGTGGATGGTGTTCCGATCAGGAACGGCGAAGCTAACAACTCGGATTACTGGGGCGACCAGCGGATCAGGGGTAACGGTTTGATCGACATCAACCCGCAGGACATCGAAAACATGACCATCCTGAAAGGAGCTTCAGCTTCTGCCCTGTATGGTTCTGAAGCCGCCAACGGTGTGGTCGTCATTACTACCAAGCGGGCAACCCGCCAGAAAGGGCTCGGTGTTGAAGCCAACTATTCCTTTATGAGTGAATCGCCTGCGTCATTGCCAAACTTCCAGAACACCTACGGTCCGGGCTATGACCTGGGTACCAACGTGGGTAGTTTTGGTTCTGATTCAGATAGCTGGCTGACCGTTTCAAACCCGAAGTATTACGATGAGTCATCAGGAACCTATAAAACGTATAATGGTAATATTTCAAGGCCGATTTACAGGGCGTATGCCCAATTCGGTCCGAAATTCGACGGACGGGATGTAATCGGATGGGACAACAAAATTCATCCTTATGTTGCCCAGCCCGACAACTACAAAAATCTGTTTACCACAGGTATGACCTCAACAGCTAACGTTGCTATCAGCAAAGCCGGTGATTTCGGCAGCTTCCGCGTATCATACACCCGTCTGGATGCCAATGGTACCCAGCGGAATAGCAGCAACTACAGCAACAACTTCAACATTACCTCCAACATCAATCTGCACAAAAACCTGACCTTGGACCTGAAAGCTAATTACATTAACCGGTATATCAAGAACCGCGCTTTCAGAATCAGCCGGATCACCAATAACTATGGCGGGTTCCTCAGCCGGTTCGACGATGCACAATGGTATGTCGACAACTTCCAGACCAGCAAGGGGTACTATTTCCGTACGGGCAGCAGCGCGAGCGCAACCCCGGATGAAAACATCATTTACAACATCCGAGGTACTGACCTGCTCGACTACTACTGGAAAACCATGGCTCAAACCAATGAGGAGTATCAGGATCGTCTGATTACCAGCGCTACGGCAACCTGGAATATTTTTGACGGTCTCTCTTTCAGGGGCAGAATCGGTAATGATTTTACCTCATTGTCAAACGAACAACGTAATCCGAACGAATATCCGATCAGTATCGGTAATTCCGGGTCGTATGGCATGGGGACAGAAAAATGGTCAAACATGTCAAGCGATGCATGGTTAACCTACGACAAAAAGCTCGGCAAAGATTTCGGATTGATTCTGAATGCCGGTTTCATGAGCCGCAGGGAAGTGTATAATTCAATGAGCGTCTCAACTAACGGCGGATTGAGCACCGAAAACTGGTACTCCATAAGCGCCAGTGTGAATACCGGAACGGCTAACGGTAGCGCAGCCTATACCGAATTGCTGAAATATGCCGGTTTTGGTACCGCAAGCTTAAGCTTCAGGGATTATCTGTTCATGGAACTTACCGGGCGTCAGGAATCAACATCCACCCTGCCCCCTGCCAGCAACAGCTACTTCTATCCCTCCATCAATACCAGCTTTATCTTCACCGATGCATTTTCGCTTCCTGAAGTCATCGACTTTGGTAAATTGCGCGTCGGTTATGGTATCGTGGGTAATGCCCCGAGCCTGTATGCCGCCAATAATGCCTATAACCAGAGCTCTATAAACGGTATCGTTTACAACACGGTTCCATCCGACTACGGCAACGACTTCATCCGTCCTGAAGAGAAACACGAGTTTGAGATTGGACTGGAAATGAAATTCCTGTCGAACCGTTTGGGTTTTGAAACCAGTTTTTACAGCAACCGCATTGTTGACCAGATCCTGAAACTTTCTGTTCCGTCAACCATCGGCGCAAGCACCATGCTTGCCAATGTCGGCGAATTGAAAAACGTCGGTTTTGAAGCACGGATATATGGAACACCTGTTGAAACCAAAAACATCCGCTGGGATATCAGTACCAATTTCATGGCAAACCGCAATGAGGTAGTCAGTCTGATGACCGGCGTTGACCGGCTGACCCATCGCAACATCGATGCCGGAGCTGCCCTGATCGTTTCAGAACCCGGAAAACCAATGGGTGACATCATGTGCTATCTGCCCAAAACAGATGCCAATGGTAATTACATTGTCGACCCGGTTGACGGTCTCTATCAGATCAATTTCGATGAAATGCAAACCGTGGGTAACGTCATGCCAAAAGCAGTCGGAGGTTTCACCAACTACTTTGAGTTCATGAACTTCTTTGTTGACTTCACCATCGACTATAATGTCGGCAGCAAGGTTATTTCCATTGCTTCGCATTACATGACCGGTGCCGGTATGTTCGAAGAAACCATGCAGTATCGCGATGAAGAGCATGGCGGAGTTTCTTACTATATCGAAGGATATACCGGAGCTTCAGGTGAATCCCTGACCGGAAAGAAAGTTGCCTTTACCGGAACTACCGGCCCGAATGGCGAAAAAATCTTCCATGACGGAGTAATTCTTCCCGGAGTATTGCCTGACGGCAGCGCAAACAATGTCATAGTCGATGCTGCCAATTATTATCTGAATACCTATACCTGGGGCGCCAACCCATCATGGGGTATTCCATACAGCCGTTATGACCTGTCAGTCAAGAAAAACGACTATGTGAAATTCAGGGAACTCTCCATCGGATACAACCTGCCTGCCACTTTTGCCAAAAAACTGGGTTGCAGCAATATCCGCGTTGCTCTTATCGGCAGTAACCTGTTCTATCTGTACCGGACCTTCAAAGACTTCGATCCTGAAACCACGCTGGGAACCAACTGGATCAGTGCCGCAGTCGTCGATGGTTCGACAATAGCCGCAAGAAGCCTCGGTTTCTCAATTCATGCAAGCTTCTAAAACGAATAAACACTCAGAGATATGAAAAACAAATTATATATCGCACTGATGGTTATCGCTTCTTGCGCTTTCATCATGAATAGCTGTAAGAAAAGCGAACTCGAAACGCTTTACCCGGATCCGAGTAAATCGTCGACCGCCACCGTTGAAAATTTCCTCCCGGGGCTGTTTCAGACAGCCAATGAGGTAGTTCTTCCCTGGTATTACCGGTTCTTTGTTGTTGAACAACCTACCATGGGACACTACACCCTGACGATGGGCTGGTTTAACTCTAAAGATCAGTTCATTCCGCCAGCACAGGCAATGGATTGGAGATGGAATCAGTACTACAATCTCCTTACCCAATACCGGGTTATGGAATCGCTGTATGATGCAAAAGAGGACGCCGCCAAGGCAGAATTAAGGATCTTTATGATCGCCGCTCAGATATTCTTCTACGATCAAACCCAGCAGGTGGTCGACATCTATGGAGATATCCCATGGTCAGAGGCCGGCAAAATCCGAAGCATAGGTAGTCTTGACAATGCACTTCCCAAGTATGACGACGCCCAGGCCATTTACACTACCATGCTGGACGATCTGAAAGCTTTGTCAACAGAACTGGCAACTATACAAGTTCCATCCTTCTATGCTGATTTGTTCGGCAAAAAAGACTTCCTCAATAGTGGAAGTGTCTCACTCTGGCAGAAATATTGCAATTCACTGCGCCTGCGCATGCTGATGCGTGTTTCAGATGTCATGACCTCGAGGGCACAAACCGAGATCGCCGAGATCCTGGGAAATCCCGGAACCTATCCGATCATTGAGGCCAACGCCGAAAACATCATGAACGATGCCGGCGGTCCTGATATGTACGCCACAACATCCAGCAAAACGGGGGGTATCCGCGGAGCCATGGAAACCTGGGGACAATACGATATTGCTCCTTATGCCATGGTTAAAAACATGGTTGACAACGCCGATCCTCGGCTTCCAGCTATATTCGATCCGAATGTGAACGGTGTATATATCGGAATGGATCCTTTGGACAGTGAAACAGATCAGAACACAAAACTGACTGCCGGACTGATTTCAAAGTATGATACCTCGTCCTTCACCCGTAACGACCTGTTCCCGGGATTTATCATCACGGCTGCTGAAGTCAGCTTCATCAAAGCCGAAGCCTTTCAAAAAGGATATGGCTCAGGAAGCGCTAAAACTGCCTATGAACTGGGAATCGAACAATCCATTGAGCTTTATTTCAACATCAATGGAACCGGCACATACAGGACTCCGCTGGAAAATCCGACCACTGAAGCCATTGCTGCCTATATCAGTGGTTCAGGAATCAGCTGGGACGCCAACTCCGATAAGATTACCCTGATAGCCACACAAAAATGGATCAACACCGGTTTGGGACAGATGCCTCAAACCTGGGCTGAGTACCGCCGTCTGGATGCACCGGCATTTACATTCCCGCCCGATCCAACCAGTCAGCAAACCGTTCCGCCGGTAAGATGGCTCTATCCACAATCGGAACAGGACCTCAACGGTGCCAACTACAGTGCAGTAAAAGCCAAGGATAACCTGAATACCAAAATATTCTGGGATATCCACTAGACAGCCTGAATAGAAAAAGGCCGTCCCTAATCAGGACGGCCTTTTTTTTCCGGTCTCCGGTCTCCGGTTTCCTTTTTTCGGTCTCCGGTCTCCGGTCTCCGTTTATTGCTTGATAAACCTATCCGTCAGATGCTGTTTACCCGCCCAAACCCGGATAAAATAGACACCCGGAATCAAATCGGGATTCAACTGTTTCTGAAGGATTCCGTTTCCAACCGCTACTGTCTCTTCAAACATGCGCTCCCCGGTAATGGAAATCACCTCGATGCGGGCCTCAGAGGCCTTTATTCCCTCTACTTTCAGGTTAATGGCTCCATGGGTCGGGTTCGGATAAATGTTCAGTTTACTGCCGCCAAAACCGACAGGTTCGGTACCGGATGCGCCCTGAACACAATTAGCCATCCAGATACCCCTGCCAAAAGTGGCAGCATAAATTTTCCTGGACTGAGCATGTATCTCGAGTTCCGAAATGATCACATTTGGCAACAAATTACTGAACAAGGTCCATGTACCCGATTCTTCGGTGTAATAATAGACTCCGGCATCGGTACCAATATAGACGACACCGTTTCCGTAACCGGTTTGATAAACTACCGAATTCACAGGGATATTAGGCAGGTTAAGTGACATATTATCCCAGGTTGTCCCCCCGTCTTTAGTCCGATACACTTTCTGCCCGGGCACGAAACCTCCATACGCCACCCAGAGCTCAAGCGAATCTTCACCACTTACTGCCAGAGAAGTGATGTACAATGAATCAGGAATAAACTCTGTTAAATTCACCCAGCGGGTCCCACCATCCTGTGTTGCCCAGAGCTTGGTTTTGGTAGGGTAATCATAACGCAGCCGCTGCGCTGCATACATTGTATTGCTATTTCCTGGATACAAGGCCATTGCGGTGATTTCAGCCGGGCTCCTGTAACCTGAAACAATTGAAAAGTTCGAAATCTTGGTAAAGGAGTTCCCCCTATTAAGGGATTTGTAAACATTGCCATATCCGATAAAAATCGTATTGGGATTATTCGGATCCTGAATAATCGGGGTTGTCCATTCCCCTTTTTCATTACCCACATTGGGTTTGATCGACTGATACGAATTACCGCCATCATCTGAACGGACAAAAGAACCATATTGCGAAGAACCATAAACAATGTTCGGATTATCAGGATTTATCATGCAATCCATGCCATCACCGCCGATAAAATTGATCCAGCTGCCGTTCTTGTTATAAAAACTGGAGTTATCCTGGGCACCGCCTACCACATAACCCGGAAACATCTCGCAAAGTCCGATCCGGTAGAACGAGGTAATGATCATGCCATTTGACCGTTCTTCCCAGGTGGTGGCCCATTTGCCGTTTTTAGTACCGGGAATGATGGTATCAGTCCGGGTAACTCCGCCGTCATGACAAGCATAGATTTTATCATCCACTGGGTTGTATTTATACTGATGCTGATCAGCATGCAGGGTGAAATCGTCTTCTGAAAATACCCAAAAAGTGCAGGCTTCCCACGATGTACCTCCGTTTGAGGTGGCATTCATGTTTAATCCTCCTACATAAACCCGGTCTACATTTTTCGGATCTACCAAAATAGCCAGGTCATACCAGCCCTGACTGGCATCTAAAATATTATAACCGTTGGCAGCCATGGTATTGCGGGCCTGCCAGGTTTCGCCACCATCGGTCGACCGGTAGAACCCGTAAAACGAACCGTTTGGATCTGAAGCTACTATATACACATAATTTGAATTCTGCGCCGTCAGCCCGATTTCAGTTCTTCCGATACTCAGATCAGTGGGCCAGTTGGTGGTCTTCTGCACCCAGGTTTCTCCAAAATCGGTTGTTTTAAACAGCTTGGCATAGTTTCCACTCACATTTCTCACCGTTCCCGTGGTGGCATAAATCACCAGCCCATTGTTGAAATCCTGCTCAATATCCCAGACAACATCTTCCGATACTTTGCGCCAGGTGGCCCCGTCATTGGTCGATTTGTAAATTCCTGACACACCGGCTGCAAGCAAGGTTCCAGCCTGAGTCGGATGAAACAATACTCTTCTGATCAGAGTGGCATCAAAATCTGTCTGGTTAAACGACAAACCGGTCGGCTCCCAGGTAAGTCCGCCATTATCAGTCCGATATACACCAATTCCATAATGAGTATGGCGTTTCCGGTTATCCAGATTCAACCCGGCACCGATATAGGCATAATCGCATACCGCAATGAAAATATTATCGGGATTTTTTGGGTTTACAGCGATATCACTGATGCGTAAAATGGGCAGATCATCGGTGAGCGGCTGATAGGTACTTCCGCCATCGGTGGTTTTCCATACCCCACCCTGTGCTACTCCAACCCAGTAGATCAGCGGGTTGGTCGGGTGAAAAGCGATACAATTGATCCTTCCCATACCATGAGATGAAGAATAAGAAGTGCTTGGCGGGCGATGATCGGGTCCGACCGGTGACCAGCCCTGACCGGATTTCAACCGCGCCTGTATCTGTTTTTCCACCTGCACTTTACCGACTTCTGTCAGAAAGATCGAAGGATCAGCCGGATTGCCATCCGGATTCAACCGGCTACGGTTAAACTCCATGAAACGGCCGTAAGCTTTCCACCCTTTCTGGTCGAGGTTCGAAGGCACTGAAGCCCACTCATCATAAGCCTTTAAGGCTTCTCTAAAAGTGTACTCCCCGTTGACCGGCTGGCCTTTGGGAATCACAAACTGGCCCATCAAACCTATGCCCGAAAGCATCAGGATCAGGCTCAGCATTAAAACTTTTGATTGAATAGTGTGACTTTTCATAGTTTGTGTGAATAATAGGTAATATGCAAATATAGAACATTCTTACTCTGTTAACGATTGTTAATCAACAATGACGATTCATTGACTTCTGCGTAAATTGGCATCGTGAATAAAAACCTGCGATATATTGTCATCATCATGTCGGTGGCCCTGGCCGGGATCATTATATTCCAGATCTACTGGATCAGTAATTCATACGACATGCACAACCAAACCTTCAGGAACAAGATAAGCGTGGCGCTCGAAGAGGTACTTGATCTGGAGACTGAAGAGACCATTATCAGCCATATCCTCGACAATAAAGATAGCGCAAGTGAACCCATTACCATTGAAACCTATCGGATCGCCGAAGAGACCCTTAACTGGGGGGACACCACAACTTCGTCAAATGTTCTGAGAGATTCGATGCACATCAATAAGGAAGATATGGATCGCATAGTTGACAAAGTTTTTCAGAGCCTGGCCACCATACATCCCGAATTACCGGCGATCAGCAATAAGTACCGGAAACGCCTTGAAGAACATAGGATCACTACCCCATTTTTTATGGCATTCAGCAAGAACGATACGATATATGACATGACCGGCGGCACTCCTGAGCTTTTTAAATCGGCCCAGGTTATTCAAAAGCTGCCGGGCATTAACCGCCACAATGAAAAGGTGCTGGTATTCTTTCCAGAAACCCGCTCTTTCCTGCTAAACAGAATGTGGATGACCTTAATCGCCTCTGTCTTTTTCGTGGTATTGACTGCCGGCAGTTTCTTCTATATGCTGGCGATGCTTTTCAGGCAGAAAAAGCTCTCCGACATCAAGAACGATTTCGTCAACAACATGACTCATGAACTGAAAACGCCTATCGCTACAGTTTCGGCGGCCATGGAAGCCCTGGTTCAGTTTGATGCCCTTTCGGATAAAACCAAAAGCCTGAAATACATCGACTTATCCCGCCGTGAGTTGAACCGCCTGGCAGGAATGGTGGAAAATGTTTTACGCATCAGTACTTTTGAGAAGCAACAGCTCGTTCTCTTTAAGGAAACATTTAATGTTAGCCTGATATTGGAAGAAACAGCACAAAAATTCATCATTCAGAACCCCGATCGCGTGGAGTTCCGGTTCGACATGAAAGGGCCGGCCTACATCCATGCAGATAAATTTCACATGCAAAATGTGATTAACAATCTGTTTGACAACGCCGTAAAATACTCAGGCCCGACTGCTTTAATCGAGATAAGCTGTTCGCGCGATAATGAATATGTCATTTTCACCGTGCGCGACCACGGCATGGGAATATCCAAAGAACAGCAAAAACATATTTTTGATAAGTTTTACCGGGTACCCACAGGCGACCTCCATGCCGTCAAGGGATTCGGCCTCGGCCTGGCTTATGTCAGGCAGATTGTGGAGTCGCATGGCGGAACAGTAGGCGTTAAAAGCCAGCTGGGAGCGGGATCAGAGTTTACAGTTGCATTACCTGAAATCCAATGAAAAAAATCAAAGTACTGTTTGTCGAAGATGAGCAATCCCTGGGATTGATAGTAAAAGAGAGTCTCGAATCGAGAGGATACGATGTCAGATATTGCCAGGACGGTAAAGCCGGAATGCAGGCTTATGAAGAATATAAACCGGATATCTGCCTGCTCGATATTATGATGCCGGTAAAGGACGGTTTCACCATGGCACAGGAAATTCGCAAAACGGATTCCCTGACGCCGATCATTTTTCTGACGGCCCGTTCTCAAACTCCGGATGTTGTAAAAGGATTTGAAATCGGAGGCAATGATTACATCAAGAAGCCCTTTAGCATGGAAGAGCTGATTGTCAGGATCAATGCACGGCTGTCGGATCCCGGCGAATCGCTGAAATCTGATGATGAAATCGAGGTCCATCAAATCGGTGCCTACCGATTCGATCACATGAAACAGACATTGGAATTCAGGAACCAGGTCACCAAGCTCACCCACCGGGAGGCCGAAATCTTGCGGTTACTCTGCATCAACCGCAGTCAGGTTGTCGAACGCAGCTTCGTTCTCAAGAAAGTATGGGGCGACGATAATTTTTTCAACGCCCGCAGCATGGACGTTTTCATCACCAAGCTTCGCAAACATTTGCAGTACGACAGCAATGTGGAGATACTGAACGTGAGGGGGATCGGATATAAGATGATATTCTAGAACCCCAGCACCTCCCGCAATCTCTTCATGCCCGCCTTGCTGGAGTGGATTTTCTTCCCCGATGACATGACCAGCACTTTGGTTTCCTTGTCGTAGGGCTCAAGCTGAACGATGCCGGCAATTTTTACGATATGCGACCGGTGTACACGGATAAATTCAGCCGGATTAAGATGCTCCTCGAGATACCCCATGGTCATCTGTTTAAGATATCGCCCATCAGGGGTATAAACCATCACATAATCATCTTCGGCTTCAATATATTCGATCTGATCGATCGGAATCACCTTAATTTTCTGGCCGGTTTTTACCACAATCCGATCGAGGTATATCCCGTCAGGCAATGTTCCGGTTGCCATCTTCGACAAGCCCGGAGGCGGTCCTGAATTTTTATGAATCCGCTCGATCGCCTTATTCACCGACTGGCTGAAACGTTCTCTCGAATAGGGTTTTAAAAGATAATCGACGGCATTGAATTCAAATGCCTTTATAGCATATTCATCAAACGCCGTTGAGAAGATCACCTGGGGATATTCATCCAGCAGCTCCAGCATTTCAAAACCGGAGATCTTGGGCATCTGAATGTCCAAAAAAATCAGATCAGGTTTTTCTGATTGAATGGCTTTCAAGCCTTCAAATCCGTTAGCACATTCACCGGCAATTTCAATTTCCGGAAATTGATCCAGATAAGATCGGATCAAAATTCTGGCCGGTTCTTCATCATCAATAATCAGTGCTTTCAATTGGGTTTTCATGAGTCTGGAATTGCGGTATAGTCAGTTTGATGGTAAAACGGTTCCTGGTCCGCTCAACAGTTAAGCAATTATCACAATTATATGCCAGAAAAAGGCGATTCTTTGTATTAATCAATCCGATGCCCTTCCCTTTTCTCGGAGGTGCATCGGGATCGAAATCATTGGAGAGCTCAATACACATGGTCCCCGGTGTTGTACAGAGGGCTTTCAGCTCGACCCTGACCGGCTCAGTGCTCTCATATACACCGTGTTTGATCGAATTCTCGACCAACGGCTGAAGGAGCATATGCGGGATGGTCATCTTCATGCATAAATCCGGTACCGAAAAATCGAACTGGAGACGGTCTCCGAACCTTACCTTCTCAATCTCAAGATAGTACCTGATATTCTCGATTTCCGAGGCAAGAGTGGTCAGGTTATTCTTTCGGGTTTCCAATGAATAACGAAGAAATCCCGATAGCCTTACCAGCATCTCCCGGGCCTGTTCAGGCTGGGTGGTGATCAGGGAGGAGACTGAATTGAGGCTATTGAACAGGAAATGAGGATTAATCTGAGCCTTCAGTCTCTCTATTTCAGCTTCCTTGACCTGCAGTTGCAATGTCGACTCCTTGTTGATCCTGGCCTTGCGGTCTTCACTGTTGATATACAGGTAATAAATCAGGATGATCAGAAAGTAGAAAAACAGGCCGGAAATTCCCCTCCAGGGTAGTGAATTGATCAGATACTCATGATAAGCCGGGCTACTTGACCAGATGGTATTCAGTATCAGATAGCCTGTACTGATCCAGGCTCCCAGAACAATCACCGCGATCAGGATATGGTTCAGCAACTGATTGGTTAATCCGGAGTTATTGAAATCATAATACCGGATTGAATACCAGAGGCCCAGGGATATTGCCGCCAGCAGGATGTTAAATACCAGGCTGTCGGCGACGGCTACTACGGGATCAAGTCCAGATGCCAGCCATAAAACGCAGGCATGGATACCGGCAACCAGTATCCATGCAATCATGTAGCTAAAAGTATAGGCCCGGTTGATCAGGAACGGATTTTTCATGGATTACATTCCGAAGGTTTTTACCTCGCCACCGCCAAATATAGCCATCCCTTTGATCACAAGCATCGTATTCTGATCATAAACCAGGTTTGGCATCCGTGGCCGCTTGTCGCTAAAGCCTCCGAAAATGGCAGCTACCTCCACCCTGACGGTCCATCCGGCCGGTACGATCACATTAGATCCTCCGAAAACGCTCATGGTATCGATCACCTGCGGGCCCTCTGCCAGTCGGGCATTCATCAGATTGATGTTTGTTCCACCAAAAACACTTACAATACGGCCACCTTTAAAATTTTGAGAGGTGATGATCCTGTCGCCGCCGCTGAATACAGCCACCTCATCTATAAAATCCCGGTTGTCTCCCCCCTGAGCGGGCCCTTGGGTTGTGCCATTGCCGTGCCTGAGATATCGTGGCGGGGCAATAATCAGATAAACCCCGAAAAGCAACAGAATAATCGGCCAGAAAGCATGCCGCCAAACCTCTGCAATTTCCCAGAATTCATTAATCATAAAGAAAGCACCGACAGCCACGATAAACAATCCGGGTACAATGCTCCGGTTATTGATCATCGAGATGACTCCGATAGCAATAATCAGCATTTGCCATGAAAGCAGCATGTGTCTTACGTCTTCAGAAAACCATCCGACAGCATTGGCAAAGAGAATTCCTCCTGCCAGAATCAGCAGGATTCCCCAACCCCTTCGGTTGTTCATGTGCCTGCGATGGTCACTGGCCGCATGGTGACGCCGGTAAACGGTGTGAAAATCAGGATCAATTCGTTCCATCTCTTAAATATTAATCAGGTTATTACATTCTTTTCTAATGTCGAATCAAAGATAACTCCATCGAAACGCCGTATTCAACAGCCTGTCGGTGAAGGGAGGATTAATTACCGGCGAATGGCGAAATCAGATAAACTTTTTTATCATAAAACTGATTGATTGTTAGGTTTTTATAAAATTGCGATTTACCTTTGGTCTGATAACCAAAACCTAAGCCTGCTTTTTGCTTTTCAAGTCAGGCTTCTTTGATCGCCCCTGCCATTCTCTTTATGAGTAGGTGACTTAATGCAGTAACTAGATTTGCTTGAATAGAATTAATCTCTATCTCTGAAATTCTTTTTACAACTTTAATACTAACCTTAAATTCTAATTGCTTATGAATGCATTTCTCGGAGAGATAAGGGCTTTCCCTTACAATTTCGTCCCTGAAGGCTGGCTGCCGTGCGAAGGTACTGAGGTTCCTATAAGCATGTATTCAGCGCTGTATAGTATCATCGGAAACTATTACGGTTCACCCAGCAACCGCGATTATTTTAAGCTCCCCAACCTGCAAGGGAGAGTTCTGGCTGGTTGCAGTTCGGGGGATGATGACTTTGCCAATGTGGGGCTTACAGCTGGAGCCAGTATGGTTACATTAAACCAGGTCAGCCAGATACCTGTGCATACTCACAGCATCCAGGGCTTTACGCACAACCCGTCTACTCAGAATAACCTGATTACCAAGACGCCATCTGCTACTACACTTTTGACAAATGCCACCACCAAACCAGCTACTGCAACCCCGGCAGCACAAAAGTGTTATGCCAATACCAACACTGCACCCGTTCAACTGAACCCGAACTCGCTCTTACCTATTGGCCAAAACATTGGTCATGAAAACAGGCTACCGTATCTGACCTGCCGATGGGGCATCTGTATTGATGGAGAATTTCCCAGTAGACCATAATTAACTAACTAAACATTTACCATTATGGATAACTTTTTAGGAGAAATACGGGCCTTCCCGTATGGTTCAATCATTCCACGCGGCTGGGCTCTCTGCGATGGCAAGCCACTCAAGATAGCACAAAATCAGGCTCTGTATTCCCTGATTGGCGCACGCTTCGGTGGTAACGCCACTGATTTCAATGTGCCAAACCTGAACGGCCGGGCAATTATCGGCCAGGGCACATTAAATCAAGATACCTATAATGATGGAAATATCGGCGGATCCGAAACAGTCGTTCTGACTGCCGATAACCTGCCAGCCCATACCCACGCATTAACCGCAGCCAACTATTATGAAGTATCTGCAGTAAATACCAATTTTCTGGGCAATACAAATGTCACCACACTTACACCTGACAAACAGAACCTGGGAATTGTTAATATCTACAAACCTAACCCAACCATTAAGGTCAACCTCCACCCTAATTCCGTTACTGCCATCGGGGAAGGAGGAGCTCATGAAAACAGACAGCCTTATCTGGCTTTGAATTATTGCATTGCCACTCAAGGCGTTTATCCATCCAGACCTTAACCTGTTTTACAATCATTAAATTAACAACTATGGATTATTATCTTGGAGAAATCAGGATTTTTGCCGGAGATTATGCCCCTATAAACTGGCATCTTTGCAATGGTTCTGCACTGTCAATTGCTGACTACGACGCTCTGTTTACGCTCATCGGAACCACTTATGGCGGGGATGGAGTCACTAATTTCAAATTACCTGATTGCAAAGGCAGGCTTATTGTCGGAATAGGAACCTTGCCAGGAGGAAGCTCTTATCCACTGGGGGCTTCCGCTGGAGTCAAAACGGTTGCGCTAAGTACCGCTTCGATGCCGGCACACAACCATAAATTAATTGCCACCAATGAAGATGGTACGACCGGAGAACCTGGCGGCAACTATTTGGCCGCCTCAGTCGGGACAAGCTATGCAGATGGTGTTAACCTTTACAGTCAGCTGCCCTCAACCCCGACCTATGCCACTTTGGATCAAGCCTCCTGTGCAAACACCGGAGGTGGATATACTCATAACAATTTACAGCCATACGTTACGATCAATTATATTATTGCGGTTCAAGGTGGCATCTTCCCCTCACCCTATTAGCTTAAACATCACTGATCATGCGTATTGGTATCATTTCCAATTCAGATCTGTTTATTCCTTTAACACATACACTTGCAGCTCAAAAACTGCAAGTGTATGTGTTTTATTCGCCCTCTCCGGATGCTCACATCAATCAAAAAGTTGATGGTTTTATCAGTTGGTCAGGTCTCCCATTCACCAGGGAATCGAATCATCATACCGACCTAGACCGGTGGATATCTGCAAATAAGATCGATGTCTGTTTCGTTTTAGGATATCCACATCGGATTACCCTGAACCACCATAACGGATATTCTACCCGATTCTTTAACATCCACTTTGGCAACCTCCCTGCCTTCAGGGGACCGGTTCCGGTTTTCTGGCAATTAAAGCTTGGCGTGGAAAAACTGGGACTGGTTATTCACCTTCTCACCGAAAAAATCGATGAAGGGCCAGTTGTCTGGACCAAGGAAACAGAAAACCTTCCCCATTACAATTACCAGTCGGTCCATCTCTTGTTCAGCCAGTTGTGCATTGAGGGAGTATTCTTTGTTTTACAATGCCTTCTGAACAAGCAATCTATACCAGAAAAGGCACAGAACCCTTCGGAAGCGGCCTATCTGAAAAAACCCGGATTATCGGAAGTCCTGATCGACTGGCAACACATGGGCGCCACCGAAATAATCAATCTGATAAAGGCCTGTAACCCATGGAATAAAGGCGCAGTCAGCTTTTTTAAAGGCCAGGAGGTAAAGCTGATGGATGCCCGAATACTAAACCAAAAAACGGAAGACTCCCCCGACGGGGTTATTGTCAATGATGCAGACTGTTTGCAAATTGGGTGTATTAACGGGGATCTACTCAGTGTCAACATGATTTATTTCAACGATTGCTATATTCCCGCCTATCAGGTCAGGCAGTGGGGTTTAGTGGCAGGGGAGCAGTTAGGTCAACCGGTGAAAATACCCACTCCTTAATCGTTCTGTGTCTTAAACTTTTATCCGGATATTTATTCCGGGCATTTCCAGCAATCACGATGGAATATATTGATAAAATTCATATTCCTTTTCTAACTTACTCAGATCAATATCATCCTTAACCTTAAAAACACATAGCGAATCTGCCTGATCCGTCAAAGTCAGATGTTTAAGAACTACATGCCATTCGGGCCTGTTCGGGAAATCATGAATTAATATTCTAAGCCCTTTATTGGAGCGACATTCGATGATTGATTTTAATGCACAAGCAACCCTGAAACAACCGTCAATCAAAATGGTGTCAATAATCTCATCGTGTATGAAATCAAAGCAATAAGAAGAGTAAGCCGGAAATAATTTCATCGAAGAACTATCTGCCGGCATGCCCCATTCACGCGTCAATCCATAGTCTACCCGTATGATTATCAATCTTTTATTTTCCATGTAACGAAAGATCCTGTATTCCCGCATGTGATTAATCCAATCCAGACTTGATTCAACCGAGTATATTTTTGCTTTGGATATTTTCAATGCCTGTAAGGTACTTCCTCCCATGCCAAATTCGAGATACCCTCTTGATCTGCTAACGTACTCATCAAATAAAACCAGCTCTCTTTTATTTAAAAGAATCGAATAGAATTTCGGATTAGGCGACAATTTATCCAATCGATTGATTATCTTATGAATAACAAGAGCCAGTGGTTTTTTACCGGATTTTATAAATGGCTTTATCAGTTTCATTAGAAATCTTTTACAGCTAAATATAATACTATTAAATAAGTTTCAATAAACGATGTATTTTTGAATTATGATTTGCCGTTTTAATACAATGAGGTAACAATCATAAATCAATTCTGATGAGCATTTGTCTGAACATGATTGTTAAAAATGAGTCAAAAACACTACCCCGTCTTTTTGCCTCCATTCACCCATACATATCATTTTATGTCATTTCTGATACAGGCTCAACGGATAACACCATCAGTACGATCAGGGAGTTAGGCGAAAAATACAAGATCGGTGGTATGATATACACTGACTCCTGGGTAAACTTTGCCCATAATCGCAATCTGGCTTTGGATTATGCAATGAATGCGAAGGATCAGGGCTTACATGCATGCAAATGGCTATTGATCATAGATGCTGACGACGAGCTCATGGTGGATGACCAGGATTTTGTTTCAAAAATGTTTTCTGATAAATCCTATTTTGTTTATAAGGACAGCAGCGGACTTTGTGCAAAATCGCTTGCCTTTCTGAGCACTGATCATAGAGCTTTAAAGTGGAAAGGAGAAATACATGAATACCTGGAGAGTCAGTTGATGCATGAAAAGATGGATTTTTTACATGGAGTCCACATCCGGTATCATCATTTCGAAGGAGCCAATTCTCATCCATTCGCTAATCAACAGGAAAAGAGTTTAAAGGAAGTACAGCTGTTCGAAAAAGAGTTAATGAACGAAACGCCTTCCGTTCGCAATCTGCATCGATATTTCCAGGCCGGGAATGCCTATATCGAAACCAAACAATATGAAAAGGCCATATTGCATTTTGAAGCCGTCGCAGCGTATTCAACGAATAATACCGACTACCCGTATTTTGCATTGATCAATCTGGGCAATATCTTTTTCTACGATTTCCATGATTTTGAACGTTCAAAACAGTACTATCTGAGAGCACTGGCAGTTGATGAGCAGAGGAAGGAGGCCTATTACTATCTGGCCAAAATTCATCAGGAGGAAGGGAATATATTAATTTCCAAAGAATTGCTTGAAAAAGCTGACCGAATCATTATAGATTCAGGGAGTTTTACCATTACTGACCTGAACATGACCAGATGGATGATTAAGTTTCAGTTACTGACGGTTTATGTCAGTCTGAAACAGACCAGGCAAGCCGCCGACATCATTGAAATTTTGGAAAACAACGTGTACCTTCCTGAACCATACGTTGCATTGCTGAAATCAATAAAATTAAGGGTTTTATCTGAATTTGATTACTACAGTCAAAACCCCGTTTAATGGTTGGATTTTAATCCGATAAATATTTTTTCACCAAATTGACATAGCGGAGATAAAAAACCACCTTATTCAATCGTGGTAATTCGTGACTGAATTTCTTTTTAGGCTTCTGATTTATGATACGCAAGATGGCCTTTTGATTGAAAAAGGGTAAATGCTCGTGTGCAGGTGTTGCCAAATACGGTTGCCTGATATCCATGTATCTTTTACGGATATTATGCATGGTATAGGCAATCAATTGTCCATCCTTCTTGTCTTTACGTATCCTGATTGTTTCTGTCAATATCCCTTTCAGCGCCTCCCGGTAAAGAAAACGCGGTTTCATATCGATATAGGTATATTCTATCGGAACACTAAACCAAAACTCCAATAAATCCTTGTCCAGCAAAGGATATTTGTATTCAAAACCAAATTTTTCAGCATTCAACGCCCAAATATCCATTCTTTGCGGTAAATGATGGTTTTCAAGCCGGTTAATCATAAAGCGGGTGCGATTTTCACAACCCAAATACTTTATATTACGATGGAAAAGGACAGATCTCCAATGCTTGAAAATGAATGGTTTTTTTAACAGCCGAAGGCCCGACCAGTTGATCGGGGTGTAAATTTTCAAAAAACCAAGAGGAATCAATACCGGCAATACCTCCAGTTTGAATTGCATCAAACCGGACCTGATTCCCTTTTTCAACATCATTCGAAATAAAGTGAGCCATTTAAACCTGAAAAACAAATGATTGAACACCTCGCGGGTACTGATTGAAACAAAATCATCTCCTCCCCAACCACTGAAAAGCGTTTTCACCTCGTCATTTGCGGCTATTTTCATCGTACTATATCCAAGGTGTAAGCCATGAAATTCGGGTATCAATGATTCTTCAAAATGATCATTTTCATGCGGATTTGCATACCTGACTACTATATTTTTATCCCGCAAAAAAATATCGATCAACTCCTTTTCATTCGTACCCGAATATTGAATTCCCAGGTTTTCCGGTGTCCAGGAATAGCCGATCAGGTCGTCTTTGTTTTCGGCATTGTCAGCCAGAATTGAAGCAATACCCGTAGAGTCGATACCACCACTTACATGAACTCCGGTTTTACCAGCCTCCTTTCTGTTTAACGTTGCGTTGATTAGTTTTTCGCTAAGGCATTTTACCGTTTCATCAAAGGAAATGGTGGTATTCTGTTTTATATTTTCAGGCTTCCAGTATTTTGTTGTTCTTTTATTGTTGCTTGAAAAAGACTCGCAAAAGCCCGGCACTACCTTGTAAACATTCACAAAAACAGTTTGAGCATAGTCATCTCTGAATCTGAAAAAAGATATGATCATTTTCTTTTCAGAAAGGGCACACTGAAATAATTTCGATTTGACCAGTCCGAATTCATGTGACGCAAAGATTAAACAATGATCGTTAAACCAATACGTCAGGGGCCTTGCACCGATATGATCACGAAACAGGTGAACCTCATTTGAACGGCGGTCAAGAATACAGACTGCGAAATCGCCATTAATATGACTGGCACATTGAGTACCCCAAAGCAGGTAAGCTTTGGCAACTGCTTCAGCAGGAGAGTCAAAATCAAAGCGCTTTCTTAATTCAGGTGCGTTATACAGGCGAACATCTCCTAACAGAATCAGATCGTTGTTTTTATATATTTCAGCTTTTGGATTTCTATCTTTATGATAGCAGTATCCCAGACTCCAGTTATCTGCCGACTCAATTACATCCCGAAAATGGTCATATTTGACAGATGCTGATAAAGTTTGAATATCAGCAATTTTGACAGGCTTCCCGTCGAGATTGATTATTCCATAAATAAATCCCATATTGATCGTATCATTAGCGGAACAACACTAACAAACCGGTTGCCTGGTTGTGCCAACCAACTCATTTATCAATCTCAACCGTACATATAATGCCCTGTTTTACTGTCTGTTCCACAAATTCCCGTACATCTGAGAGGCATCGTTCCCGATCGATTTTATATTCAGATTGAAGAGTTTCAACAATCTCATCGATGCTTTTAGGCTCAGCAACTATTTCCCAAATTCGCTTTCCAACAGAATTTAATCCATAATACTTGCCCCTGTCAATATCCAGCATCACTTGCTGATTCCCCATCTCGTTGTCAATGATCTTTTCGTTTCTGCTATATTTTGTCATAATCTCATTTATAATCGTTTCAAACAGTTAAATTACCAAATTCATCAATATACCCGAACTGTTTCATGGACACATAATTATGGTCAACAATTCGCTGGATCTGCTCAGTCGTAAGGATTTCCCGATAATTTCCGATCTTTCCCTTCCAGAAGAAATTCCTGACCGTTTGCAATTTCTCCGGAAAGCCATTTTGGTCTTCCATTTTTTTCAACAAATCAAAATTGCTGAAACCGATGGCTCTGGAAAGTCGTTCTTCATCATAATCCAGTTCCAGGGACTTCACCATTGAGCCAAAAGCTTCGGCAGGATTCATCAGCATATCCTCGTATCTGATCAGGTGAACAGGGATGAGCGATTGTTGTTGCCAACTCTGAACATGTCCGTTCCATGATAACAGTTTTTGGCGAAATTGTCCGAGTTTTTTAACCGCAATCTGCGCCTTCTCACTGGTAATAAGCTTCACAACACTTGCTGCTTTATGTCCCGATTGATTGGCGAATGATACACAAACATCCAGCGGGTTCCGGATGATGTAAAGAGCCATTTTGCTGATATCATCAGGGAAAACGGGTACATTGTTTGTGTTGATCGTATAGGCATCATGCGTTTTCTTGTAACTGATTCCGCCCATCTTTTCCGCCTCCATGGATAGAACACGATACATCTCAGGTCGGTAAAAGTCAATTTCGTCAGGGTCCATTTCGTTTGGGTTCAATCCGATGACTTCTTCAAAATCCGAAGAACTATTTGAAACAGGGGTTGATTCGATATCATCAATACTAATGGGCTCCTGAGCGTTATGGAGATAGTTTGAAAGAAATATTCTAAGCCAGGTATTGCCTGATTTAGGATACGATACCAGCCAAACTATGTTTTTCATCGGTTCATTTCACTCTTGATAAACTCCATGGTGTCGTAGATATTACTGTTAGAGGGGCGAACTATTATAGTCACCTTAACGCTCTTTTCGAGGTTTGCCAATTGTCTGAAATATCTTTTCTCCGTTTCGGGCATTCCTTTTAAATACATTTTTCGATAGATCATCCGGCGAAGCGTATTGAACTTTTGAACTTCATATAACTCCTGAGCGAGGAATTCATCTTTGTTATGCATTTGAAGGACAATGACATGATCCAATTTTTGCTCCCGAGGCAAAATATCAGGTGCAGGAAGATAATATTTATCAAAAGAAGCCCTGATTTTATCGAAATCACGATAATCGATACCGAGTTTTTTAAGCGTATCGCTCCACAATTTCATTTGTGTGTGAATCGGAAGGATTGTTCCCCCACCCTCAGCAATCCGGATTGGTGAAATATCATCATCAATAAAATGTCCGCCATTTTGACAAAAAGCAGCAACTACCGATGATTTTCCTGAGCCGGTGTGGCCGCAAACAACGATGCCTTTGCCGTTATAAGAAAAAGAACTTCCATGCAACGGGATGAGACCTCTTTGATGCAACAGAGCCCCTAATACAGAGCCATTCAGGTATAGTTTTACAGCAGCCGGATCACTGCCTTTGCACGGATGAACCAGTATCCGCTCTCCATTATGAACATGATAACAGGCTACATCATTTACTTCCAGAAAAAAATCCCGTTCATCAATCTGAAGATAAGGGCGTGAATATCTTGGGTCAGATAATCGCTCAATTTTTTCAGAAGAATATAACAGGTGGTCAATAATAACAGGAAAATCTTCAGTCATGAAGGCAAATACAGTGTTCAGGAGAATAGACAAGCTCAGCGAAACATCATCAGGGTTAACTGTAATAAGTAGGTTCGGATTCAGTTGCACAAGGCATTGTCCCGGTGAATGTTTTTTCAAAATCCAGGTCAGTCATCTGAGGTTTCAGCCATTCCTTTTTGTCGTTCTCTTCAGCTTCCATAATGGTTAGTTTTTGGTTTACCACTACTAATTTAAAACATTCTTTCATCGTAAACACCAAATTTTTAACTATTTTATTTGCTGATATTTCCAATTCAACAACAGTTATAGCTAATAACAATGGGATTCCATGTGACCAATTGAAAAAATCAGATCAGTAAATTTTCTTCTCAACTAATTCCAGCACACATTTTGCAGACATTTCCGCTGTCTGCTCTTCAGTATTCAGGTGCAAAAGAGGGCATTCAGGAGCTTCGTAGGGAGCATCAATGCCGGTCATTCCGGTAAACATACCGGCTTCGAACCTGGCGTACAAACCTTTCGGATCGCGTTTCCTGCATGTTTCAATACCCGAATCCACATAAATCTCCAGAAAATTTTCCCCGATAATCCGTGCAGCATCTACCCGATCCTTCCGATATGGAGAGATAAGCGCAACAATCACTACCAAACCGGCGTCGTTCATCAGTCGGGCAACTTCAGCAGTCCGGCGGATGTTTTCGCACCGGTCGTCCGGTGAAAATCCAAGATCGGAATTCAGTCCATGGCGAAGATGGTCGCCATCGAGAATACATACATGGATATTTTTTTCCATCAATCCGGATTCCAATATCCGGGCAATGGTTGATTTGCCTGAACCACTCAATCCGGTCAACCAGATGGTGGCGGGTTTGTGTCCGAACATTTTTTCACGCTGTTCTGCAGACAGGGTACTTTTCTCCTCTGAGAGAAACCGGTCTCCGGAGTGCTCCGGATTGCTTTCCGTTAACTGATCCAGGATTATGCCTCCGCCACTCGTGGTATGGGTATTCCGGTCGATCAGGATAAATGAGCCCATGGCTTTGTTTCTTCTGAAGGAATCAAAAATCAACGGGCGTTGTAACGCCAACACTACCCTGCCGATATCATTCAGGCTCAGACTTTCAGCATCTGTCCGGATTAATTCATTGATATTGTATTTATAGCGGATGGTTTTAATCTGAACCGGAAGACTTTGCGTATTGCTTTTCAAAAGATATTCAGTACCGGTTCGCAATGGAGCATCATCCATCCAAACGATCATGGATTCCAAAAGATTTCCGGTTAACGGAATGTTATTGGGTTTTGCCAGCACCATCCCCCTCGAGATATCCAGTTCGTCCTCCATGGTAAGCACCACAGGCATTGGAGCAAAAGCCTGATCGATGCTCCCTTCAAAGGTTTCAATACTTTTGATCCGGGTTCTTTGCCGTGAAGGCAATACCACCACTTCATCGTTTCTGCGGATGATACCGGAGACTATGCTTCCTGCATAACCGCGAAATAATGCATCCGGCCTGATCACATTCTGCACGGGGAATCGGAAGTCGATTAAATTACGGTCATTGGAAACCTGCACATTCTCGAGGAAATTCAGTAATGGACCGCCCATGAACCAACTCATTTTCGTTCCAGGCACAACGACATTTTCTCCCGAAATTGCAGAAATCGGGATAAAATGGATGAAATCAGCCTCCATTTTTTGGGAAAATGATAAAAAGTCGCTTTTGATTGACTCAAAAACAGGTTCGCTGTAATCAACCAGATCCATTTTATTGACAACCACAACGATATTTCTGATCCCCATGATGGTGGCAATCAGGCTGTGGCGGCGGGTTTGATCCTTCACCCCGTTTTGGGCATCGATCAGAATCAGGGCCATCTCACAATGAGAGGCTCCGGTAGCCATATTGCGGGTATATTGTTCATGACCCGGGGCATCGCAGATAATAAAACTTCTCTTTTCAGTAGAAAAATATCGGTAAGCCACATCGATGGTGATACCTTGTTCCCGCTCCGCTTTCAGTCCGTCGGTCAGGAGCGAAAGATCCATTTCATTCCGGGTAGTGTTAAAGACCACAGAGTCTTTATAAATTGCCTCCAGATGGTCTTTGTATATCAGATGAGAATCGTACAAAAGCCTGCCGATCAGCGTGGATTTACCATCATCCACGCTACCTGCCACTAACAGGCGCAACATTTCCTTCTGCTCGTGGCGCTTCAGGTAGGTTGATAAATCGCTGTTGATCAGCTCCTGTTCTCTGGTAATATATCGATCGGCATCCATTTTCTAAAAATATCCTTCCCGTTTTTTCTCTTCCATACTGGCTTTTCCATCGAAATCAATGACGCGCCCCTGCCTTTCGGAGGTGTTCACCAACAGCATTTCGCGGACAATCTCATCGAGGGTTGTCGCATCTGATTCAATGGCGCCGGTGAGGGGATAGCATCCCAGGGTCCGAAAGCGAACCCGTTTATTCATCACCTGTTCACCCGCATGCAATACCATACGGTCATCATCAGCCAAAATCAACATTCCATCCCGTTCAACCACAGGTCTTTCCCTGGCAAAATAGAGCGGTACAATAGGGATTTTTTCGAGTTGAATATAACGCCAAACATCGAGCTCCGTCCAGTTCGATAAAGGAAATACCCGAATCGACTCTCCTTTTTTTATTCGGGTATTGTAAATATTCCAAAGTTCAGGGCGTTGATTCTTGGGATCCCACTGATGAAATTCATCGCGAAAACTGAAAATGCGCTCCTTTGCCCTCGACTTTTCCTCATCACGGCGGGCCCCACCAAAAGCGGCATCAAAATGGAATTGATCAAGCGCCATTTTCAACGCATCTGTTTTCATGATGCGGGTATGCATTTCGGAACCGTGGTCAAAAGGATTGATGTTTTGCGCCAGTCCATCCGGATTGGTAAACACGATCAGTTCAAATCCGATTTCCTGCTGAATTTTTTCACGAAAAGTGATCATTTCCCTGAACTTCCATCTGGTGTCGACATGCATGAATGGGAACGGTATTTTTCCGGGGAAGAAAGCCTTTTGAGCCAGCCGAAGCATTACTGAAGAGTCTTTGCCGATCGAATATAACATCACCGGGCGTTCAAATTCCGCGGCCACCTCCCTGATAATGTGGATGGCTTCGGCCTCAAGCTGTTTCAGGTGTGTAATTCTGAAATCCATCATTATTCGTTTAATGCAAAAACTTCCACAAGGTCATCATTCCCAGTAACAATGTTGCCCAACCAATAGTTTTTTTGAGCAATCCTTCAGGCAATATCCGGATTGTTTTAGCAGCAGGAACAACACTCAGCATGGAGCCCAGGCATAGAGGTACTGCATAAAACAGATTTAACCTCCCGCCTAATATGAAAAAAACCACCAATCCGGTAAAACAGGTAAAACATTCACACAATGAGGTAATTACAATGGCTTCCTTTTCCTTAACGCCCGACATCAGCTGCCCGCCGGTCAGCAGCGGGCCATAACCTCCGCCCGAAACACCCTTGTTAAATGCCGCGATCGTACCCAGTGCCAGCAACCCGGGCTTACTTACGGAACCTCTGGTCGCTTTTCGAAAATAGTTCAGAAAAATCAGATAGATTCCGATAAACAAAATCATTATCCCAATGTACAGGTTTGCATAATGCTGCCCTACAGATTTAAGCTGGCTGCTCAGTATCGTCGCGATCACGACACCAATAACAGAGGGGATTGCCAGATACAAAACGGCCGTTCTGATGTTTTTATCTGTTCGAAGATTGACATTGCCTTCACGATGGTGTGCAATACCTGAGAAAAATCCTGTTAGTAGTTCCGAAAGAAGAATTGATGGAACGATATCCGGCCTCGCAACCCCAAAAGCAAGCAATACCGGGGTAAGTGTGGTTCCATACCCCATCCCCAGCGAGCTGTCGATGTATTCACAAAAGGCAGATAAGGCAAATATCAGAAAAACGATAACCCAATCCGGCACCACAATTCCGGCCGACCGACTCCCCAAAAGGGCAACAAGAACCACAGATGCTAATCCCAAGCAAAGCAACCATATTAAGGTGACAGTTTTTGTCCGGTTCATTACAACGGTATTTTAACAGGTTATCCCATAAAACGTCCGACAACAGTAAAGGCCTTCCGGTTTCTACCACCGGTAATGATAAAACCGTCACATTCGATCCAGGCATGGGCCGACATTGGTTCTTCATGAACCTGACTCTTCATCCTGACTCCAAAATAAATGACACTGGCTTTTTTTCTTCTTCTAAGCATCATCCGGGCTGCCAGAGCCTGTTCAAAACATTTTGTCCGCCAGGGGCTTCGCCGGCAAGCTCTGATTATGGAGTAATTAATTTGCTTTAATGGCTCGGGAAAGGCTGAAGAATTTGGAATTCCCTCATCGGCGGCCTGGTCCTCTGAAACGGATTTTCCAATCAGTGGCAACATTTTCCTGAACGGTGCAAATAGCAGGATTAATCGTGCCAGAGCCAGCAAACACCAAGCCTCAGCAAAAAAACAATAATCCGCTCGCGATAACTTTTTGGTCATCCTTTCACATCAATTAGGCTAAGTTGTATTGGTTTTAGGAAACAACCATAAAAGTAAAATTTCTGGCTTGTAATCACCATACGAAATGCCTGTATTTTCGCCAAAAAATCTATTTTTGTTCTAATTAGAACAAATGTCCATGCCGCTACCTGACCGGACGTGTCTTCGTAAACGTCATCGCCTGAGCCACCAGCAAATTGACCAGCTTCTGGGAGAAAACCGCAGCAATGAGTTTGTAAAAGACAAAACAGATCAGCTCGAAGCGGTCAGGATTTTCTTGTGGATTACAGATCAGCTGAGGGAGAACAACATTCCTTTTGTCTGCATCAAAGGATATCTGCTTTCCTTTCTGATATACGGAGACGCCTCAGTAAGAATATCTCATGATATTGATATTCTTGTACATACAGATCATATTGATTCATCCATCAAACTTCTGGTAAGAGAGGGTTATCATTTGGATGGCAAACTCATCTGGCCCGACGATAAAAAACAGCAAGAGATGGTTATTGGCTTATGCCATCACCTGAGTTTTTCGAATCCGGAAAAAAAATCGTGTGTCGAAATACACTGGACTCTAACTCCCACGCTACCTGTTTCGCAATCCATCATAAATGATCTGGTTGATGGTAATCTGACCGAAATGGAGTATTCGGGCCGTAAATTCACAGTTCTCAAAAAAGAAATCGAACTGTTGTTTCTGCTGATTCACGGATCCAGTCATGGATGGAGGCGCCTGAAATGGCTGGTTGATATCCATGATTATCCACTTGAAGATATCGATCCTGATCTTTTCAATAGTCTCGCCACCCGGTTGCATGCCGGGAGAATTATCGGCCAGGCTAATTTCTTACTAATCAGATATTTCAATAAACAACTTACGTTTCGAGGCGATGCGCACATTCCTGCGTACTTTATCAGATATGCTCAACAATGCATAAAGGAAGAGAATAAAAACGCTCAAACACTTTATGAAACCATTCGTTTTTTCCGGTATCAGAGTATGATGTTTCCCACGCTGGCCTATAGAACCAATTATTTACTGGGCATATTCGATCGGCCATGGGATATTGAAAGCCTCCGGTACTCTTCAAGGATGATTCGATTTCTTTATCGACCGTACCGAATTATAAAACGGAGGTTATCGCATGAATGACAAATGGTTTATACTGAAAAGTTTCAGCCAGTTTTTTAACTATAAACCAGCCAGGCTTATCACCCTTTTCATGATCACCCTTCTGCTTGGTTTCAATCAGGGTTTTACGATTGTCTTGCTGATTCCGCTGCTTGGTTTATTGAACCCGGCTGATGCCTCCGCCACTAACCATACCCTGACAAATTTTCTGGCCGATTTTCTGAACACAACCGGAATATCTGCCAGTCTTGAGATGATCCTGGCCATTTTCACCCTTTGCCTGTTATTGGTTGCCGTTTTGAACTATTACAAATCAGTGGTTCAAACCACCTATCAGCAGGAGTTTTCATATCACCTCCGACAGCATCTTTTTAAAAAGATCATAACGAGTGATTGGAAATTCCTGAACAACAAGAGCAAGCATAATCATATTCAAATACTTACTTCGGAGGTTCCGAAAATGGGAACCTACTATTACTATTATCTCGGGCTTGCAACTAAATTCATTTTTATTCTTGCCCATGTGGCAGTTGCCCTGATGATATCGGTGCCATTCACGCTGTTCGTTGTTTTCACCGGGTTTGCTGTACTGATTATCATGAGGAAATATCTCAATAAAGCTGAATACCTGGGCAATGCCAACATTAAAGTTTTCAGGAGCATGCTCAAACGCATCGACGACTTCTGGCAGACTGTAAAAATCGCCAAGGTTCACAATTCCGAAGAGTATTACTTTAAAAAGTTCGAGGAAACGAACGCGGCGATGCTCGACTATCAGAATAAACAAATTCGAAACAGATCGGCGCCTCAGTTATTGTTCACGCTGGCGGGAATTGCTGCGCTGGTGGTATTTGTATATCTGGCTTACAGCGTGGTTAAGCTGCCTGTCGCTTCTCTGTTTGTGCTGATCATTCTGTTTTCTCGGATTTTTCCTCTGTTTGCGGGTATCAATACTGACCTGAATATGATGGTGTCAAGTGTTGCTTCGGTGCGGATGGTTTTGAACCTGGATCGTGAAATCGAAGAACATGATTTTGAAACCAATAAAAAAACCAGCCGGATTAAATTTGATCAGTCGCTGAATATCAATCAGATCAGCTATGGATATGAACCGGAACACCCGCTCTTTGTCAATTTTTCAGAGTCGGTGCAGGCCGGAAAAATCACCGGGATCATTGGAAAATCCGGCCGAGGCAAAACAACCCTGATCGATATGATAGCCGGGTTAATAAAACCCGATGCTGGAAACATCACCATTGACGGTACAGAGCTTACCTGTGAGAAGCTTCCGTCATGGCGGGCTGAACTGGGATATCTGCCTCAGGACGCATTCTTTGTTGACGGCACCATCCGCGAGAACCTGATTTGGGATACTGCCGTGAAGCCTGATGACGGGCAGCTGATTGAAGTATTAAAGCGGGTCAATGCCTGGGAATTGGTTAGTAGTCAGGTCCAGGGTCTCGATACCAGTATTGCCAACTATCCCTTTCACTTTTCAGGCGGGGAGAGGCAACGGCTTGCATTAGCCAGGGTATTACTCCGCAACCCGCGTTTACTATTACTCGACGAGGCCACCTCATCGCTGGACCCTGAAAATGAAGCCCAGATCATGGAGTGCCTGCTACATCTGAAAAATCAGGTAACCATCATATTTGTCACTCACCGGGAGACATTGAAACCTTATTTCGATAAAATCATCGATTTAGACAAACAGCTTTTCTACTAGTTTCAGGTCTGATTATCCTCCAGTTCTATTTTGTCAAAACAGTGCAGAGTCCACCTAAAGATGTCGCAATGGCATCCGGGTTTTTAGCCATTACAGCAGCGCCGACAGTCACCACTGCAGCGGCAATGTCGATTGCTTTCTGAACATCCTTTAATGTTTTATAAGCAGTTTCTATCTCTTTTGTAATTTTCGTTAACGTTGTTAATGAACCACTTACATCATTCATGACGATGGAAGCTGACAAGGCGAACAGGTCATTGGCACAACCCAGAATTGCTTTTTCATGGTCCTTTAATTCCTTGTTTTGCGTCTTGGAGAGGTTTTTAAAATTATCAATCCTGTATTGGCCCGCAGCCTGCCCCATATTCAGAAAATGGTGAGCAAGTTCATGGATTTGTGTTGATGTCAGGGATTCCATAGTTACTTTGATATTTTGTTGTAATCAGTAATAATATCCTGTATATCCGAGGCATATTGCAAAAGCTGTTCCTTAACCTCTGACTTGCTCAATTTTCCACTGTGGTCAACCAGAGCCTGATGTCCATCCTTAATTTTCCGTAGTGCTTTTGAATAGGTATTCAGTTTTTTCTGAATGGCTTCCAATTGATCCAACTTCTGATAGTACTCCTCGACCACCTTCATTTTCTCATAGGTCGAGAGTGTTGAATCCTCTTTCAAATCAAAATAATCACTGGTAATACTTCGCTTTTTGACATCGAGTGTGCCATTCAGGTTATCCGAGAGATTAAAATCCAAAAACCGGATTAGTACCTTCAAGGGCGCGTTTCCTTTTTTAATAAATTTCTTGATTTTGCACTGACGATAGCGATCTGTTGCTGCGCCCAACAGGATATTGAATAAATCGGAATAAGCCTCTGCCTGAGCCTTTTCGATTTTTACTGACCCATAATCAGCCGTCGTCAATGCTTTATTCACTGAATTCATTTTGTAGGAGGTGAGATCATTTTTCGACAGGTTGGTCAGCCCGTCAAAATAACCTTTCACAGATTTGTAGATCAGAAGTGTCACACTATCTGCTTTCCGGTAGGTTTTACACGGGCAAATAACTGAATCAAAACTCCTTTGCCGGATTTTGTCATCATAACAGTTATCCAGGCAGTTCTGTGTAAAACTGTAAGGGATTTCCTCAAACAGCTTAATGCTTTTCAGCGAAGATGAGGAGAATTCATTCACCGATTTCAGGCTGATACAACTGCTCAATGCTCCTGTCAGGATGACCAGAAGCAACGCAATTTTTATTGAACCTATGCCCGTTTTCATGACAGTAAAATCTTAAAGGTTAATTTTTTGAAGCGGCTTCCGAGTTTACTTGAGCAGGAGCAGCCTGTTTCGGCAAATCATCTTTTACTTCAAAGTATTTCTGAATCATCTTAACACTTTCAGAAGTTACCATATTGATTTTCTCAGCAGCTTGCCCTAATGTGGGCCGGTTATGTACATCCATTTGCATCAGCCTCAGGCCTGCCTGGGTTTGGTAACTGCTGATTATTAAAATGATCTGACTCATATCGCCCATGATCTTTTGTATTTTCTCGATCGGCCGGAACAGGAAAAGCCCGGTCAGATCAGCAACTCCGAATCCGCCGGCAATCAGCGACTGCAATGTATTGATCTCAGTAAATGCAGCCATGGCCGGGATGAGCAGCAATGCAATACCCACAAAGAACATGATCACAGAAAGGGTGATAATAATCCAGTAAGATACTGAAAGTTTGATTCTTAAACGATTGAGCTCCTCAGTACCGTTCTGCATAGTAATTTGCAGATAGTCGATAGTGGATTCGGTAGCACTTCTGAGTTTTTCGTCCTCTACCTTGTTTTTGTTGTTTGAATCTGATTTGTCCATGATGTTTTCATTTACACGTTAATCACTGGTATTTTCAATCCCTATTCTGCGATTACAGCTTTGTAAAATCACACCTTAATATTCCTGAATACAAACAGATGGTCTGTCTGTTTTTACCCTGGCGGGTTGCTCAAATGATTTTCATGAATGGTCAATAAATTTAAAATATCATCCCCGATCCGCCAAAAAAAACTGAATAGCAACAGATTAGGCTAATGGAAAGCATCTGACCAGATGTAGATGGAAGCAAACAAAAAACCATCTTCCTGATCAAACCGGAAGATGGTTTTTTGTAGCGAGAGCCGGGGATGATCCGGCGACCTCATGATTATGAATCATGCCGCTATACCGTTTTAACTTATTGCATTACTGATATTTACGTCTTAATCAAAAGATTCTCGTAAAATTGTTGTAAACAAACTGTCTAAAAACAGGAAATCCCCCGATCGGAACCGGGGGAGTTTGCTGTCTTTTTTCCGGCCGCAACTCCGGTGAAAGACTGTTCTGTAAATATAAATTATTTTCGCACAATCATCTAATTATGCGCTTGACAGATAGCCCGGTGATTGTCGTTTTGGGGTCTAAAGATGTGACCTGCCAATACGTGTTTTTTTCACCGAACCGAATAAGTCCCCATAGTAACCGTTTTCGCTCAATTGTCTGAACGAGTAGCAGGCTGTCACGCTTCGCGTAAGTCAGCGTCGCCTCTCCGGTTATTGGGATAGTCGCTGAAATATCGATCCACGTGGATTTATAGTCCAAATGAAGCTGGTGAATTGAGTCGCGATGTACCGGAACGGAAACGGTGTCGGCTGATATGCTCGCAACCGCACCAACAGTTTGCACCTCTGAAAGGTGGTTTCTGAGTTTCTTAACCGTTTGGGCTTCGTTCCGGTACATTTGTTTCCAGTCCGACAATTCGATTGTCAGCTGGTGCGCCTTAGCAACATACACTTCAGTGCTGTCGTTTAGGCGAACCTGAAAGCCGACCAATTCTTTCGTGAGTGCCTGAACGTTACCGGTGAGTTCATTTGCCAGCGACTCGGCGCGCCTGCTCTTATTGTAAAACAGAAACGCTGCAGCAGCCAGGCAAATGATCAAAATAGCGGAACCAATTCCGAGACCGTTACTACCGGTTTTCACTTCGACTTTAGCCATAATAACTACTTTTTGTATAGGTAGCTATAATAATACTCTCCAAGCTGCACAGACTCACTCCAGGTTAACTTCCCATCGGATAGCGCCTGTATGATCATAGCGCAGAACGAATGGTAATATGCGTTTTTCGCCTGATCTGAAGACATGTTGATCGCAACCAGGATCGCCTTCAGCTGCTCATTCGGATCCTCAATCTTCGCAATGCTTTCAGACATATTTAACGCTAAAATAACGTTAGGTAATATCTCTCTTAACTTTGCTCGGATTATATCAATAGCTGCGTCATCCGCTGTTCCGGGAATGGCTTTTGAAAGAATCATGTCAATGATATCGCCTGGTGTCGATTCATTAACCTTTTTGATTTCATTAACAATTTTGATGGCGATAGGCGTTGCTTTTTCTACCAATGCATCGACTTTGTTCCAAAGTCCAACAATGAACACCCATACAACTGAGAGCAATTTTTTGATTTTCATGATGATAGTATTAAATGATTGATAAGTACTTATTGTATGCTTTTTCAAGGGAAATGTCATAGGGTTCACGGCCATATTTTGAGGCCAATTCCTTGTACCTTGGGCCATTGTAGATAGTGGCCACGGCGTCCCAATCATGGACAATAATGCAGGCTCCCAATCTCGGATCGGTATTGATGAATTGAATCAACTGAAATAACTGCCTGTCAATGCCCTTTTTGGCATCGTCCCACATAGCACCAACAGTTTGATAGCCTAATCTCCGATAATGAAATCCCATGATCTGACCGAGACCGATCGAGGTTGCTTGCATTGCTGCATCAGGATTTTTCGAGAAAGCATCATTGAAGGCGATCCACTCTTTTGACTGAACGTCAACCTTGTTTACTGACCACAATCCGGAAGGGGTATATGGGGCTTTTTTTCGATACCAGGCGGGTTCAAACTGAATGATCAGCTTACCCGTTTTGTCATCAAAACCTTTTCCCCCGGTTTCCACCTCAATGAATCCCAGCAAAGCGGCGGCATCGGGTCCGCTCTTAATACTTTTTACCAGGTCAATTATTTGCTGTTTCATTGTGTTGCGGTTTTTCTGACTCAATATCGAGCCCTGTTTTTTCTTTGGCCTTTTCCTTAACCAGTCCGGCCAGTGATGGGAATACCGCCCACTTGGTTATCTGGTACCCGTTTTCAGCAATGGAATAGAGCAATACCCCGGAAATAAACCAGCCAATCGTCTTGTATGTACAAACCCATTCCTGACTATACACCTGATCCCACATATAAGCGCCCAACACTAAAACCAGCGATATCAACATCCTCGGCATGGTGTGCCCCCAGATTATCTTTACCGAAAATCGTTCTTTCCGGATCTTCCGAGCCGCCCAATACCCGAATACAACATCGAGAATGAAGAACAATATCATCAGGTGAACAATGTCCTTTACCGGTAGAAAATATCCCAAAATGGTTGCCACGATACCAGCGAGCAATGCGTAAGCGTTGTTAAGCAGGTCGTGAAGCGCGTTGAAAATGGAAGAAATGAATACTTGCATGATTCATATTGTGTTGCAGGCACAATGGCCTTGGTTATCGATATGAAATTACGACATACTGTACTACAGTGGTACACTTTTGTATAAATTGACTATAAGTTTTTCACAATTGATTCAAGCTCATTGATTTCAACCCTTAGTGCTTCGCGCACTGCATGCAATTCAGCAACATTGTAAGGATTTAGATCACCGACCAGTGATGACTCATAACACTTGATAATCTTATAGTCCGATGCCGAGAGCTCAGCTTTTTTCTGCTCAATCTGTTGCAGATAATTCGAGCTATCCGGTACTTTCGCCCACACTTGGTAAACCTTTTTACTCTTCACCTGGTAGGTCAGGTTGTAAGTTACTCCCTGTTCGTCTGCCGGCCGGTCAGCAGGAACGAACTTCATAAATCCATCGTCTTTCAGTTCTTTAACCGCTTTAGGATCGCCTGGTGTCTCCGTGATTTCGGCCATTGACTCGGTTATGTATTTTGCGAGATATTCCATGATTAAGTGTTATTACCGATTGATTGATAGTATATGATGTTTCTCCGGGTGTAGGCAACCACCTTGATCACATCACCCCGGCCCAGAGCCAGATAAGCAATTGCGCCACCGTTATTGTCGTACCACGTGCCCCCGTTCGGATAACAGTTGACCGCAGACGGTACTTCACTGCCCTCTATAATGATTGTGACTGCAACCGAAAACTCATGAATGGCCGTAAAAATTCCACCACCCAAAACCGCTACCCCCAAAGTGGTTTCAACTGTGATCGCATCCATTGTCGCTGATGAATAGCGGTCGATATCCACGATAGTTTGATACCCGGATGAACCGTATTTTATGGCATCTCCGATATACAGGTAATTGCCCTTTGCGACATAGTAGACCGTGGCCGTCGTTGAACTTACCGCAGCTGCAGAGGTGACCGAAAACGTAGCTATTCCCAGATCAGAACGGATGCCAGACATCGAGGGAAGAAACAGGGTCTGAGTGCTGCCCGAGGCGTTCCGGGTATGAACCTTCAAACCCTTCGATATCGATATCACATTGAGTGAGCCATTATACAGGTTCATGTAGTTCAGCTTGGAGCTTACCGCATCGCCGTTAACCAGCATGATATCACCGGTTGCCATGATTGCATGATTCTGGTGTGCATGTGCAGCCGTCAACAGCAGAGCAATGTTTTTCCCGGTATTGGAAAAGTCAGCGTTTTGTATTGTACTCTGAAACCATGCGGGAATTTTCACGCCCGTTGAAGCCGGCATAATGTTGCTGCCGATCCTCGATTCCAAGAAACCGGATAATCCAGACAGTCGCGCAATGATATAGGCGGTCTGTTCTGAGTCTGATATGTTAGTAATGCCTTGTCCCGATATGGTCCAGTCCCCGATGTGTCCGGATGTTGCCTTAATGATACCTTCAACGTCAGCGTTAGTCATTACCCCTTTGGTCATGACAACAGTTCCATCCTGTTGCACCCGGAATGGAGCGGTGCCCCTGTTTACATAGGTTGAACCGGCCCAGAACCGAATGGCTGAAGATGCAACCCCGTTACCGGTCATCCCGGCCAGTACAGTTTCAAGGTCCCCGGCAACCTGAATAGTTCCCGAAGTTACCAGCCCACCATCGATAACCGTTTTGGTGTTATCGTATTTTGTAGCATCTTCCCAATCTGCAGCAGAAAAGGATCCGGTAAGCCGGGTTGTTTTGCAGCGCAATAAGACATTTGTGTCTGACCAGAAGTCCCCAACCCTGTAAGGTGGTACTGGCTGGGCTACAAAGTGATTTGGTTTCCCATCGATCCCACCGGTTATATCTTCCGGTGCCATGGTCCAATCCGTTGCCTTGTTTCCGATCTCCAGTTTCAGGTTTTTGATCAGTGCAATATCTGTCAGTTCACCGACATATTCCGGACCGGCGTCTATATCCATGAATGTGAAACTGATCCTTCCGCTTGCATCCGTCATGAATGTGTGGGTGTTCTTTGTGTATGCGCCGGTTGTAATCGTTATTATTTTCAGAAATTCGCCATAATACCCATCAGTTCCGTTACAGATCCAGAACTCTTCAGACCCCTGTCGTTGCTTCCATTTTGCGTCGAAGCTAATTGTCACTTGCTGGGATATCAGTCCTGTACTGTAATACAAACTATACCAGCCGGAATCAACCGTGAAAGAAAGGGCATTTTCTGCCGTATCGATTGCTTTTGCTCCGGTCCAACCTGTCCCGGTCCATCCGGTTACATTTAATACCGGTAACCCGGTACCTCGAATGTAGTTTCTACCTCCGATCTTGATACCGTTGATGGTGTCCTCAATGCTATTTCCGTTTGAGAACTTGAACACTCCCCGGAATTCGCCGGCGTCAAGATCGAAATAAGTAATCCCATCGGCCGACTGAATCCGGCCCGTTTTAATGAACCGGCCGTTAATCGTCGTGAATCCGTACATGAGGGCAAAGGCCCGCTCATTATCAGTGCCAACGGAGTTAATGACACCAATCAGGAAATGATAATAGGCGCCGTCACTTTCAACTGTTATTTTCGTGGTTGAAAACAGGATCGAGGCGCCCGATCCAATCCGGGCACATTTGACGTATACATAATAAGCCCCGTCAGTGGCCAGTGTCACGTCCCCGCCTGTAATGTTCCAGCTCCGCGGCAGGCTGTTTGCATCCAGCACTGTGTAATGGGTGATAGTTCCACCAACATACACTATCCTGTTTTTTGCCCCTCCATAATTGACCTGAAAGATTGTCCCTTCAAGCCCAAATTGCATGGATTTTGCCCCGACTGACAGCATTGTCGTATCGATCGAAAGAGGCTTGATTTTTTCAGCATAGTAATCGCCCTCGGTGTCGAAAACCAGGCCTAAAACCTCCTGTGCATTCAGCCAGTTTCTCCGGGCACGGGCCGGGTTTTTTAGGTCGTTGATCCTGATGATCTTATCAATACTGTCGAGATCGGTAATGATCCTGGTGGTTGTACTGACCGTAATGGCAATGTCGGCAATGGTGAGATTGTACGAGTAATCTTTCAGCAGATCCCGGGTGAATCCTTTGACGCGGATAGTCTTATCCACATTCAAATCGGTGTCCAGAATCGGAATGTAATCACCGGCCCAGATAATGTTTGACTCAGCATCGGCCCCAACAATGTCTTTCAGAAAAAATGAATCAACGGTAAGGCCATAGCTGACTAACGGCTGACTGTATTTGTTGTAATGCGCCTGACCGGCCGTCTGTACCTCTGTTTCGGCGTTATCGATGTACGTTTGAGGCATGTAGATATTAATCAATACATACTTATCTCCGGCGGCAAACTGAAAGGCCATTGAGTTTTCAGACGGGAAAGTAAAGTCGTTTTCATCCGTTTGTGTGACGATCGTGAACTGCTTTGTGGCGTGATCGTAGGCGTTAACATCAAACTCGTAACCAGCCAGCTTGCCGGTATTGAAATAAACCTTTGCGGCCGATCCTGATAATAGATACTTTGAGTTCCCTACAACACTTGTTTGGTAGGTCTCGAAAGTGATATAATCGTGAGTGACAACGTAAAGGTTGTAGTCCCCAGACGTGTTTTCCCATTTTGCCGTTAGGTCGAAATCCATCGAACTGTCAATGAATTTCACGGTTGAATCGCATAGTGCCGAAATGGTACCAGTACGCCGCGGATAGATCTTCTCAAAGTTCTTAGTTGATTCCCAGATACCATAATTGTCAATGGCTGTTTGGTTTTCAATATAGCTTTGTGCCTTGTTTTTACCGGGCAAACAGAGCTTTGAGGCCCGGTAATTCTGTGTAGAGATGTTTCTCGATCCACCGTAAACGTGTAACCGGGTGATGATGTTCGAAGAATTTACCTTTTGCCTGGTGAGCCCATAAATCCCCTTGCCCTTTCCATACTGAAAGGTATAAGTATGGGTTGTGCCGGTTGCGCCCACATTCAGCGTATGAACTCCGCTGCCATTGGTGGTAATACTGAATTCTGTATTGTACTTATCCTCGCCGCAAAGCGATTGTAGTACGGAAAGGCAGTTGTCCGACTCTCCGAAAGTTTCCGTTATGGTCTCGGTGGTTTCCGGGTAGGTACCCAGTACCCATTTATCCGGGAATACCCGGTTCAGGTTGGCTATAAGTACATCCAGAAACCGCTTCACGTCCCCGGTGAGCGAGTCGCCGTTTAAATCCTGAATGATGTTGCTGGTAGTATCGATATTAACATTGAACCCGGCCCGCAGCATGTCGTATTGAACCCCCTCGAATTGAGCGTCATAAACAAAATGTGATTCTGATATCTTTTGCTCTTTGGCCGGAAGGTTCAGGGTATATACCCGGCCGATGACGGTAATTTTGTCACCAATCAGAAAGGTCAGTTTTTTTGCTGATTCAACCGTAATATCAATCGTGTCGGCCCCCAGAAGTTCTACATTCTGGTTCATGGCCGTAATCTTGCTTACGTTTTCCTTCGATTGCAGCTTGAAGGTACTGCCGTTGAGGTGTGTAACTATAACTTGGTCCATATCGTTGTCCCTGTAGTGGTTAATGAGGTAATTGCGTCGATATCACCGGTGATTACAATGTAGTATGCGCCGTTGGCCGCGTAGTCGTGAGTCATGGTTTGTGAGGTACCTGAAACATCAAAAGTATGGGCGCCGTCCCCCCAATATATATTGAGTAGTTTGGCTGATGTTGCTGTTATGCTGACTGTTTTATCGGCAACACTGGTCCGGGTGTACTTCAATACCCGCTTGACCGGTTCCGGTTCAATAAGGGTAATCGTGAAGGTTCCGACCATAGTGCCGGGACTCCATTCTTTTTCGATATCCAACTCGTCTGATAGGTAAACCTCATACACCAGGGGCTCATTACCTTCGACGGACACAGCAAGTCGCCGGGTCCAGGCTTTATCGAATAGAGCCTG
>Ga0209373_10000850_pt1 | contig 41828 bp, 30 predicted proteins | sample Higcelweek5metaG_FD_187173 | JGI IMG/M metagenome (GOLD analysis project Ga0209373, IMG submission 187173) | Freshwater pond sediment microbial communities from the University of Edinburgh, under environmental carbon perturbations - High... | ecosystem: Environmental > Aquatic > Freshwater >... | reverse complement strand
CATACCGCCCATTCCTCCCATGCCGCCCATACCGCCCATGCCACCCATTCCAGGATGTCCACCGGCAGCGCTTTCATCTTTCGGCAGCTCTGCGATAATACATTCAGTTGTAAGAACAAGTCCTGCAATACTTGAAGCATTCTCAAGAGCTGTACGGGTTACTTTTGTCGGATCAATAACACCAGCCTCAAGGAGATCTTCGTACTTGTTGGAGAATGCATTGAAACCGTAGGCGCCTTTACCCTTCTTGATCTCATCACAGACTACAGATGATTCCATACCTGCGTTTGCAACGATCATACGAAGAGGCTCTTCAATTGCACGGCGGATAATATCAACACCGATCTTCTCATCGCCTTCAAGTTTCAGTGTGTCAAGTACCTTTGATGCACGGATAAGAGCGACACCACCGCCGGGAACAATTCCCTCTTCAACAGCAGCTCTTGTCGCATGCAGAGCATCCTCAACGCGTGCTTTCTTCTCTTTCATCTCAGTCTCGGTTGCTGCACCGATATTGATAACTGCAACACCGCCTGCAAGCTTTGCAAGACGTTCCTGAAGCTTTTCACGGTCATAGTCTGAAGTAGTCTCTTCAATCTGTCTGCGGATCTGGTTGACGCGGCCTTTAATATCAGCGCTCTTGCCGGCACCTTCAATAATAGTTGTATTCTCTTTGTCAATAACAATGCGTTTTGCACGACCCAGCGCATCAACAGTTGTATTCTCAAGCTTGAATCCTGCTTCTTCACTGATGACAATACCGCCTGTGAGAGTTGCAATATCATCAAGCATTGCCTTGCGGCGGTCGCCAAAACCGGGAGCCTTGACAGCAGATATTTTGAGAGTTCCTCTGAGTTTATTGACAACCAGTGTTGCAAGCGCTTCACCTTCAACGTCTTCAGCAATGATTAAAAGTGATTTGCCAAGCTGAGCTGTTTTCTCAAGTAAAGGAAGCATGTCTCTCATTGTAGTGATTTTCTTGTCATGAATGAGAATAAGAGGCTCATCCATGATACATTCCATAGTATCACTGTTTGTGACAAAGTATGGTGAGAGATACCCTCTGTCAAACTGCATGCCTTCAACTATGTCAAGAGTAGTATCGATTCCCTTTGCCTCTTCAACAGTGATGACACCGTCTTTACCGACTTTTTCCATTGCATCGGCAATCAGATCACCGATTTCGTGATCATTGTTTGCGGAAATCGCGCCAACCTGAGCGATCTCTTTTTTACCGGAAATCGGTTTTGAATCTTTCTGAAGCTGGTCGATAATAACCTTAACCGCTTTGTCAATACCACGTTTAAGTGCCATTGCATTGGCACCTGCGGTTACGTTCTTTATACCGATACGCGCGATAACCTGTGCAAGAACTGTAGCAGTGGTTGTTCCGTCACCTGCGACATCAGAGGTCTTTGATGCAACCTCTTTTACCATCTGCGCGCCCATATTTTCAAACTTATCTTCAAGTTCAATCTCTTTTGCGACTGTCACGCCGTCTTTTGTAACGGTCGGTGAACCGAAACTTTTGTCAAGAACGACATTTCTTCCGCGTGGACCAAGAGTAACTTTCACTGCATTTGCAAGCGTGTCAATTCCTCTGAGCAGCTTTTCACGTGCAATTGTATTGAATGCAAGTTGTTTACCTGCCATAATTATTTCTCCTTCAAAAAATCAAATTAAATTGTTATCTTCTGTATATTTACATTAAAGAACAGCAAGAACATCGCTTTCTTTCATGATAAGATAATCCTTGCCATCGATTGACACTTCAGTACCGGAATACTTCCCGTAAAGAACCTTATCACCTTTTTTCAGTGACATTTCAATTTTCTGACCATTGTCGGCAACTTTACCGGGGCCGACTGCAATGATTTCACCCTTCTGGGGTTTCTCTTTTGCTGCGTCAGGAATAATTATACCGCCTGCTGTCTTCTGCTCTGCTTCGAGAGGAAGAAGAATGATTCTGTCTGCTAAAGGTTTCACGTTCATGAGAACCCTCCCTTCAAATAATTATTGATGTTACTCAATTGTTGTTTAGCACTCTCTTCGAGTGAGTGCTAATTAAATTAACATCATTCTATGTCCGTGTCAATGTTTTCAGTAGTTTTTTTATATTATTCTATGATATACTCTTGAAAAAGGCTCTGTTGCATAAACAACTGGATCAAAATCTTTTTATTGGCGCTATAACTTCATATCTGAATATTGAAACTCAAGAATGCAATCATGAAAATTCTGGATAAATATGGTCTCTCTGCTTCAGAACAAAAAATAATAGTGATAGTAGTTATCGCCAGCAGTATTCTATCGATCGTACTTTCATCCCTCCTCTTATTGTTTAAATCCGGTGATAAATCGGAGATGATTCCAGACCATGGTGCAAAAGGACATGGTACTGTATCTGTGAAGAAAACCAAGGCCGCACCAGACAGCAGCCTCAGCGGAGCTGTAACTGAGCTTGACATTGAAGCAAACATGATTGCCGGGGTGAGATATTTCGAAAGTAATGATTATGAACATGCGATAGCGCATCTTGAGCGTGTTGTTCTACTGCGGACAGGAGATAACCGCACCCGTTGTACACTGGCCGATGCCTATCTTGAGTCCGGTGATTACGAAAATGCACTCTATGAATACGACTACCTTCTTTCACAGAATCTTCCTGACTCAATGAGCGGTCGTATCTGTGCCCGTCAGGCTATTTGTCAATTTTACAATAGTGACCGTACCGAAAGTCTTGACGCTTTAAGAAAGTGCATCGCACAGTATCCGACAAATGCCGAAGCATTCTGTTTCCTGGGTCAGATTGAAGCAGCTATGCAGATACCATCAGATTCAGCATATAAAAATCTGAATAAGGCAATTGAACTTGATTCAAATTATGTCGAAGCCTGGTACCAGCTTGCCCGATATTATATGGAGCTGAAACAGTTTGTGAAAGCGCGCGAACTTCTTCTCAGAGCCATTGACATCAATCCTTTACACTGTAAGAGTCAGTCCCGTCTTGGCATGGTTTACTACTACCTTAACAGTTTTGACCTTGCAATACGGGCTTACCAGACTGCCCTTGCTTTAAACCCCGCAGACTTCAATACTCAGTACAACCTGGCTGAGGTTTACTATGCGGAAAATGATTCTGCAAAAGCAATACGGGCATTCAAAAAGACGATTCATTATAATCCCGGCCACGTTGAGGCGAATTTCAAACTCGGCCTGTTATTACTTGCAAACAATATGACAAAAGAGGCAATCAATCACTTTGATCAGGCTGTTCATAATGATAAGAACAACACCCGGATCCTTATTCAGCAGGCAATCGCATACGAAAAACTGGGTGACCGTAAAATTGCAGTCTCAATTTATAAATCTGTATTGGAACTTGATGCACTGAATACTATTGCGCGGCAGAAACTAAAACTCCTGTCGGAATAAAAAAAATTGGGTTTCCGAAAAAAAACTAATGACTATTTTAGTAAAATTATGCAATATATAAGAAGATTAAACGTTAAAGTAATCAGGTAACAGTAAATATTTCATGGTGTTATATAAATATGTCTTGATTTTAATATGCAGTAGATGTATTCTAAAGAAACTTACAGGAAATTCCTGTAACTTCTGATTGTTTATAAAGTTATAACAATCTGGACGAACCTGTTTGGGTAGAATGTGGTAACTTATGGAGGAAGTATATGAGTAACATCACAAAAAAAGATCTTGTGGAGCGGATTTCTGAACGTACCGGCCTGACTCAGGTTGATACAAAAATTGTTGTCGAAAGTTTTCTTGACTCAATTTCACACGCGCTCCAGAAAGGTACAAATATTGAAATCAGAGGATTCGGCAGATTCAAGGTAAAAGAGAAAAAAGCCCGAACAGCGCGAAATCCAAGAACCAATGAATACATTGATGTCGAGGCCGGATTCAAACCAGTTTTTGAAGCTTCAAAAGAGCTGCGTAAAAGGGTCAATGATGCGGCAGGTTTGACATTTGTCGGTCAGGTGCAGACAGAGACTCAGCAGGCATAGGAAAATAATTTACAGCATGTAAGTTTTATTCTGTAAATTATTTCCCAATGCTTCTGAAGCACAGGAGTAATATTCTCCAGTTGCTTCGAATGCGGACAATTCTTGACATGTTTAATTTAGGTATACTTTGTAAACACCATATCATCCATGTGATGCTTTATGTAAAAGAAGGATCAACCGTATCTTCCTTCAATGTACTCTGCTGTTTTTGGATTTTTAGGACTGATAAACAGTGTTTCAGTTCTGGCTGATTCGATAACTTTGCCCATAAGCATGAAAATACACTCATCACTGGCTCTTCTTGCCTGTGCCATATTGTGAGTTACAATAACAATAGTGTATTTGTTACGCATCTCGAACATAAGTTCTTCTATCGCCCGTGTTCCCTCAACATCAAGTGCAGAACACGGTTCATCCATCAGAATTACATCAGGTTTAAGCGGAAGAACACGTGCGATGCAGAGCTTCTGCTGCTGTTCAAGCTGTAATGAAGTTGCTTTCTCCCTGAGCTTATCCTTGAGAGTTTTCCAGAGACCGACCTCGACAAGTGCCTTTTCCACCGCTTCGTCAATCGCACTCTTTTTCTGCTGATTTCGCGGCAGATGCAGTCTCAGTCCAAACGCAACATTCTCATAAATCGAAATAGGCAGCGGATTTGGGCGCTGAAAAACCATTGCCACTGATTTCCGCAGTTCAATGAGCGAAACATCGGGATCATATATGTTTTTGTCAAGTATAAATGTTTCACCTTTTGTACGGACGTAGTTATGACGTTCGTTGATCCGGTTCAGACATTTAAGGAATGTGGTTTTACCACACCCGCTTGGTCCGATCAGTGATGTAATTCGTCCGTTTCTGATCTGTATATTGACATCATATAAGGCCTGAAAACTGCCATACCAGAGATTGAGATCTTTTGTCCGGATACTGTAATATAATGAATCCATAGTTATTTCCCGCTTATCCGAATGTGCCATTGACATATTCTAAAGTTTTCTGATTTCCGGGATCATCAGAGAAAATGACCTCCGACTCATCAACCTGTACAATTTCTCCATTGAGCATGAACATTGTTCTATCTGTCAAACGCCTGGCCTGCTGGGTCAGATTGGTGACAAGAATAATTGTTATTTCACTGCTCAATTCTTTTAAAACATCTTCAATACGCATTGTAGTGACCGGATCGATCGCTATTGAAAACTCATCAAGACAGAGAATGTCGGGCTCGTGAGACAATGCGCGTGCAATTGTCAGCCGCTGCTGCTGGCCTCCGCTCAGAGCTGTCCCCAGATTGTGCAGTCTTTCCTTTACTTCATCCCAGAGCGCTGCCTGACGAAGACATTTTTCAACAAGCCCGTCAAGATCGCCTTTGTTTGTAATTCCTGAACATTTCGGCGCAAATGCAACATTCTCATAAATACTTATCGGAAGCCCCACAGGCAGCGGCGCAACCATACCGATTTTTCTTCGTAAAGAATAAACATCCCGTGTTTTAAAGACATTCTGCCTGTCAACATTGACAATTCCGGAGACTTTCGTTCCGGGAACAAAATCAATCGTTCTGTTAAGACACTTCAGAAGAGAGCTTTTGCCTGATTGTGCCGGCCCTATTATACCAAATATCTCATTACGATATACTTCAAAAGAGATTCCATGAATCACCTCTTTTGTTCCGTAAAGCAGGCGCAGTTCTTCCACTTCAATAGTTTTTATCTTTTTATCCATTTGGTTCTACCATTTCTTCCTGTTGCGCAGCCAGGACCGCAGAACTATTGCGCTTGCATTGACAAGTAATACAGATCCGAGCAGTACTACCGCTGTTGCATAAGGAATCGAATCCCTGACATTTGGAACCTGAGTCGTAACTGTATAGAGATGCATTGAAAGTGACATACACTGTTCATTTAAATTGTAGGCAAACAGATTGCCGCTTTTAATTGCTTTGTAAAACACTGCTCCTGTAAACATGACAGGCGCGGTTTCTCCGGCAGCACGGCTTACCTGCAGAATAACACCGGTCAATATGCCGCTTATTGAATTCGGCAGCACAACAGCTCTTATTGTCTGCCACCTTGTAGCGCCTGTATTCCAGCACGCCTCACGAAAAGAGACCGGAACAGAAATGAGTGCTTCCCGGGTACTTGCGATAATCACAGGCAGCGTCATAATCGCAAGCGTCAACGATGCCGAGATTATTGAATAGCCGAATTTAGCCGCATAGACAAATGCACCAAGACCAAAGAGCGCATGAACAATACTTGGGACTCCCGCGAGATTTATGACAGCAAGATTTATGACCCGGTTGAACCAGTTGTCCTTTGCATATTCATTGAGATAAATTGCAGCAAGAATTCCAACAGGAGCAGCAATCACAAGCGATATCACTACAAGATAAATCGTTCCCAGGAATGCCGGCCAGATTCCGCCCTCGCGCATTCCGTTTCTGGGCACATCAAAGAGAAAATTCAGATTCAGTGACGGAGCAGCTTTCCAGACAAGATAGGTAATGATTATTACAAGCGGCAAAATCATAGCCATGGACATCGCAAAAAAGAGCCATTTTGCAAAAATCTGTCTGCGTTCATTACTCTTTGTCATGTCTGTTTTTGTAAAGCGCAGACTGTTATCTGCCGCAGTATTCAATACTTGTTCCATTATTTCTTCCCCCGAATTCCACGAACAACAAAATCTGCTGTAAGATTAATAATGAAAGTAATACAGAAAAGCAGCACACCTGTAAGAAACAGTACCCGGTAATGATCTGATTTCGTAGGTGCTTCACCGAGTTCTGCCGCTATATTAGCTGTCAATGTACGTATCGGATCAACCAGACCTGTAGGGATTGCAACTGCGTGACCTGTGGCCATGAGTACTGCCATAGTCTCCCCTACCGCTCTTCCAACCCCGAGCAGCACCGCTGCCAGCAGCCCGTTTTTAGCGGCAGGGATAAGTACTCTGTATATTAATTGCCACTTTGTCGCACCCTGCGCCAGTGCAGCCTCGCGAAATGAATCAGGCACAGCCTTGAGAGCGTCTTCGCCAATTGACACAATAATTGGAACACTCATGAGTGCAAGAATAATACTGCCATTAAGTAAATTAACACCGATAGGTGCGCCTGTAACAGCCACAATGACTTTACTCATAATTGTGATTCCGATAAAACCCCACACTACACTTGGAATCGCAGCAAGAAGTTCTATTGTAATCTTGAGCGTTTCCTTGAGTCTGGGGCCGCAGAATTCCGAAACGTAAATTGCAGCGCCGATACCGAACGGAAGTGCAATAAGTACTGAAAGAAACGTAATAGACAGGCTTCCTACAGTAAGAGCAAATGTCCCGTAGCGGACATCAACGGCTGACGTCGGATACCATGCCGTTGAAAATAAAAATTCAAAGATATTGAAATTTTCACTGAAAGTTATGGGAATGGCTTCACGAAATATAAAAAAGAATATTGCCAGAACAAATACTATGGCACTGACACCACTGATTCTTATTATTACCTCCAGGATTTTTTCTGAGGCAATCGAAAGAAAAGGTCGTCTGGCACGTATTTTCTGCATCTGTAGTTGATTCGCAGCCTGATGTGTCTGTAATTGATTGTTCATTAAGTTTCTGTGCCTCACTTGCTTATTCTTTAAACCGGATAATTACTTCCTATTGCACCAGAGGTGCCGCGCCGGAAAGTACTTTACATGGTACAAAACCGTTGTCCCCCACAAGGCTCTGCCCTGCATCACTTTTAATCCAGTCAATAAAAGTTTTTGTCACACCCCGGGGCTCTCCGAGAGTGTACATTTGTAAAGATCTTGCCAATGGATATTTTTTACTCATTGTATTCTCAATTGTCGGTGCATATGCAGTATCATGATCAGTTTTTTTAACCTTCAGCATCTTGATTGATTCTGTTGCGTAACCCATGCCGCTGTAGCCTATTGCAGTTTTTGTTGAACCTATAAGTTCAACAACCTCTTTTGATCCGTTCATATCGCACGATCCGAGCCTGAAATCCTTTTTGTTAAGAACTTTCTCACGGAAAAACTCATAGGTGCCGGAGCTTGACTGACGGCTGATCCTTATGATTTTATCTTTTTTGACGCCAGGTAATTTGACACCAAGTTCAGACCATGTAGTAACATTATTTTCGATACCGAAGATCCTTGCAAGCTGCTCAATAGTTATCTCATCCATCGGATTGTCTTTGTGAACAAAAACTGCCAGAGCATCATATGCTACAATAAACTCAACTGGATCTTTCCCTGTATTTTTCTTTACAGCCTCAGCTTCTTTACTTTTAATATTACGACTCGCGGTTGCAATATCAACTGCACCTCGTTCAATAGCCGCAATGCCGACACCTGATCCGCCGCCTGAAACCTCAATGATTATCGTTGAGTCAACCGCTTTGAATGTTTCTACCCAGGCCTGAACCAGATTGACCATTGTATCTGATCCCTTGATCTGAATCACTCTGGACAACACACTTTTTGGTTTGCTGCATTGCAGACACAATAGTGCCGCAAGACATAATACTGAAAACCGACATATGTAAAGTGCATTTTTTCTCATAAAGCTCCAGTTTTACTTCTACTTTGTTAGAATAACACACCGATCGTTGAGCGGAGTCGAAACGATCGCTATTTAGCGAATTTTCACCTGCTCATTTCGACTCCGCTCAATGAGCTTACAAAAGTTATTTTCAGTATTCTAACAAAGTAGAATTACTTATCAGGATTTTCTACTCCGGTAACAGCATTAACCAGATCAGTAAGCTGATCCTTTATTGACTTGTAAACATTTTCAAATGCTTTTTTCTGCTCATCACTGTTCTCAGGAAAAGTCATCGGATCTTCTATTGACCAGTCAAGAAAAACAATTTTTGGTGATAAATATGGAAACGCATTCCGCCCGGCCTCATCAAGGGCAATGATTACCTGATAAAAATCAAGGTTTGGTATCTGATGAATTGCCTTGGGAGCATTTTTTGACAGATCAATATCTTTACTTTTCATAAACTCGATTGTTGCGTGATTTACTGGCGCAGGAGAAACTCCGGCGCTGCTGAATATGAAATTCTGCTGTTTAAGTTCCATGGCAACCGCTTCGGCAATCTGACTCGAACATGTATTTTTACTGTCAACAAAAAGCACCCTGAAAAATTCCGAGCCCGGATGCTTGGCAGATTCACCGGTGCACATGTAAAGGACTTCCATGCAGATATTTCCTGCCTGATCGCTGACCCGCTCAAACCTTCTGACAACATTGAGCATAGTGTCAAGTGTCTCATAAGGGTATTTATTACCTATAAACAGATCCTTAATCTGATCATTCAGATCTGTCCGCAGTGCATCGACAGTCTGTTCCGTATCCATGCATTTTTTTGCGAGGCTCTGATCTTGATTGACAAAAGAAAGCGCAGCGTCATGAAACATCTCAAGCGACAGCCTGCCTATTTCAATCACGCCCTTCCTGAGCTTTTCATCAACATCACCTGTAAATCGCAACAGTTTACGTGCGATACTTTCAGCATAATCACCGATACGTTCTATTTCAAGATTGACTTTAATTGTACTGTAGGCAAACCTCAGTGGAAGGGCAACAGGCTGCTGACGAACAAGAAACTCAAGGCAGAGACGGTCAATTTCCTTCTCTTTTGCATTGATATTCTGATCACGCAGAATGACCGCATATGCCAATTGTCTATTATTATCACTTAAAATTACCAGGCAGTCCTTCAGAGCCTTTTCTGCCAGACGGGCCATTTCAACAATTTTTGTTTTAATTCTGTCAATATCTCTCTGAACTGATAACTCAAGGTATGATTTCATAGGAGGCGTATCCTTTCCCCTGACGGGTATTTCTTTAATGATACGTTTGGTTTATCTTTACAATTACAAAAACCAATCTATTGCAGCAACATCAAAATGAACAGTAACCTAAATTATAAAATAGGTTTTTGCGGCATAGACTGGTCAATTTTTATTTAATAAATTCGTACTTTTTTTGTCTTTTGTTAGTTTTTATACGTCACTAACAAACCGCTAACATTTAACTAATAATATTTTAATAATCTGCTTATATTAATTTACAATTACCACAACAGGACTTATGACTAAATAAAAAGCCTGTATCGGAATTACCCGATACAGGCCTCTATTTTAAAAGAGAACAAAGAGAACTGACTATTTTTGCAGAAAATCTATCTGCCGGTTTTTCTATGGGTATACAACCAAATTATCACCCGCATTTGGAAAAACCGCATGATTTACAAACAGCACAACCGCTTTCATTTTCCATAATGCCGCCGCACTCCGGACACTGCGGGCACAGTCCCATATCAAGACCGCTGAATGTAATTTTGGGCTGACCATTCAATCCATTGATTTCATTGAGTGCCTTCTCAAGCGTCCGCCCGATCGCATCTGCACACGAAAGCACCATTTCGCCCTCATGCCATGTCGGGATCGGGCAGCGGATACCGCGCAGCTGTTCAACAATTGACTTTGGATCAATTCCTGCGCGTAAAGACAGCGACACAAGCCGTGAAACAGCTTCCGCGTTTGACGCGGCACAGCCGCCTGATTTTCCCATCTGCGTAAATACTTCACAGAAGCCGTAGCTGTCTGAGTTGATATTTACATATAGAGTACCGCAGCCGGTTTTTGTCTTATAAGTACGACCGTGGGTCACAGACGGACGCGGTCTCGGATGAATCGTACTGGTTGAAAATGTATGTGACTTGTCATCCGCAGCAGCACCTGTTGTACCTGTAGTGATTACCTGATTCTGGCGCGACCCGTCACGATAAACAGTCACGCCTTTACAATTAAGATCATATGCCAATCTATAAACTTCATCAACCTCGGCAATAGTTGCTTCATGACGGAAATTAACTGTTTTGGAAACTGCATTGTCAGTATACTTCTGAAACGCAGCCTGTAAATTGATATGCCACCTGGGTTCGATATCATGTGATGTGACAAAAATATCGCGGATTCGTTTAGGTATACCGTATATCTTATGTAAACTGCCATTCTCCGCAACCATTTTCATGAGTTCATCAGAGTAGAATCCCTCTTCCTGTGCAGTGCGCTTAAACGCGGGGTGAACCTCAAGAAACTTCTTTCCGTCAAGAACATTTTTCTCATAGACTATTGCAAACATCGGTTCAATGCCGCTTGAACAGTTTGCGATCATACTTATTGTACCGGTTGGAGCAATAGTTGTTATTGTTGCATTCCGCAGACGCATTCCATGTTCCTTATCATACACTGAACCTGTAAAATTCGGAAACACTCCACGTTCACGCGCAAGGAAAGCACTGACTTTTCGCCCCTCCTCCTGAATGAATTTCATTATCTCTTCAGCAATATGCGCGGCTTCATGAGAATTGTAAGGAATATTGAATTCAATGAGCATATCCGCAAATCCCATGACGCCAAGTCCGATTTTTCTATTGCCTTTTGTAAGCTTCTCGATTTCAGGCAGCGGATACCTGTTCATCTCTATCACATTGTCAAGAAACCGTACCGCTGTACGGACAGTATTTCCGAGCTTGAAATAATTGACCTCTTTTTTACCATTGTTATTTGAAACCATGTTCGCAAGGTTTATTGAACCAAGGTTGCATGACTCATAGGGGAGCAACGGCTGTTCACCGCAGGGATTGGTACTTTCAATAGCGCCGATATGAGGTGTGGGGTTCTGTGCGTTGATTTTGTCAAGAAACACAATACCGGGTTCACCGTTTTTCCATGCAAGTTCAACAATACGTTTAAAAACTTTTGATGCTTTCAGATGACCTACAATTTCACCTGTACGCGGATTGCGGAGAGAATACTCCTCATCACGCTTAAGAGCTTCCATAAAATCGTTTGTTATTCCAACGGAAATATTAAAATTCGATAATACCCCGTCCTTCTCCTTCATTTCAATAAATTCAAGAATCTCCGGATGTGTGCAATTGAGAATTCCCATATTTGCACCGCGACGAGTTCCACCCTGCTTTACAGTTTCTGTAGCAATGTCAAAAACCCGCATAAAAGAGAGCGGCCCGGACGATATCCCCTTGGTAGACTTGACACGATCGTTTTTTGGCCGTATATTGGAAAAAGAGAAACCTGTACCGCCGCCACTCTTATGTATAAGGGCAGTATATTTTACCGCATTAAAAATATCTTCCATTGAATCGCCGATAGGAAGCACAAAGCAGGCACTAAGCTGCTGGAGTTCACGCCCTGCATTCATAAGAGTCGGAGAGTTGGGGAGAAAATCAAGATCTGCCATGACATTATAAAATTTTTCAGTCCATATATCAGGGCTTTCACCTTCACTGAAAAGTTTTTCAGCATGTGCAATGTTTTCTGCAACTCTGAAAAAAAGTTCCTCCGGTGTTTCAATAATTTTCCCCGAATCATCCTTTTTAAGATATCGTTTTTCCAATACAGTCAGGGCGTTATCTGTAAGGTTTACCTTTTTTTGAGTAAGCTTTTCTCTTAGTGTTTGATGAAATTCTTCTTCTGACATATAATCTCTTTCTAATATTAAGACCGGATTTTGCGTTAACCCGGTGACAGATTTGGTGATCATTGCGCCCTCTACCCTCTTTCTTCAAAGATGACATATTCAAGCGTTGTTTATGACAGACACCCTTATATTCTATTTACAATTACCGTATTAAATATATGGTTAAGAACGGAAAAAAGTCAAGGGCAGGAAATTCTTTTTTATACAATATGCAGTGCTTAAAAACAAAACACCTCACAAGATATTGTACACAGGGTAATTCTCGGTTTTTTGTAACTTCTTGGCATACCGATGCTTACAAAAAAGATTAAACATTCTGCATCATGCAAAGTACTGAATGATTTTGTCATAAAAATAATTGCAATTATTTAGCAAAAAGCAACCGACTAGTTTACTTTTCTCAATTGACATTTGATTACTTAATTGCCCGATGCAGTTTATCACCCGCTACTGAAAACCTGGTAGTACTGACATAACACATTAATTATGATTATGTTAGCCTGTCTGTAATAATTCCATCCAGACAATTATTTCATGTTCCGATGAAAAAACATTCTTTCTTACATTTTTTTCGTGTCAATTAAAAAATAATTTTTTGCGACATTAAAAATAGCTTGACTTTTTTGCGGCCTTAGAGCATATTTAGACATGAAGTAGAAAATTTCTACTTTTGTTCACCTGTTTTGACCACACGTTTGTTTTTATTCAATAGTGTTCCATTGAATAATCCATAACTTAAATCAGGTCAAGTTGCCTTCAGTGTTTTTCTGGTATTGCAGACGTGATTACCAAATACAGAGTGAGTAACAATCTTCAAAAGTTCTTCATTGCACAATTTCATTAATCCTGAAATTAGCTCATGTAAAAAATATTTGATATTTAATCCAAATTTAAACTTTTTTAGTATGTCTATATCCGCTATAAACAACTAATCCATTCTATCGAGGTGTTTGAATGAATGTTGCAGAACTAAAGTCCAAATCTATGACCGAACTCAATGATTTGGCAGCCACTTACAACGTTGGTGAGCATCGTATTCTTCGTCGTCAGGAACTAATTTTCAAAATTCTTCAGTCTGAAGCAGCCCAGAACGGGCAGATGTTTGCTGAAGGTGTCCTGGAAATTATGCCTGATGGTTTCGGTTTTCTGAGATCACCACTGAACAGTTATTTAAGTGGTCCGGATGATATATATGTATCTCCATCACAGATTAAACGTTTTTACCTGAAAACTGGCGACACAGTTTCCGGTCAGGTTCGTCCTCCAAAAGATTCTGAGCGTTATTTCGCACTGCTGAGAGTTGAGATGGTCAACTTTGAGGACCCTGAAGAGTGCAAGAAAAAGATCAACTTTGATGATCTTACTCCACTTTTTCCTAATGAAAGATTCAATCTCGAATATAATAACAAAGATGCCGCAACACGTATCATGAATCTCATGACACCAATCGGTAAAGGTCAGCGTGGTCTGATTGTTGCTCCTCCTCGTACAGGAAAAACAGTTCTTCTTAAAAGCATAGCAAACGGAATTCTTCATAATCATCCGGAAGTATTTCTTATTGTTCTTCTCATAGATGAGCGCCCTGAAGAAGTTACAGATATGCAGCGTTCAGTAAAAGCCGAAATCATAAGCTCAACTTTTGATGAGCCTGCTGAACGTCATGTTGTGGTTGCTGAAATGGCAATTGAACGTGCAAAGCGCCTTGTCGAGCATAACCGCGACGTCGTGATTCTTCTTGACAGTATCACACGTCTTGCACGAGCCCACAATACTGTTGCTCCTCACAGCGGAAGAATCTTAAGCGGTGGTGTTGACTCTCAGGCACTTTACAAACCAAAACGTTTCTTCGGTGCAGCACGTAATATTGAAAATGGCGGAAGCCTCACAATCATTGCAACTGCTCTTATTGAAACCGGAAGCAGAATGGATGAGGTTATCTTTGAAGAGTTCAAAGGTACCGGTAATATGGAACTTGTACTCGACCGCAAAATCGCTGACCGTCGTGTATATCCTGCAATGGATCTGCTAAAAAGCGGTACACGTAAGGAAGAATTGCTTCTTACAGAAGAAGAACTCAACCGCATGTGGGTGCTTCGCAAATTCCTTGCTACAATGAGTCCAAACGAAATGATGGAATTTCTTATAGAGAAAATTTACAGCACCAGGACTAATAGAGAATTTCTTGATGTAATGAAAAGTTAGATTTTTTGCCCCGTAGAGACGGCCAGACAGGTCGTCTCATAATACCAATTTACAGGCGGAGTTTACAGATGAAGATTGCGGTACTGGGAACAGGAAATATGGGAAAAGCCCTGATTTCAGGGCTGAAAAAAGAATATGCTGATAAAGTATCCATTATTGCATATGATCCTGTCGAAGAGTCTCTTCGCGGGCTTGATGTTTCAGTGGTGCCGCCGCAGGACTGGTTTTCTGACAATAACACTCCTGATGTAATAATCATCGCAGTAAAGCCATCAGACGCAGGTTCTGCGATTTCTGCCTTTTCATCTGTAAAAGATGATAAAAAATTAAAAACTCTCTGGCTTTCAATTGCTGCAGGTGTAAACATTGCTTCCATCCAGAAACTGTTGCCTTCAGGCGCAAAAATCTGCCGAGTGATGCCCAACACACCGGCGCTTATCGGTTGCGGCATGAGTGCATTTTCACTGAATGAAAATTGCACTGCCTCAGACAAAAAAACAGCAGAATCAATTCTTTGCGCAGTGGGGAAATGTGTGTCTGTACCTGAAAAACAGCTCAATGCAATCACGGGTCTCAGCGGATCGGGCCCGGCTTATGTCTACCTGTTTATCGAGGCCCTCATTGAAGGCGGCATTACAGCAGGTTTACCTTATGCTACTGCGCGTGAATGCGCTCTGCAGACTGTCATCGGTTCCGCAAAAATGGTTATGGAGACTGGTGAGAATACAAATGCTCTTAAACTTAAAGTCATGTCACCCGGCGGTACAACTGCATACGGGCTTAAGGCCCTTGAAGAATATTCATTCAAGGACGCTGTAATTACTGCTGTTGCGGATGCGACAAAACGTGCTGATGAACTGGCTAAATAGCTGCATGCATGCAGCAGACGTTGTTTTCGGCAATTTCAGATTATCCTGTAATCAAACCCGGAAAAAATTACTGCTTAACCCTTCACAATACTGGCTCAACACTGTCGCCACAAAGTAATTTTTCTCCATCCACTTTCAGATCAATTACATTTTAGTCAGTGGCAAAATTTATCAGGAATTATTCATGCCCTTTGTATATTTTCAAACCTTTGGATGCCAGATGAATGTGGCTGATTCTGATGAATTACGCAGAAAACTGTTTCTTCGTGGATTTTCAGAAACATTCAGTACAATAGATGCAGATCTTATTATTGTAAATACATGCAGTGTCAGACAGAATGCCGAGAACAAGGCCAAAGCACGGATACAGGAATTTACAAGTATTAAAAAACCTGATGCCATTCTCTGGGTAACAGGATGCATGGCGCAGAGACTTGGTGATGAACTCAAAAAAGAGATCCGCGGCATCAATCTTGTCATCGGAGCAAAAGAGATTGACAATCTGGACTCAATTATTGACGATCATCTCCTGGCCGGTACATTCAACAGTTCCGCAGTTCACAGCAGAACATCCGCTGTAAGTGATTTTGTAACAGTAATGCGGGGCTGCAATAACTACTGTGCTTATTGCATTGTACCTTATGTACGCGGTGATGAACATTCGATAAATGCCCGTGATATTCTCGAAAATGTGCGCATACGTGTTTCTGAAGGTGTAAAGGAAATAACACTTCTTGGACAGAATGTAAATTCCTACAATGATGACGGCATTGACTTTTCAGATTTACTTGTCAGAGTTGCATCTATTGACGGACTCAAACGGCTCAGATTCACAACATCTCACCCCAAAGACTGCAGTGAGAAACTAATCCGCACAATTGCAGATACTCCGCAATGCTGTCATCATATTCATCTTCCGATGCAGGCCGGTTCAGACAGAATTCTTCAGGCGATGAACCGCAGATACAGTGTATCGGATTATATGAAACTAATTGACATGATACGAAAGCACATTCCTGATGCAGACATCACTACAGATATTATAGTCGGTTTTCCAACCGAAACAGAAGATGAATTCGCGCAGACTGTCCAATTAGTCAGGGACGTCCGCTATACAACAGCATTCATGTTTGCCTATTCAGCCCGTGAAGGCACCAAAGCTGCAAATCTGACTGATGATCTGCCCCGAAAAGAAAAACTCGAACGTCTTGGAAGGCTTATAGCCACTCAGACTGATATCACAAAGGCGATCTATGATTCAATGGTCGGCAGGACTTTGGAAGTTATGGTTAACGGGCGCCAGGAAAAACGTGAAAAGCACTGGATGGGTCAGGATAACGGATGTAAACGTGTACTGATTGCTTGCGATAATGCCCAGTCAGGAATGATTTTAAAAATAAAGGCTCAGAGGAGCAGCGGCATGACTCTTATTGGAGAATTATCAGCCTGATAAATATACAGCCCCGCAATATTTTTTTTGAGCTCATTTACCAGAAGCCAAAAAATAAAACTTGTGACGAAGCTGGATAATAAAGTTTTACAAATGTGGAGTTACTCATGCATTTTAAGGCATTGACAATTGCGGCGTTTCTAATTTCAGCCGGATTTGCGGCACAGGACACATCAGATTATGCGCAAGGGGTCTCGGCCCTTGACCGGGGTGATATAAAAAATGCAAAAGTCAAATTGACTGCTGCATATAAGGACAACAGCTCCGATCCGTTCATTCAGATGGCATACGCATCAGTTGTATCGTGTTCCCTGGCAGTAACTCTTTATAAAACTGTCGGAGAAAATAAAACAGCACCGGATTCACTTCGAAGTGTTGCATATAAAAAACTCGGGGATTATTATTATGCCTCAAAAGAATATCTTCGTTCAATTGAAAACTACCGCTATGCATCAAAATACAGCAGTAATCCTATTTACAAACATCACTGGGCACTTGCCGCGTCTGCATCAGGCGATACTGCATCAGCAAAATCCCTCTGGCACACACTGACCCTTGAATTTGGTGATACTACTTCTGAAATTGCAAATTACCATCTTGGACTGCTCCTGCTCAAAAATCAGAAATATCAGGATGCATTCAATTCATTCTCTAAAACAGGAGTTCCATCCCAGAGTAAACCATGGGCTGTTGCATCTATTCAGGGTAAAATTGACTGTGCAGCAAAACTTGGCAAAAAAGAAAACACAGCTGATCTTGAAAAACAGCTTGATCCATGGCGTGACATGCTTCTTGAAGCGGGCTTCTCCGGTAAAGCAGGGGCTGCACCTTTACAAAAAACGGAAAATACCGCTGCACAGCCAAATGTACCTTCTGCGGACAGCACTAAGCAGTTTACACTTCAGATCGGGGCATTCAGTCAGAAAGAAAATGCTGCGGCTCTTGAACAGAAACTTAAAAGCAGCTTTCAAAATGTAAAGACAGTACAGTTTGACATTGAAGACAAAAAGTTCTACCGTGTATGGATCGGAACATTTATCAGTAAAGAAGCTGCCTTACAGTTCGGCAATGACAGTCTTGTAAACAAGGGATTTTCGTTTCGCGTTGTGGAAAAATAGGCCGGAATTGCAGCAGTCAATGTTCAGTGGATTGACTCAGCAGCCTGTCAAGTTTAAGTTTCAGCACAGTTTATCCGGAGGAATTCTTGGATTTCGAAATGGTTATCGGATTAGAAGTACATGCTCAGCTTCTTACAAAAACCAAACTGTTCTGCAGCTGCATATCCAAATTCGGCGACAAACCAAACACGCATGGATGTCCAACCTGTCTTGGCCTCCCGGGATCTCTGCCCGTTCTTAACAGTGAGGCTGTTACTATGGCAGTCAAAGCAGGTCTTGCTCTGGGATGCCCTATTGCAGGGCAGTCAACTTTTTCCCGCAAGAATTACTTCTATCCGGATCTTCCAAAAGGTTATCAGATTTCTCAGTATGAGATTCCTATCTGTGGTAAAGGGGCACTCAGAATTAATATCAACGGATCTGACAGAGAAATCGGAATTAGTAGAATTCATCTTGAAGAAGATGCAGGAAAGCTTATACACGATATAACTCCGGACTCGCTTCTTGATATAAACCGGTGCGGAACACCACTGATTGAAATAGTCAGTGAACCTGATATGCACAGCTCCCGGGAAGCCTATGCATACCTTGAATCTTTGAAATTAATTCTTGAGTATTTACAGATTTGCAACTGTAATATGGAAGAGGGAAGTTTACGATGTGATGCGAATATATCTCTCAGGCGTCATGGACAAAGTAAACTTGGCACGAAAACTGAAATTAAAAACATGAACAGTTTTCACAATCTTGAGAAGGCACTTGACTACGAGGCAAACAGACAGGCCGCACTTCTGTCATCCGGTGGAAAAGTACTGCAGGAGACCTTTCTGTGGGATCCCTCTTCAAGCAGAACTGTCCTCATGAGGTCCAAGGAAGACACAGACGATTACAGGTATTTTCCCGAGCCTGATCTGCTACAGGTCATAATTACAGATGATAAAAAGGAAAATATCCGCAAATCACTCCCGGAACTTCCATCAGAAAGAAAAATACGCTTTGTAAATCAACTCGGCCTTGCAGATGAATCTGCATCTGTATTGATTTCAGACAGGAGCATTGCTGATTATTTTGAAGCTGTTATTCAGAACAGATGTAATGTTCGTCTGGCCGCAAATTGGGTTCTGGTGAATGTTTTGCGTATTGTAAACGACAGGAAATGTGCTGTTTCAGATCTTTTAATTACTCCTGCACGGCTTGGTGAACTCATTGTGCTTATTGACAATGGTTCAATTTCCGCCAGAGCAGCACGAAAAGTCTTTGATCTGATACAGGTCCAGGATAAAGAACCGTCAGTTATAATTGACGAACAGGGACTATCTCAGGTATCAGATCTGACAGCTCTTGAAGAAAAAGTAAAAAAAGTACTTGATGCAAACCCTTCACAAGTGAAACAATATCAGTCCGGAGATAAAAAGCTCAGAGGATTTTTTATCGGCCGGATAATTAAAGCCACCGGAGAATGTGGAAATCCAGGGGAAATTAATTCTATTTTGTCAAAATTGATCGGATAATATAATGATTAAAAAAACGCTGATTATTTATTTGCTACTATTCTGCACTTCAGGTACTGCACAGATAAGTGAAACTTTTTCCAAAGCAGATACTTTGAAAAGTAAATTGACAGATACTATTTTAAAAACAGCTGATGCAACAAACTCTGCAGTTCAAAAACCATTTAAACCTGATTCTATTAAAATATCAGACAAACCTGCTCAATCAATTTCAGATGCAGACACCGCGGCGGCTGCAAAAAGTGGAACTCTGAAAATCAGCAAACGAAAGTATAACCACAGGGAACAGATTCTATTCGCATCTGTAATGATGGCTTTTATTGCAATTATTATTTCTTCTGCGCAGAACTGGAATCCTGATTGATAATTATTTTCTGTTTACTTTGAGTTATTTCAGATTCGCACCACCCATTCCAATTTCCATAACTTGTGGCATTTTTGCAATAATAATTAGATAATTGTGTTTATGTTGTCGCAATATTTTTTTATGAGATAACAAAAAATTCATATTGTCTTTGTATTCTGTTATGAAGGTATTGCTAAGATCTTGAGAAATTTAGAGTTGAAAAAACTTAATTTATTCTGAAATAATATTTGTGCATATCGGATAATTTTATGAGAAGACCTAATCTTCTGTTCAAGACATCAGGAAAAAAAGATATTACTATTGCTGTTGCGTTTCCATTCTTCTGGACAAACAGTGCGCAGGTTCTTTTTCATTCAATCAGAAATTCAGCTGAAAAGTACGGGGTAAACCTGCTGATTTTTGAAGGATTAAACAGTAACCGGCAACCCTTTACTAAATCGGATGGTAAGAACAGCGGTGATACCGGCAATATTGTATACGATCTTATCAGTAAAGATTGTGTTGACGGTCTGATTATCTGCAGTTCGGCGATTAAAAATTTTGCTGACAGAAAAACATTATTTGACCTGTGCCGTTCATTTAATCCCAAACCTATGGTCAGCATTGGATCTTATGTAAAGGGAATCGCAAATATTGTTACTGACAATACTGATTCTATCAGAAACATTATCAATCATCTGATTAGTATACACCGGAGGGGAAAAATCGCATTTCTTCGGGGCCCTCTTGATAACATTGATTCTAACGAACGCTTTAATGCATATATATCAATACTTAAGGAAAATGGAATCAATCCGGATCCGAAATGGACAAGTGCGAGCGGAACATGGGACAGGGAGATGGCTGCCTCTGCAACCCGTGATATAATGTCTAAATGCGGCAATGACATTGATGCTGTAATCTGCATAAATGATGATCAGGCTGCAGGAGCTGTTGATGCACTCAATGAAATGGAAATAAAAGTTCCGGAGCAGGTTTCTGTAATCGGATTTAATAATGATGTAATTACAAATGCATCATTTCCAGGGATTTCTTCAATTGACATTAATTATTCTGAACAGGGAAGAATCGCAATAAAAGCAATTTGTGATCACAAAAGCGGCATTCCGCTTGAGGATAAATATACTGTAACCGCCACCTTGTCCATCCGTCAATCATGCGGTTGCCTTTCTGAGGGTCCGGATGCAATAGAAAAGGTTTTTGGGATTCGTTACAGTCATTGCGTTAATGAGAGTACTTTTAAAACAATGGATACTGCCCAGATTACAGATCAAATCAGGAATCGTGTATATAATGCGATGAAATTTCCACAATCTGAAAAAACATATTCCTGGTGTAACATGCTGATTGAAAGTTTTATTTCTGAAATAACTGACAATACAGATCAGAAGTTTTTACCATGTTTTGACAAACTTTTACATTTGTCAATTAAATGTCGCTATGATCTTTTCAAGTGGCTTGACATACTTAATGCCATGGAGGTTTCTCTTGACCTTTTTTCGGTATCAGATGACTGTTTACACAAATCAATTATTGACAAAGCAAGAGTTCATCTCAGTGAAACAGCCGAGCAGCTTCAGAAATCGACATTGATTTTATCCCAGGAACGAAACGCTATTGTCAATTCGCTTAATTATGCGTTCAATACAACCAATGATTTAGACAAATTATTAGATCTCCTTGCTGGTGATCTTCCGGGGATGGGTATTGGATCATGCTATCTGTCAATTTATGAAGACCCCCGCGCTCCTCTGTCAGACAGCATTCTGCTTCTTGCATTCAGCCGCACGGGGCGGTACACAATTCCCGACTGCGGCATAAGATTTAAATCATCACAGCTTATACCTGAAGGTTTTCTGCCACTGAGTCAGCAAAAATCATTGATTCTTGAGCCTCTGCACTTTGGTGATAAAAATATAGGTTTTGTACTTTTCGAGTTCGGACTTGAAGAAAGTTCTTTTTATGATCTTTTTCCTGTTCAGTTAAGTGCGGCTATCTGGGGTTCAAATTTCAAGGAGAAAGTAATTAAAGCGGAAAATGCGCTTAAAATTCAGCTTGACATGCTCGAAAAATCAAACGATGAACTTGGCAAACGGTCTTCTGAACTTGATACCATGTACAAAAAACTTGAGATTAATCAGGATATGCTTCTGATGTCAGACAAAATGGCATCAATCGGGAAATTAACTGCAGGCATCGCTCATGAAATGAACACGCCGCTTGCAACTGTCAGGGCATCACTTGAAGAGATTGATCTTTTACTAAGTGAGTACAGCAGTTCGATTGACGACAAGGATATTACACCCCAGGATCATCACAACATTGCTGATGACATTCTCAGATCAATTGATCTTGCAGAAAAATCTGCGAACCATGCATTTGATTTCATTAAAAGCATTAAAGCCCAGACACGTGATAATAAAATCTCAGAGGAGATGATCTTCAACATTTCTGACATTATTAAAAATGTGCTTACATTTCTCGGACATTCCATAAGAAGCAATAACTGCAGGATCAATGTTCTCGGAGACACAGGTCCTGTGGAAATTCTGGGTTCTCCGACAAAAATGAGTCAGGTAATCACCAATCTTATTACAAATGCTATTGACGCACTGGAAAACAGGGATAATAAACAGATAATTATTGAGTATAAAAAAGACCTGAATAATATAATTACTCTTAAAATCAGTGATAACGGCTGCGGCATTCCGGACAAATATTTACAAAACATATTTGTGCCGCTTTTTACAACTAAACCTTATGGTCAGGGTACCGGTCTTGGACTTTCTATTATCAATGATATTATATGTAATGATTTCAAAGGAACTGTTGATGTTGAAAGTGAAGTGGAAAAAGGAACAACTTTTACCATAAGGTTAAAATCCATTTAGGAGTTTTTTAAATGGCAAGAAAATATAAGACTGAAAAATCAAATGGAAGCTGCATTCTGCTTGTTGATGACAACCTGGAGTATCTTGACTCAATTAGACTTGTGCTGGAACACGAGGGACATCAGGTCATTACTGCATCAAGCGGAAAGGAAGCACTCTCCATTCTTCATCATTCAACAATTGATTTGGTTCTTCTTGATTATTTTATGCCTGAAATGACCGGTGAAGAAACCGTTATTGAAATACGAAAATTCAATACTGATATTCAGATAATTCTTCAGACTGGCTATTCAAGTGAAAATCCGCCGCGGGACGTTTTACGCAGATTGAATATTCAGGGTTATCACGACAAATGCGAAGGAACAGAGAAATTGCTTTTATGGGTAGATGTAGCACTGAAATCGGCATTTACAGTATCGTTACTGAATAAAAGCAGACAGGGACTGAATTATATCCTCAATATTACACCGGAAATGCATAAAATACAGCCGCTTGATGATCTTTTTCAGGGAATACTCTGGCAGTTCAGCGGATTACTCGGGTTCGGAAATTCCTTTCTTGCAATTTTACCAAATCAGAAACCTGCTGTATCATCAACAAATACCCATGAAGGTTTCCTTGCGATAGTCAAGGAAGATATGGCATTGAGAATACATGCAGGGATTGGAAGATTCAGCGGTAAAGTTCTGCTGGAAGATGTGCTTGAAAATGATGAGATATCATATATAAATGATTCTATACAAAAGGGTTTAGTTCAATACTATGAAAAAAGCACGCTCATTCCTTTACAGATTGGTAATACACATATCGGCGTTATTTATATAGATAAGAACATCATTCATGAAACAGATCTTGAAATGCTGAATATTTTCGCGAATCAGGCGGCTGTCGCAATTCAAAATGCCCAGCTTTACGAAATTGCCACCCGTGACCAGTTAACCGGCGTCAACGTACGCAGATATGCGATACAACTGTTTATAAAAGAGCTGCGAACAGCATTTCATACAAAATCAACTATTTCAATTATCATGCTTGATCTTGACGGATTAAAGAAAATAAATGACAGTTCCGGCTATTCTGCCGGTGACCGCGCACTTTCTCAACTTGGAAAGGTACTCAAAAAGGCAACACGATTCAATGATTCGATCGGACGTTACGGAGGCGATGAATTCATTATTATTTTACCGCAGACTGATTCAACAGGTGTAAAAAATGTCGCAGACCGCATAATTGAATTATTAAATCGCGAAAAAGTGTATAATCCCGGGTATATGCATTCGATAACCTGCAGTATCGGCAGTGTGACGCTTACACCGATTGACAATTCAACTGATGATTTTCCACACCCTGTGCCTCACATTTACTTTCAGGCAATGGTTCAGATTATACTTGCAAAAGCAGATGAAATAATGAATGAAGCAAAAAAGAACGGCCGCAACTGCTACCACTTTGAAGAACCGGTACCATGGACTGGTTTTACAGATGCTGTCGGCAGATTCTCAATGAATAAGGACTTTATAACATAAACACGGATTATTTACTGGAACGACAAGACGTGAAAAATCTCTTTCAATCATCAAACCCTGTAATTGGGGTATCAATCCCGGTAATCTGGTCTGGGCAATATATTCAGTCACTTAAAGGCATTCGCGATGCATCGGAAAAATACAATATAAATCTGATCTGTTTTCAGGGAATATATTTCAGCAGCAGTTACGATAGCGGCGGTATTGCGCATATTGAAAAATCAGGTACAGTCATTTATGATCTTTTAAAAGACATTAGGCTTGACGCCATGATACTACATACAGGTTCGCTTCATACCATGCAGCACAAAAATATTCTAAAAAATCTATGTAAAAGCGGCTTCCAGGTTCCAATGATCAATATCGGCTCTAAAATTGACGGAATGATTAATCTGTTAGTTGACAACAAACATGGCATGACTGAGTTATTGAATCATCTTATTCTTGACCATGGATATCGCAGGTTCGGTTTCGTAAGAGGACCTGAAGATAATTTTGATGCACAGGATCGCCTGCTGGCATTTCAGAAAGCAATGTCGGACAATGGCATTTCAGTTGACAAATCAAATATTACAGCTCCAGGCGGATGGTCCTTTGAATCCGGTCGTAAAAGTGCCCGCCAGCTACTTGACAATTCAGAGAGCAGTCCGGATGTTATAATATGTGCATCAGATCTGCTTGCAAAAGGAGTCATTCACGAATTGAAATTACAGGAAATCAGTGTTCCTGATCAAATAAGTGTAGTCGGGTTCAATGACAGCAGTTATGCTGAAATCTGCAACCCCCCGCTTACGACAGTCAGCCTGAAACTTTATGAGAGAAGCTGGAAAGCAATTGAAATATTCAATGACTATTTTAACGGTAAAGCGCTTCCGGAAAGAGATATACGAACCGCCTCATCTCTTAAAATCAGACATTCTTGCGGCTGTCAGTCATCAGGTTTACAAGCAATAGATCAGATTGCGGAAATTAATTCCACAGCAGATAAATTTCATTCCGTTACGGAATCGTTATCATTGAAGCAATTTAAAACAAGGGTACATAAAGAGCTCAGACTCTTAAAATTTCCTCAGCCGGCTGCTATTGTAAACGTTTTTCTTGATAGCTTCATATCCCAGCTGAAATCTCTTTCAGGTAATAATTTTATTCATTCCTTCGGCAGAATTCTTCATACAACATTTGTAAGTAAGGATGATTATAAATTATGGCATCTTGCATTAAGTATTCTTGAAGAAAATCTTCCATCAGTACTGGACAAAGACGATCAGCAGACAGCAAAAAAATGTATTCTTCAGGCAAGAGTCCTTATCAGTGAAGTTGCAGCCGCGCAATATACTAAAGCTCTATTCATGTTTGCAGAACAGACTTCAGCCATTAATTCCCTTAATTGCGGATTACTTCAAAATGGAATTATGAATAATATTCTAAAGATTATTGGAAATAAACTTCCATCAATAGGTTTGACATCATGCTTTATTTCCCTATATGAAAACCCTGAAAATCCCATTGAAACATCGAAGCTTATTTATGCATATTGTAAACATTCCAGTTATGAAATACCGCCTGACGGAATCAGTTTCAAATCCGCAAGTCTGCTTCCGGATGAAATATCAGTTAATAATAATTTTATTATTATCGAGCCTCTATTTGTCAATACAAATCAGATAGGCTTTACAATTTTCGAATTGAGTTCACTTGAAAATACATTTAATTCCCTTTTCCCGTCTCAATTAAGCTCATCATTATGGGCTGCTATTATGTTTACTAAAAAAGAACAGGCCGACAATAAAGGAAAACAGCAGTCAGAAGAGCTTGAATTTATTAATAGTAAACTGACTGAGCGCGCCGGCAATTTGAATTCAGCCGTGAAGCAGCTTCAGAGCAACCAGGACAGGTTGAGAACCTATGAAAAAATGGCTTCACTTGGCAAGTTTACAGCCGGTATTACTCACGAAATCAGTACACCTCTTGCTACCCTGCGCGCATGCCTTATTGACATGAAAAAACTGGCAAATGAATATAATAATTCCATTGATGATCCCTCAGTTACAGCTCCTGATCACCGGGAAATAGTCAAAGAATTTTCACAATCAGCCCAGCTCGCCCGAAATGCGGCTGCACGCGCAATAGATTTTATTAAAAGTATCAAAGCACAGTCACGGGACATAAGAGGCACAGAAATACAGGTTTTCTATCTTACTGATATTTTAAATACTGTTACACTTTTTTTATCACATCAGCTCAAACACAGCAACTGTAAAGTTATAAGTACTATTGACATGTCTCTCAGTCCGATACTTGGTTCACCTACAAAAATGACACAGGTATTTACCAATCTTATTTCCAATTCCATAGATGCAATGGAATCAAATAACGGCGGTACTGTCAATTTTGAAATGTCAAATGATACTATTGATACAACTATAATAAAAGTTGCAGATACTGGCTGCGGCATACCTGAAAATTTATTGTCAAGTATTTTCAGTCCTATGTTTACAACAAAACCATACGGAAAAGGCACAGGTCTTGGTCTTTCGATTGTTTATGATATAATAACGAATGATTTCGGGGGAACAATCAGTGTTGACAGCAAGGTAAGTTCCGGTACCACTTTCACTATTAGGATTATAAATAACCTGAGAGAATATAAGGAGTATATGAAAAATGGCACGAAAATATAAAGAAGAAAAATCCAGTGGGAGAGTCATTCTGCTGGTTGATGACAATGTTGAATATCTTGAAGCAACCCAAATGGTTCTTGAACATGAGGGACATCGCGTATTGTGTGCCGGCAACGGACATGATGCATTGAAACTCCTGGAAGAAAACACTGTAGATCTTATATTACTTGATTATTTTATGCCTGAAATGACGGGAGAACAGGTAGTTACCGAAATTCGTAAATCAAACAGCACTATACAGATTATACTCCAGACCGGTTATGCAAGTGAAAATCCTCCTAGAGATCTGCTCCAGCGCCTTAATATTCAGGGTTATTATGACAAGAGTGAAGGAACAGATAAATTACTTCTATGGGTTGATGTCGGCCTTAAAGCAGCTTACACTGTCAACTTACTGAATAAAAGCAGACAGGGACTTAATTATATCCTTGATATTACTCCTGAAATGCACAAAATTCAGCCTCTTGACGATTTGCTACAGGGAATACTGTGGCAATTCTCGGGTTTGCTTGGTTTCAGTAATTCATTTCTCGCAGTCGTACCTCACAGGGACATAAAAGATACTTCAGAGCAGAAAAGCAGCACTGTCAGAGATAATTTTACAGATCATTCAGATGGTATTGATGTATTGCAGACTACATGTCAGAGCTTCCTGGCCATTGTAAAGGATGACTCGGCACTGCGTATACATGCAGGAATTGGTAAATTTGCCGGAAAAATAGTTCTTGAGGATGTACTTGACAGTAATGAAGTCGATACAATCAACAGGTCTCTTGCAGGTGGAACTATCTGTTATCATAACGCCAGTACATATATACCTCTTCGTGTCGGAGAAACAATACTGGGTATTATTTATCTTGACAAAAACATTATTCATAAATCAGATCTGGAAATGCTTAACATTTTTGCAAATCAGGCAGCAGTGGCAATACAGAATGCTCAACTTTACGATATGGCAACAAGAGATCAGCTGACAGATGTCAACATCAGGCGCTATACAATACAACTGCTGATTAAAGAACTGCGTTCATCTTTTCATTTGAAAACATCAGTTTCGTTATTATCATTTGATCTTGACAATTTAAAATCCATTAATGATACATCCAGCCATGCAGCAGGTGACCGGGCATTATCAATTCTTGGCAAAGTATTTAAAAAAGCCACGCGAACTAATGATTTTATCGGACGATTCGGCGGTGATGAATTTTTAATTGCTCTTCCGGACACTGAACACGATGGAGCTGTTCAGGTTGCTGACAGAATAAATAAAATGTTATCAGTTGAAAAGATTTACGGCCCGGGTATTGTACATACTCTATCCGGAAGCATTGGTATTGTAACACTCAGGCCAATCACCCTGAATGCCACCCAATTTCCGCACCCGCTTCCGCATCGTTATTTCCAGGCTATGGCACATATTTTATTAGAAAAATCTGATGAAACAATGTACCTCGCAAAAAAAAGCGGAAAAAGCACCTACGCAGTTGCAGCTCCTGTCAATTGGTTGAATTTTTCTGATGCAATTGCGATTTATGATAGAATTAATAAAGAGACAACTGCAGATTCACGATTCTGAATAGAGAAAAACCTAACTTCCGCAGTCAAGCGGGAGTGAACAGTTCAATTGCTGCAAACTGTTTTTAAATTTAAATTTTATACTATTTTTGAAGTAAATTGTTATCCGGAAAAAAAAGGGCCGCAATAAAGCGGCCCTGTATTACAGATATGTAAACTTAAAATTAATATCCGAGAACTCTCCACTCAACACGACGATTCTTACCATGACAACCATCGTCTGCACCGCAATTAAAATTTACAGGACGTTCTTTTCCAAATGATGTAGTCTCAATACGATCACTGGAAATTCCGTAAGATGTCAAATAATTACGAACTGCTTTTGCACGGTTTTCACCCAGACCCATATTGTACTCTGATGAGCCGCGTTCATCGCAATGCCCTTCAGCCATTAGACGAACCCCTGGATGATCTTTTATGAAACTTGCAATCCGTTCCAATGTACTGATTCCATCAGATTGCAAATCGTACTTATCATACGCAAAATAAACCGGTTGCAGCAACTGCTGAAGAATTGCGCCTACATCTTCCACTGGTGGTGGCGGTGGTGGTGGCGGTGGTGGTGGTGGTGGTGGCGGTGGTGGTGGTGGTGTAACCGTTGGTTGCGGTTCAACTTTGACCACTTTTTTCGAACAGCCTGAAAAAGTAAAGCCAATAGCGACCACAGAGACTAAAGCTAAACACATAAGACGTTTCATGCGCCCTCCCGCTCTATACTGGGGTGATAATTAAATATTAATTCTATTATTTACTGTAATCATCATTAACATAAGCCGGGAATAATACTGATTTCCCAACCCTGAAAATAATACTCAGTCTTACAAATCAATAATATATCAATCCATTCAGATTAACATATATTTAAAATATTATGTGAATCTCTTTCCTGCAAGAGATATACTCATAAAAATATGGATAATAAGAGATTTTCCGCCCATTTATCAAGTAAAGATCCATCTTAACAGTAAAAAATTAATTTAATTGATTAGAAAAAGCACCTATATATCATTCCTGCAAATAATACATGTTTTTTCGCGCTATTTAATTTCAATTATGCGTCAATGCCGGTTTAACGACTTTCTACATCGTTGTGACCGCATATGAAAATAAGTTCTTGCTGTATGGTTCAATTCCATTCAAACCACTATGACAAGTAAAGCATGCGCATAACACCGCCAGCTTGATTGTCAGGAGTTATTTCATCTGTAAATCCACATTCAATGTGTCAGTATTGTCTTTTCTAAAACTGCCTATAATCTCTGCGACTTCAGGTTTTCCACGCTTTGCAAATACAATCCGTCCATCTTTACCTATGACATATACTGTCCGCTGATTCATCATACGCCCGCCGGCTTTATAAAAGTCTGCTACTTTCTTTTTCTCATCAATAAGAAGCGGAAACTGAAATTTATTTTTTTCAGAGAACTTTTTATGCGACTTGCCGGATGCAGGATTTATACCGAACACCACAGCACCATTATCTGAAAACACTGCATACTCATCACGGATCGCACATAGCTGTGCTGTACAGACAGGAGTCTGATCTCCGGGATAGAAAATCAATACCACAAAATTTTTATCTTTATAGTTTTCAAGATTGTAAACTACACCACCTTCATCCTTCAAACTGAATCCCGGAGCAGCATCACCAACAGCAAGCATACTTTTTTCTCCAAAAGAAAGGGAACAAAATATTCCTATTAAAAAAAACATCTGTCTTATCATATTCAGAACTCACTTTCTGTTAAACTTTCTGAAGCCATTAAAAACTTTTTTTAAAACTCAATATATTTATTTTCTTATAGAAATTATACTCCCAATGAGTATAATTAAAAGATAATTAAATAAATATAAAATTCCTGATAAATTCAAGCTTTTATTACATCCGACAGTTATCAATTATATTTACATTAATTAAAATTACATTTAAAGTATCCTTTTTTATACGTTTTTTGCATAACAAAAGTAATTTATATTCAGTAATCAATTAATCGTTTTTTTTGTTACACTATACCCCATAGATGTAATAAACCATTATTTTGAAGGTTTAATCATGACACCAAAACTGAAAATTTATATCATTGAAGATGACCTTACAATGCAGACTCATCTCAGTGCCCTTTTAAAAAAAGCCGGACATGAAATAATTGGTGTTTCAACTACCGGCACTGACGGATTGAATGCAATTGCATTACAGCCTCCTGATCTTATTGTTATTGATATAGGTTTACCTGATATTGATGGTATAGAAGTAATGAAACGGCTGCAGATTACTCATCCGCTTCCAATAATTGTAGTTTCATCCGAAGAACGAATTGAAAAGGTAGAGTGTGCATCTGAAGCCGGAGCACTTGCCTATATTGTAAAGCCGCCTGATCTTCCGCAAATTGAACGGGCAATTGCAATTGCAGTTGTTCAATTCAAATATACGATGCAGATGCGCAGCCTCAATGAGCTTCTGATTTTGACAATTGATGAGCGTAAAAATACAGAACTGAAATTATCTGAAAGTGAACGTAAGTTCCGTACTCTCACAGAAAATACTGCCGATATTATTATTCGTCATGACAACAGCGGAAAATGTCTCTATGCCAATCCGGCATTCGAAAAATGTCTCAACATCACAATAAACCGCATTATCGGAAATTCGCTTGCAGCTTTTATTGACAATCAGAGTAAGCTTTTATTATGCGAGTCTGCACTTGAAAAGGTTATTATAAGCGGAACAGGCACTCATTTTGAAATTACATTCAATAACCCTGATCGTATTTACGACTGGATAATGATCCCTGAATTTGATGAACTCGGCAAGGTTATCTCTGTTATCAGTACAATCAGGGATACAACAGAGCTCCGAGATGCGCAGGACCGGCTTTATCAACTTGAAAAAATGCAGGCAATCGGTCAGCTTGCAGGGGGTATAGCCCATGATTTTAATAATAAGCTGGGTGCCATTTTAGGTTATGCAGATATTTTACTTGATTCCCTGCCGGATGACGACAGAAGAAAAAAATATGTTGATGCAATAGTAAAGGCGTCACAATTTGCCTCTGACCTGACAACGCAGCTCCTTGCTTACGCACGCAAAGGTAAAATAAAGAATATTATTCTCGATATGCACCAGATAATTGATGAATTGGTAAGGTTCCTTACCAGTTCCTTTGATAAAAAGGTTATTATAAAAAAGAACCTGAATGCAAAAACCCCTTTTATATTCGGGGACCCGCTGCTTTTAAAAAATGCATTTCTCAATGTAGCATTAAATGCAAACGATGCAATGCCGGAGGGCGGAACTCTTACATTTGAAACTGACATGATTACTTTTTCCGATGATTTCAAACTTCTTAATTCTTCACAGCTCACCCCTGGGGAATACCTGCATGTCAGTATTAAAGATACAGGTACCGGTATCAGTAATGATGATCTGGGCAGAATTTTCGAGCCTTTTTTTACAACAAAAGAACCAGGCATCGGAACAGGGCTGGGGCTCCCGGCTGTTTTTGGTATTGTCAAGAGCCATGCCGGTGCAATTGATGTAAAAAGTGAACCCGGCAAAGGTTCAAGTTTCGAGATTTACTTTCCTGCCGCAGCATCTGAGGATTTCTATCATCACAAAGAAATTAAACTTGGTGAATCAAATGGTTTACCGACAATACTTGTAGTTGATGATAATGAATTGATTCGTGAAATGGCTGCTGAAATGCTTAATAAACTCGGTTACAATGTTATTGTTTGCAGAAGCGGCAATGAAGCTGTCAAACTATATGAAATTCATTCAGACAAAATCGATCTTGCACTGATTGACATAATAATGCCTGGTATTGACGGATACGAAACATACACCCAGCTGAGGAATCTTAACTCTTCAGTCAAGGCATTCTTCATTTCCGGATACAATGTCAATGAAAAGACGAATCAGTTCATTGCTGAAGGTGTACTTGGAATAATCCCCAAACCATTCCGTATCAATGAAATTAAACATCATCTTGATACCGTTTTTCACTCCAATCAGAACACGGTTGTATACCCGGATATTACCTGACAATTAAAATTCATTGCTTACTGAATTCATAATGTACGTTTTAACTTTGTCTGCATAAACTATTTTCATTCATTATTTATCTGGCTGGTATTATTAATCTGGCCAATTTGCCGATTATTATAACCGAAAGGATCCTAAATGCTCGAAATTACACTCAAATCCGGTAAGGAAAAAGCAGTCCGTATGGGACACCCCTGGATTTTTTCAGGTGCAATTGACAGAATCAGCTCACAGGCAGCATCCGGCGAATTCTGCCGCATACTTTCCTCCAAGGGTGAAATTATCGGGAGCGGCTATTACAACAAACTTTCTGCAATAGCAGTCAGAGTGCTTACATCCGGCAATATGTCATTTGACAATTCAGTACTCACAGGCAGAATAAAACATGCAATAATGCAGCGCACAGACATACTTGATTCAATAACGGATTCCTGCCGCCTCATCAATTCTGAAGGAGACTTTCTCCCGGGACTTATTGTTGACAGATTCGGAGACGGGCTTGTTGTGCAGATCCTCACTGCAGGAATGGATTGCCTTCGTACGTTGATACTTGACACACTCACAACTTTATGTAAACCATCATTTATCTACGAGCGCTCCGATACTGAATCACGCAAAAGAGAAGGACTTGAAGACAGTGACGGTCTTCGTTTCGGAACACTTCCTGAACATGTTATTGTGAGAGAAAACGGGGTAAAATTTACTATTGATATTGGAAGCGGTCAGAAAACAGGTTTCTTCTTTGACCAGCGCAATAACCGCGCTCTTATCAGACAGTATGCCCCGGGCCGTACAATGTGTGACTGTTTCTCATACAGCGGGGCTTTTACTGTAAACGCACTGGCTGCAGGTGTCAAGTCATCGGAGTGTGTTGACATATCAAAAAATGCTGTTGAAACTGTTCGTAAAAACGCAGAACTTAACTTTGCAAACCCAAACATTTCTCTTGTCAATGCAGATGTGTTCAGATACCTTCGTGAAATGCCAGACAGATTTGATCTTATTGTTCTTGATCCGCCGAAATTCGCCAAACACCCCGGAGAGATCGAGCGTGCGTCCCGCGGTTATAAAGATATAAATCTCGTTGCAATGAAAAAAATTGCTCCTGATGGAATCATTTTTACATTCTCCTGTTCAAATGCAGTTGACACAAAACTTTTCAGACAGATTGTTTTTGCAGCAGCCGCAGATTCCGGACGCCCGGTTCAGGTGCTTCATACTATGGGCGCAGGATCGGATCATCCGGTAAACATTGCACATAAAGAAGGCGAATACCTGAAAGGGCTGGTTTTAAGAGTGAAATAAATATATTCTTCCGGTACAAAGAAAAGAGCAGGCATCCACAGATTTCTCATTTGAAGAAATTATCCGCCTTCTGTTTTCTAATAGTATCTATAATCACAGTGCCAAAAACTATTTTGATAAGCATAGTAAAAAATTAAACAGGAGATAAATTATGTCTGAAGGCATCGAAGCGGGACAGATAAAAGAATTAAAGACACGTATTGATAACCTCCGGAGGTATCTTTGACATCGACAGGAAGCTTGCAATTGTCAAAGAACTTGAAGATAAATCCGCAGAAAATGACTTCTGGAATGATACTAAAGAAGCCCATAAAGTTTTAAAATCAATAAAAGAAGCCAAACGGATTATTGAACCATGGCAGAAAGCGTCCAGAGATATTGAGGAGCTCGGGCAATTTTTTGAGCTTGCTAAAGAGGAAAACGACGAAGCCACACTTGTTGAACTTGTCAATCAGGCGAATTCCCTTGAAAAAGATGTTACACATATTGAATTTATCCGTAAATTAAGCGGTGAGGACGACAGCGCACCTGCAATCCTCACAATTCACAGCGGTGCAGGCGGTACGGAATCGTGTGACTGGGCCAGTATGCTTTTTCGTCTGTACACACGCTGGATGGAGCGCAGAAAATTCAAATTCAATGTTCTTGACGTTCAGGAAGGTGAAGGTGCGGGGATAAAAAGCGTGACTATCGAAGTGCAGGGTGAATATGCGTATGGACATTTGAAAGCTGAATGCGGGGTTCATCGTCTTGTGCGGATTTCTCCTTTTGACGCAAACGCACGAAGACATACATCATTTTCATCTGTCTATTGTTATCCTATTGTGGAAGAGGTTGACGACTACGAACTTGCTGACGATGACATCCGTATAGACACCTACCGCTCAAGCGGTGCCGGCGGTCAGCATGTCAATAAAACCGACAGTGCAGTGCGCATGACTCATATCCCGACAAATATAGTTGTCTGCTGTCAGAATGAACGCTCACAGATGAAAAACCGCGATGTTGCCATGCGGCTTCTAAAAGCCCGTGTTCGTCAGCATTACAAGGAAGAGGATGAAAGAGAACGGCAGTCTAAACTTGCTGAAAAGAAAAAAATTGAATGGGGCAGCCAGATCCGTTCCTATGTACTTCATCCTTACAATATGGTAAAAGATCACCGTACCGATGTTGAGACATCAAATACACAGGCAGTCCTTGATGGCGACATAGATATGTTTATTGAAGCTTATTTACTGGCATTTGCATGATTATGAAAAAAACAGCTATAGACAGAAAATTTAAAGTTATACATTGCGGGCGCTGCGGCACATGCTGCAGTGAACCGGTTGTTCCGGTTACAGACAGCGACGTAAAACGTATCTGTAAAGCAACCGGAAAGAAGGCTTCCGATTTTGTCAGATTTTATTCCGATGAAGAAATGAGTTATGATCCGAAGTCCGGCATATGGATTCAATTGAAGACCGGAAAAATGGCGATGGGACTGAAAAAACGCAGTGACCGCTGCATATTTTTATCCCATATTATTGCATGTAAAGTTTATCAGGATAGGCCGATGACATGCAGAACTTTTCCATACATGATTGACTTTGATGAAAACGGCGATCCTGAAAAGGTACATTTAAACCGGATTGTTGATTGTAAATCAGCAAGAAAAGGGCTCTCTCATCTTGATGCTGAAGTATCGAATGTGAGAATAGAAATTATTCAGGATGATGCGTATTACGCCAGAATTGCCGAATGGAATAAACGTGCAGAAAAAGGCAGCGGGAAAGATTTTCTTGCTTTCCTGGGATTAACATAACTCTCTGATACCACCTTGTACAATTTTTATACCAGAGCTTTTGGAAATGAGTGCTTATGAAAAAAACAAATACTAAAAAGTTTTCAGATGTCAGCCGTGATGACATTGTTGCCTATCTTGACAATCTGCTTAATACTGCAGCAATTAAAGATCATTCATGTAATGGATTGCAGGTACAGGGCAGTGATACAATTAAAAAAATCGGTCTTGCTGTTGACGCATGCATGGGGAGCTATGAAGCCGCGGTAAGTGAAGATTGTCAGATGCTTATTACGCATCACGGAATCATCTGGGGCGGAATTAAAAGCATAAGCGGCCGCAGCTATGATCATGTTCAATATCTTATGGAATGTGACCTCAATCTTTATGCGTCCCACCTTCCCCTTGATTTACATCCAGAAGTCGGAAATAATATTCAGCTCGCAAAAATGATTTCTTTAAGTAAACTCAGACAATTCGGCTTTTATAAAGGCATCGAGATCGGTTTTGAAGGAGTATTGCAGACAAAGATGGAGCGTAGTGCTCTTGTCAACATACTCTGCGAAAAGCTCGGCACAGAATGCAGCGTCCTGCCTTTTGGTAAAGATCTTATCAGCAGTGTTGCCATTGTTTCCGGCGGCGGAGCAGAGGAACTCGAAGAGGCTGTTGAAAAAGGAATTGATTGCTTCATAACCGGCGAGCCCATACATCAGAATTATCATGCAGCACTTGAAGCAGGAATCAATGTTATTTATGCAGGTCATTACCATACTGAAAAGGCTGGTGTTCAGGCACTGGGGAAAGTGCTTGAAAAAGAGTTCGGTGTAAAGACTTCGTTTCTTGACCTCCAGCCTATGATCGAGCGGCAGTCAAGCGGAGAATCAATAGAATTTGAATACACTGAAGAATAACTGCGGGCATATTTTTCCTGACATCAGATAATTATTCTCTGTCATTTTTCATTATCAATACTGAATTAAGAATCATTGTTAAAAATATTAGACAAAGGTTGCAAAGTGGCTGGAAAAAAGAAAATACCAATCGTCAAGTCAGGAACGGCTGCCGGAAATAAATTTATCCGGACAGTCAACTGTGCCCGTCAAGCACGAAATGAAGCCGTTACAGGTACAGTGCAGTCAATTCTTGAAAATATTCGCACCAGTGGTGATAAAGCCCTCTTCGAATACACTGAAAAATTTGACAATATCAGGCTGACATCGAAATCCCTCCGTGTATCAGCAAAGGAAATCGCATCTCAGGCGAAAAAAGCACCCAAAGATCTGACCACTGCCATCCGTGAAGCAGAATCACGGATCAGGGCATATCACAAGCTTCAGATCAGATCAGGATTTTCCCTCAAAACAAATGAGGGCACTCTAAGTCAGATTATCACTCCGCTTAACAGAGTGGCACTTTATATACCCGGCGGCAAAACCATTTACCCGTCTACTGTTCTCATGAATGCAATTCCTGCACAGGTCGCAGGTGTTAAAGAGATTGTCGCGGTAACGCCTCCACGCGGAGACATTGATCCCGGGATTGCCTTCGCGCTTCAATTGCTTGGTATTTCGGAAATCTACAGAATCGGCGGGGCACAGTCTGTCGGAGCACTCGCATACGGTACAAAAACAATTAAAGCTGTTGACAAAATAGTCGGGCCCGGAAACAGCTTTGTCGCAACCGCAAAGCGGCTGGTTTATGGCACAGTGGATATTGACTCAATTGCGGGTCCAAGTGAAGTAGTAATCATTGCCGATAATTCAGTGGATCCATCATGGGTCGCGTATGACCTTCTTGCTCAGGCGGAGCACGGCTCAGGTGATGAAATCGCAATATGCCTGACAGAAGATGAACAATTTGCAAAAAAGATCGCGTCGGCTGTACTTGACGAAATAGAAGAGTCGCCTCACAGAGACCGTTTTTATTCACTTCCCGATCACTCCATTGCTGTTATTGTATGTAAATCAAGAAGCGAAAGCATCTCTTTTTCCAATGCCTTTGGCCCTGAGCATCTGCAGATTATGACAAAATCATATAAAAAAGATGTTGCTGAAATTACTAATGCTGCCGCAATATTTCTTGGAAAATATACACCTGTGGCTTTAGGCGACTATTTTATCGGCACAAATCACGTACTGCCTACTGGGGGCGGTGCCAGATTCGCATCACCGCTTGGAGTTGACAGCTTTACAAAGAGAATTTCTGTAGCAGAAGTCACCGCTGCCGGACTTGACTTTTCAACTCCTTTTGTCTCAACATTTGCGCGTGCTGAAAACTTCATTCATCATGCATTAAGTGTTGAAAAAAGGACATAAGCGGTCTTTTATTATCGGTAAATTTGATTGATATAACATCCTCGCCCCCTAAATCCCCCGCAGGGGGACTTGTAGAATAAAAAGTCCCCCTGCGGGGGATTTAGGGGGCGAGGGTTGACGTTTTTTCAATTTTCAGATCTGAACAACTTTATTTATCAAGATTTCAGGAACAATCAGTCTTATTGACAATTTTCTGAATTTTCTTTGCTATTGTCTCCATAAATCCAATTCTCTTCTCAACAATCTCATATTTCTTTTTATCATTTTTAAATACCACCTCCGCAGGATACGCTGTCATGATAATTCCTTTGAATTCTGCCTCATCTCCGACCTTTTCAAGAAATTCAACACCATTCATTCCGGGCATGTTGTAATCTGTAATAATAAAATCAGGTGTTCCGTTCTTTCTGATCTCCTCAACAGCCTCAAGCGGATCTTCAAAAGTCAAAACATCATGAGCGCCTGCACTTCTAAGCCATTCACCAAGGGCAAATGAGATCGAACAGGTGTCATCAACGACTATAATTCTTTTAACATCTTGATTTTCCACAAAGTCATCCTCTTGTAAGTCTTGAACTATTTACAATTGAGTGTCACAGTGCTTACATAAAGATAACGAAATTATTACCACATTGCAACTTTTCTTTTACAATGCGCAAATTGCGTAAACTGACATCCTAAGTAATTTTTCATAACTTATTGTAAATCAAGGTAAAAGAGGTTCCCTCCGGAACTTCAGACCATTCTCTTCAGCTATATCAAAAGCACCCGCTCCGCCGAGTACAGATACAACACTTTCTCTGGTTTCAAGTATCTGCGTCGCAATATCACTAAGTTTTTTCGAATCTGCACTCAGAATCACCTCACGAAGTTTCTGACGAAATTCAGCAGTATTACCGATCATGATATCAATTGCTTCACCTAAACCACGTGAGTGAGGAGGCTGTGGTGAATCAATTTTTCCTATCGCGCCTATAATACTCTGATCAATTTTATCCTGCCCGATTCCATCAGTAATACTGCGGATCCCTTTTTCAAAGTGTTCAAGTGTTGCGCCAAGATTGGGATCACGATAGGATACACATGCAAAAACCGGATGGGCAAGTGATGAAATAGACATTCCGCCATAAGCACCGCCTTCAACTCTGACTTTATCCCAGAGATATCCTGTTGACAGATAGCGGGATATGAGATACTGAAGTCCGAACTGATCAGGTGTCAACGGTGGCATTTTCCATATACGGGAGACAAAATTGACTGCTGAGTTTATTTCAACCCCGTAAGTATTATGAACCTGAGCAGCAGGTTTTTCATATTTTTCAACATTGACTTTCATTGCGGGAAGCCCAGCAATAAATCTTTTCACTGATGGCAGCACGATTGACGGATCATCTGCGGTTATGGAAACAAACGCAGAGTTTTTATTTATCACGATCCTGTGAATCTCCTTCAGCGCGTCTATCAATGTGTCAAGATCCATGTTCTTTACAATATTATCAAGAAATCTAAGCTGCGATATTCCGCCCATTATTTCATCAAGATACCGTGATAATGACACATAAGACGATGCGTGCGACATTGCGAAATGATGACCTGAACCGACAATCGAAGCATGCAGTCCGTTGCGTTCCTCAAGAAGTATATCCTTAAGCTGCTTTTTATTGGCAAGATCAGGTGTCTGAAGAAGATCTTTTATTATGTCAAGCATCTCATCGCAATGCTGAGCGATTGCTTTACCATGAATTATTCCGTAGAAAAAGAGATCATCATTACTTCCAGGTTTTGTCTTACATGACACAGATGTATCAATACCTCCTGTAGCGAGTGCTATTCTTTTTGCATTATCTTCATAGGAAAATCCTTTTGTCGCGCACCTTGTAATCATCTCTGTGTAAAGTGACAGATATGGAATAAGCCTCATCGGAACTGTCTGAAAATTAAATCCGATATCAACATAAACCACACCCGATGTAAAAATAGGATGTGTAAACATCGTGCACTCGTCAAGGTCTGACCGTATGGCGGGAATCTCTATACCCTTTGACGGCAGATCGGATTTTTCAAGTTTCGGCAATGTGGCAAGGGACTCCGGAGTGGATGGCTTCATCTGCTGCTGAAGCAGTTCTTTTGTCAATTCAAAATATTTCTCTTTATCTGCACGGCTAAAAAGAGCAGTCAGTTTGTGCGCCTGTTCGACAGTCTGCTGTTCAAGCTGCCTGCCTTTTTCAGATGATGCTTCAATGACAGCAAGTACCCTGTGACTGTTTTCAATAAGATTTTTCTTTACAAGATCTATAAAAAAACCGGAGCCTTCGGCATTTGCCTCTTTAATTACAGACAGCGGTTTCTCAAATGCAATATGTGCAAGCGGATCGCCGTCATAAATCCATGAACGATAGCAGCGTTCTGCAAGGCGCAGATTATAAGGAAAATGTGAACCGGTAATTTCACGCAGACCAAACTCAATCTGACGAATGGAGCCCTCAAGAAGTTCCTGATCAAATCCCTTGTCAATTTCCTGCTGTAAAGTATCAAGAATCAGTCTCTCTACCTTATCTGACAGCTCAGCTTTACTTTTACGCAAACCTGCCGCAAACACTGTCTGAACAAGATCTGTCTCGAACCCCGATATATCATCAAGATCTTCACCAAGCCCTGAATCAATAAGCGCCCGTTTAAGCGGACTGCTCTCGGTGTCAAGCAGATAATGTGAAAGTATTTTTCCGGCAAGGGTTGTTACAGGATCTGTTGAATTGCCGAAAATCCAGATAAGGGCCACTGTCGCAGTCCCGTCATCCTCTTTTGATCCGGGCGCAGTGATACTTATAGATTTCGGAGTATTCCACAATGACTGCAGATTTACTCTTGAGTCAATTTTAAGATAATCAAATTTCCCAAGATAATTTCTATCAAGAAATCCAAGTGTCTGTTCTGATGGTAAATTGCCATACAGAAAAACAAATGAATTTGACGGATGATAATATTTGCCGTGAAACTCGCGAAATTGTTCATATGTCAAGTCTGTAATATGCTCCGGATCACCGCCGCTTTCAAAATAATAGGATGTATCAGGAAACAGAGCACTTAATGTTCTTCTGTCAACATGACTTGAAAAATTGGAAAAAACGCCTTTCATCTCATTGTAGACTATGCCCTTTATGCCTGCATCCTTTTCCACATCCTCGACATCAAAATGCCACCCTTCCTGATAGAATGTATTCTCTGTCAAAAGAGGATTAAACACAGCATCGCAATAGACATCAACGAGATTGTAGAAATCCTTTTCAACCTGAGATGATACCGGATATACAGTCTTGTCCGGATATGTAAGGGCATTGAGAAATGTCTGCAGAGATCCTTTAAGGAGCTCCTGAAACGGGTCTTTCATCGGGAATTTTTTTGATCCGCAGAGTACAGAGTGTTCAAGTATATGAGGAACTCCGGTGCTGTCACTTACAGGAGTTCTGAATGCTATGGAAAACAGATTATTAGAATCATCATTATACAGATGCAGAACTCTGGCTCCGGTTTTTTCGTGTATGAAAATATATGCGGTAGAATGAATTTCCCCGATAGTTTCAATTCGCTCAAGCTTGAAACCACTGATCACTGCTGCGATTTTGCAATTCTAGAGGA
>Ga0209373_10000849_pt1 | contig 41887 bp, 37 predicted proteins | sample Higcelweek5metaG_FD_187173 | JGI IMG/M metagenome (GOLD analysis project Ga0209373, IMG submission 187173) | Freshwater pond sediment microbial communities from the University of Edinburgh, under environmental carbon perturbations - High... | ecosystem: Environmental > Aquatic > Freshwater >... | reverse complement strand
TTATCAGCGACAAACCGGGCAAAAGTATAGTCAGGATCTTTCTCCCGGTTCGAAATAATCCCCAAGCGCATAATCTTATCTCCTTCAAAACATGCATAACTCTGAATAAATACAATTCAATAGATATTTCAAATTATACATGGATACAATTGAAATATCACCATGATAAATGCACAAATGGATTTTATTGGAAATATCTTGAATGTTAAGGGAAGGCCTTCTTTATTTTAAAAGCCATTGAAACCGAATCCATCCCCTCAACTTTCATTACTTGACTTCTTGTGCCGGCGGCAACCGGATGGTCGCCGGCTCCGATGGATACAAAAATCGGTGTCAGTTTACTCTCAGAAAGCAACAAAGCGATTTGTGCCCCTACTCCGAAATCTCTTATCCCGTCTTCACAGCAGGCAACCAGTTTTCTGTTTTTACAAACTTTTTTAATAAACGAAGCATTCAAGGGTTTTAATCTTCTAACATCAATCAAGTCGCAGGAAATGCCTGATCCTGCAAGTATCTGAACGGCGGAACATGCTTCAGCGGCCATGGATCCCACCGTAAAAATCACAGCATCAGTACCCCGGTATAGGTACTGCATATCAGGCAGTTGTATATGATCTTTAACCGGTAAAATAAAATCACCCGATCTTGGGTATCGAACGGCAACAGGTCCCTTTGCTTCATTCACCGCATATTTCAACATTAGTTCAAGCTCAACAAAATCTCTCGGAGCAAGTACTTCCATGTTCGGCATTGATAACAACATAGACATATCATACATTCCCTGATGTGTGGGTCCGTCCGCACCGACTATTCCCGCACGATCAAGCGCAAAAACGACATGAAGATTCTGAAGACACACATCATGAAGTACTTGGTCGTAAGCTCTTTGAATAAATGTTGAATACATAGCCACGACAGGTATCATGCCATTTGCAGCCATACCTGCTGCCATAGTTATTGCATGTTCTTCAGCGATACCTACATCATAGAATTGATCCGGAAAATCATCTTTAAACTTATCAAGACCAACGCTTGACATCATGCCCGCGGATATTGCAGTGACTAATTTATTCTGGCGAGCAATTTGATTGATAACTCGAGCAAATTCACTGGTAAATGTTGCAGAGCAGCCGTTATCACAGCCTAGATCAATATCAAACGGAGCGACGCCGTGATATTGAGACGGTAATTGCTCAGCAAATTCGTAGCCTTTTCCTTTAGTTGTACAAACGTGAAGAATAACCGGTTCGTCCAGTTGCTTGATTAATTCCAATTTTTTAATTAATAATGGAATATCATGACCATCCACAGGTCCGTAATAACGAAACCCGAGATCCTCGAAAATGACCGGATTCTTTTTAAGCAATGCGTGACGAATTGAATCTTTTAAGAAGCCTAAAAAGCGATAAATCGGTTTTCCGATAAGCGGAATATGATTTAAAATTATTTCGGTACGATTTTTAACTCTCATGTATCCGGATGAAGAACGAAGTGAATTCAAATATCTTGAAATTGCACCTACATTAAGGTCGATGGACATTTGATTATCATTTAAGATAACGATCAGGTTATCTTTGTAATGGCCGGTGTCATTTAACGCTTCATACGCCATACCGCCGGAAAGAGCTCCATCGCCGATCACCGCAACTACGCGACCTTGTTCGCCGCGCAACTTTTTCGCGCGTAACAGGCCGAGTGCGGCGGAAATAGAAGTACTGCTGTGACCGGTTCCGAAACAATCATAAGGGCTCTCGGCGCGCGAAGGAAATGCGGACATTCCGTCCTTTTTACGCAATGTGGAAAACCGATCTTTACGACCGGTTAATAGCTTATACGAATAAGATTGATGACCAACATCAAAAACAATTTGGTCCTGCGGAAGATCAAAGCACGAAAGAAGTGCAATTGTAAGTTCGACTACACCTAGATTTGATGAAAGATGACCACCGTTTTCCGAAACGCGGCTGATAATTAGTTCACGTAACTCACCGGCAAGAATCAGCTTCTCATCATTTGACAATCCACGCACTATATCAGGACTAGTAATAGTGTCAATCACATTCGGCATATGAATTTTATTTCTCCCTTTCGCGAAGATAATTTGCAATTCCGCGCAACAGGTAAACATTGTAACCCATTTTTTCGAGATCATCCATCGCAGATGACATTAAGAACATTTCTTCATCAAATAGCACTTTTGCTTTCTCTGCTCCAAAAACAGTCACAAATGTGCACTTGTTGGATGCTTCATCTTTTCCGGTGCTTTTGCCCAAATCCTTGCTGTTCGGTAACAGATCAAGCAAATCGTCTTTGATTTGAAATGAAAGACCAAGGTGTTTCGAAAAACTGCTGAGCGCATCTTTTACTCTCGAAAAGTCTTTCAATTCAGGAGACAGAAATAGTGGAGTCATTATGGATGCTTCAATTAAGGCTCCGGTTTTTTTATTATGCATATCATAAAGAATCTCAGGGGTAACGCTTCCCTGTTCCGATGTTATGTCAATTGACTGACCACCGATCATTCCGTTGATACCGGACGATTGTGAAATAAACCTTGCTGCTTTAAGCCTTCGGATATCTCCATTAAGACAGTGCTCAAATAAGAGTTCATAAGCGCTGTTTAGCAACGCATCTCCTGCGAGTAAGGCAATGGCTTCTGAGTATTGAATATGACAGGTTGGAACACCACGACGCAATACATCATTGTCCATACAAGGCAAATCATCATGAATCAACGAATACGTATGAATCATTTCAATTGCACAGGCAAAAGGAATTACATCTGCCTCAGGGGCGTTCAACATGAATGATGAAGCAAGCATCAACAAAGGACGTATTCGTTTTCCGCCGGAAAGCAGGCTGTATCTGGCGGCACAGATAGTCAAGTCACTTGAATTGTCTGAGAAAATATCTTCAAGTGACTTGTCGATTTTCGTCTTTGCTTCTTGCATAAATTGCAAAAACTCATTCACTTCCATTTAACTCGCTCCTAACGTTCATTAGTCGAAACATTAAACTCGGTCTCAATTTTTGCCCCGCCAACAGATTCTGCAAGCATCATAATTTTCTTTTCTGCATTTTCGAGTTGAGTGCCGCAATAATTAGAGAGCAAAACGCCTCTTTGATAAAGACTCATTGCTTCCTCAAGGCTCGAATTACCGGTCTCGAGTTTTTTGATTATCTCTTCAAGCTCGACAACCGCCGTCTCATAGGAATAGCCGGAAAAATCATTATTGTCCATATTATCCTCCCGCTTCAATTTGTGATGTAATTGCCTTGAATGTGCCATCTGAAAGACGCACAGATACGACTTGATTGGGTTCTAACTGATGAACAGAATTGATATTTTTAGATAATTCGTCTGATACAATTGCGTATCCTCGAGACAAAACATTCAGCGGATTTAAAGCAGATAACTTTTCTTTCATTATATTACAGATACCGGTAGCGTTTATAAGTTTTGAATTCACCGAATTATAAAGACGTTTGCTGAAGGCATCCATTCTTTGGTATTCCGACTCTACTCTTCCCTTCGGAACCATGACTGCTCTCTGAACGGAAAATGCCTTCAACTCACTTCTATGAATATCAATAAAGTGTTTTGCCGAAGAAAATAAAGCGCTTCTATTTTCAGTACGCTTTCTCATCAACTCAGCTTTATTGGGTAACACAAGTTCAGCAGCTGCCGAAGGAGTAGGCGCGCGTAAATCCGCGACGAAATCAGCAATTGTGAAGTCCGTCTCGTGACCTACCGCAGAAATGACCGGAATTGCAGATGCATATATTGTCCTTGCCAGCAATTCGTCGTTAAAACACCATAAGTCTTCGATTGACCCGCCGCCTCTTGCAAGAATAATTACATCAACCGCATGGTTTTCGTTGAACCATTTGATTCCTGAAAAAATTTCGGTCGCTGCCGATGGCCCTTGAACAGACGATGGAAATAATAATAGGTCAAATCCGGGAAATCTTCTTGAAAGAATGTTAATAATGTCACGAATCACAGCGCCTTGCGGTGAAGAAATAACACCGATTCTTTTAGGAATAAACGGTATCGCTCTTTTGTGCTCCTGATCAAATAGCCCTTGATCCCTGAGCTTGATTTTAAGCAGTTCAAATTGCTTAAAAAGATCTCCGACACCGTCCTGCTCCATACCGTAAATAACTAACTGAAATCGCCCTTCCTGTTCATACAGGGATGCTTTTGCCGTGGCGATTACATTAATCCCGTCAGCAGGGACAAAAGAAAGACTCCCCGAATTACCTCTGAACATAACACAACTAACTTGAGAATCTTTATCCTTGAGTTGAAAATACGAATGACCGGAAGGATATTTTTTATAACCTGATATCTCACCTCTGACTCGTACAGAAGCGAGCTGCGGGTTACTCACAATTAACTCGTTAACAAAACGGTTTAATTGCGCTACAGAGAAAATTTCGTTCATTCTTTTTCTCCGGGTATCAATTTTCCAAGAATTGCATTTATATAGCTTTTCGATTCCTCGGTGCTGTATCTTTTTGCCAGAATAACAGCTTCACTGATGGAAACACTCGTCGGAATCGTCGGCATGAATAATATTTCATAACAAGCAATTCGAAGAAGTATCAAATCAATTCTCGGGATTCGATCGATTTTCCATCCTATCAACAAAGGAGAATAAGTCGAATCCAATGTTTCTTTCTGCTTCATTACGCCATCAATAATTTCATTGAAATATGGCAGATCCTGTTCCGGGATCGAGTTAATATCCAGAAACATTTCTCGCTGAATATTTGGATCGTCCCTTCTAAACTCGAGCTGGTATAGAAATTTAAACGCTGCTTCTCGCGACTCTCTTCTGCTCATCGAAACCTCCCGGGCGGGATTAGTTTATCCATAAAATCTTTCATTTTTTCCTTGTCCGAAAACAATTTCACACCTAAAAAATAACCGACAAGGGTTAGAACAATGATAAATAAAGTTTTTAGCAAACCAAATATCACCAGAAGTAAAGCAAGAAGAAATCCGGCTCCTCCGCCAACGAGTCCTGCATTTCTATCCTTAATCATTTCAAAAAGTTTGACGAAAAAAGCTTTCATCGATTATCTTTCAACCTTGGCAACGACCGGTTCAACGCGACCCACCTTAACGGATACTGACTCAACCGTTATCCCGGTATACCTTTCAATATCCTTTTTGATTCGTTCTTGAACTTTAGCCATCATCGCCGGAATTTCTACGTTAGAATATAATACCGCTATCAAACGAATTCTAATTGCCCCGTTTTTGGCAGAAGATACATGTGCCTTAGCGGATTTAATACCAACCTGAGCACTCTTTGCCGAATTTAGGGCAATGCTCTCCATCGCATCAACACCGATATCAACTGAGCCAATGTCCGTTTGACGAATTCGTGTTCTGCTTAACCTGCCGGATAATATGGCAAACGACGCAGTGAAAACGGCAGATGCCAATACGACCATCATAACAATTAAGTAAATATATTTTTGGATAGGGTCGGTTACAACGCTGGAAAGAGGAGACAAAAGGTTCGCAAAAAACGTATCGTCTATCAGCGCATACAGAAGAATGATCGAAAGTATCGCTAAAATAAAGGAATATACAATCAGTACAAATCTTACTAACTGATTCAAGGTAAGCTTTCCTCCTTTGTGACGATACCGCACACATGAACATCAACCGATTCAACGATCAGCCCGGTAAAACGTTCGACATCTGCCTTAACTCGCTCCTGAATTGACCAAGCAACCTCAGGTATTATCATACCATAATATATTACCGGATAAACGGTGATGGATACAAAACCGTCGTCATTCTCGTGAAAAACTACACTGACTCCCTTGCCCTCATGTAGTACGCCTAAGTATTCTTTAACCGCAACTCCCGGTGACGGCATCAGTCTTGCAACGCCTTTCGTTTGCATAGCTGCTTCAGCCGCATACTGTGCAACAAAGCCTTTGGACATAGTCCTCTCACCTTTAATGGTTTCGAATTCCTTATTCTCGCCCATTATGTGACGCCCCTTTCAACATGCAAAAGGAATCAGGCTCGCTCAATGTACTCCCCGGTTCTGGTATCTACGCGAACGATCTCGTTCTGATTGACAAACAGCGGTACTTTTACAGTAGCTCCGGTCTCGAGAACCGCTAATTTTGATGCATTATTTGCCGTATCTCCGCGCACCCCGGGTTCGCATTCGGTAATTTCAAGTTCAACAATTATCGGAAGCTCAACTCCGAATATTTCACCTCTGTAAGACAATACCTTACAGATCATTTCTTCTTTAAGAAATTTAATGCTGTCGCCGATATCCGATTTTGAAATTGGTCTTTGCTCGTATGTGCTTTGATCCATGAAAAAATAGAGGTCCCCATCCGCGTAGATATATTGCATGTCATTTCGTTCGAGCTGAGCTGATTCGAATTTTTCGTTTGGATTAAAGGATCTTTCAACTACTGAACCGGTCTTAACATTTTTATACTTTGTTCTAACAAAAGCGGCGCCTTTACCAGGCTTGACATGCTGAAATTCAACTACCTGAAAAACCTGACTGTCCATTTCAAAACATAGACCGTTCCTAAAATCACCTGCGCTGATCATATATTATCTCCTCACCATCCAGTTATTGAAAGCAACTCATGCAATACGCAATTCTATTCATGCTAAGATATTTTACTTGACCAAACCAATATCTGCAAGTTGAAATTCATATACCATACTTTTTACGCATCAATCTTTCAAAAGGACGTTTCATTTTTACGTAAAAAATCTCTTTATTACTATAAGACTCAACTAAAACTGAATAAACACCGGCGCGATTTGCAGCTGCGATGTCAGTGAACATTTGATCTCCAAAAAGCACTGTCTTTCTTCTGTCGGCATTAAGCTTTGCAAGAGCATTCAAAACACCTGCCGGAGAAGGTTTGCCTGCGCTTGGAACGCACTCTATGCCGAGGGCTTTAGAAAAAGCCAAAGAACGGGAAGATTTTGCATTTGAAACGATGCAGCAGACAAATCCTGCCTTTTGCAAAAGACTTACAACTTCTCTGGAGTATTCAGTCGGCTCCTTGGAACGATCCGGTGCAATCGTATTATCAATATCAAGAAGTGCAAAGCGATATCCCCGGTCATAAAACCCGGCAAAATCAAAATCAGATAGTTTTTTGCATACTTGATTCGGAATATATATTTTGGAATTAAAAAACATAATGATCCTCCTGACTTTCTTTCCACGAGAATAACATGCCTGTACTTCTAATTGCAAATAACCTAAACCATATATTTCTTGAATGTTGACGGTTTGGTCATTATAATTGATTCAATATACTTTTCAATAGACGAGGAGGCGCAGGATTATCCTGCAATACTTATTATGATTGTTTCAAAATTTGGCGGGTCCTCTCTGGCAGATGCACAACAGATAAAAAAAGCATGTGATATTGTTTTAAGTGACCCCAACAGAAAAATAATGGTTGTATCAGCCCCCGGTAAAAGATCATCATCGGATTTCAAAATAACCGACATGCTGATCTCGCTTGCCAACGAGAGGCTTTCGGGCATGTCCGGAAAAAAAACGATGGAGAGTATTCTGCAGCGTTTTTCAGACATTGCAAAGACGCTCTTAATTGAGGAAATAATTCCTTCGTTAAAAGAATACATCTCATTGATTGTTAATGCGGATATCGTAAATAAGGATCGATATATTGATTCTGTTAAATCGCTCGGCGAAGACTTCTCGGCAAGAATTGTTGCAACTTATCTGAATTCAATAGGTAGCAAGGCTGTCTATTGTAATCCTAAGGTGGTTGGTCTGTATCTTGGCCTTAACTTTGGTAGAGCAACTGTTTTACCGGAGTCGTATGAGAATCTTGCAAATCTAAAAGAGCTTGACGGAATTTGTGTGTTTCCCGGCTTTTATGGATATTCAAAAGAAGGCGAAATAATTACTTTTTCACGTGGCGGATCGGATATAACGGGTTCAATCCTTTCAGCAGCCGTCGGTGCTTCCGTTTATGAAAACTGGACCGATGTTGACTGCGTATACGCTGTTAATCCTTCGCTGGTCGATCAGCCGTTCCCCATTAGTGAAATTACGTATGATGAGATGCGTGAACTTGCGTATGCAGGATTTTCTGTTTTGCACGAAGAAGCTTTATATCCGGCGTTTAGAAAAGGAATACCGGTGCACATCCGTAATACAAATAACCCTTCATGTAAAGGCACTAAAATCGTTGCCAAACGTGCAGTATACGACTCTTTGGTTACAGGAATTGCCGGAGAAAGCGGGTTTTGCACCCTTAATCTCAAGAAGTACTTAATGAACCGTGAAATAGGCTTTATAGTAAAAGTACTTCAAATCATAGCTGATGAGGGATTGTCTGTTGAGCATATTCCTTCCGGTATTGATTCAATATCCGTTATTATGAGATCCCCTGACTTTACTGCCGATAAAGAAAGAAGAGTTGTTGAAAGAATCAGCCTTGAACTCCAAATTGATGAAATATCAGTTGACAGAAACCTGGCAATAGTGATGATCGTCGGTGAAGCAATGGCTCACACGGTCGGCACTACGGCAAGAGCAGCACTTGCACTCAGCAAAGCCGGTATTAACCTTGAAATCATTAATCAGGGCTCATCTGAAATCTCGGTGATGTTTGGTATAAAAGAAGAATATTGTTCATACGCTGTAAGAGAATTGTATAAAGAATTCTTTGGTTGACGTTAAACTCAGATAAAAAAGCGTCCAATCTTTCGATTGGGCGCTTTTTTGTTGAACTTTAAGCAATTCGTTATTACCATGCAGACTAAAAATATGGATCAGAAGTTACTTAAGTGGATGAACTTATGGTATCAAGATTAGTTCAAGGTGCAATTGTTGTCTCTGATGCAGTTGTTGTTTCAATTGTAGGCGCAGCAGTTGTTTCTGTCGTAGTTGTAGTCGTTGTTTCAGTCGTTGTTTCTGCCGTTGTTTCCGAAGGCTCCGAAGAAGTTTCAGCACTGGATTCAGTGGTTGCATCTGTTTCTTCAGAAGATGAAACTGTCGCCTCAGGAGTTGGAGACGGTGTAATTTCAATATATTCCGGAATCGGTGTGGGGTCAGCTGTCATGTCCGGGATTGAATCTCCAATTGTCGGATCTGATTCAGAAAGCATAGCAGTCATAACATATCCCGTATTTCCGGTACCGGTTATGACCTTTGAAAATGAATCATTCGAAGAAATCAGGGTCACTGCCTCTCCTTTGGATAGTTCTTGCAAAATTGCCGATTCAAGTGACTCTTCGGCAAAAACAGCTATATGATCACTCAGTGAATACATGACTAAATTCAAACTCTCATCCATGTCCACAGTGCCTGTAATTACCGGCTTTTTACTATCGGTCCAGTTGCCGTAATTCATCATAACAAACATAATTCCGTAACCGATAAAAAAGCAGCAAACAAAAATTCCCATAGCAATAAGTATCTCGATCAGGACCTTTTTTATCTTCGCGTTTTTTTGATTGTGTTCAATCTCTTCATTATCCATAGGATTCCCGGTTGAAGAATTGTTGTCCTCTCCAACCTGAACACCTTCCGCGCTGCTACTATTTGATAAAGCAGCGGATGACTGCGGATTTTGTGAAAGTTGCGAATAGGAAGAGACTGCTGCGGAAGTCGCTGCCGGTGCTACTGCTCCGTTTGATAGAGGTTGACCGGGAATTTGTGGCTGTATGACCAATACACTTTCGACTTTAAAAACCACCGCAGAAATGCCGCCTTTTGCTCCACTTTGTATCGCGGCAGATATAAATTCAGATGCTTTTGTTTCAGGCATAGTTGGCTTAGTAGAAATAAATCCCAGAACTGAAGGCTGTAAATACTGGGCAATCCCTACACCGAACAACATGATCTCGTCATTTTCCTGCAATTTGAAATGGACCTTTTTTTCAGGAACCACCGGGCCATCTTGCGGAAACCGACCAAGGTATTGCGTTAAAACATTTCGTTCCGGATGTGTATTCTCCGCTTCCCTTGTAATTGCGCCCAATTGAACATATCGATGAGCAACGGTTTGATCCTCAGTTAAGGAAATTACCTTTCCTTTTCTGAATAGATAGGCTCGCGTATTCCCGATACTCATTATTCGAAGAATGTCACCCTCAATAAGCATTATTGTACAAGACAATCTAAGTGGTGCACCATTATTCGAAATTGAAATATTGCAGACCAGACCGTTAAGAACATCAACTACTTGTGTTGAAAAAGTCTCGTAATCGATCACTGCTCGGGATTGAGATTGCTTAACAATACCCGAAAATGCATTGATTACTTGTTGAAGTGACGAAGCGGCAATATTATCCGAACCCTGTGCAGAAAAGATTGCGGCTATTTGAATGGGCGAAGTCGATTTTGCAGAGCGAACAAAGGTATTTGAGTATTCTCCCGGTAGTCTGTAAAGACTATGAAAAAACACATTCTCCTGCGGTAGACCAAGCACCTTGTTTGTTTCGCAAATTACGGATGAAATCGTACTACTCATTATGATTCCCCCCAAACATATTCGTGAAGGGCAGCTAGTTGATTCTCCCAATCAATAACCATCATCCATGGATTCTGTTGAACTGTATACATTCCATCTTCCGGCAGACGATATTCAGATACTTTTTTAATCAGCTCGGTTCCTGATGTGCCAACACGAATCAAATCAAACGATGTCATATTGGTTTCAAATAATCCGGCGATATCTTCTAAGACAGCTAATTGTTTTGACGTACCGAGCGATGCGAGTTTATTCATTATTGCGGTTACAAGAATTCGCTGTCTGCTGGTTCGAATAAAGTCAGAGTCACTATGCCTTATTCTAGCCCATGCAACAGCTTGGCTTCCGGATAAGGTCTGATATCCCGAATGAGTAAGATAGGTCTCACTGGTGCCGAACAATTTGTTTTGCTCATCAATACTTATATTGGCTTGCTTTACTTCTTCGCTCTTAATTTCCAGTTCAATTCCACCTATTTGGTCAATAACTTGAGCAGAACTATTAAAATCTAACATAACGAAGCGCTGAATATCCATGCCGAAATTATCATTAATTGTATTAATTAGCATCCCGACACCGCCGTATGCATATGAGTGACCCAACTTATCAAGACTACTTCTACCCTCAATAGTTACTCCGGTGTCTCTCATCAGTGATATTAACTTTATTTCTTTTGAATTATGATCCAAACAAACGATCATTATTGCATCCGCTCGACACTGAATGTCATCTGTGCCTCGCGAATCGATTCCAAAAACGAGAATGTTCTCAACATCCTTATCTTTTTGCTTGACTTCTTTGATCGGAAAATTTTCATCATAATAGACTCGAGTATGACCGCCTTCATTCCATGAGAGGGTTGTATTTCCCTCTAGGTCAAAGTCATCAAGGGATCCAATGTCAATTGGTTTGTAATCATCCGCTTTTACAAAAGGAATGTTAACATATGCAGGTCCAAAAATATCCATGCCGTACTTAATGGTACCAACGCCTATTCCAATAATTCCTATGAGTAAGTACACCATAATGCGAATAATGATCTTTTTCTTCGATCTAACTTTTTTGTTTGGATAACTCCCCGGGATCGCTGAACCCGGACCCGCATTACGGGACGAAGATGTAACCCTTATATTGTTCGGCGCAGATTGCCGTACATTATTATTCATATTCACCACCTTAAATATTTCGACATATGGCAACATAATAAAGTATTTTCGCCATAAATTCAACGCACAATAATTCATATGGAATATTTGTCAGCCTCAAACTGCAACTTGTGTTAGAATGGAAAAAATCAAAAGAAGCAAATTGAGGTGCAATATGAAAACATTTTTCGAAAGAACTTCCGTAAAAATTAGAGCAGTATCCATAATGATTGTTCTACTGATGATAATTCCTTTTGCAGTATCCTGTTCCGGGAAATCATCAGTTGAGTCATCAACTATTTCACAGTCATCATCTTCTTCTCCTGAAATTTCGGAGACCCAAGAGACAACTCCTCCCGCAACTGAAACGACGGTCGAAATTATTACTGATAACGGTTATTCAATAAACCCGTTCACCGGTGTCGCAGATATGGATCCGGCCAATTTCGGGAAACGATCTATTGCCATTGTTGTGAATAACCATCACGAAGCTATGCCCCAAAGAGGTGTAAGTGTTGCTGATGTAATATACGAATATGAAACAGAAAGCGGACAGACTCGTTTGCTTGCGCTGTTTGCCGACATTACTAAAGTTCCCGAAATCGGACCTGTTCGCAGTGCAAGAATATTAAGTACCGATCTTGCGGCCGGAACCAATTCGATATTTATTCATTTTGGATTAAATAATCGAGTACCGGATGAAATTGCTGCATATGGAATTGATCACATTGACGGAAATAATTACTGTAAGAGTTCAGGAACTTCCGTGAATGGAGAAATAACACTTTCAGGTAATATATTCTTCTGGCGAGATGATGTTTGGAAGAGTAAACGTGCTATTGAACATACGGCCGTAACCAATGGAGCGCAGTTATTGCGCGCTATCGAATACAAAGAATTTTCATTAGATGGCGAGACTGCGAAAATGTTTGATTTTGTGGAATCAAATTCTGAATCATTGGCCAACGGAAAAGCGTGCACTGATTTGAAGATTTACTTTTCGGCCACAAACGATGATGCAAATTTTGTTTATGATAGCGAATTGAAAATGTACGGTAAGAGTCAGTATAACGGCACCCCGCAAATTGATGAAACAACAGGTGCACAGATTTTCGTTAAGAATGTATTTGTGCTTTATGCCAATATTCAGTCACACGGGGACGTGACAATTGATGCTTTTTTAGAGGACGGTGGTTCAGGATACTATGCTTCTGAAGGAAAGATTATTCCGATTACTTGGACTAAGGATTCTCCGGTAAGCCCGATTGTTATTGTTGATGAAAGCGGCGAATCCGTAAAAGTTAATGCCGGTAAAAGTTACATTAACATTGTAAGGAACACCAGAATTGATCAGACAACCTGGTGATAACAGTAGGATACTATTTATAGAGTTTTTGAAAATCAGGCTTCCTTTTTAGAAAGCCTGATTTTTTTTGCTAAAAACGCAACTGCATGAATGATTCGGATGATCACAATGACAGCGAGGCCGCCGGCAATATCAATCAGCACATCTGCGATACTTCCGTTTCTTCCGAATACGAATATCTGATGGTATTCATCAATCACTGCATACAAAACAGTTATCCATAACGAAAAAGAAGCATTCATCTCGAAGCCGGATTTCATATCGGTTGATGATACTTTGATAAATGCCTTATTTGTTGCAATTCTGGAAGTTGCAGCAAAAGACACATATGATAATGCAGTAAGCATTCCGAATTCGAGCATATGTGAGGTTTTTCGAATCACATTTATTGAAATCTCACGATTCAATCGATCGCGAATAAACTCAAGTATTACATTGCTGCGCGACAACGAAGTCTGGCCGGGTTCAGATGACAAAAAGAAAATTAACCACATCCAAGCTAAAACTAATAGCCATAGAAATATTGAAAGAAAAAGAAATAGCCAGTTGATATTCCTTTCCCGATTAACTTCTGTTAACATTTTCCCCCCACATAATTCGATTTATCAATATACTTTATTATACGCCATTGATGAGATTATTTTGAATTGCTTTTTATAGATCTGGCAATATCCATTGCAGCAGATTTCTTTGCCATTGCTTCGCGCTTGTCGTAATTTTGCTTTCCTTTTGCCAAAGCAACTTCGAGCTTTGCAATGCCATTTTTGAAATAGCATTTTGTTGGAATAAGTGTTAGCCCATCTTGCTTAACAATTGAATAAAGCCTCACAATTTCGCGTCTGTGCATTAGTAATTTTCGAAGTCGCATTGGATCTTGATTGAACCGGTTACCTTGCTCATATGGACTAATATGCGCCCCAACAAGCCACATCTCAGCGTTTTTAACCTGAACATAACTTTCCTTTAAATTCATTTTTCCGGCTCGAAGCGACTTCACTTCGGTACCGGTTAGTACAATTCCTGCTTCAAACTTATCCTGAATAAAATATTCATGATAGGCTTTTCTATTTTCGGCAATGATTTTTACGGGTCTCTCGTCAGTCATGTTCACGTCCTATTCTTACAATGAGTACGATGGATATGCATTCATAGACAAATCGTCACGAATACCATTGCGGTATGCATAATAACCTGCAGAAGCAACCATCGATGCATTATCGGTACATAATTTAACAGGCGGATAATATATGTTGATTCCTTTTTCTTTTGCACGTTCAGATATTCTTTCTCTAAGCAAAGAATTTGCGCTAACCCCTCCTGCCATGCACAAATTATAGCACTTAAGATTTATACACGCATTTATGCTGTTCTCAACAAGTACATTTGAAATCGCATTCTGATAGCTTGCTGCAAAGTCGGCAAGATCTACATCTTGCCCGTTCATGCGCAATTGATTAATCATATTTAATGCGTGCGTTTTGATGCCACTAAATGAAAAATCAAGGGATTCCTTAAAAACCGTTCTTGGGAAAGCATATTTATTTACGTCCCCGCTCTGCCCTGCTAAATCCATTTTGGGACCCCCTGGATACCCTAGACCGATTACCCTTGCAAGTTTGTCAATTGCTTCTCCTGCAGCATCGTCTCTGGTCCTCCCTAGAATTTCTATTTTGTTATAATCGTCAACAAGGACTATTTCGGTGTGTCCACCTGATACAATCAGACCGACAAATGGTGGTTCAAGTTCAGGGAACGTCAGGTAGTTTGCAGCAATATGTGACTCAATATGGCCCACTCCGATCAGAGGCAATCCAGTCACCTCTGAAAGCCCCTTAGCTGCAGATATGCCTACAAGTAAGGCACCGACAAGCCCGGGACCTTTTGTGACACAGATCGCATCAATATCTTTAAGACTGACTCCGCCTTCACCCAGCGCCTTTGAAATACAAGGAATAATGGACTCAACATGCATTCTCGAAGCAATTTCAGGAACAACTCCGCCGTATTGACTGTGAAAATCCGCTTGCGATGCAATCACATCGGAAAGTATGACTCTACCGTCAGCAACGACTGAAGCTGCCGTTTCATCACACGAAGATTCAATTCCTAATGTTAGAATGCTCACTTTATTTCTGCCTCATTAATTACATAAATATGTGAAATATATATTGATCCAGAGCAACTGCAACACCGAGTAGGATAACATAGACTGCGCAAATTATGATTCCTTTGCGCGTCAGTTTTTTAATCATTAAAGACATTGTGAAATAACCAACAATTGCAGAAGCGACAACACCAATTAATGTACAAATTGCAGTATTGCTGGTTACAATATAATCACCTTTAACTATATCCAATATGTCCATAACAAAAGAACCTAGAATTGCCGGGATTGACATCAAGAAAGCAAACCGAATTGCGTCTTCCCTTTTAATCCCTCGTCCCATAAGTGTAACCATACAACTTCCTGAACGTGATATACCGGGTGTAATGGCGATCGCCTGAGCAATTCCTACAAGCAAGGCATCAAGCCATCCGATTTCTGACATTGTCTTTTTTCCTTCTCTAATAAAAAATGTGGCAAAGAGAATAAGTCCTGTCACTATTAGGGCCGCCCAAAGAAACTTACCCCCGAAAGCCGCATCAATTAAGTCTTCTAAAAAAAGGACAGCAATCACCGCAGGAATTGTTGCGATAACCAGCAGCCATGTTAGTTTTCCGAATAAGTTTTTAAGTATACCGAGAATTTCCTTTCTCATTACGATGAAAACAGCTATTAGCGTACCTAGATGAAGCATCGAAAAATAGAAAACAAGGTTTTCTTGCTGAGTTCCCAATATTTTTTCCGTCAATACCAGATGCCCGGTGCTTGAAACCGGAAGAAATTCAGTCAACCCTTGAATAATCCCGAAAATAATCGCCTGCCAATAATTCATAACTAATGTCCCTTTCAATAATTACTTGAAATGAGTATTCATAAATTCTTTGATAGCTTCCCTATATTCAGTTGGTTCAATTGTAAATGCCTCTAAATATCCTGCACCTCCAAATTTGTGAGAAAAGGATGTGCTCGGATGCAGTCGTTCTCTTTCTAGAACAATCTGTTCAATATTATCGGTGCCTATAAATACATCTCGATCTCCGTAAAGAATACAAATCGGAACAGACAAGCGGGCTATTTCAGCAGCAAGATTATAGTTATCTGTTTCACCGGAGGAAATTCGAATCGCATAGGGAACAAAATACTGTGTTATGAAGCCAAAAGCAGATTCTTTTAATACAAGTGGTCTGATATAGTCATCTGCAAACTTTGCCGGTGAATCAAGAATCAGTCCGGAAATGTAACTTCTGTCAAACGGAAGGCCCAGTATATCTTCTCCGTATTCTGTTCCATACTCTCCGGGCATAGGCAATTTGTCCATAGCAATTAATGACGCTGAACATCCTGATCCTATGCCGTAAAGAATTACATCTGTTGTCACAGATATTTTTCTCACATGGTCGATCGCACCAATAACGTCTTTCCATTCCATATATCCGAATCCTGATGTTCCGCCTTCGGACTCTCCGCTGTTTCTCTGGTCAAACAGAAATACATTGAAACCTTCATTCAGAAAATCCTCAATCAAATCAACCATATCAACATTGAAGGGAATTCGGTTGGATGCCGTCCCATGAACAAGGATTACAGTGCTTTTGGGATTGTCTGTTTTGAAAAACCAACCAGATAGATTAGTCTGATTATCAAATGATTTAAAGCTCGTAGGAGAATATTGGGGAAGAATATTGGATGGGATGTTGGGAATCTCTGTTTTTGGTTTACTCATCATGTTGTTGGCGGTTGATGTTGTAATTAGAATTACTAAAATGGCAAATACCGCAAGAATGCTCAGAATTAAAGCAAGACGAACAACAATGCTGGGTAGCGGAATTCTCGCTCCGGTATGTTTTGTCATTCCTCTAGACATGAAAAGTTCCTTTCAACAAATTACAGCATTTTTTTCTTTTTGAGAATGATTACCGCACAACCAACCGAAACGATCGCACCGACAAGTAAAATGACAAACGGAATCGGTTCGCTGGTAAACTTAGCATCCCATGGCATGATTACGTTCTGACCAAAGAAACTTGTGATTACAGTCGGGACGGAAAGAACAATTGTCGCTGCCGCCATAATCTTCATGATAACATTCATATTATTGTTAATAATCGAAGCATATGCATCCATCGTCCCGTTAACGATAGAAGCATAAATATCAGCCATTTCTCGTGCTTGTTTGTATTCAATAATTACATCTTCAAGAAGGTTTTCATCCTCTTCGTATTGCTTGACTACTCTTCCCCTCATAAGCTTTTCCAGAACCGTTTCATTTGATTTAAGTGATGTCGAAAAGTATACGAGTGACTTTCCGAGATCCAGCAATTTGTACAGATCGCGGTTGCTGACCGATTTTGCAAGTGCTCTTTCAGATGTCTCCAACGTCTTATCCATATACCGGAGTAGTTTCAAATAATCTTTTGCTACGGCTAAAAGAATTTGAATTGCAAACCGGGTACGAAAATATACGATAAAGTCACGGACTCTGTTTTCAATAAAAGTATCCAGAACGTTGATGTTGCGCAAAGATACCGTAAGCAGATGCTTGTGCGTGATAATTATTCCAAGAGGAGATGTTTCATAATGTATCGTTGAATCATCCTTGCGCGTGCAGGGAATGTCAATAATAATGAGAACATCTCCCGTATCATCATCGGAGTCAATTCTCGGTCTTTCTTCTTCATCAAGCGGATACCTAAGGAACTCCTGAGGAATCTGTAGTTTCTCTTCAACCAGCTTAATTTCGTCTTCGGTCGGGGCATACATATTGATCCAGCAGTCGTCACAAATTTCTTCAACACGTTCAAGGTGATTCACCATTTTGTCTTTACCGGTCGATGTCTGCTTAGTTACGAATATCTCGAGCATTTGTATCCCCTCCTTTCAATGCGCTTACCAGCAGGAACTGTTACTTTTCGCGCAAAAAATCGATGCAAGCATACGCTTATCATTCTTGCATCGGTTCACTAAAAATATTTTACCATCATATCCTTGAGGAATCTACCTTTATTTGGACGGTTCAGAAAGGTCAGACATGCCGGTGGATCCGAAGCCGCCATTTCTATTACTACCAATACCGTCCAGGGAATCAACCGGAATTAGCTGCGTATGAACAACCGATGAAAAAACCATTTGTGCAATCCTGTCGCCTCTTCTAATCAAGTAAACTCCCTGAAGATTCCCCTTGCTTTCAGTTGTGCAAATAGTGTCTTTGTTAATTGTTTCTGTTGATGATGATGCATTATAAATTATCACCTTTATCTCATCGCGATATCCGGAATCAATGGTACCGGGGCTGTTGGGAATGCGAAGCAACGTGTTCAGTGAAAGACCGCTCCTGGGCCTGATTTGCATCTCATAACCATCCGGAATAGCCATTTTAAGCCCCGTTGGAACCAGCACACTTTGCCCCGGCATTACATATGTATCCTCCGATGCAAAAATGTCCATTCCCGCATCATTCGTATGAGCATAAGATGGCATTATTGCATTGGGATTCATAATTGTGATGTAAACATTTTCCGGCATGGTCTAAATCTCCTATTCCTTAAATTGCGTTAATAATTCATCAACTTCATAGTTTGATTCATTCAGTATTCTTATTGTACTTACAATCCGGATATTCATTTTCGAAATTTCCAGAATTGTTTCCGGGCCTGGGATATTTTTCTTGGGACCCAATATTTGACTTGAGCAAAATTCACTATGACAAATCAGAACTAGAGACGGTTGCGGGTAATTCTGTTTTGCTTCTGAATCATCTGACATTTGCAAATTGAACATGCTCTCATTTTTACACAGCAAACAATTTGCAGCATTGCGTCCAAGCGGACAAAATTCAGTTTGCATCCACTCAATCAGTCCATATCGATGAATAAAAAGGCATTCTCCCGAAAAAAGCTCTCTGGAAGCTTTGAGTACAGATAAAAGATCAATTTCAGATAATTCAGATGATAAATTGACGCCCATCGGCTTCTGCCGTAGTGCTTCTGAGACAGATTTTGAATTCATTATGTTGGCAGAAGCAGATAAGTATCGACAGTCATCGTGCATATACACCTTTGATGAGACATTACCTGAAATTGATTCAGGAAATTCTTCCATAAAATCCCGGAGTCCTTTATCAAATACTTTCGCTGCCTTATCGCTGTAAGCGTCCGGGTATCGAACCAATATCTTTGCTTGAGGTTCCTCCAGTAAAAGCATACGCACTTTTTCGATAGAGTAAGTGTGCACTAAATCATAGATCGATATTAGATAAAGATCTGCTCCATGCGCCAGACTTCCACTAAATTGTCGCAGGTCAATATAGTCAATTGCAACCGGATTGTTTTTGTCTGATATTTCTTTGATTAAAGGTTTCTCAGCAGAAAGAATTCGTTTCTCATCATTTTTTTCAATAATCTTACGAAAACTTGTTGCCGATACTATATTTTCCAAACGCTCAATCATATCCCTACGGATAGCATTAATGAATGAAACGGGTGCACATATTTTAAGATCATCAGCAATGTCAACGCCGAGTACGGCAAATGGAGAGTCCTTTGTTTTGTTCATCTGTTCGATAATGCGATCATTTGACAAAATTGAACCGGCATATTCATTCGGTATTTTGAAAGTATTGCTCGCACTAATTTTATGACCCAACAAACTCGGCACCCAAACATCAACTTGTAACTCATTATTGTTTTCTTCTGAAAACTTCAACGAAAAATGGATGTCCGTCTTCTTTCTCGTGAATTCGTTCAATAATGAAAGCGGTGTCTTTCTCTGAGTTATATATACTTTCAATCCAAGTGCAAGTTTTTCTATTGAGTTTGGATGCAAACCATAAACATTAATATATTCATTGTTTGCCTCGATTCTTCCTACCGGGAAACTGGCAATTTCAATTTCTTCATCCCTGATTGAAAGATAGTCACCTGCATCCGGCCTGTTAGTTGTCTCGGTGGATAGTGTCAGATACCCGGCTCTGGAGTTCATTTTTACTATTTTTCCTGAATATACGCCGTATCTACTCGTATACTCGCCTGAATAAAGATCATTATTTTTACCATCCAAATAATAAGTTGACGAAAACTGCCCTCCACGATTATATGCTTGAAGCAATGCGTTGGTTGTTTTTTCCATGAGTATATGATCACAACGTTCCTCAAGAATTGCGTCAATGAGTAGACGATATGCCCGGACTGTAACCGCTACATATGCTGAATCACGCATACGACCTTCTATTTTTAGCGAGCTGATATTTAGTTTCATTAATTCTTCGAGTACCGGTACTGAAGTTCGATCCTTAATAGAAAGCAAATGACCACTACGCAATTTGCGCGAAGATAACCCTGATATTACATAATGATTCCGGCATGGCTGTGCACAATCTCCCCTATTTCCGCTTCTCGTTCCGGATGCGTTCATTGCGCTGAAAAGACATACACCGGAGTATGAAACACAATGTGCGCCATGAATGAATACTTCAATTTCAACACCGGACTCCAGTCCGGCAGATTGCCTTACACTGATATCTTTTAAAGACAATTCCCTCGGGAGTACGATTCTTGAAATGCCTGCCTCCCTGACATTTTTCGCAGCTTCTATATAAAAAAGATTCATCTGTGTACTTGCATGTATCGGTAAGTCCGGCCAACTTTTTGCAATGATAGAAAGAAGACCGATATCCTGAACAATAACGGCGTCAATTCCCAATTCGTATGCTTTTTCGATAATTAACAGAGCGTCGGAAATTTCGTCTTCCTTCAGAAGAGTATTTGCTGCAAGATAGATCCTGACTCCGCGACAATGGCAATACAGAATCGCCTCACCGATATTATCCAATGTGAAGTTTTCTGCTCTAGATCGGGCGTTATAAGATCCGATCCCTATATAAACTGCATCAGCGCCGTTATCAACCGCTGCGCGCAGACTCTCCATAGAACCGGCAGGAGCCAGTAACTCAGGTCTGTTCATCATCGTCCTCCGAATCGGAAAACTTAAAAATCAGTTCTTCCATAGGAAGCAATTCGGTCTCCCTGCTTGAAGGATACCCATCATTTTCCTCAGTTTTACTTTGAAGGAGATCCTTCAATCTGATCACTTCTTTTTTGAGTTCCCAATTAATTTCTCTTTGCTTGATGTACTCATTTTTAAGAGACTTAAAATCATATTCCGTTTGTTCAATTTTTGAGTCAAAAGCGCTTCCCTTCTTCTCGGATCTGAACATCTCATCAACTGCGTTAACCATTGACAACACTAAAACATTCATCATATTCATACCCGGATTATCTTGCATTATCTGATTGATGATCCGGTCTGCGTGTTCTGCAACTGCACGAATATAGGTCTCACCGTCTTGGTCTTCGACAGAAAGCATATGCTGCATTCCGCCGATATGAACGATGACTTTGCTCAGTTTACTAGATTCAACAACTTTCTCCTTATCCGAAGGCGTTGACTTATATCTTTGTTTATATTCAACAAGTTCCTTAAGCGGCTCGATTGTTGGGGCCTCGGCTTTATTCCGCTCACCAAACGTTTTGTTTGAGTACTTTTTGAACAGATTACTTGAATTGCTTTGATATTCCATATTATCACCCCGCAAATACAATCACCGTTATTATTCTATCACTTGTTATGTTCAAGTTCCGAGAATATTGAAATCAATTCTTTGGGTGTCAACGCCTCTGCACGAACAGTTTTAGATAGTTTCATTTCGCTTAGAATATCAGGGAGTATCTTCACCAACCATTCATTGCGTGGAAAAGATGAAAGAGAATTGATCAGCGTTTTCCTTCTCTTGGAAAAAGAGTCCTTAACAAATTGGATATATGCATCAGAGACGGGTATAAAATCCGGAGATTTCATAAACCGGACTACAGCCGATCTTGTATGTGGTGCAGGAAAAAAACTGTCTGAGTCAACCAGAAACAATTTTTCCTTTTCTCCATAGGATGATGTGATTACTGAAAGCACCCCATATGATTTTTCTCCCGGGCAAGCAAACAGGCGGTCACATGCGTCCTCTTCAATCATAAAGACCATAGTGCGTGATTCCGGAATATCTGCGAGTAGTTTTATAATCATTGGAGTAGTGACATTATAGGGAAGATTCGAAATGATTATGGACGGATATTCACCCATGTTAAACAAATTACTCGGTTCTAGTTTTAGATAGTCACCTAAAACAACGGATAAGTTATCGATTTTCTCAAAACGTCTATTCAAAAGTGAAACCAGATCCGGGTCAATTTCTACTGCAATGACCTTCTCGGCTAATTGACATAACACTTCCGTCATCGCACCTGTGCCGGGACCTATTTCAAGAACTGTGTCATTTTTCGAGACTTCGGCCGAGTTAATAATCTTCTCAATGAATTGCGAGTTGCACAGAAAATTCTGGCTGAATCTTTTTTTGGCGACAATTCCGTATTGGTCGCAAATAGAAACTGTTTCTTGTCGATTCATCCAATAAAATACCGCACACCGGACTCGAATATTTTCTGATCTTTTTCCCCGGGAATGTTTTTGGCGATATAGTTGCCATATCTTTCATTGTGTCCCATTTTCCCGAATATTCTTCCATCCGGGCTAAGTATTCCCTCAATTGCACATGTGGATCCGTTTGGATTATAGGAAGTGTCCATTGAAGGATTACCCAGGTCATCCACATATTGTGTCGCCACACAGCCGGTTCTAAACAATTCTTTGATAATGGTATCCGATGCCACAAATCTTCCTTCACCGTGTGAGACCGGAACTAAGTAAGTGTCACCGACTTCGTTTAATGATAACCAAGGTGAATGGTTGGAAACAACTTTGGTACTGACATAAGTCGATTGATGCCGTCCGATACGATTAAATGTAAGTGTCGGGCTATCCTTCCCGGGTGGTACAATGTTGCCAAACGGAAGTAGTCCGACTTTTACAAGCGCTTGAAAACCATTGCAGATTCCCAGTATCAAGCCGTCTCGCGAAAACAGCAAATCGCGAATAGCAGATGAAATATCCGGATTATTTAACGCCGCAACGATGAATTTTGCAGAACCTTCAGGTTCATCGCCACCTGAAAAACCGCCCGGAAACATCACGATCTGTGAATTCGAAATTCTTCTGCACATTTCCGAAAGTGACTCGGAAATGTCCGATGTGGATAAATTTCTTATTATCATTACGTCCGGATCAGCCCCGGCAAGTGTAAATGCTCTTGCAGTGTCATATTCGGTGTTTGTTCCCGGGAATACAGGTATAAACACTTTAGGTCTCGACCCCTTAAGAATGTTGATGCAAGATGATTTGAGCGGACTTAACGCATCGGATTTTTCTATAATGACTGTGCTTTTTTCATTAGTTTTATCCGGGAATACCAATTCCAGTGTTGAATCAAATGCAGCCTCTGCATCCTTGAGTGTAATTAATTGACCATTCCATGAGAGGGTGCGCGTGTCGTTTGTTTTTCCAATCAAACGACCTCCAACCATTTCAATTTTCTCAACGGCATTTCCATCATTTACAGAAAGTAAAATCGTACCCAGCGATCTGGAAAATAGATTTTCCATGCTGATAAAATCTTCGAAACGGAATCCCAGTCGATTTCCCATGCACATTTGAGCAACACGGGCAGCAATTCCTGAACTCTTGACAACTGCTGCAGATAAAATTTGACCGCGTTCCGTCATTTGCTTAATTGCCTTGAAAACGCGCAATGTGTGATCTTTGTTGTATAAACAATTGGCATCTTTTGAAATCGAAATAGAATATAGTTTCTGACCTGCTGCAGCCAAGGAAGATGAAATTATTTTATCTGCTGATGTGGTAGAAACAGCAAACGAAACCAGAGTAGGCGGTACATGGATGTCGTTGTATGTTCCCGACATGCTGTCCTTACCTCCAATAGATGCAGTTCCAAAATCCATTTGAGCTTTAAACGCGCCCAGAAGAGCAGCGGCCGGTTTCCCCCAGGAATCATCTGAAGACAGGCGTTCAAAATACTCCTGAAATGTTAATCTGGCAGATAGCGGATCTGCTCCCAGCGCGGCGATTTTCAGAAGAGATTCAACAACAGCATGGTAAGCGCCATGATATGGACTCCAATCGGATAGATAAGGATTGAAGCCATAAGTCATCACCGATACCGTATCCGTTTCACCATCGATTACCGGTATTTTGGCAACCATTCCTTCTTCCGGAGAAGCTTGATATTTGCCACCAAACGGCATCAAAACAGTGCCTGCACCGATGGTTGAGTCAAAACGCTGAACCAATCCTTTTTGAGAACACGTTTCGAGTGACCGCAGCGTACTTGCCAGAGAAGCCGGAAAATCTTGATCAACCATCGATGGTAATAATGCGTCCATGTATGTTTTCGACATGTCAGGGGGCACAATTACTGCCTTTGAAAAAGAAGGTGCACCGTGAGTATCGATAAATGCTCTCGGTAAATCAACAATTGTTTTTCCTCTCCATTTCATTACCATATCCGGATTATCGGTAACAACGGCAACTTGTACCGCTTCAAGATTCTCGCATGCAGCATATTCAAAAAAAGCATCTCTGTTTTCTGGTTTGATTACGACGGCCATTCTTTCTTGAGACTCTGATATTGCAAGTTCGGTTCCGTCCAGGCCGTCATACTTTTTGGGAATGGCATCCAAATTGATTTCTAATCCGTCTGACAACTCGCCGATTGCAACTGAAACACCACCGGCTCCAAAATCGTTGCAGCGAATGATCATTTGGGAGACATCCGAATTTCTAAATAGCCTCTGTATCTTACGCTCGGTCGGTGGATTGCCCTTTTGAACCTCGGCACCGCAATTCATTACAGACTTCTCGTCATGAGCCTTAGAGGACCCTGTAGCGCCTCCAATACCATCTCTGCCTGTCCTGCCGCCAATTAGTATTACCAGATCACCCTTTTCAGGTCTCTGCCGAATTACATGACTTGAAGGGGCTGCTCCGATAACAGCACCGATTTCCATTCTCTTTGCGATGTATCCCGGATGATATATTTCATTTACCTGCCCCGTGGCAAGACCAATTTGATTTCCGTATGAACTATAACCGGCCGCAGCAGTCCGAACCAGTTTCTTTTGTGATAGTTTACCGGGCATCGTTTCTGAAACAGGTACTGTCGGATCTCCGGCGCCTGTAATTCGCATCGCTTGATATACATACGATCTTCCGGATAATGGATCTCTTATTGCTCCGCCCAGACATGTCGCTGCTCCGCCAAACGGTTCAATTTCAGTCGGATGATTGTGAGTTTCATTTTTGAACATCAATAAATATTCTTGTGGATTTCCGTCTACCATCACTTGAATTTTTATTGAACATGCATTGATTTCTTCAGACTCGTCAAGATCTGAAAGTTTTCCTTCCGAGCGAAGTCTTTTCATTGCAAGAGTAGCCATATCCATAAGACAGACAGGCTTATCCGTTATTCTTGTTCCATAAACCATATTTCTGGATTCAATATATTCGTTAAACGTTTTCGATAATTCAGAGGAAATCGCCGATTTGCCTTCGATTCTCACATCTGTAAGTGATGTCAAAAATGTCGTATGTCTGCAATGATCTGACCAATATGTATCAAGCACTCTGATTTCAGTAACTGTTGGGTTTCTTTTAATACTTACGAAATAATTCTGTGTAAACAAAAGATCACTTGGAGACATCGCCAGTCCCATGTTCTTTTGCATCTCAATAAGCTCGTTTTCGCTCATCTGACAAAAATGATCAATTGCCTCAATGTCATCAGGAGGCAAAAGGTTATCCTCTAAAGTAATCGGCTTGGAAAGAATCGCCGCCCTCTTCTCTACCGGATTGATCAAATATTCCGCTGTCTTTTTCTTTTGTTCCTCTGAAAGATTTCCATAAAATGCAAAAACTTTCGCGGTTCGAACAGTCGGTTGTTCTCTTTTTGTAATTATTTGAATACATTGCGCTGCTGAATCTGCCCTCTGATCATACTGACCTGGAAGCGACTCCACAGCAAGTATATATTCGGCATCCGTAAGATCAATTGTTTCATCATAGGTAAAATCAAGCGGAGGTTCAGAAAAAACGATATTTCTTGCATGATCATATTCATCAGGCATTATTCCGGAAATGTCATACCGGTTTATTACCCTAACCTTATCAATTGTTGTTATTGATAAATCGGAGTGAATGTCATGAAGTAACTGGTCTGCTTCCACTGCAAATTCCGGTTTTTTCTCGGAAAAGATTCGATATACTTCCGTCTGTTTTTCCATGATTCCCTCCGCGTTATATATTTCAGATCAATCCTTCGGATATGTTAAGCATCATCTGAGAGTTAACTTTAAGAAATCTTTTAAGTCCTTCAGCATCAAGCGAACCGTGGCTGAGCCTTGCCTGATCATACAGGTGAATACATAACTCATTCAATTCATCTTGCTTAGCGGTAATACCACTCAGATGCCGCAATCTTATCACGAGTGGATGATCAGAATTAAGTACAAGATCCTTCTTTTCGGGGAACATTCCGTTCAGATCTTTATAAGGGTCTTCGTCGCTGTTGCGTCTCATTTTCTCAAACTGCTTTTTCATTTCCTGCATTCGTCTGGCTTCCTCGGTCTCTCTTATAAAAGCGGGAAGCTGCTCCTGCCCGAGTGATATTACATCAATATCGAGTGCTTCATCACCCACCGCTTGCTTGAAAAGATCCGATAGTGTCTTCTTCTCATCATCGCTTTCGACGCTGCCATCCAATTCTGCATCGACTCTGACAAACCTTGTTTTGGGAAATTTATACTCCATAAACGATATGAAATTATTGTCAATTTCTTCATTAAGAACAACGACCGAAAATCCTTTTTCTTTAGCAATTTCAACGTATGCTGCCTGACGATCCGGATCTCGCGTATATCGTATGGAGTCCTTTTCATTTGTTAACTCAGTATAGGTCATGTTCACAGAATCTACCGTTTTGAAAAGAAGAACATCTTTTGCTTTTTCGAAAAACTTATCTTCCTTCATCATTCCGTATTTAACAAAAACACCGATATCCGTCCAATAGGACTCAAACGCTTTTCTATCATTTTTGAAAAGTTCATTCAATTTATCGGATACTTTTCGAATAATGTGGGACGACAGCTTCTTTACATACTCGTCCTGCTGAAGAGCCGAACGGGATACGTTAAGGGGTAGATTTGAGCAATCCAGACAGCCTCTGAGTAAAAACAGAAAGTCTGGAATAATTTCCTCGATATTATCAGCTACAAAAACCTGCTGATTGTAAACCTTAATACGGCCTTCAAGTGATTGATAAATATTCTCAGATTTGGGGAAGTACAGAATTCCCTGCAAAGCAAACGGATAATCCATGTTCAGATGTATCCAGAAAAGCGGATCCCTCATATCCGAAAATACTTCATGATAAAAGGAAATGTATTCTTCATCAGTGCATTCTTTCGGTGATTTTTTCCAAAGAGGCGCTGTTGGGTTTATTTGATCAGGGGCATATACACCAGCCTCATATTCTTCACCCTTCTCATCTGCTTCTGCTTTTTTCTTTTCTTCCTTCTCGATAAATTTACTTTCTGCATCGTAATCACAGAAATACAGCGGGTATTGTATAAACGAACAATACTTTTTAAGTATGGTATGAAGTTTTGCAGAATCAAATATACTCTTTGCTTCTTCAGATAGATAAAGCGTTATCTCAGTTCCGCGATCCGCGCGGTCTGAAGGTGCGATAGTATATTCCATCCCGTCCTCGGATTCCCATGACACTGCAGTTTCAGACGCAACAAATGATTTGGTCACTATTTTTACTTTATCAGCGACCATAAAGGCTGAATAGAAACCGAGCCCGAAATGACCGATAATTCCACTGTCATCACCTGGCTTTTCTTTAAACTTTTCGACAAAATCCATTGCTCCGGAAAAAGCAATCTGATTGATGTATCGATCAATCTCATCCGATGTCATTCCGATGCCGTTATCCGATATTTGCAGTGTCCCTTCATCTTTATTGAAAATTACGGATATCTTGTAAGATGAATCGGAATCTCCTTCGGCTTCACCCAAATCAACAAGTCGTTTCATTTTCGAAATGGCATCCGATGCGTTAGATATCAGTTCACGAACGAAAATATCATGATCGGAATACAACCATTTTCTTATGATGGGAAAAATGTTTTCTGTTGTAACTGTAACTTTGCCGGAACGGATAGTCATCGTATTAATCCTCCATAATTATGTTATTAATTACAAATTATTATCATCACTTTGTCTGGACTCAATATAATAATTCAAAATCGATTGGTATTCTCTCGATAAAGTTTGAAGATTCGGACAGTCTGCAGAACCGAATTCTTCGTTATCGACGGATCGAATAGGAAGAATATCAAAGGGTGAACTAGTAACAAACAAAGAAAAGGCTGATTTGTCTAAGGCGCTCTTTTCTCGCATTTCAACAATTTCCTTGAGAGAAAATGATTTTTCCGAATAAGAAAAGCCTGCCTTTTCGAGAGAAAGCATAACATATTTTCGGGTGATTCCAATCAATATTTGCGACGCAGGCGGTGAATATACCGTTTTGTCATGCAGAACAAGAAAATTGGATCGACTGCCTTCATAAATTTTATCATTACTGTCTATCAGAAGCACTTCATAAGGGAGGCCAAAACAGGTCTCTTTCGCAAAACTATCAGCAACCGCTTTCTTAAAGTCAGCGCGAAAAACCTTCACCTGAGGCTCAAATCGATCCCAGGCAATAGTCGATGCAACGATGCCCTGGCGGTACATTTCTTGCGTAGGATAATATACATCTGAAAAATGAATGAGAATAGATCGTGATGTTAACACGACTCGTAAATTGCCATCAACAATTTCCGGAACGGCTTCATTAATCAATTTTGTGGCTGTTTCATAAATACTATTTGAATCCACTTGAAAATTTTCTTTTGCTTCGACCGATCGATGAAGTCTGACCATATGATCTTCAAAAAAAACCATCACTTTTTTCTGAAAACGAATAGATTCGTAATATATTACCTCATCTGTCGGGTTCAAAAGGTTCTTTCCTTCAACTGAAGAATAATATGTCTTCACACCGTTGAAATAACAATAGTCTCCGAGTGGCTTTTCAAGCATTGGAAAGGTCATAGTACCCCCCTAAAAATATGTATAAGCAAATTGCAGTATTCAAACCTGATGCAGCATATAATGATTTTACCCTAGCATCAGCAAAGCGTAAAGACAATCCAGACTAAGCGGTTTGCACAAATATGCACTACTCAATTTTTCTTCTTGTATTGTCTTTATTGCAATATTAAAATACTATTATTGACTGAAAACTGATTCTTTGCTAATATGCTCATAAATATGCACAATGCTTCATAATTATTCGTAGGAGGTCAATATGTCAGAAAAAATATTGCTAGCATACTCCGGAGGACTGGATACTTCTATTATTATTCCGTGGCTGCTCGAGAACTTTGATTGCGAAGTACTTGCGATGGCCGGAGAAGTCGGCATAGGGATTGATCGCGATTACCTAATTCAAAAAGCGTTGAACTGCGGTGCATCCGCTTGTTTTGTCGAAGATATCGCCGAAGAATTTATCACCGACTTTATATATCCCACGCTTAAGGCAGGCGCAATGTATGAAGGTAAGTATCTTCTCGGTACTTCTTTCGCGCGGCCGGTCATTGCAAAGAGAATGGTTGAAGTCGCTCGTCGGGAAGGCTGTACCGCCATTGCACATGGTTGTACAGGCAAAGGCAACGATCAGGTTCGATTCGAACTAACTGTGAAAGCTCTTGCCCCGGAACTCAAAATCATTGCGCCCTGGAGAATTTGGGATATCAAATCCCGCGAAGAAGAAATTGATTATGCAGAGGCTCGGAATATACCGGTACCCGTTACTAAGGCAGACAATTATTCCATGGATGAAAATCTTTGGCATCTTTCCCACGAAGGTATGGATCTTGAGAATCCATCCAATGAGCCGAACTATGAGAAAATATTGAAGCTGATGAAATCGCCGGAAAGCGCTCCGGATAAAGCAACTTATGTTGAGATTTCTTTTGAAAAAGGCATCCCCGTTGCTGTCGACGGAAAGAAAATGGATCCGGTATCCATGCTAAAACATCTCAATTCAATTGCAGGTGACAACGGTGTTGGAATTGTAGATATGGTTGAAAATCGTCTTGTTGGAATGAAGTCACGCGGAGTTTATGAGACACCGGGCGGAACCGTATTATATGCCGCACATCGCGAACTGGAGCTTCTGACACTAGATCGCGACACACTGCATTATAAGGATCTGGTTTCTCAAAGATTTGCCGAGCTTGTTTACTTCGGTCAATGGTTTCATCCGCTACGCGAATCGCTGTCGGCATTTTTTGATAAAACTCAGGAAACGGTCACCGGCGACGTAAAAATGAAGCTTTATAAAGGAAACTGCATGCCTGCAGGTTCTTCATCGCCCTATTCACTCTATGATGAAGCAATTGCCACTTTTTCCGAGGATGACGTATACAATCAAGGTGATGCGACCGGATTCATCAATTGTTTCGGACTTCCGATGAAGGTTGTTGCACAAATGAAAAAAAGAAACGGTCTTCTAAACTAGATAAGAGGTGATTTTGTGAGCAAAATAATGTGGAGCGGACGATTCAGCAAAGAGCTTGACACTTCCGTTAATGATTATAATTCTTCTCTCCATTTTGATTCCCGAATGTTTGCTGAGGACATTAAGGGTAGTCTTGCTCACTGCCACATGCTTTTCAAACAGGGCATTATTTCTGCCGAGGATGCCGCTAAAATAGAAAGTGGTTTGATACAAATTAAGGATGATATCGATAATCAGGTGTTGACCTTCGAATCGAGTGCTGAAGACATTCATATGTTTATTGAAGAAGAACTGACTAAGCGCATCGGAGATGCCGGGAAAAGACTTCATACCGGAAGAAGTCGCAATGATCAGGTTGCACTTGATCAAAGGCTTTACATGATCAATCAAGCTCGCTCCATAAGAACTTTGATCATGAATCTTCACAGCGTCCTCATATCAAGGGCAAGAGAGAATTTGAGCACATATATGCCCGGCTATACGCATCTACAGCGTGCCCAGCCGATTACATTGGCTCATCATTTCAGCGCCTATATTCAGATGTTACAGAGGGATGTAGGGCGCTTGGATGACGCAATCAGCCGAATGTCTTGTTCTCCGCTCGGTTCCGGGGCTCTTGCAGGTACAACATATCCGCTGGACAGAGAAATGGTAGCCTCGGAGTTATCTCTTACGGGCGTCACCGGAAACAGCCTTGACGGTGTAAGTGATCGGGATTTTGCCATTGAATTTGTTAGCGCTCTTTCAATACTGATGATGCATCTGTCGCGTTTTTCTGAAGATATTATTTTGTGGGCAAGTCAAGAATTCAAATTCGTCGAACTGGACGATGCTTATTCAACCGGTTCTTCTATCATGCCTCAAAAAAAGAACCCCGATGTTGCAGAACTGACCCGCGGTAAGACCGGTCGCGTTTTTGGAGACCTTATCTCATTATTAGTCATTATGAAAGGTCTTCCATTGACATATAACAAGGATATGCAGGAAATTCAAGAATCGGTATTTGATGCAATAGACACACTCCACGCAGTTCTTCCTCCCTTTTCCGGAATGATCCGGACGATGAAATTCAACACTTCAATTATGTCAGATGCCGCTTCAGGTGGATTCACGAATGCAACAGATCTTGCAGATTATCTTGTTCGAAAAGGTCTTCCCTTTCGAGATGCGCATGAAGTATCGGGCAAACTGGTTTCTCTTTGCATAGCAAAAGCCATCCCGCTGGATAAGCTTGATATAGAAACCTTCAAAGAGTTTTCCGTGTTGATTGATCAAGACATATATGAAGCAATATCTCTCGAAACCTGTGTTAATAACAGAAATATTATCGGTTCGCCGTCTCCCCTTATCGTAGAAAAAGAACTGGACCGGATGGCTGAGTTCAACTAGTACCTTTTAATCTTCCGATCCTTCTTCATACTCATTTTCGATACGGGACCATTCTGCCGCTTCGTCTTCGAAACCAAGCGAACGAAGGGAATCTGCTTTTCCGCGAATTGCATCAAGAAATTCAGAATCAATTTCCAGTGCCTTATCAAACCATATCAGTGCCTCATCCGGCATTGACTGAGCAAGCAGTGCGTTTCCCTTGGTAACCATAGCGCCAACATGAAGCGGATCTAACTCCAACGCATGATCCAGGAGGTTATGTGCCGTTTCATATTCACCCCGAAAATAGTACACTACGCCCATGCTGCAAATAACGTCAGCAAAATCTGGGGCAATATCCAACGCTTTTTCGAGAAGTCTGAGACATTCCTCATCATTTCCCATGACATGTTCAATATATGCAAGCTCGTTAAGCGCAATTGGATTATCGGGATCAATATCAAGTGACCGGTTTAGCCACTTCATCGCAACATCTGTTTTACCTTCACGAATTTCCAGCATACCCAGAAGCACATATGCACCGGATGAATTTGGATCAAGAGCAAGACTCTTTTTGCAGTATCTTCTGCAATCATCAAGATATCCGGACATAAAATAAACATCTGCAAGCTCACGAAACAACTCAGCATTATCCGGCGAGTACCTAAAGGCACGGACCAGACAATTCATTGCGTCATAGCCCTCCCCCATCATAACAAGCGCTTTGCTCTTGCCTCTAAAAGCATCAACATTTCCAGGATTGATCTCAAGTGCACGATTGAACGAAGAAATGGCTTCATCGTATTGAGAATCATATAAGTATGAGTATGCAAGGGAAATATGACCGAGCGGCGAGTCTTCGTCACAAGATGTAGCTATTAATGCGCTCTTTTGCGCTTGAAGAAAATTCTCTTCAAGATAATACAAATTGGACTCAAAACAGTGAGTCTCAAAATCAGTCGGATTGATTTCCAGAATTCTTCTGCAAATCTCATGTGACTCCGCTAACTTCCCGTCACGGCGAAGATATCTGGCCTGCCACTTTAACAAATCGACATTATTCGGATGCCGACGGAGTAATAACGTCAGCCACTCATATCCGGCCTTATACATTGAGTCATTTTCGAAAAATGAGAGCGCTATAATTTCATATAAATGAGGATCCGCATCAATCTCACCGGAAAAACATTTGGCCTCCCACTCTTCAGCTAAGACAATTATTTTCCCGTTCATTTTCTGATCAAATAACTTCTGAAAACGAGCACGATATTCAATTCTCTTAACGAAACTAGTAGCGATGCCGCGTCTTTCACACATCGCAAGGTCTCTTTTAACAGAGAATTCCGTGCCTACTACAGCTGGCGACATCTGGAGAAATGCAAAAAGTCTTAGTGCGCGGCACCATTTTTTTGCTAACTTGAGATCTAAATCTGAGAACGGGTTGCTATGCTTTCGAATCGATTCTATTTTTTTAATCATAAGATTAATTTTTTCCATCATTATGTGTTCATTATCAGCGAAATCATCTGATTTTCGTAGTGAAATAAACTCATCGACTAGCTTACAGAGCTGAAGTGTATACGGAATTGAACTTTGACTCATATTAGGAGTTTTTGCCCCTTTGATTTGAAATGCTTTAATCAATTTATCCGTATAACGAAGTGATTCATATTGTCGTACCGGAGGTTGCCAAAACTCATAATTTGTTATTAGTGCCCCGACATGTTTTGCTACCAGGTAAAAACCGTAATACGGAGTATTTACCAGATAATCCGGATACTTATCCACTTCGATATTGTTAAAAATAATGTTGTCATAATTATATTCGGACGCTGTCCGTTCAATGTCGATGTTTGTCATCTATTACCCTCGTTAATTATTAATTTCTCATGCTGTGAATAGGAGCGGGAATTCTACCGCCGCGCGCAATAAACGATTCACATGATGATGGATTCACTTTCATTACCGGCGCACGTCCTAGCAACCCACCGAATTCTACCATATCTCCGACATTTTTTCCCGGTACCGGTATCAATCGTACTGCCGTAGTTTTATTGTTAAAAGTACCAATGGCCATTTCGTCGGCAATAATGCCTGAAATCGTTGATGCAGGTGTGTCTCCGGGAATCGCTATCATGTCTAAGCCAACAGAGCACACACATGTCATTGCTTCAAGCTTTTCAAGGCTTATGCATCCTCTGCTTGCGACATCAATCATTCCCTCGTCCTCAGAAACCGGTATAAAGGCCCCTGACAATCCTCCGACAAAGGAAGATGCCATCGTACCTCCCTTTTTGACAGCGTCGTTTAGCATTGCAAGCGCCGCAGTCGTACCCCATGCCCCGCAATCCTGCAACCCGAACTCCTCAAGAATTCGTGCAACTGAATCACCGATGGATGGCGTAGGTGCCAGTGAGAGGTCAATAATGCCAAAAGGGACATTCAGTCTTCTTGATGCTTCACGAGCGACTAGTTCTCCCACTCGTGTGATTTTGAATGCCGATCGTTTGATTGTTTCAGCAACTACTCCAAGGTTCTCTCCTCTAACGGTTTCAAGAGCAGATTTAATGACCCCCGGTCCGGAAATGCCAACATTGATTACACATTCCGGCTCACCGGTTCCGAGAAATGCGCCTGCCATGAAAGGATTGTCTTCAGGAGCGTTAGCAAAAACTACCAGTTTTGCACAGCCAATTGCATCGCGATCGGCTGTTAGATTTGCTGCTTCCTTAATAATGAATCCCATATCACGAACGGCGTCCATATTGATTCCCACTCTTGTTGATGCAAGATTAACGCTTGAACAGACATACTCTGTTTCCGCCAGACTTTCCGGTATGGAATTTACCAGGATTTGATCACTATTTGTATATCCTTTATGTACCTGGGCGGAGAATCCACCAATAAAATTTACACCACATTCTTTGGCTGCTCTATCCAGTGCTTTTGCAAAACATACGTAACTCTTGGCGCCCGAAGCAGCGGCAACAATAGAAATCGGTGTAACCGATATCCGCTTATTGATAATCGGAACGCGATACTCTCTGCTGATATCTTCACCCACTCGAACAAGATCCTTTGCGTAACGCGTAATTTTGTCGTAAATCTTCGCACAGGCACGCTCAGTGTCATCTGCAGCACAGTCCATCAGGCTGATACCCATTGTTATTGTTCTTACATCAAGATGCTGCTCTTGAAACATACGAATAGTTTCGAGTACTTCAAAATCCGTTATCATTTTATCTCCTATGAATTCACTCTAAATTCTGTGCATCGCATTAAAAAGTTCTGTAAGCTGTATTCGAATAGACAGACCAATTTCTACTCCAAGTTTGTCTAGCTTATCCGATAAATCTTTGATATCGATGTCCGAGCCACTAAGATCAACAATCATAATCATAGTGAAAATATCATGTAGAATCGTCTGAGTAATGTCATTAATATTAACGTTGTGCTCATAAAGCAGATTACTAATTCTTGCAATAATTCCTACGGCATCACAGCCCAGAACAGTAATTACTGCGTTGTTTCTATCCGATGGCTTCATTCAAATTACCTCCAAAACTAAATAATATACTCCGTGTCCAATTGTGCAATTTCATATGGCCAGTAACCCATCTTAGCGGCCTCTTCTATGGTATCGGAGATATTATAATACGGAATCAAGTGAGAAAGCACAACCCGTTTTATGCCTGAATGTAAGAATATTGAGTAACATTCCCTGGGGCTCATGTGGTTTCTGTTGGAATATGGGTCATTATCCAGACTTCCGCAATCCATAATGGCCAGATCCGCATTTTCAAATATTCCGCTAAATTCAGGATCAAAAGAAGTGTCTGAAGAATAGGAAAATACCGATCCTTCATACTCAATTCGAACAGAAAGGCATTCAACAGAATGTTTCGTTTGACGAAACATTATTTTTGCACCCATTAGGTCTATTGAAGAGTCTCCGCAAATTGTCTGAACATTAAGATTATCATCGCCCATTATACCGGCAAGCTGATTTTCAGGCGTTTTTGGCGCATAAACATCAATTGGATGAATGTCTTGATGGTGTAATTTCTTCATCTGAAGTGCATACTTAAGCACTGGAATATCGCTGATATGATCTGAGTGAAGATGTGTTAGGATAATTGCATCAATGTCACTAATCGCGATATATTTCTGAAGTTCACAGAGAACGCCACTCCCGCAATCAATCATAATATTGCTGTCACCATATGTTACCAGGTATCCTGAAGTAGGCTTCCCGGCATCTGGATAACCGCCGGAAAAACCCATTATTCTTATTTTAATACTCATGAATTCCTCCTGAATCTTCAATCAAGTTGATTTATTTCTGTTAAGCCCGCACGAAAACAGACCATCTCCGCGCATTTGATTCCGTCAATCGCCGAAGACATAATTCCACCGGAATATCCTGCGCCCTCACCACAAGGGAATAGTCCATCCGCACTCGGGCTCACGAGCATTTCATTTCGAGTAATTCGAACCGGTGAGGAACTTCTGGTTTCAATTCCTGTAAGTATACTGTCCGGATGTGAAAAGCACTCAATTTTTCTGCTCATCAACTGTATTCCTTCAGACATTGTATTTGACATATATTCCGGAAGAATTTCTCTGATATTTGTATAACATACTCCTGGCCTATAAGATGGAGTGACTTCCCCTTTATTGCTTGAAGGTCTATTCAAAATAAAATCTTCTACTCGTTGACAAGGCGCAAACCCGTTTCTACCACCCAGGACGAACGCGCGCTTTTCCAGAGACTCTTGCATGTCAACGCCGGCCAGTACATCCGCGCAAGAAAAATCGTCAGGACTAACCCCGACAAGAACTGCACTATTCGCGTTTTCAGCATCTCTTAAAAAATTGCTCATCCCGTTTGTTACCACAGATTCATTTGAACTTGCTGCCGGAATCACATACCCGCCGGGGCACATGCAAAATGTATAAAGTGATCGTCCTGATGATGTTTTGGCAACAAGTTTATAATTTGCAGGTGGAAGAGATGGATGAGCATACATACGGTCATATTGAGATTGATTAATCCATTTCTGCTTATGCTCAATTCGCAGTCCAATCGAAAATGGCTTGGGCGATAAATTGATGTTAAGTCTCTTTAGTACTCGAAAAGTATCTCTGGCACTGTGACCAATGCATAAGATCACATCATTTGCTTCTAGAAAACAACGATCATCACTTTTTTCAGAATGAGTATGATAGATACCGGAAATTCGACCTTTTTCGATAGCAAAGTCGGTGACTGTACGCTCGAAAAGAAATTCGCCACCATATTCCTCAATCTTCTTTCGAATATTTATTACAACATCACGAAGTCGATCCGTACCCACATGTGGATATGAAACATAACGAATTTCACTCGGCGCTCCAAACTCAACAAGTGAATTTATTACATCTGCTTTCCTTGGATCGGATATTCCGGAATATAATTTGCCGTCAGAAAATGTACCTGCTCCGCCCTCTCCAAATTGAATATTAGAATGACATTTGAGTGATAATCCATTCAAAAAATCATCGACATGCCTAACTCTTTCTTCAATTCTGCAACCGCGCTCAACAATAATGGGACGAAGTCCGTTTCGAGCCAGCGTCAAAGCAGCAAACATTCCGGCAGGACCAAATCCGATCACAACAGGCCTTTTATTATCATATAAAGGCGCATTTGCAAACTTAATTGGATCAACAATCGGCGTATCGGTTAGTTGTACAGAGAATTTTATAGCTATTTTATTCTTCCTTCGAGCATCAATTGATTTTTTAAGTATTATTGCATGAATAGCGTCATTACTCTCTTGACCGCAAGCAAGCAATGCACGAGGCAACAAATCCTTTTCGCTACTGTCTGAAAGCGGGTCATCCGGCAAATTTAAGTATTCGTCCGGAGTAAACGAAAGTTCAACTATTTTTTTCATTGCTTGAATCCGACAGATACTTCAATGCGCCTTCAGAAGCTGCAAAGCCAGAAGACCATGCCCATTGCAAGTTATATCCGCCGCAGTCTCCGTCAATATCTACTATCTCTCCGCACATAAAAAGACCTTTGCACAGCTTTGATTCCATGGAAACAGAATCTATTTCTGAGGTCGTTACTCCTCCCAAGGTAATTTGCGCATTTTGAAGAGTCATTGTTCCTGTTATTTTGATTTGCATCATTTTGATAATAATTGCCAGGCGTACGACCTCAGCATCCGATAATTCCGATATATGACAAGACATTTGTTTCTGAGTGGCTTCTCGAATAACAGCCATCGAAATTCGATTATGAAACCAACCGACAAGTAACTGATCAAGTCGTCTGTTAGCAAACTTAATACAGCGGTTTCGAAGATTGTTCAGGACATCCTGTTCATCAATTTGCGGCATCAAATCGATGCTGACAACTACATTCTTCTTTCTTCGATCCGCGATCCCTTGATACAGTGCACGAGAAACAAGCCCGGATAATTGAAGAATCGGAGGCCCGGATAATCCATAATCGGTGAAAAGAACTTCGCCATATTCACTTCGAACTTCTATTCCGTCAACCAATAGTGACGCACGCGCATTTATTTTTATGCCCGATAACGGCTTAACGATATTGTTATCCGTTTTAAGCTGAACAATTCCGGGAATAGGATAAACAACACTGTGACCAAATGATTTTAATAGCTCATACCCATTACCATCCGATCCCGTAAAAGGCGAACAGGAACCCCCGCAAGCAATGATCACTGTTTTGGCGAAAAACTTTTTGTCGTCGGACGTATTTATTGAAAAAACGTCCCCTATTTTTTGTATCTCGTTAATATATGTTGAGAAATGTTGGTCGACACCCAGATCTTGAATCGAAAAACGAAGACAATCAAGGACCGATGATGAATTCAGACTCAGGGGGTAAGCTTTACCGTCATCATCATAAAAAGTATGAAGCCCAATATCCATGAAAAAATCGCGAACGGACTCGTTCGGCATTTTTTCTAACGCATCAATTGCAAATTGAACATTGTTTCCGTGAAACTTAGACAACTCTATGTTCTTATTTGTCAGATTGCATCTACCGTTACCGGTAAGCAGAAGTTTCTTTCCAAACTTCGAATTTCTCTCAAAAATCCCAACGGATAGGACTGTTTTCGGAAAGAATATTTTGTTTTTCTTTGCAGCAATCGCACAGGCCATTCCCGAAGCGCCACCTCCGATAACGGCAATATCATAAGTAATTTGATCCGTGTTTTCATTCATACTCATAAAGAAACACCGCCATTCAGCAAATCAAAACATCTAGAGTACTTACTTCTGTTCTCAGTTCTGCATTTAGAATTTGAAAGAACAACATGCCCCAGTGAAATTACATCTCGAACATCACCTTCAATAAGTTCAATTTCCATCTCGCATATATCTTCAGAACGATCCAATACATTTATTTTTCCGTAGTCGAGCGATAATTCAATGATGCTGTTACCATATCCAACCATATACGAAATTCTATCAAATACTGTCTGAAACATACAATTTAATTTCGCATCGGATACAGGTAATAGAATATCCTCAATAATGTGAAACGGGTCATTACACAATTCAGCATTAATTAAAAAATGGTTTGCATCAAATTGATCGTCATCCGTTTCATAGTTCCATTCGAAGCGCTGGTGTAACCCATCCTTATTTCCGACTGATGTCTTGACTGTGTGAACATATCCTGCGCCTTCAATTTCCCTAACGCGAATCATCGCCCCTTGTTTGCGCAATATATAATCTTCAGTATCATAATATGAGTTGATTAATCGCTGATGCAGTGGCATGTCCGGCAGCAAGACTCCAACAAACCAATCCTTTTCCTGAACGGCAAGCAACTCGTCTATTGAATCATACGCCAACTTCAATTCGGTCTCCATGATATTACAGTCTTCCCTCCAGTCAGATGTTGATTTCCCGAACTCCGGATGATGTGACAAGTATAACTTTATCCTTCTCTGTAAGGTGTAATCTGATTATATCTTCATCAACCGTTATCGATTTATCTATTTTGCCCTTCTTAACGTCTATCAATATTAGTTTATCATCAACGGCAACTAAAAGATAATTATCCTTCGTAGAATATGCTTTTAACTGATTTCCAAGAACTATTGATTCACCGCGATTAAACGATTCATCTATATATTCATAGCATATTTCCTGGCCTATTCCATTTGAATAAAATATTCCGCAACCGTTACCTTCAGAAAATACAGCAAGTATGTTTGCATATTGTGGTGACATTTCAGTAAGCGTGCCATCTGCAATCATAAATAGTTTTGATATTCCTGCCCAAATTAGTTTGTCATCACTGATATAAGCAACAGAAGGCATAATCAAAGATTCATTCGGAGAATAAAAAGACAAATCATAAGGAGTCTCATTTGAAGAATCAACGGGCACGAATATCTGTTTTAAATTGGGTTGCATTTGAGAACCATCTACGTCAACGAGGGCAATACTAAGAATATTGCCATTTTCAGAATACTCAAGGGATACAGGGTATCCCGACTCAACCGAATTCCATTGCGCAATTTGATCACCTGAAGCACTCAAAATGATCACAGACCCTTTTGTATCTTTTTGTTCCATGATGACCGCCGCATTTCCATTACTTGATATGGCAGCATAACTGATTTTACCTGTTAAGTGTTTTTGGTAAATTATGCCCTTTTCATCAAATAAGGCACATGAATAACCTTCCTGATCAAAAACAAATATATATTTGTCATTGTTTTGGCATATCGGATTTTCCATGGAAAAGTCTGCACTGTAAATTTCAGTCCCCGAAAGTGTTATGTATGCGGCACGCGTTGCGGTTACTTTCATTAAACCATCAACAAATGGATACAATCGTTGTGCCTCGGAATAATCACAGTCAAATCCGGCAACGGAATTAATACCAAGAGAATACTCCGACCCTTTGGATGCAGCAATATGATTTTTTATAAGCACGAAAAGGACGCATGCCGTAACAATTAGAAGCAACACCACAAAAACAAGCCAAGGCAGTATGGGATTACGGTCACTTTTTATCGCTGATTTTCGGTTCGTTCGGTTATTTGCCGACATCATTACACCTCATCACTCTATGGTTCAGAAATATCATACTTGCCGTTTATTTGCCCGTCAAGCGCATCGTTAAGCAACTCATATGCATCCCAAATACCATATTCAGGATACGTCGTACCCACTTTACCATATATCTCTGATTTGTTAATCACAAAGCCATTGTAGATATCATTAATAAATACGAAATAACTCTCGTTGTCTTTTTCGGAATAATCAATTATTATCGAACTGCCGTCCTTTTTAAGGATTTTAAACGATACGGTTTTCATGTTTTTAGGATCTTGTTCAAGCTCGATTTCTGCAAGACGCAAGCGGGATATTGAATTATATAATACTTCAAAATAAGAATTTCCGGCACTGTCAGAGACTTTTGCATTTCGCTTATTCACATAGATTTCTGCTTTCTCTGACAAAAAATGTTCATCGTCTTCCAAATCCATTTCTAATAGGAAAGAACTTTCCGGAAAAGTAGCTTCAATAGACTTAATTACAGAAATATCTTCTGAATACATTTCTGGAGATATTTGCTCAATTAATGGAATTTGAAGTCCTGAAAGACTATCTTTAGTAACCATGAAAATATTGGGTGACAAATTTGTAAAACCATAAAAATAATCTCCGGTGAGTTTGGACAAGTATAATTCAACTTCAGTTCCATCTGCCTTTTTAATAATGAAAGAGTATTCCGGATCATTTAATCC
>Ga0209373_10000847_pt1 | contig 41947 bp, 44 predicted proteins | sample Higcelweek5metaG_FD_187173 | JGI IMG/M metagenome (GOLD analysis project Ga0209373, IMG submission 187173) | Freshwater pond sediment microbial communities from the University of Edinburgh, under environmental carbon perturbations - High... | ecosystem: Environmental > Aquatic > Freshwater >... | reverse complement strand
ATAATAACAAATATTACCTATTAACGAACGAGCCATGGTTACTATTTTTTGACCATCAACCGAGCCTGTAACTGGTGGTAGATTTATATTTCCACCAGCTGCAATTGGTATTTCAATGGTTGTATTACTGATTGCTCCTTTTGGTGGTACTAAACTTAAAGCCATTTGGTTTGTCGTAAATATATTATATCCAATTATTCCCACTACTACCGCAATTATTATTGGTCCAAAAACAACTCCAGATATTGCTCCAATTAAAACTGCTGGAATTGCCACCATCATTGTGGCTGTTTTTACAAAAAAACCTCCGACTTTTCCAAATTTTTCTTCTAAGAATTTTTTACTACTAATTCCTAATTTTTCCGCGATTGTATTTCCAATTTTTTTAGCTGCTCCTAAAACTGCTATTGCTGCCACCACAATTGCTCCAACTCCAGTTGATGATAATGCTGCTCCACCAGCCACGGCTGCTGTTCCTGTTGCCGCTGCTCCAGCTGTTCCAGCAGCTCCCACTGCTGCCGTTCCTACTCCTGTTGCTGTTGCTGTTGCTGTTGCTGTTCCCCCAATTGCAACTCCAGTTCCAATCCCACTGGCAGTTGTTGTAGCCGTTGCTTGAACTCCACCACTTAAAACTCCATTTAAAATATTTGAAAATCCTTGTTGAAAACCATGTTGAGCCATTTGCCCTAAAGCATTGGTTGTAAATTCCTGCATAGCCTGATTTCCTATTTTTTCAAACACTTTTACTCCAGCATCAGTTACGGTTTTATTTAGCCAACCTCCAGTTAATTTATCAACTCTATCTGCCCAACCTAAATATTTTTTAGTTCGAGAAAACAAATCATCAGCATTTGGGTTATTTAAAACTCCCATCATTCTTTCAAAAGATCTAGCTTCTTTTGAACCACTTGGTAAACTAACTCCATCTAATTTTCCTTTTAAAGAGTTATATTTTTCTTTAATATTTTTAATTTCTTCTGGACTTTTTTGTAGAAAATCTACTGTTGTTTTTAAATCTGTCCAAGCATTTTCTAATTTTCCTGGCCCAAGCTGACTATTTTTTTCTAAAGCTTCATTTTGTTGACCATCAATAATACTTTCTTTAAAAGAATTTTTAGCCACCAAATCCCTATATTCACCAGCATTTTTAATTTGATCTTCGTTTAAATTAGGGTTTTTTTCTACCAGTTCTTTATTAAAATTTTCTTTAAAATCTTCTTTTTTTAATTCCTCAATTTCTTTAGGGTATTGTTCAATTAGTTTTTTTGCTTCTAACTCAATTCTTTTTGCCATTACCCTAACTCCGCTACCATTTCTTAACTCTGAACTTTTAGAAATAATTTCAGCCAATTCAGTGGCATTTTCCGCAGTTGTTGTTACATCTGTTCCTTTTATTATTCGATTGATTTTTGAATTTAACTCTCCTTTTAGTTTTTCGTTTTCACCCAAACTTTGACCAGCATCTTCTTTAAGTCTACTTAAAATCAACAATAATGGCGCCATATTCACCGTAGTTGTCGTTTGTTTATTAATTTTTGTCGCCGTTGCCATTACAAAATTATACCAATCTATTCTTTATAATCGATAATCCACTTTTAAGCCCTCCTTTCATCAAGGGAGGGTGCCCGAAGGGTGGGTGGGTGGGTTTTAAATAAATTTATTGTAAAAATAATGAATTCCTATTGCCAAAATCAATCCTAATATTCCCCATATTTTATTTTTTTTAAATCCCAAATAAATCAACATTATTGTTACAACATGCATTCCCCCAGTTAAAAAAAATCTTTCTATAAAAAGATAAGGTTTTCCCACCACAATTATATTTCCGGTATATAAAATAGTTTCCGTTGATGCAAACAAAAATCCTCCTAATATTGGCAAACTTATTTTTTTATTTTTAAGTAAACCTAAAACTGCAATTAATTTTATTAATTCTTCAACCAAAAAAGGGTAGGGAAACAATATTTCTATTGGAATTAATAAAAACGGAGCTATTGCTAAAAATATTAAATATTGATTAAAAAACATTATTTTCTACAAATTGGCTTCTTATCCAACCAGTAATATATTTTTCTACCCCATCAATTTTTAAATTTATTCCAATTTTTGTCCAATCATCTTTCTCTTCATATTTATCAACACTTTGATTAGCCCAAATTTTACCTAAAATTTCTGAATCTAAATTAGCCTCAGATCTTACTTTAACTGAAGAAGTCGATTCTTTTGGTAAAACCAAATTAATTTTTTCTATTATTTTTTCATCAGTCTGAACTCCTAAAACCGCTTCTGTTGTCACTGGGGTAATTTGAGCAATAGTTTCATTTCTTTTAATCTCTTCTACTTTCAATAAAGAAGTGTTTATTATTTTTTTAGTAAAAAATTTGTCTAACCCTATCCAGGTTAATTTTGCCGAAATTCCAGAGCTAACTATCAACAAAGCAATAACTCCAACCAATCTAAGATTTTGTCTATTTATTACATTAAAACGTTTTTTTTCAATCTTTTTATCAACCAATTCACAACTTTTATTTTTAGTTTTAATAATCAGGATTTTTACATATCCAAACAAACCAACTATTCCAATTACAATTACCAAAATTATTCCCCAAAGTGATGTTGTTTGCGCCCCACCAATGAATCCTGTTAAAGTATTGGTCGATGACAACGATGATACTAATGATTGCAAATCCTTGACCTCATTTTTAACTCTATTTAAAGAAATTAAATTTTCTCGGTAAGCTTGAATTTTTGCCTCTGGAGTTATTGCTTCTTTTTGGATTCGATTAATATTTTCTAATTGAGCTAAAATATCCGATTTTAAAGTTACTCCCTGAGCAAAATAAGCTGTTTTTTCTAATGGTTTTGATAATTCATTTGTTTGTAGTTCTAATGAATTTATTTCTGTTTGGGCAATTTTCCAAATATCAGTCACTTCTACTACTACTATTTTGGTTTGATTTGGGGCTAAACTAAAATCTCCTGTAATATAAAAAGCTTCTTCATTTGTATCGTATTCAACCTTAACCTCTGAATCAATATTCATAATGTCCTTTTTAGCCACTTCTTTTGGTAAATAAAACTTCAATGGAACAGATTGTCTAACCGAAGATGGGTTAGTAATCATAGTTTTAAAGATAATACTTCCTTCTTCTAACCAGCTTTTTATGATTGGTTTATTTACTGATTTTTCCAATAAAGTTTGATTTACATCAATTAAAGCTTTTAAAGCTAAAACTTGATTTTTTAAAGCTATCATATCTGTCGAATTGTTTTGGTTTAAGGTTAAAATTGACGATACGTTAGAAACCGTATTTACCGCCGAAATTTCTGAAGATAAATTTTTAACTTTATCGTAAATATCTGCGGCAGATAATGTTCCCCATTTATCAATTACCTCATCCACCTCTACTCCTGTTCCTGTCAATACTTCCACTACAGATTGAATTTTTTTAATTTTTCCAAAAATTGTAGTTGCAGTAGCACTATCATTTGCATCACCAATCGAATTTTGCAAAGAATTTATATTCGATTTTAAAGTTACTAAATCTTCATAAGCTGTCGTTGATTTCCCTGTATAATTAAGTTCACTTCTTAAAGATGAAATTATTGTTGCTGCATTATTGGTTGCTGTGTATAAAGTTGCTGCCGTTTGATCTCCCCATTTATCATTAACACAAGCAATTTGTCCATAAATACTGTTACTTCCAATACAAGTATCTGAGGTTGTTCCCAAAACATCATCAATTCCATTTATATTATTCAATACATCAGCAATAGAATATGACCCCCATTTGTTTAAAAGGGAAGTAATATTACCACTAACTGTATCAGCTTTAGTGTTTAAACTATCAACTTTAATATTAATTGAATCTATTGAAGTTTGTACTCCTGCCACTTGTCCAGATACCCCAGTAATATCATCTTTATTGCTTTTAACTTTTCCAAACAAAGTTGTCGCCGAAGCTAAATCACTACTATCTCCAACCTTACTTTCCAAAATATCGACATAATTTTTTATCGTCTGTAAATCTTCATAAGCTGTTGTCGATTTTCCGTTATAGCTCAATTCCACTCTTAAAGAATTTCCAATATTCAACGCTCCATTGGCTGCATCGTAAAGATTTTGAGCGGTTTGTGAACCCCACTTATCTTTAATACAAGCAATATTACCTAATACTGAATTATTAACACAAGTATCGGCGGTGGTTCCAATATTTAAATTATTACTACTAATACTCGTCAAAATATCAGTTACTGAAGATGATCCCCATTTAGAAATTAAAGTATCAGTTTTAGTTCCAATTGTACCTATTTTAGTATCCAAAGAATTAATTTTAGATTCGATTGAATTTAAACTTGATTGTATCCCTGATAATGAACTCCCTATACTTTGATTGGTGGCCAATTCTCCTGAATCCAGGTTGGCACTAGTTAAAGTTCTATTAGGATTACTCCAAATACTAGCCACTAAAGTTCCAAAACCAGTTAAAGCTCTCTCGGTATAATGCCAAACATCATAAACCAAAGTACTTAGACTAGTCACAATTGAATTTACAGTTGTTTGAACCCCCGCAATATCTTCTTTGTTACCTTTAATTTTTCCAAACAAAGTTGTGGCCGAAGATGAATCAGTATTTTCCCCAATATTAGTTTCTAAACTATCGACGTAACCTTTTAACGTTTGCATATCAGCATAAGCTGTTGTTGATTTTCCATTGTAATTTAATTCCGCTCTTAAAGAAGTTCCAATATTCAACGCTCCATTGGCGGCATCGTAAAGACTTTGAGCGGTTTGTGAACCCCATTTATCCCTAACACAGGTAATATTTCCAAATACTGAATTAACACTACAACTATCCCCACTAGTTCCAATTTGTAGATTTATAGAATTAATATTAGTTATCAAATCTGAAGCTGAATATGACCCCCATTTTGTCAAAATCAAACTAACTGTTGCTCCAATATTAGTCATTTTCAAATCTAAAGCATTAATTTTAGTTTCAATTGAGTTGACAGTTGTTTGAACATTGGAAATTCCTACTGAAACATTATCAATCTTATCTTTATTAGCTTTAATTTTTCCAAATAAAGTTAAATCAGTCGATAAATCACTTGATTGGCCAACATTAATATTCAACCCGTTTACATAATTTTTTATCGTCTGTAAATCTTCATAAGCCGTCGTCGATTTTCCGTTATAACTTAACTCGACTCTTAAAGAAGTTCCAATATTTAATGCTCCATTGGCTGCATCATACAATCCTTGAGCGGTTTGTGAACCCCACTTATCTTTAATACAAGCAATGTTACCTAATACTGAATTATTAACACAAGTATCAGCGGTGGTTCCAATTCCTGTCATCACTTTATTAACATTGGTTAAAATATCTGCCGCTGAATATGACCCCCATTTATTCAAAGTTGAAGTTACATTGGTATCAATGGTGTTTATTTTTGTATCCAAAGAATTAACTTTGGTTTCAATTGAATTTACTGTCGATTTAATTGAGCTCACATCATCAGTCAATGTTCCCAAAGATGTTAAATTGGCCACTTCTAATTGAAAAGTTTTATCTAAACACATATATTCCGTCGTTCCTACTCCAATTGTGCAACATATTTGACTTGGATAAAGACCCTCATCTTGGCTACTTGTGTCAACACTATATGAATACCATCCATCTGAAGTTCCAATTGATAGTGATACTTCATTTAAAAATATCGTTCCATTAGGTCTTCTACTAGTTAATTTACATGAAACATCACTATTGATTGGAGTATAGTTGTCATCGTATAAAAACTCTCCCAACACACAACTACTCCCTATTTTACAAACCTGATTAGCTGCTTTTATTGGACTTGGAAAAAAGACGCCACCAAATATGGCTACTAAAAACCCTATCTTACCAATAAAAGCCGCTATTTTTTTAGACATTTAAATTTTATTTTTTGTCTATCTTTTTATCTGATTTTTTTACTATTTCTTTGGTTTCCTTAAAACCAGACACAATTTCCTTTACTGCATCAGCAATTCCCTTAGCTAGTTGAGGAAGTCTTTTTGGGCCAAAGATTATTAGTAATACAACAGCCACAATTATAATTTCTGTTGTTCCTATATTTTGTAATCCGAACATAAATTTGTCTCCAAATTTAAATTAATAACTTTGATTTAATAATAAAGTAATTTCGAATAAAAAGAAAAGGGGAAGAGTAATGAAGGTTAGGGATAAAATATCAGTTGGTGGCAATATTACTGCAAATATCACAATTGCCGCGTAAACATAACGTCTTTGTTTAGCTAAAAATCTTTTTTTAATTATTCCTAGTCTTATTAAAACAGTCAAAATTAATGGCATTTCAAAAACAAACCCCATCAATATTGCTGTCACAATTACTTGAGAGAAAAATTTTTGAATATCCCAAATATTACTAACATTAAAACTGGCTGAAAAATTGGAAAAAATTACAATCACAAATTGAGTTATCCAGGCTCCAAATACCAATCCAAACAGGAAAAGTCCCAAACTAATCGGAATTATTTTTTTAATTAATTTATATTCTTTTTTAGTAAAAGCTGATTTAAAAAAAGAAATAAATTGATATAACAAAAATGGCGCCAAACAAATTATTCCCACCATTAGTCCTGTATAAATAGACAAATCTACCAATTGGGCTGGGGAAGTCATGACTATGTTTACTCCCGAAAAATTAAACATTTTTAGAAAAATATTTAGTATTTTTGTGCTAAAAATTATTCCTAATACTCCAGTTACTAAAAAAATTATTGCCGACCAAACCATTTTCTTTCTCAACTCATCCAAATAAGGCAAATATTTATTAAATTTTTCAAAATCTTGTAACATAGCTGATTTTATCGTAACATTTTATAAGCTTTTAAAAAATATATGGCTGTTACTTTTGATAAATTATTAGGCAAACCTCTTTTACACACTCACACTGTTGCCGATATTAATGGTCTTAATGCTAGTGGTACTACTAGTAGTAGTGATACTTCCATTTCTGTTTCTTCAGATCAAACTCTTAATTTCGATTCTCCTAATGTTATTTTTGCCAATGCTTCTTCTTTACTTACCACTTTAAATATTACCTTACCTCAAGCTTCAACTGTCACTAATAAAGTTTTTAAAATTAAAAAAATTGATTCTTCTATTAAAACAATTACCATTATTCCTTATCTTAATGATCTAATTGAGAATCTTTCCGAAAATTTAATTATTGAATCTCAAAACTCCGCCGCCCAATTGATATCTTACGGTAACGGCTGGTTTATTATATAAATATAATACATATGTCTTATTTTGACCGTACTAAATTAACCAACGATACTGGAGTTGTTGTCAACCCAGCTCAAGACGAAACTGTTATTCTTCTTCGTCGTTTGGTTAAAATAATGGAATCCCAAGCTGTGGTCGATAATCAAATGCGTCAAAGAGTTACTGTTGATGTTATGCCAACTACAACTATTACTGGTACTGTTACCACTTCTCTTGCTACCATTACTTCACTTAATCAATTAGCTGGAGTCGATTCTCGTTGGCAACTAATCGATTGGTCAAGACAAGCTTACAATAGTGGTATTAGAAGTAATCTAATTAATTCCTAACTTATGGGCATTATAAATAATTTAAAAAAACAAATTGATTTACCAGTTTGGGAATGGTGTCGATTTGCTCCAACCGCAACTACTGCTGTTTCTTCTTTAACTACTGGAAATAGTTTACAAAATCGTTTTCTTTATTATCAAGTTTCTAATTTACTCTATCGTTACGACACTTACACTGACGCTTGGAATCAATTATCTTCTACCCCCGCCAACACTCCAACTATTATGAATAATAATGTTCTTTCTAATGCAGTTGGACATTATGGCCAAGCCATTTCTGGAGGCACCAATACTATTCAATTAGCTGGACTTTTAGGTCAAGTTTTAGTTGGTTATAAAATTCGTATTCTTGATGGTACCGGGGCTGGTCAAGAAAGAACTATTACTGCTGTTTCCGCTCCTACTATTCACGAACGAGGCATGTGTACTACTGCCAGTTCTACTCAAGCCGTCGATGCTAGTACTGGGGTTGGTTTAAAACTATGGAAAACTAATCAATGGAAAAACTATCAACTTCGTATCGATTGGGGAACTGCCCGAACCCAAATGAGACCTATTTTATACAACACTCAAAACACTCTTACTTTTACTGATGTTAACCATTTAACTGTTAATGAATGGTCTAACTGTCCTTTAGCTGTTGCTACTGTTGCCAACAATTCCTTTTTTGTTATTGAAAGTCATCAAGTCACTGTCGATACTAATTGGACAACCATTCCCGATGAAACTTCAAATTTTGTCATTTTGTCTGGTGGTATTTGGAATGTTTCTCAAGGTACCACTGCTGCTCCATTCTTCTCTTTAATGTATTACGATGTTTTGTCAGATGTTTGGTATCAAAAATCTACTCAATCAGGTTTAAAAGCCGCTGTTTTTGCAGCTGGTTCTGATCTTTCCATGGAAAGATTTACTGAAAATGGTGGAGTTTTATTTACTGAAACTGCCACTGGTGGTGGAGCCAGATATCTTACAGCTACTTCAACTCTAATTCCAATGAAATTTGCCAATTTTGAATGTCGCATTGTTGGTGGAACTGGAATTGGTCAAACCAGAACTGTTTTAAGTAATTCGGCTACTAGAATTAATTTTGTTCGTGATTGGGATATTTCTCCAGATAATACTTCTGTTTATGAAATTTGGCGAGATGTTGGCAAAATATTTATGGTTGGTGGTGGAGATTCCACTATGTTTATGTACAATCAAGACACTGATCAATGGTCAACTGGTAAACAGCTAGATTATGGTCAATGTAATCAATTAGCCGCTAAAAAGACTGGCCAAGATGCTTTTGCCATTACTTCAATTACTCGAACCGCCACTGGAATAACTGGATTAAATACTACCCCAGTCGCTGGTGGTGCTGGTTACAACATTGATGATTTATTAACCCTAGGTACTGGTACTGGTGGTGTTGTCAGAGTTACTGGTATTTCTTCAACTGGAGCTGTTACTTCAGTTAGTTTAGAATCGGTTGGGACTGGTTATTCTGTAGCTACTTTTGCCACTACTGCTTCACCAACTGGCGGTACTGGATGTACTATTGGTGTCACTGGAGTTGATTATACTGAATACGCTGTTACTCCAATTGCTCACAATTTTAAAGTTGGTGATACAGTTACTATTTCTGGAGCTTCAGGTACTGGAGCCGCTAAATTTAATGGCTCTTATGTCATCAAAGGCATTCCTACTTTAACTACTAACTTATCTTTCAGTTATTGTTCTATTGGCGATCCAGGCGCAGCTACTGCCACTATTGCTTATTCACCATCAACTACACAATTAGTTGACTGTACCAAAAATTGGATTCCTGGTGAACATGTTGGTAAATTAGTCCAACTTTCTACCAGTGCTATTCTTGCTACTGGTCAAGTCAGACGTATTCTTTCCAATACTGCCACCACTTTAACTTGGACTTTAGCTGCGACTGCTCCAGCGAATGGCACTTCTCGCTATATTATTGAAGACATTAAACCTTTTGGTACTGAAAGAACCAGTGTTGGTGAAAGATGTGGTACTGAAGGTTTTGCTACTGGCGGTTCCACTACCACTATTATCGATACTACTAAAAATTGGCCGACTAATTATTGGAGTAGAAATGTTAACCGAAAAGTTAGAATTGTTGAAGGTGTTGGAGTTGGAGCGGAATTAGCCATCACTTCCAATACTTCTAATACTTTAACTTTTGCTACCCAATCATTTACTGTTGATACTACTACCAGATATATTATTATGGATGCTTTTGGCACTGCTACTAGTGGAACTACCACCACTCTAGTCGATGCTTCTCAAAATTGGGAAACCAATTATTGGATTGGTAGTAGAGTTAAATTTTTATCAGGTACTGGTCAAGGATTTGAATATACTGTTACTGCTAATACTTCTACTACTTTAACTTTTGCTACTGGCACTGCTCCAGATGTTTCTACTGCTTATGCTCTCCTTGAAGCTACTCCAAAAACTAATGGAATTCATTTAGATTCCATCACTGGTTCAACTGATACCACCATCAATAGTAAATATTTATATGCTTGGACAGGTACTGCTACTCCAGAACTTTCTCGATATGGCATCAACGATGAACATTGGTACAATTTATCTTATTTCCCTCAAACTGAAACTATGACCACTGGTTCGATGTATGTTTATGATGGAGTTGACCGAATTTATTACCTTCAAGGTATTACTACTTTCGCCAAAGTTATGTGTTACGATATTGTCAAAAATACTGTTGTTCCTTCTTCTCAACCACCTTTTGGTATGGGTGCAGCTGTTTCTGGAAATCGTATGGAAATAATTCAAACCGAAGATGGTTTGAAATATTTATATCTTATGAGAGCTTCAGGTACTGAAATGTGGCGAACCCTTTTATTTTGGTAATTAAAATGCATCACTAAAACTACCGTAAGTTAGATCAGTTTTACCACTCCACGCTGCCGCGTATGTTGTTATCCCAGTATTATTTAGTAAGCTTGCGTATTGGAAACTATTATTGGTAGTATCTTCTTTCAACACATACCAAATCGCATCTTTATTAACATAACCATAATAATTAGTCGTAGTTACACTGGCAATATCGCCAATTCCATATCCATCAGTTGGTGAATTTACTGCTGGATCAATTTTTTTACCACTTGAATCTTTCACTGCCATCACAGCTGGGCCCGATCCATTTCCAAAAAATGCAGCTTGAGTTTTTTTAGCATTAAACATATATAAAAATACGGTCGTTAATCCAGTTCCTGCCAACAATTTTAAAAATTTTCGCTTAGCTTCATCAATATCTTTTTTATCCTCTTCGTCCGCCATAGTTTTAGCGTCGGCGGATTCCATTTTTACCATTTCCATTGGTTCGTTTAGCTCTTTTTTGTGCTTAAATGACTTAATTTTTTCTACAAACATGATTAATAAATACATTGGTAAAGGCAAAACTATTCCGACTAAGATCAAATCTTTTAATTGTCTAACATTCCCCAAATCAGCTATCAAAATAATTATTGAGAATAAAAAACTATAAATAAAAAACAACCAATTAGTTTTTTTAAATTTTCTTATTAATCCACCAGTCATATAAAAAAATACTGGCATTAATAAAAAAGGGAAGACTAAATCAATTGAATTTTTAACGCTTTTAAAACCAACCACCATCAAAGCTGTCAACAATATTATGTTGTATATGTTTAAAACTTTGTTAATTGTTTTTTCCATTAATAAATTAATTCATTAACTGATTCAATTGGTACCCAACCATTTTTATTTTGATCAGCTAAATTAACTTCATACCAATTAGCTTCTTTTTTAGTATAAAAAAGTAAAGCACTTGGTGTTGCTGTATTAATAATAACCGAATCTAAGGTTGGATTCTCGTAGATATTTGCATTTATTTCAGGTTTGACTTCCAATACTCCTATATAAGTACTAGTTTCACTTCCTAATACTGCCGGAGTTGGAGTTGGAATTGGAGTTTCGACTATTGTTGACATTATAGTTGGAGTTGGGGTTAGAGTTGGCAAAACCTCTATTGGAGTTACTTGGTTATTATTTCTAATAATTTTTAAAATATCTTCTATTTTTTCCGCCTGATTATCTATTTTTTGTTCGTTTTTTCTTTGATTAATTAATACAGAGGTTGTAAAAGAAATATACAAAATGGTTATTAAAACTAAAATTATTTGAAAATAATTAGCTTTAATTCTATTTTTTTGGAACAAAAATATACTCAATCTCGCCAATTTCACTCCAACCTTTTCCCAAAATTTCATAAATTAATTATATCTTATCAGTCGACGATCGACGATCTATCATCGACGATCTAATATCTAAACTATGCCGTCTCCAAACAATTTATCATAATCCATTTTTCCATCATCTGGTTTTTTTTGTCCATCCGTAGCTTTTGGCGAAGGAGGATTAATAGGAGATATTGGTTTATCTATAGATGGATTTTGGACTACTGGTTTAATTTCAGTTGAATTTAAGTCTCCCTTTACGTCAAAGGGAGATTTAGAGGGATTTTGTCCTTCAAATACTGGTTGTGGCTTTTGGCTAAATTGTGGAGGTTGAGGGATTTTTTTCTCTTCAGTATTTATAAAAATAGGTTTTATTGGTGGTGTTTGAGGTTTATTTTCTAAAATTACCACTTCTGGTTTACTAAACAACACCGATTCGTTCGAAATTGTTGGTTTATTAACCGACTGATTTTGAAAATTAACTTTCACTTCTGGTTTGTTATTCTGCTCTGCAGAATTAATTACCACTTCTGGCTTTAAAGTCTCCCTTTCATCAAAGGGAGATTTAGAGGGATTTTGAATTTCTGGTTTAACCTCTGGAGTTTTAATCTCAAAAGTTTGACTATTATTTGTTTGAACTACTGGTTTAACTTCAGTTGAATTTTGAAAATTAATTTTTACTTCTGGTAACTTAACCTCTGGAGTTTTAATCTCTTCTTTAATTTCCTCGGGTTTATTAAATGGAATATTAACTTCAACTTCATTCTGTTTTGCTGAATCTGGAATATTTAAAGTTACTGGCTTAGTCTCCCTTTCATCAAGGGGAGGTGTCGCGACTTTAGTCGTGACGAAGGGGTTTTGATCTGGAGTTTTAATCTCTTCTGGTTTAACTTCAGGTATTACGATTGGATTTTGTGGAGGAGTTTTGTTTTCAAAACTTTTCTTTTTATTTAAAACATCTTGAGGATTTGAAGTAATTATGGCGTGTTCTTCATCAGAAGCAATTACTTTTATAGCCACATGGTTTTGACCCGCAAAAAAGATACCTTCACCTTTACCGGCTGATAACAAAAGCTGTTTTTCACCCTGACTTAAATAAAATACTTCTCCAATTTGGTCAATGGCTGCACTATGTTGTTTTAATAAAATTTGAATTGAGCTATTAGTCACAATTTCTTTACCATATGGAGTTGCTAAAAAGTCGTCAACATCTTGAGTAATTGTGGTTACTCCCAAATAATATTTTCGGCCTCTTTTCACAATTCCTCTTAAAAATGAAGCTGAATCTTCATATTGCATCAAATACCAAGCCTCATCCACAATTAAAATTCTCCTTTTTAAGGTCTTTTTCACTACTGTCCAAACATAATCCAAAATTATTTGCATGGCCACTGGTCGAAGTACATCTTCCAAGTTTTTAATTCCAAAAACCACAAATTTATTAGTTAAATTAACCGTTGTTTTTTGATTAAATATTCCTGCAAATGAACCTCGAATATATTTTTCTAGTCTAGCCGCAATATTTTTCGCTTTTTCATCTTCCATTCCAATTAAAGATTTATATAAATCCTCAATTAAAGGTGGCTCTCGGTTTTGAGTAGCTGGATCAGGCGTAATTCCTTTCATTTTATAAGCATCCACTAAAGCTTTATCTAAAATAGATTCTTCTAATGGATCTAATTGTCCCAACATTACTTTAAATAGTTTATGAAGAGATAACATTTTAGTATTTAATCCATTTTCTCCCTCTTCTTCGGCTAAAGTTAAATCAAAAGGATTAATTTTTGAATCTTCCCCATAACCAAAAGCAATATATTGACCACCTACCGATTCACACAATTCTCGATATTCATTTTCTGGATCAATAACAATAATTTCAGTTCCCATCATTAACGATCTTAAAGCTTCAAGTTTAATCAAATAAGATTTTCCAGCTCCAGCGGTGGCAAACACCACTGAATTGTAGTTTGGCATTGAAAATCTATCAAAAATAACCAATGATCCATTGTGAATGTTAATTCCATACATTATTCCCTTATCATCAGATAAATCAGAGGATACAAATGGAAAAGTTGTTGCTAATGAAGTTGTATCCATGTTTCGAGTGATATTTAATTTATCGTTACCAATTGGTAGGGTAGTTACAAACCCTTCTTCCATTTGTAAAGTCGCCTTTTTACTAATTATTAGCAATGATCCTAAAGCTGCTTCCAAATTTTTATTAAGTCTATCTAGTTCAGCTGGGTTTTCCCCACTAATGGTTATATATAATCCAAATTGAAAAAATCTTTCTTCACCTTTCACTAAATTAGCTTGTAAATTTAAAGCATCTTCCAATTTTGCTTGAGTGGCTGGATTAATTAGTCTGCCTCTTTGAACATCAGTACTAATTTCTGCCTCCATTTCAGTAATTTTTCTTCTCAAGTCATCCAAAACTTCTTTTCCATCGGTTGGATAAACATACATTGAAATATTTAAAGATGCATCAAAATTAATTAAAGACGATAACCAATTTACTCCCACAAATCGAGGATATGAGGCCACAAACAAAGTTCGATAATATTTATTATCAATTCGGATATTGTTAAAATCAACTTCTACTGAAGATGGCGCAATTATATCTTTGGTTGTTACCAATCCTGCCGTAAAATCCCTTTTGTTTGGGTCCACTGGAGTTACTACTTGGTTGGTTTCTTTGACTTTTTTATTAAATAATTTCATGGTTTTGTGATTCCAGTTACCACTGGGGTTTGATAATTTAAATCAGTTACTTTTTCATTTCCAGCTGTTTCTTCATTATAGATTCTATAAAACAAATCAATTAAATCTTTTCCATTTAATTGTTTTATTTCCAAACCTAATCTAGAAAATAATCTAATTAAATGATCTCTTTTTGGTTCTAAACTAGCTTTAGCTTTTTCTAAAATATATTCTTTATTGAAAGGTAATTCAGTATTTTTCATTTGGCCAAACATTACTTTCAACCCTTTAGTTCCACCACTTTTAATTCCTAATTCTAAAGATGAAAAATTAACCACCACATAAAAAGATTTTGACAAAATGTCGCCTTTTTTAACTACTTCTTCAATAAATTTACGATAAGAAGCAATTCTTTGTTTTAATTGGGGATTAATCTGTTTTTCTTCTGCTGCCTTTAAATTGTTTAAATAAGAACTGATATCTTTATTGTGAGATTGAATTACAATTTGAATTGGAAAAGTTAAAGAATTTAAAATTCCACCATAAGCAAAAACTAAAGAATATTGTTCTTGTTCTGATAATAAATCAAAATTAACAGAAGATACCGACAAAATCATTGAACAAGATCCATCTTTTAAAATTACAATACCGTCAATTATATCCTCCACTGGTAAATGGTCTTGAGTACTTCCTTTAATAGCAATTTTTGTAGGGTCGACGGGCATTTAATAATTTTAACTAATTTTAATAAATAATCATAATCTAATTATTAGCAATAATTCTAATTGGTTTTATAATTTCACCTTTAACTTCAATATTTACTCGATTAAACTGGTAATTATCTTTTTCGGCCACTATTAAATATTTACCATTAGCCAAAGGAGTTGAAGTTTTAAATTGACCTAAAGAATTACTTTTTAAAACTCTAGTTGGATTTCCGTTTTCATCCTGAATTTCTACAATTACCCCATCAACTATTTTTCCTTCATTACTGGTGGCCATACCTACCACAATATTTGGAGTTTCTGGAATATCTGGCATCGGAATATTTCCAAATACTGCTCTTCCAGTGGCTTCTAATTTTTCTGATTTTAAATTTAAATTAGTTTTTGTATCTCGCCAATCAGTTGCCGCTAAATTATTTTCTTTAACTTTTTCTTCAACAATTTTAACTTCTTCTTTAACAATTGGTTTTTCTACCACTTTAATTTCTTCTTTAGCTACCACTTCTTCTTTTTCTTCATGAGTTGTTAAAATATCAACTGTCTGTTTGAATCTATTTTCTCCAAAAGCTGATTTAATCTTAATCTTTTGTTCTTTTTCAATGTCTGTTTCTATATTTTCTTCTTTGGTTACTTTAGTTAAATCCAAATCCAACCAATTTTTGGTCGCTTTTCTTTGATAAGTATAAATTGTTGGGGAGTAAATAGATTTTATAAAAGACTTAATCCACCCTTCCAAAGGTCTATCTTCAAAAGGTACAAAAGCAATTGCCAATCCACCTCCAGCTACTAATAGCATTAATGGCCACTTCACTAGTACCACTATTTTAGTGGTGTTAATCAAAATTGCTAATATTATTCCCACAGCTGCCTTTAAAAATTGTTTTAAAGTCATATCGCCAACGAGTTTGAATTCGTACGATGAAATCTGTTGTGGAATTGCGTGCTGTTCCATTATTAAATTCTATCAGCAAACAGCTTAATTTGAAATTAAAAATAAAACCAAACCCCCTCTTGTCAAAGAGGGGCAGGCCCGCCTGCAGAAGCTATTGCTTCAGCGATTGCGGGCAGGGGGAGATTGGATTGAAAAGCAAAAGGTTTTCTTTGATAAACTATCATATGTCTAAATTAGTTATTGTCGATGGTCACGCCATTGCTCACCGAGCCTATCATTCTATTCCACCTCTCAATCTAAATGGTCAACCTACCAATGCTCTTTATGGTTTTTATTCCATGCTTTTAACCGCTATTAATACTCTTCAACCAGATTATTTTTTAGTCTGTCTCGATTCACCAGGTCCCAATTTTCGTAATGATGAATTTGTTGGTTATCGAGCTAAACGAAAACCAGCTGAATCAGCTTTAATTAGTCAACTTCCTTTAATTAAATCAACTCTTCAACAAGCCAAAATCCCCAATTTTTCTATGGGTGGTTTTGAAGCCGACGATTTAATTGCTACTTTAACTATTAGGGCCTTAAAAAAGATTAAAAAAACTAAATCTGGTAAAAAACATCTTATCGATGAAGTCGTCATTATTACTGGCGATAAAGATTTAATGCAATTAGTTGATTCAAAAGTTTCTTTATTTGTTCCAATTCGTGGTCTTTCCGAAACTAAAATTTTTAATCCTTCTGATGTGGTTGAGAAATTAGGTGTTAATCCTTCTCAAGTAATCGATCTTAAAGCTTTAATGGGGGACATGTCCGATAATTACCCTGGTGTGGCTGGCATTGGTCCAAAAGCAGCGACTGATTTACTTACCGAATATCAAAACCTCGACAATATTTATGATCATCTTGATGATATTAAACCAAGTGTTAAAGAAAAATTAATTAAAGAAAAAGAAAATGCTTATCTTTCTCAAAAATTAGCGACTCTAATTACTAATATTCCTTTAAAATTTAGATTGGCCGATGCTAAATGGAACAAACAATCTTTTACTGATTTAATTCCAGTTTTAAATAATTATAATTTTAAGTCTCTAGTTCAACGAATTACCAAACAAAATCCTGTTAAAATTATTAAACCTCCTTCAAATCAAACCAGTTTATTTTAATTTATGACCAAAAAACTAAAAATTGCTCTAGTTCATGATTATCTCAGTGAATTTGGTGGAGCTGAAAGGGTTTTGTCTGTTCTTTCAGAAATTTATCCCGACGCCCCAATTTATACCGCCTTCTACAAAAAAAATTCCACTGCCTATAACCATTTTAAAAATCGCCAAATTATTCCATCGTGGGTTCATTACATCCCATTTTTTAGTTCCAAACTCCACAGTCCTTTGCGTTTTTTAACTCCTCTAATTTGGGGAAGTTTTAATTTTTCAAAATTTGATGTCATTATTGCTTCTTCCAGTTGGTATGTCACCAAAGGCTTTAAAAAAGGTCCAAATACCAAAGAAATTTGTTATTGCCACACTCCTCCAAGATGGCTTTATGGATTTAAAACTTCCGTTGGTTTTCAAAAATATTGGATAGTTAAACTTTATGCCATCATCGTTGGCCATTTTATGCGTCTTTATGATTTCAAACAGGCCCAAAAAGTTAATATTTTTGTTGCCAATTCTAAAAATGTAGTCAATCGTATCCAAAAATTTTATCACCGTGACGCTATCGTGATTTATCCTCCAATTTCTTTATTGCCAGTTCCTAAAGTTAAAAAAGAAGATTTTTATTTAATAATTTCTCGTATTGTTGGTGCTAAAGGTATTGATTTAGCAGTCAAAGCGGCTGTTAAGCTTGGCATTAAACTTAAGATTGTCGGTGAACCAGCTGGTTATTATACTGAATATAGAGAACTCCAAAAAATTTCTGGTGACAATGTTGAATTTTTAGGTCGTCTTTCAGATGAAGATTTAGTCAAATATTATGCCAAAGCTAAGGCATTTTTGGCCTTATCTACTGACGAAGATTTTGGTATGACTCCGGTTGAATCAATGATGGCCGGAACTCCAGTTATTGCTTTTAAAGGTGGTGGCTATTTAGAAACGGTTATCGATGGTAAAACCGGTGTCTTTTTTGACAAACCCACAGTTGAATCTTTAATTTATGCTATTAAACGTTTCCAAAAATTAAAAATAAATCCAAAAGATTGTATTTCTCAAGCTCAAAATTTTTCCAAAGAAAAATTTGTCCAAAAAATCAAAGATTTAGTATCGACGATCTAACACCTGCCCGCAATCGCTGAAGCAATAGCTTCTGCAGGCGGGTCGACGATCTATCATCTATTTTGCATCCATTTCTGTGCATCCAAAGCCGCTCGGCAACCGTCGCCCGCTGCCACAATTGCTTGTCGATGATTCAAATTTACACAATCTCCTGCCGCAAATATTCCTTCAATATTAGTCATGGTTACTAATTCTTTATTTTCTCCAGTAATTATTTGTCCACCTTCTCTTAAATTAACCAATCCTTCCAAAAATTTTGTGGCTGGTGAATTACCAATTGCCACAAATAATCCATCTAATGGCAATATTTTTTCTTCATTAGTTTTATTGTTAAAAATTTTCACTGATTCTAAATGTTCAATTCCATTTAATGCTTTTACTTCTGAATTCCACCAAATCTCAATTTTAGGATTATTTAAAACCTGTTTTTGTTCAGCCGCACTAGCTTTAAATTCTTCTTTTCTAACAATCATATAAACTTTTTCTGTAAATTTGGCTAAAAAATTAGCATCTTCACAAGCCGTGTCTCCACCACCCACCACAGCTACCACTTTATTTCTAAAAAACATTCCATCGCAAGTAGCACAACCACTCACTCCTCGACCAATCATTTCTTGTTCTTTTTCTAAGCCTAACCATTTTGCTCTAGCCCCAGTTGCTATAATTACAGTTTTGCTTTGTATAATCTCTCCATCCTCTAATTCAACTTCAAATTCTCGACGATCTATCATCGACGATCTAACAACTTTCACTATCCCTTGTCTAACTTCTACCCCTAATTTTTTAGTTTGAGCTTGCATATCCATCATCAATTTAAATCCACCCACTCCATCCACAAAACCAGGGTAATTATCGACCATTGGAGTAATTGTTAATTGTCCACCAGGTTGATTTCCAGCAATTACCAAACTTTCCACATCCGCTCTAGCATTATAAATTGCCGCAGTTAAACCAGCTGGCCCCGACCCAATAATCAAACAATCTAAAAATTTTGTATCCATTTTTTATTTTATCATCAAAGTCTCTTTACTTTTTGTTTCTTTTTAGCCATACTTTAAATATCTTATGGACAAAAAAACTCTAAAAATAATTAAATTAATGTGGCAAATAATTCAAAATAAAAAAAGACTTTTATTTTGGTTTACTGTTCGCTTTTTTTCAGTTTTTTTACCTTTATTAACTATTTACCTTTTTTCAAAAGTAATTAATTTAGTCGAAATTAAAGCTGATTTTTCAGCTATTTTCTTTCTAATTTTAGTTACATTGGCTATCAAAATTGTTGATAATTTTTCTCGTTTAAGATCAGTCACCAAACTAGATGAATGCATTAGTGAAATTAGTTTTGATATTCACAACTATTTTATTAAAGATCTTAAGTCAGAAACTAAATTGGAAAGAAACGAAAGTATTCAAGCTATTCGTAATTTTGCTGATGCTACCGCTTTAACTCTTAAATTACTTCGTCAACCAGGCATTGATAGTATTATTTCTCTAATTACTATTCCTTTTATTATGTTGTCAGTCGATGCTCGAATTTCTATTTTGGAAGTTGTTTATATAATTGTTTATTTTGTAATTGATTATTACACCACTCAACGTTACGTAATCTTAAAAGATTTTCAAAATACTAAAGTTGAAAGTTATTATGCCAAACTCCAAGAAACTAATGATATTGAATTAGAACAAAAAACTTTCGATCGTCATTTCACTCGACTTTCTAATTGGTTTTTTACTGAATGGTTTACTCTTCAAAACACCGCGGTTTTCTTCTACATTTTAATCTTTGTTTATTTAATTATTTCTGTTTACACTGGTACTAAATTAATCTCTGATTTAATTTTGGTTATGACTTATGTCACTTCCACTCAAACCTATTTAAATTCATCTTCCGAAGTTAAAGATAGTTTGGCTGATGTTGATGTTGCTGTTAACCATCTAGCCAAAAATAAATCCATCACCGTCATCGATTTTGACGATTTAGTATAATTAGATATGCCAGAACTTCCCGAAGTTGAAGTCGTTAGACTTTTTTTAGATGCCAATTTAATTGGTAAAACTATTTCCAAATTAGAAATTATTAACCCTAGATCTTTTTTTGCTCGCCCTGAGCCTGCCGAAGTGGTAGTTGGTCAAAAAATTATCAGTACTTCTCGTCTCGGTAAACAACTTTCTTTAAATCTCGAAAATGGTTTAATTATTCTTTTTCATCTTAAAATGACTGGTCAAATCATTGTTGGTGATTCTATTTTTGGTCACCCCACACCACTCCATAGCTTTAGCGAAGGATGGCCAAACAAATCTACCCGATTGTTTTTTACTTTTTCCGATGGCTCCAAATTATTTTTTAATGATCAGCGTAAATTTGGTTGGGTTAAAGTTTTTACCAAGACTGAGCTTGTCGAATTCCAACAAAATCTGGGAGTTGATATTTTAAGCCCAGCTTTCACTCCAAAACATTTATACAATCAACTTCAACGTACTTCTCGTCCCATCAAAACTGTTCTTTTAGACCAATCATTTTTTGCTGGTATTGGTAATATTTATGCTAACGATGCTCTTTTTTTGGCTAAAATTCACCCGATTTCTCCGGCTAACAAAATTTCTCTAAAAAAATCAAATCAACTTCATCAAAATCTTGTGAAAATTATGAAACAATCAATTTTAGCTGGTGGCTCAACCGCTAAAGATAATAAATACATTCATCCCGACGGTTCTCTTGGTCAACACCAATTTAGTTTTCAGGTTTACCAACGAGCCGGAGAACATTGTTTAGTTTGTCAAACTCCAATTAAACGTATCAAAATCGGTGGCCGCGGCACCTTCTATTGTCCTAAGTGCCAGAAATAAACTTTCCTATTTCTTCATTAACCTTTCCTACTTGATTTTTATCAAATCGATAATCATGACCAACACCTTCAATTAAGACATATTTTTTTGGTTCATTTACTTTTTTATAAATTGATTCCACTTTTTCCGGTAAAACTTTTTCATCCAATTGACCGGCTATCAATAAAACTGGGCAACTGATTTTTGATACTTCTTCACAAACATTATATTTTAAAGAATCTTCAATAAAAGAGAATGGTACTTTAAATTCAATAATTTGGTCTTTATTTATTGGGTTATCACGTTTTGATACTCTTATCCCATCAACCCATTTAATAGCTGAATCAACAGTAGGTGGCATAATTGCCACTACTTTATTTATATTTTTATTTCTTGCAGCATAAAGTAAACTAACTTTTCCACCCAAACTATGACCCAAAATAACAATTTCTGAAAAATTTCTTTCAAATTTTTCTTTTGATTTATTTATAACCTCGTCGATATCTAAAAGATATTGAGAAATATTATATTTATTAATATCTTCACCTTCACCCCATGTTCCAGTTGGGTTGAAACTAACTCCTAAATAATTTTTTGTTGTTAAAAACTTTCCTAATTCTGTCAAATGTTCGTCATCTTTAGAACTCACATAACCCGGCAAAATCACTGCCAATTTATTAAAATCATCATTTTTAGGAATATAAAAATTCATCATCATTTCCAATTATACCAGTCAAAAAAATAAACCTCCTCTATCTTAACGTAGAGACGTCCCGCCGGGGCGTCTCTACTAAATAAACAAATTTAAATAACACTATTTTTAACCCCTCCTTTCGTCAAAGGAGGGGCAGGCCCGCCTGCAGAAGCTATCGCTTCAGCGATTGCGGGCAGGGGTAGATTTTGAACAAAATGGTTTTAATTCTTGACAACATTTTTATATCGGACTAAAATAGTCCACAATGAATCTATCAACTAAATCTCGTTATGGTTTACGCGCTTTGACCAATCTTTTGGACAAAGACTGTTGTTGTTCTGTCAACCAAATTTCTCAAAAAGAAAATATTTCTGCTGATTATTTAGAAAAAATTTTTTCTAAATTAAAAAAAGCGGGGATTTTAAAAGTTGAACGAGGAGCTACTGGTGGTTATTCTCTTAGTCGAGATTCTAAAAATATTACTTTAAGTGAAGTTATTAATGCTTTAGAAAAACCAGAATTCACTTGTCCTTCTTTTTGTAGTTGTCAAAGTAAATCAGTTTGGCAAAAAATTCAATCTGGTTTTAGTCATGTTTTAAATTCAATTACTCTCGATCAATTAGCCATTTCTAAAGACAAATCAGTTTATCTTGATTATGGGGCTTCAACTCCAATTGATCCTGAAGTTTTAAACACCATGTTGCCTTATTTCTCTCAAAATTATTCTGGCAACACCATGTCTCTTCATAAATATGGTCAAGATGCTGCTCAAGTTTTAGAATCTTGTCGTCAAACTTTTGCTGATATTTTAAAAACTAAATCTTCAGAAATAATTTTTACCGGTTCAGCCACTGAATCCAATAACACTGTTATCAAAGGAATTGCTTTTGCCAATCAAACCAAAGGTAAACATTTAATCATTTCTAAAATTGAACACGATTGTGTTTTAAACAGTGCTAAATGGTTAGAAACTCAAGGTTTTGAAATTAGTTATTTATCGGTTGATAAATATGGTCTAGTAAATTTAGACGAACTTCAAAAATTAATAAGAAAGGATACTGTTTTAGTCTCTATAATTCATGGCAACAATGAAATCGGGACTATTCAAGACTTAAAGAAAATCGGTCAAATCTGCCACGATAACGGTGTCTATTTTCATACCGATGCTTCTCAAAGTTTTACCAAAGTCCCAATCGATTTATCTAAACTTAATGTTGATCTTTTAACCGCTTCTTCTCATAAAATTTACGGTCCAAAAGGAGCTGGTTTACTTTATATTAAAACTGGCACCAAAATTACTCCACTTCTTCATGGTGGTGGTCATGAGTTTAATCTTCGTTCTTCGACTGTTAATTTACCAGCCATCGTTGGTTTTACTAAAGCTACTGAAATCGCCACTGCTAATTTTGTTCAAGAATCTGAAAAAATAACCAATCTTCGAGATTATTTAATTACCAATATTTTAAAAACTATTCCCGAATCTCATTTAAATGGTCATCCGACTCAACGTCTTTTTAACAACGTTAATATTTCTTTCGACAAGGTTGAAGGGGAATCTCTTTTATTAGAATTAGATTATTACGGCATTGCTGCTTCCACTGGTTCGGCTTGTTCTTCTATGTCTCTTGAACCTAGTCATGTTTTATTAGCCACTGGTCTTAAACCTGAACAATCTCACGGTTCTCTTCGTTTTAGTCTTGGTCGTTTCACTACTAAATCAGAAATAGACTATCTTTTAAAAGTTTTACCTCAAGTTATTAATAAATTTAGGCTTATATCGCCTTTTAAAAACTAATTATGTATACCAAAAAAGTTCTTGAACACTTCCGAAATCCTCATAATTTCGGTTCTATTAAAAACCCTACTTCCGTCGGCCAAGTTGGTAATCTAGCTTGTGGCGATGTTATGAAGCTTTATTTAAAAATTGACAAAAACAAAGACGGTCAAGATTTTATTAAAGATATTAAATTTGAAACCCTCGGTTGTGCGGCTGCCATTGCTACTAGTAGTGTTATCACTGATTTAGCTGCCGGTCTTACTCTACCCAAAGCTCTAAAAATTAAAAATGAAGATATTATTAAGGCTCTTGAAGATTTACCTACTGTCAAAATTCATTGTTCTTTATTAGCTGCCGATGCTCTAGCCGAAGCTATTTATAATTATTATCAACAAACTAATCAACCAATTTCTGATGAATTAGAGAAATTACATCAACGTATTACTGTTTGTCAAACTCGTTTAAAACATTAAATATTGCTAAAATAAAACAATGTTCTTAATCAAAGCCGCTTATGCTCAATGTCCAGTTTGTATCGTTACTGTTGGTGGTGGCATGCTTATTGCCAAAAAATTAGGAGTTGATGATTTTTTAGTCTCTCTTTGGATTTCAGCTCTTAATACGGCTATTTCTTTTTGGTTAGCTCCTAAAATTAAGAATAAAATTTTAAATAATCCAGTTATTTTTTCTCTTTTAATGCTTGGTTTCACTCTTTTTTATTTTGCTTATACTAATGAAATTGGAGTTATTACTAATAAAATTCTTGGTTTAGACAAAATTATTTTTGGTCAAACTCTTGGTCTTTTAATTATGTTTTTGGGTATATTTATTGATCGCTATTCTCGTAAATTACATGGCGGCAAGATTTTATTTCCTTATCAAAAAGTCGTTTTCCCCGTCGGTCTTTTACTTATCTTCACTTTATTATTCAAATTATTATTTAAATTATAAAAATAATTATTAATTCTTAATTATTAATTATTAATTAAACTATGTTAGACAAAGACGTTCAAAAATTTATCGACAACACTAAAAAATTAGAAAAAGGTCATCAATTAGATCTTTCTTCTGGTGAAGATTTGTCCATTGCTATCATGAATCTTATTGGTATTGAGGAACATATGTTTTTCACTTCCCAAAAGCTTGGTGACACCAAATATATTGATGTTTTAAATTCTGCTCGTGAAATGCGAAAAGAATTAATGAAGAAAATTGTTAAAGAAGGTGAAGGTGAAGTTTGGTGTACCAGCAAACATTTATTATCAGCTTCAATGCGTTTAATGGAAGTCGGTACCAAATCTTTAACCAAAGGCGATAAAAAAGAAGCCAATGATTATTTCAAAAAATCTTTTGATTTATATAATCTTTTTTGGGGTTTAAATTTAGGATTGGTTAAATCCGATCCTCAAAAAATAGAACTCGAACAAAAGCCTATCGCTGAAAAAAGTTTAATGGGTACTATTAGTCAAACTATTGGCAAAATTCTTGATTGTTGTCGAGAATAAATCGTTAAGCTTTTTTGTTTCTTACTTCTTTTTTGACTTTCTTAGCAATTGTTTTTGCTTTATTCTTAATTTCTTCAGTTACTTTTTCAACTTCAATTTTTTTACTTCCATCTTTAGGAACAATAAACCAAAGAATTAAATAAGCTAAAAATCCAGTTCCAAAATTAAGTAATAAAACCACAAAAATAATTCTAATTAATGAACTATCAATATCAAAATATTCAGCTAAACCACCACAAATACCAGCCACCATCACATCTGTTTTAGATCGATATAGTTTTTTAGCTGTCATAATTATATTTTACCTAATTCGTTTAATTTTTCCATGTCTCTAATTATTATTTTACGATCTTGATTATAAAGTAAACCCATTTTTTGTAATTTCAAAATTTGAAGAGTTACTGTTTCTCTGGTTAAACCAGTCATGGTTGCCAAAATTCTGTGTGGAGCATTAAAATTTATGATTATTTCACTACCTTTTTTCTCGCCTCTATTTTTAGCGATTAAACAAATCAAACCAGCGACTTTATTTAAAGCTTCCCCAGCTACGATTTGAAGCCAGCTATTATTTAAATCAATTAATTGATCTAATAAGTTTTTATCAATTTCTTGTTTTATTTCTGGATTTTCTTTTATAAAATTTAAAAAATCTTCAACTGGAGCTGACCATAATTGAGCTGCGGTTACTGTTTCAATAAAATATTTATTTTCTTGTTTGTGTAATGTTGACATTACTGAGCAGAAAAATAATGGTTTTAAAGTTGGTAAACTTATTTCTTTTTTATCTTTTCCTTGGCAGTAAGCTCTAATATAACCTTCTTTTTCTATCCAAACCTTATTTAATTTATCACCAGGTCTAAGTAAAATTTGACCTTTTTTACTGTTAATAATTTCGTATTTAGAAAAGAAATTTTCTAATTGTTTTTTAATTTTTTCGTTCATATTTAGTTCAAGTTAATATATAACTTTGTTTTTTAGCAAGGAATTTATTATAACACCTTAACTGTAATAATTTCTGAAAAAATAATTATTCTTCATAGTCATTAACCTATTATTTAGGTTATAATCATTTTTATGACCGAAAACAGACTTGGTTTTGAACTAAACTCTACCCTAGAGCAAGATATTGTCAAAACACCACCCATCAATCCTATCTTAAGAGCCTTTGAAAAAAATGATCAAATTAATTTTGAAAAAAATAATCAAATAATTGATCTCAAAGACAAAGTTGAAGAATTAAAAGAAAAGATGTTTAAAGATCATTTAACTGGTTTTGAAAATCGTTGTGGTCTTGATCGTTATAAATGTTGTTTAAAAAAAGAACAATGTCCTTTAATTATTTTTGTTGCCGATTTAGATAATTTAAAAACAATAAATGATACTCCAGATCCAAATATTGGTGGTCATACTAATGGAGATAAATACATCCTCTCTTTTGTTAAATTTGTTAACGAAATTTTCCCAGATAATAAAAAATTTAGACTTGGTGGTGATGAATTTACTATTCCTCTCCCAAACTTAGATTCAAAAGAATTAGAGCCAATTTATAAAAAATTAGAAGATTTTAACAAGAAAGAACAAAATCCAAACAAACTTGAATTTACTTATGCTTTTGATATTGTCTCATCAAAAGAAGATTTTTATGATGCCTTAAAAAGAGCAGATGATAAATTAGTTAAAGCTAAAATAATCAAAAAATCTAAGTAAAAATTTTATTCTTTTTCCAATTCGTAAAAAACCACACTTGAGTTTAGATTAATTTTTTGATCGATTTTAAATTTTCCCAAACTGGTTACTTCCCACACAGTTTCTGTTTCTGGCAATCTGTCTTTTGGTGCCACCAAAAATAACTTTTCTGCCTTTGGATATTCTTCCACTCCCATTGGTTCACACCCTTTTAGATTTAATAAATATCTTAAATCATAAGCTCGAGTATCGCCTTGAACTGTGGCTGCTACATTAAAATTTTTAGGGCAGCCATCTTTAACAATTAAATTGACAACTTGTTGTTGTTCATTGTAATTCCAACCAGAAATACTATCTAATGGAGCATAATTAGCAAATAATTTATTTTGGATTAAAAACCCAAATATCAAAACAATTATTAAAATAAGACTTGCTTTATTTTTATTTTTTAATTTAGATAAACCCAAAAGTAAAAACCAGATAATAAAAATTAATAAAGAAAAAACAAAATAATGAGAGGTTAATTCACCTCCAGTCGAGGAATGGGTAAAAATATAAAAAAGAGTTTTTATATTATAAAAACTATGGCGAAGTTCAAAAACAAACCATGGTAAATCACCTAATGAAAATCCTAAAAGAATTATTAAATAGTTTTTAATTTTTTTAAATTGTTTTGATTTGAATAAAATCCAAATAAAAAATAATCCCCAAAAAACTGCACTATAATGACAAGCAAAAGCAAAACCCCAAAAAAATGCCATTAAAAACAAATATTTTATGTTCTTTCTTAAAAGATATTTTTCGGAAATTAATAATACTAAAATGGATAGTGGAATTAATAAGTGTGGGTTCCAAAAAAATCGACTATGAATGACTAAATATGGTGAAACAGCTATAAAAATAAAGGTTAAAAAAGCCCAAAATAAATTAAATTTACGTTTTATAAATTCAATAAAAAATAAATAAAAAACTAATTCCAATAAGATAAACATAATGGTTATTGTTAATGGATTCCATCGACCAATTAATCCCACCATTCCTAATACATAATAATAATTAGCTCCAATGAAAAAGTTTCTTCCCATAAACGATTTTGAAGTTACCATTGGTCCAACTAAACTTATTTTTTTCGAATCAAACATCTGTTTAGTTTCCAACAAGTGAATTCCTTGATCCAATCTAAAACCAATCAAATCATTCAACCGGTAAAGTCGAAAAAAAAGATATAAACAGGAAATCAAAACCAATCCAATAATAAATATTGTCTTTTTATTTTTCATTAAATTTTTCTTCAAACCTTTCCACTAATGAATAGCAGCAGCCACAAAAAACTTGTTTATAAAATCCCTTAGTTTCTAAATGTTTACAAACATTTTTAGGGACAAAAAAATCAATTTCATATTTTTTGCCAATTTCTTTTCCAATTTTTTCAATCATTTCTCCATTTTGGTATTCACTGGTTAATAGAGTAGAAGTAAAACTCTCAAATCCATTTTCTTTAGCAAATTTTGCCGTTTTTTCTAATCTCAATCTCCAGCAATTTATACAACGATCAGGTTTTTTTACATCAGACCCGACTTTTTCAAAATAATCACTTGGTTTCCAATCTGGAATTATTAGTTTTAAATCTTTAATCATCAATTGCATCGCTTTCAACCGTGATTGATATTCCGATCTAGGGTGAATGTTTGGATTGTAATAATAAACTGTCACTTCTGTTTGTAAGGGCGTATTGCCATACGCCCCTACATTTTGGGATTTAATCGACTCCACCATTTTTAGCAAACAATCCGTACAGCAAGCATGAATTAATAGTTTCATTTATTTTTTTAAAAACTCTCTCATTTGTTCTAATCCGTTTTTGGCTTTAGTTGTTTCAAAATGTTTTCTAGCCGGTTCTAATTTTTCAATAATCCAATCAGCTAAACCATTTTTTAAATCTAAAGGAAATAAAACTCCACTTTTATAATCTTCAATTAATTTATCAACTTCAGTATAAACAATATTTCCGCCAAATTTTTCCGGTCTATTTATTGTAAAATTACCAGTTTTTTCTCCCCAAAATACCAAAGTTTCTACCCAATTAATTAATGGATTATTTTCAATATCTTTTGGTGGTCCATAAGCTTTTTTAATTTTATTTCTTATTTCATCTGGAGTATCGTGAATAAAAATAGCACTATCTGGTTTAGATTTACTCATTTTTAATGATGATTCATCATTATTTCCAGCTTCTGGTCCAGTTAATCCCGCAATTAAGTTTTGATGAATGGCTATTGGCGCAATTATTTCACCTTTACTATTTTTTAAAGGATTAATAGTTAATTTTTTAGCCACATCTCTGGCAATTACATGAGCTTTTCTTTGATCCATTCCAGCATGAGCTAAATTTACTCCCAAAGTAAAAATATCAGCTACTTGTAATGGGGGATAAAACAAAGTTGCCATATCCACATCATTACCTTCTTTTTTACCCATAATCGAAATTGATCTTAAGTTTCTCGATAAAGTTACATGTTTACCCACTTCCATAAAGGTTTCCCAATGAATGAAATTCTTTTCATACAAATCTTTTCCAGTTACAAATTCAACTTGATTTTCATCAATTCCAAAACATTTTAAAGACGCAATTAAACCTTCTTTGAAGTAATTTTCAGTCGCTATTCTAATATTTGTCCAATTTCCCCCTAGTTTATTATTTAAATAAGAATGAAAATCAGCCAATAAAATTTTACATTTAACTCCTGCCTTTAAAAAATCAGCAATCTTTCCCATTGAAATTAAACCAGTTCCCAAATGCACCATCCCCGATATTTCAAAGCCAATATAATGTCTGAGTTCAGTATTTGTCTCGATTAAATTTTTTAAATCATCCTCAGTTAATATTTCCTGACAATTACGAGTAATCAGGTGAATTTTTTCAGTTGTATCCATAGCTGAAGTATAAAATATTTTTGCCTATTTTACTATCACTCGTTAGTTTTTGTAGTAGGATTTGATTTGAAATAAGAAATACCAAGAAATAATTGCTCCAACTATCAAACTAAGGATATTAAAGCTAATTAAATTAGAAATGATACTAATCAAAGAAACATAAAACATAAGTTTCCAAGCTTTCATTTGTCTTTTAAATAATCCTGGTAAAGCTACTATTTCTAAAACAATAATTAACAAACTAACTGCAAAAGTTATTATAGTTTTAAATCCATAAGTTACTCCACCTAAAAAAGCAAATGGGGTTAAAAAAGCTCCAAATCCTAATATTGCCAATAAGGCTGGTATTGAAAAAACCATTGCTATTAAAGATAACCAAGGTCCATATTTTACGATTATTTCTTTAATATTTTCTGGCAGAGATGGTATTTTTTCACCAGTAAAAACTTCTTCTAGTTTTTTTTCTAAATCAATTAACGAAAAGGAACTGTTTGTTTTGGCTGTGGTTTCTTTTTTCATAATTAATTGTATTTTACACCATAAAAATTAATACTGAAAAGGTGTAAAATTAGCTACATTAAAAATTAATCACTTTATGAAGAAAATATTTTTTCTAAGTTTAATAATTTTATCATCCTTAACTCTTTCAGCTTGTGTAAAAAAAGATAATAATTCCACTACTGACATTCCTTCTGCTTCAAACTCTCAAACCACTGAAACTAAAAAATCTAAATTTTCTTTAAAAGATCTTTTGTCTCAAGGTATCGCTCAAAAATGCACTTGGTCTGAAACTACTGAGGATGGCACCATGACCGGTGAAATTTTAATTAGTGGCAAGAAATTTAAACAAACTAGTAAAATCCCTAATCCAAACGGGGAAACTCAGTTTAATATGATTAGTGATGGTGAGTGGTTTTACACTTGGTCCAACGATTCTACTACCGGTAATATGGCTATCAAAATGAAAATGTCAGAGGTTGAAAAAAACACTGATATTGATACCACGGTTGATGCTCCGGTTGCTCAAGGTTCTACCTCGGTTGATCTAGATAAAGAAGTTGATTATAAATGCCAACCAGCCACTCTTTCTGATCAAGATTTAACTCTTCCTTCTGGGATTGAGTTTATTGATATCAACGATTTCATCAATCAAATGAAAGTTCCTAAAAATTAGGATTTAATCATTTGGCTCGTCGAATATTGGGGGATTCTTTTAGTTACTTCAACTAATTTAGCCCCAACCATTTCTGCTTCCTGTTTTTTTAATTCAATTTTTTCATCACCTCCACTTATGGCAATTATTTTTGGGCTTATTTTTTTAATTAAATCAATATAATCTTGATTGCTTTTTAATTCTGGTAACATCACTACGTAATCGACAGTTTTTAATTTAGTCAACATTTCTGCTCTATCAATTTGCCGATTAATCGGTCTATTTTCTCCCTTTAATCTTTTAATTGTTTCATCAGATTCCAATAAAATTACTAAATTTTTACCTAATTTTTTTGCTTCTTCTAAAAAAGTTACATGACCCAAATGAAGAATATCAAAACATCCTCCCACTAAAACTATTTCTTTACAGTTTTTTAGTTGTTCAACTTGGTTAATATCAACAATTTGTTTCACTTTTATTATTTATCGTAATACTGTTAAATACACTCCAACAATAGTAATTAATGATGCCACAATTTTTTTAAAAATATCTTTTCTCTCACCAAAAAAAATAGTTGCTATCAAAACATTAATTAAAACTGAAGCTGTTGATAATGGGGTTATTAAAGAAAAGCTAGCAAATTGGTAAGCTCTAATCATAAAAATGACCATTAAACCCCAACAAATTCCCGTCAGAAAAAAATATTTTTTTATACCATTTTGATATTCATTTTTTACTTCTTTAAAGGTTATTTTTCCGACTGTTTTAATAATGAATGTTGGCACCATAAAAGTCATCATTATATAAATTGGTAAATTAAAGTTACGAGAAATACCTACATCAATTGACGAAGCGATAGCTAGTGCTAAACAAGACGCAGAAGCTAATACTACATATTTATTTAAAGTAAATTTTCCTTTTTTATAACGTAAAACTACTGTCGAAACTAAAATTAACAAAGCCCCTAAAATTTTAGTGATAGTGAAAGGTTCTTTAAAAAAAACGAGTCCGATTATTATTAAAAAAACTGATGATAATTTATTGACAATAGTGGAAACGGAAACCTCAAGATTTTTTCTTACTGTAGTTTGTAGTCGATCGTTAATGGCATAAAATATACAAGCTATTCCTAAAAATAAATAAATTCGCCAATCGTGTGAAAGCTTTAATGGAAATAATGGAATTAATAACAATACTGATAATCCTGCAATACTTTGAACAATAATTGTCCCAGCTCCATCATTTTTTAATTTTTCTGCGGCCAACTTATAAAATTGATTAAAGAGAACCGAAAAAAACATCATCCAAAATAAATTAAATTGCCATGTGTTTATATAATTCATATTAAGAAATTATTTCCACTGTTCCTTCATTAGCATTAACTTTAATCATCATTCCATTTTTTAAAATTTCTGTTGAATTTCCAGTTGCCACAATACAAGGTAAATTCAATTCTCTAGATACAATTGCCGCGTGACTTAAAATTCCACCTCTGTCAGTCACAATTGCCAAACATTTTTTCATTAATGGCACAAAATCTGGAGTAGTTACATCGCAAACAATTATCGTTCCCTCATCAATCGAAATAATATTATTTATCTCTTCTGCTTTAATTATTTTAACCATTCCTGAAACTAACCCCAAAGATGCTGATTGTCCTTTAATAACAGTTTTTTCTAATTTCTTTTCTAACTCAATTTTTGGGATAAAATCTTTATACATTTCACCTAAAATTCGGTTATAATCTATAAACCATAGGCCAAATTCTTTAGAATATACTGTTTCCCAATAACCACCAATATAATTTTGATAAAATTTAGCTCCAAATTTTTCTTTTAATTGTTTTCTTTTTTTAGCATCAACAATTTTAAGTTTTTTTACAATTGTTTTTAAATAATTTAAGGCTATTTTATTTTCAACACTTAATTTCCATTTTTTAAAATCATAGTGAAATAAAATTGGTTTTTCTTTTTCATAAAAACCTTGAGTTAAATAACTAGCACTATCAGCAATTACTTCTCCAAATATTCCATTTTTATTAATCACCATAATTGATGACCAAGAAGTTGTTTCACTATGAGGCACAAAATCTACTTTATAAGATTTTGGATCAATTTCTTGTTTGCAAAACCAATCAATTGATTCTGAAATTTTTATTCCTCTTAGTCTAATTTTTGGTAATTTATTATCGAATGGAATTAATCTAATTGCACAAAGTTCTTCACTTTTTTTATCTAAAAATTCCAAAAATAAAGGATTTTTTTCTACAATATCTGTGGCTAAAAATTGAGTTGGTTTATCAAATGGTAATCCTATAATTTCATTTAATTCTCGTAATCTTTCTCTTTTTTCATTATCTTCTGCATTAAATTCTTCAGTCTTTTCAAATCCAGAAAATCTAAACCATTCACTTAAAGATATTTGTACTTTATAAAAATCTTCTTTGGTTTTATCCATATAATGGTTATTTTATCTTAAAAACAACAAAAAGTTTGAATCAATAATTTGACTCATTTTATTTTATTCCTAAGGTTTTTAAATCTAATTTAAATTTTTCTGCATCCGTAAATTGAAAGGCTTTCATGCCTATTTTTTTTGCCATTTCCACATACTCTAAAATATCATCAGCATAAATACACTCTTCTGGTTTTAAATTTAATTTTTTCAAGGCGTCTTTAAAAATCATTTCACTTGGTTTCATCGCTCCAATTTCATAAGATTTAGTTATAGTGTCAAAAGTTAATATTTCTGGAGCTACTTTAATCATATAATCCCAATCCCATTCACTAGTGTTAGACAACAAACTTACTTTATAGTTTTTTCTTAATTTTTCTATCAATTCTTTTGTTCCTTGAATTCGACTAAACTTATCTTTTGAATAAATTGTTTTTAATTCTTGGTAGGGAACATTAATATCACACATTTTGGATAATTCTTGGTAAAAATCTTGGCCACTTATTTGTCCACTTTCAAAAATTTTTAAAATATTAGAATTTTCAAAAACTATTTTTTTAATTTCTTCCATTTTTTTCCCCGACAATTTAGCTATTTTTTTTAAATAAATCTCGTTGTTAAATCGACAAATTACGTTTCCAAAATCAAAAATTATTGCTTTAATCATCTAATCTATTTTTTTGAAAAATACAAATTTAAACTTTTGGAAATAATTCCAAGTCCCAACAAAAGGACAGTAAAACTGACTAGTCCATTAACAAATGGAATTAATCCTAGAAGTGTTAATAAAAGTAATCCAATAAAACCTTGGATATAAAGATTAGATTTTAAATTAGTTTTTTTAGCAATATAACTACCAACTAAAATTGAAACTATGATTTTACTTAAATACAAAGCCACCAAGTAGGCATCTAAAATAATTAATGATAATGGTATTGCAATAACGGTGACCATTAATATTAAAGCCAAAATTGGTACCACAATTAAAACCACCAAACCTAATCCCATAATTGACCAAAAAGAATTTTTAATATCAATTTGTTTAATTTTTTGTCCAAATAATCTGACAAAAATCAAAACAATCAACAGTTTTCCTAAAAATGAAATAACTTTTCCAGCATAGCCAAATTGTTTCCATTGATTTGTTTGGACTTCAACTTTTTGAGTTTCATGAATTCTAATATTCTTTTCACCAGTAATTTTTGAATCCGAAGAAATTTCAGAAGTAGACACATCAGCCTCCAAATTTCCATTAATTATGGCTTTTTCTCCAACCATTAAATTTTCAGCACCTAGTTTAACTGGTCCTAAAAATCTACCCAATAAACCAATTTTTCTTCCCGCGGCTAAAACATAACCTCCAATTTCTGCTGAATCATTTACGGTAACTTCACCTCCTGCCATAATTAAATTTCCAAATACTTTTCCAGAAATTTTTACAATTCCTCCAGCCACAATTAAGTTTCCTTTAACATTTCCATTAATTTCAACTTGTCCACCAGCCACATAAGCGTCACCGTTTATATCTGAAACAATCTTAATTTCTTTTCCAGAAATCATTAAATCTCCATCAGTTACTTTATCAACCAATTGAAGATCACCAGCCATAAATACCGGTAGTTTAATTATAGTTTTTGCTTTTTCTTGAGCTAAAACAGTCGATGAAAACAAAATTGCAAAAACAAAGGTTAAAAATCCAGTTAAAAATATTTTCTTCATAACTTATATTATCACTGTTTATATTTATTAATTATTAATTATATTAATATCTCTTCTTTATTGGTTTTGAAGTTAGTAAATACATTGTCAACAGTAAAATATAGATCATTGAACCGCCTAAAATTATTTGTAAACTTTGATAACTAAGGTTAGTCATTAATTTTAATGAATAAACACTTCCGAAACTTAATATTAAACCTAAAACGGGGTAAAAAAAGATATTGTCAAAATCAATTGGTTCTCTAATATTTTTAATTATTACCTTTTTGTTGACATTTTTTAATAAATTAATTTCAAAATCTTTAGAATTATCCAATCCGTTAATAAATAAACTTTTTCCATCGTCAAAAAATATTCCAATTTCTCGAACAGTACTATTCATTGTCTTTTTAATTATCAATTTATTAATCTTTTTTATTAAAAATTTTCTTTTTCCTCTAATTAAAAATTCTTTTGATAAATAAGTTTCCATTTTTAAAAACTTATTAAAAAATTTTTTTATCCATAAGTTAACTAAAAGTAAAAATAAAAAAAATAAGCCAAAAAATAAATAGGGAATTGATAACTTAAATAATATTGAAGCCAAAACTAAGCCGATTAAAAAATTAATCGACAGTGACAAAAAAGCTTTTTCTCTACGGCTTACTTCTTTTTTTGAAACAATATATTTCATTAAATTCTTAATTATTATTTAGAATTTAGACTTTTAGATTTATTAATTTTCTGATCTTTCCAAGATAAGAAAAAAACTATTGATGGAAGAAAAAATAAAAAACAACAGGAAATACTCATAAATATTATATTGGCAAAATCCGTATTTCTATATTTACATATTACATTATTGCCAATAGTTATTTCTTTAGCAAAATTCCTTTTTGTAATAAAAAGTATATTACCTTCATAATATTTTATTTTCACCTTTACTCCTGGTAAAAATTTTTCGCGCAACTTCTTCTCTTGATATTTACTACTTATGTAAAACTTTTTACCATCTGTAGTTAAAAGAATAGGACTATCGGCAGTTTTACTGTGGTGAATAACATGAAAGTAACGAACAGTAGTTATTGTTTCTTCCAACTCATCATATTTAGGTGTCGGATTTAAATAGACACTTAACAATATCCAAAACCCTAAAAACAGCCATATAACCGATGCAACTAAATATACAAAAGTTCCTTTTTTCTTCCCTTTTTTAACTTTTTCTTTCATACTCTTATTTTATATTCTATCCTTCTCTTTTTTCAGGACTTGTTTGTTTGAAAATCCTAAAAAAAATATTACTTCTTTCTGAAAAACTTATATCTAATGGTAAAATAGACCAATTATGAACAAAAAAAGAATAGCTGTTTATGCTGGTAGTTTTGATCCACCAACTGATGGTCATCTTTGGATGATTGAACAAGGTTCAAAAATGTTTGATAAATTAATTGTCGCCATTGGTACTAATCCTGACAAAAAATATACTTTCACTGTTGAAGAAAGATTATCTATGCTTCGAAGTTCAATTAAGGATTGTGAAAATGTTAGTGTTGATAATTTTGATAATCAATTTTTAGTTAATTATGCCCAACAAATTGGAGCTGATTTCGTTATTAGAGGAACTAGAAATGTTGATGATTTTAAATTCGAACAGGGTATTAATAATATTAATCGAGATATTAATTCAGAAATTACTACTATTCTTTTAATGCCACCTCGAGAATTATGTGAAATTAGTTCTAGTTTAGTTAAAAGTCTTATTGGTCCAGATGGATGGGAACCTATAGTTTGCAAATACGTTCCTCAACCAGTTTTCGACAAAATCAAAGAAAAATATAATCGAAAATAACGTCTACAAAACTAATTTACCCATCTCGTTACTTTTAATAAAAGAATACAATCGCTTCACTTTTAATTCTAATTCTTGTCTTGGACAATTAGTATTAATTACAATTAACCCATTTTCTTCTTTGTAGTTATTTAGCAATTGGTTTTTTAATCTCTCTTCTATTTCATTATCCGACCAATTATTTCTTTTTTTTATTCTATTAAATTGTTCTTTTTTATCACATGTTGCCACAATTATTCCCTTAAAATCTTTTTCTTTTTTTGTTTCGTAAATCAGAGCGGATTCCACTATAAAAATTGTATTTATATTTCCATTTTGTACTTTTTCTTCTACCTTTTGCCAAACCAACGGATGAATAAAATTTTCTAATTCTTGTTTTTTAGTTAAATTATTAAATATTATTTCCGATACTGCTTTACTATTAACAACTCCATTTTCAATAGAATTACTTCCTAAAATAATTTCAATATTTTGTCTATTTTCAATATCAAAAAGTATTTCTTTAGAAATTTGATCACAATCTAAAACACAAATATCATCATATTTTTGCAGATATTTACCTACAGTGCTTTTTCCACATCCCATATTTCCAGTTAAACCATAAACAATCATCTCTTTATTCATAATAACCGTATTTTATAGATAAATTAACAAAAATCAATTAAATTTATTTTGTTATATCTTTAAATTGCTCTAATATTTTTTCTTTTAAAATTCCTGTTTCTATTGAAATTGGATATCCAGAATCTTTGGCTAAATCTTTCATTAGAATTTTTCTTGGTCGTAAAAAATTAGGCAAATCATCTCTGGTTACCCCAAATACTACTTTTGGAATTTTTGCCTGGAATATAGCTGCTGCACACATTGGACAAGGCTCATTTGTAGAATAAATCGTACAATCATCAAGTTTATTTTTTCCTAATTTTCTACAAGCTTTTCTTAAAGCATTCATTTCAGCATGATCAGTTACATCTCCAATAGTTCCATTCTCACATTTTCCTTCACCAACTACTTTACCATTACAAACAATAATTGCTCCAAATGGAAAATCGCCCATTTTTTTAGCTAATTTTGCCTGTTCCAAAGCTAATTCCATATATTTATTAGATTTCATAATTATTTTATTGACAATTCAACGGCTGCTTCTGCATGAATTCTAGTTGTGTCAAAAATTGGAATTTCCACATCGTCTTGTTTAATAAGTAGAGGAATCTCAGTACATCCCAAAATTACTGCTTCAGCTCCATCGGAAACTAAGTTTCTTATTATTTCAACAAACTTTTCCTTAGATTCTGGATTAACTATTCCTAAACACAATTCTTTGTAAATAACATCATGAACAATTTGTCTATCATTTTCATTTGGGATTAACACTTGAAGTCCATATCTATCGATTAATCTCCCTTTATAAAAATTTTCTTCCATTGTAAATTTTGTTCCCAATAATCCAACTTTTTTAATTCCTTTATTCTTAACTTTTTCCGCCGTAGCATCAGCAATATTCAATAAAGGTATTTTTACATTTTCTTGAATTTCATCAGCCATTTTATGCATTGTATTAGTACAAATCACAATAAAATCAGCCCCATCATTTTCTAATCTTTTAGCCGCATCAATCATTATTTCAGTTAATTCTTGCCATTTTCCTTGGTGTTGTAATCTTTCAATTTCTTCAAAATCGACTGAATACATTAAAGTCTTTGCTGAATGAAGACCACCTAATTTTTCTTTTATTTTTTCATTAATTATTCGATAATATTCTGCCGACGATTCCCAACTCATTCCACCTATTAGACCTATTATTTTCATAATCAATTATAACAACAAAAAAACATCCGTTTGCAGCGAACCATTGCTACATTTTAGAAAATGTTACAATACCACTATTAACAAGTAAAAATTACAATGATTTAAACAAATAATTAAAATGTTTTCCGACCCTTTTTGGGTCAACTTTTAATTATTTTTTAAACCAATGATTTCTCTTTTCAATTCAACTCAACATAAGTTCGATTTTTTAATTGCTTTATACATTTTTTGTATTGTCGCTGCCGAGTTAATGGGCTCAAAAACTTTTCCTCTGTTTAATTTTTTTGGATTCAAATTAAACGGGGCAGTGGGTATGTTTTTAATTCCTTGGCTATTTTCCATCAACGATATTGTTGCTGAAGTTTACGGATTTGCTCGGGCCAAAAATCTAGCCAAAATTTCAATATTGATTGTATTCTTAATAGCGGTTTTTTCATTATTGGCAGTTTCTTTACCACCATCAACTAGATTTCAACCATTAGAGCCAAGTTATCACCAAATTTTTTCCCAATCAATTAGAATTTCTATTGCCAGTTTAGTGGCTATGGCTGTTTCTAATTTTTTAGATGTGGTGATATTTATGAAATTGAAAATAAAAATGAAGAAAAATGGACTATGGCTCCGTAATAATTTATCTAATATTCTAGCTCTATTTTTTGACACAGTTGTATTTATGACTATCGCTTTTTATTCAACAAAGGTTTCAATAACATCAAATTTTACATTTTTATGGGGATTAATTTTACCTTATTGGTTTTTAAAGACCTGTATGTCCACTATTTCCACCCCATTTGTTTATTTAGGAATTAAGTGGTTAAAAACAAATTAAAAATGATCATCTTAAATTATCAACAAGCTCTTGATTATCTTCATCAATCAATTCCTAAAGGTAAATTAAGATATCCAGGTATTCTTGGTTTGGATCGACAAAAGTTTTTATTAAAATGTCTTGATAATCCCCAAAATAAATATCCTATTATTCATATTGCTGGTACTTCCGGCAAAGGATCAACCGCCTCATACACTAGTTTATTATTAAAAAATCATGGATTTAAAGTTGGATTAACTGTTTCACCTCATATTTTTGATATTCGAGAACGAATTCAAATTAACAATAAAAACATCAGTCAAAAAGATTTTGTCACTCTTCTTAATAAAGTTATTCCTGCTGTAAATAAAACAATTATTAATGGATTTGGTAAACCAACTTATTTTGAAATTATGGTGGCTATGTTTTTTTTGGCCTTTTATCAACATCATGTTGACTATGCTGTAATTGAAACTGGTATGGGTGGACTTATGGATGGCACTAATGTTGTGACAGCAGAAAATAAAATAGCGGTCATTGCTCGTTTAGGGTTAGACCATACCAGAATTTTGGGTAATTCTATTAGAAAAATTACCCAACAAAAAGCCGGTATTATTCACCAAAAAAACACAGTCATTTCTCTGTGGCAAGTTAAAAATGCCAGATTAGTTATTGATCAAACGGCTTTTATTAATCATTCAAAAGTTTTGTATCTTCAGAAAAATAAAAATTACAAAAATATCAAATTATTAAATAAAGGGCTAAATTATGATTATAAATTTAATAATTTATCAATCAAAGATTTGTTTATAAACACTATTGCTCTTTATCAGGTTGAAAATAGTGCCTTGGCTTTGAGTGTTTTAAAAGTAATTGCTGATCGTGACCATTTTGAAATAAAAGAAAACACAATTAGACAAACACTATCAGTGTTTAAATTTCCAGGCAGAATGAGTATTTCTAAAATTAGCAATTCCACAGTTATTTTCGATGGTGCTCATAACCCGCAAAAAATGTCTAGTTTTATTAAAAGCTTAAAATATTTTTATCCAAATCAAAAGTTTGTTTTTATTGTTGCTTTTAAACAAAAAAAGGAAGCTAAAAAAATGTTGCAATCTATTGTTTCGATTGCCAGTCAAATAATCTTGACCAGCTTTGTTGTTAACGACCAAGATATGATTGCTATTTCTCAAACCATTAACGATTTAATTAATATTCTCAATCAGTTAAATTTTAAAAATTTTAGAGTTATAAATAATCCTGAATTGGCTATTAAAACATCAGTTAAAGAATCTAGTTTGGTTGCTATAACTGGCAGTTTATATTTATTTAGTAAAATATGTAGCGAACTACATAGTTAGAACCTAATTTATAAATTATTCTAATTAATTAAGGTGACTGTTGTGGTAATACTATTTGTTCTTTTTTAAAATTTGGATCCTCACTGGCTTTGGCGCCGATTAAGTATTTTAATTGTTCAATAATTATTTTATTAGCTGAATCTAGTTCAGTTTTTTTATCTAATCCTTGGTATCGAATTGCTTTAGAGCAATCATAACTATTTTTCATAGCGTCAACAAAAGTTGGAAACCAAGAAGAGTTTTTAGTAAGTCTCTGTATTTCCCATTCCAATGATCTGTCTTGATTCAAAAATTGGCGAGCCACTGCTGAAACATGAACAACACTGCTGACAATTTTCATGGCACTTTTAACAAAGTACAAATAATCTTCCTTTGGACTAAGTTGGTGATTTTCTATCATTTCGGCAAACATCTGGTCAGTGGCTTCATATATTCCTAAATATTCTGGTTCAGAGTGCCCCATTATAAACCATTTTCTATCTTTCCATTTTCTAGATATACTGTGTAATAGCTCATGTGTGATTTGGGTATTAACAACAATCTGATTTTTTGGATCATAGTAAAATTTTTTATCTAAAGCTATTACACTACTGTCAGTACCAACAAAATTCACCATATTGGAACCAATGATACTTTTAACTTCAGCGGTATAAAGTGAAATACGATTTTCTTGAAATGTTTGTTGTAAATCTTTTGTTTGAATTCCAATATTTTGAAAAAAGTTATTAATTTCTGTCTTTTTTTGAATTAAGACATTGGAATCTAATTCTTTACTTGTATGCATTACCGTGTGATATTGTTGTTCGTATTTTTCCATTGATTTTTTAATTACTTCATTAATAACAGTCCAATTAAAGCTAAAAAGCTACCTGTAATTTTTCTAGGTAAATCAGCTCGTTCTTTTAAAAATATTGCCGCCGCAATAAAAATTAACACTACTTTAAATGTAGTAA